>Ga0116223_10001390_pt1 | contig 24978 bp, 24 predicted proteins | sample Sb_taG_3_FD_90092 | JGI IMG/M metagenome (GOLD analysis project Ga0116223, IMG submission 90092) | Peat soil microbial communities from Weissenstadt, Germany - Sb_50d_a_PC metaG | ecosystem: Environmental > Terrestrial > Soil > Wetlands > Peat | place: Germany: Weissenstadt | collected 2010-09-21 | reverse complement strand
TCGGACTCTGGGCGCGCGACGATTCGCAGGCGCAATTCGACGACGTGAAGATCACGCTGCTTGTCTCAGGCGATAGCGGAGCGAGCGCCGCGCCCGCCGCAACTGCTGCGCCCGCCGCATCGCCGTCGCCGTCCGGCTCGGCCTGTGGCCGTCGCTCTTGGCGAGCGTCGCCTCATCGCTTGCCTACAATTACTTCTTCCTGCCGCCGATCTACACGTTCACGATCGCCGACCCGACCAATGTCGCGGCGTTTGTGTTCTTCACAATCGTGGCCATTCTCGTTTCCACCGTCGCCGCGCGCGGCCGCACGGAGACGGTTGCGGCGATGGACCGGGCGCGCGCTACCGAATCGCTCTATTCGTTCAGCCGCAAGCTCGCCGGCACGGCAACGCTCGACGACGTGCTGTGGGCCACGGCCTATCAAACCGCGCTGATGCTCAAAGTCCGCGTCGTGCTGCTGTTACCCGAGCGCGGCACGATTGCGGTCCGCGCGGGCTATCCGCCGGAGGACATTCTCGACGAAGCCGATCTTGCTGCGGCGAAATGGGCTTGGGAAAACGATCATGCCGCCGGCCGCGGCTCCGACACGCTTCCGGGGGCAAAGCGTTTGTTCCTGCCGATGCATACCGGGCGCGGCGCGGTCGGCGTGATGGGGATCGACAGCGACAAGCCTGGCCCGCTGCTGACGCCCGATCAGCGGCGGTTGCTGGATGCGCTGCGCGATCAGGGCGCGCTCGCTATCGAGCGCGTGCGGCTGGTCGAGGAGATGGACCGCGTCCAGCGCGCCGCCGAGACCGAGCGGTTGCGCTCGGCGCTGCTCACCTCCATCTCGCACGATCTGAAGACGCCACTCGCCTCGGTATTGGGCGCGGCCGGGGCGCTGCGCGACCTCGGCGACAAGCTCGGCACCGCCGAGAAAGCGGACCTACTGACCACGATCATCGACGAATCCGAACGGCTCAACCGCTTCATCGCCAACCTGCTCGACATGACCAAGCTTGAGTCCGGCGCGGTCGCGCCCAATGTGGCGCTGCATGATGTTGGCGAGATCGTCGGCAGCGCCTTGCGCCGCGCCGGCCGCATCCTTGCGCACCATAAGATCGAACTGGAGCTGGCGCCGGATTTGCCGATGCTTGAGCTCGATGCCGTTCTGTTCGAACAGGTGTTGTTCAATCTCCTCGACAACGCCGCCAAATATGCCCCGCCGGAGACGACGATCCGCATCCAGGGCTGGCGGAATGCGGAAACCGTGTGCCTGCGCGTGCTCGATGAAGGAAGCGGGATTCCGGCCGCGGACCTCGATCACATCTTCGATAAATTCTATCGCGCCCAGAAGACCGATCATGTTCGTGCCGGTACCGGGCTCGGGCTTGCCATCTCACGCGGCTTCGTCGAAGCCATGCACGGCACCATCGTCGCGGCGAACCGCACCGACCGCAGCGGCGCGGCTTTCACCATCAGCCTGCCGATCCCGCGCCAGCGGCAAAGCCTGGGGGTCGCCGCATGACCGCCGCTCCGCTCCGCGTCCTGGTGATCGACGACGAACCGCCGATCCGCAAGCTCCTGCGCATGGGGCTGACCGCGCAAGGCTACCAGACGCTCGAAGCGCACAACGCAAAGACGGCGCTCGAGCTTCTTAACCAAGCTCCGGATCTGATTATTCTCGATCTCGGCCTGCCCGACGCCCATGGCCACGATCTGCTGGCGATGATCCGCGCGCGCAACGAGAGTGTTCCCATCGTCGTGTTGTCGAGCCGCAGCGACGAGGCCGGCAAAGTCCAGGCGCTCGATCTCGGCGCCGACGATTACGTCACCAAACCGTTCGGCATGGACGAACTGCTGGCCAGGATGCGCGCGGCGTTGCGCCATCAATTGCAGACCCACGGCGAGCGGCCGATCTTCCGGGTCGGCGAGCTTTCCGTCGATCTCGTTCGCCGCGTCGTCAAAGTCGGCGACAAGGAGGTGAAGCTTTCACCGAAGGAATACGATCTGCTGCGCGTGCTCGTTCAGCATGCGGGCAAGGTGCTCACGCATAAATTCCTGCTCGGCGAGTTATGGGACGATTTGACCGACGCCCAATATCTGCGGGTCTACGTCCGTCAGCTGCGGCAAAAAATCGAGGTCGATCCGGAACGGCCGCAGTTTATCCTCACCGAAACCGGGATCGGCTATCGGATGCGCGCTCCCGATTGACCGCCGGGGAAATCGCAGCTTCAACCTCAATGCAATGGCGTCCACGCAGTATCGCTTGGCATGAAAATCTCCGACTTTCTGTCGCCGACCGCCGTGTCCGCGGATGCCACGTTTTCCGACAAGCAGAGGCTTTTGGAAGCGCTGGCGCGTAAGGCCGGGCCAGCTGTCAATATCTTGCCGGATCGGCTGCTCGCCGACCTGCTCAAGCGCGAGCAACTCGGGTCGACGGGAATGGGCGGCGGCGTGGCGATACCGCATGCGCGCTATCACGAGCTCGAAAAACCGTTCGGCATGCTGTTGCGGTTGCGCAAGCCGATCGACTTCGACGCGGTGGATGGTAATCCGGTCGACATCGTCTGCCTGCTGCTGCTGCCGGATGCGCCCGGCCGCGACCGGCTCGGCGCGCTGGCGAGCATCGCCCGCAAGCTTCGGGATCCGGCCGCCGTGGCGGCGTTGCGGGGCGCCCGTGACAGCGCGAAACTATACCGCGCAATGACCGCCGACTGATCGGCGCATGCCGCCGTTGCCGCCGACTTCGCGGCAGGCCATATAGCCGGATGGAGAGGTTCAAGCAGGGAGCAAGGGACCTATGACCGACGCCCATTCGGCCGATGAACTTGTTTTCTACACCAACCCGAGGTCGCGCGGCCGTATCGTGCGCTGGATGCTCGAGGAGATCGGCCAACCTTATCGCACCGAAGTGCTCGACTTTGGCACCAGTATGAAAACGCCGGCCTATCTCGCCATCAACCCCATGGGCAAGGTGCCGGCGTTGCGTCATGGCGACGTCGTGGCGACCGAGGCAGGCGCGATTTGCGCCTATCTTGCCGATGCATTTCCGCAGGCTGGCCTCGCGCCGCCGCCGGCCGACCGTCTTCGTGCGCCTTATTATCGCTGGATGTTCTTTGCGGCCGGACCGATCGAGGCGGCCATCAGTAACAAGAATTTTGGTTTCGTTGTGCCGCCGGAACGCGAGTCTACCATCGGCTACGGCAGCTTCGATCGTGTCATGAAGACGATCGAAGAGGCGGTATCGAGCAAAAATTATCTGGTCGGCGACAACTTTACCGCGGCCGACGTTTATTGCGGCTACGCGCTCGGGTTTGGCTTGATGTTCGGAACGATCGAAAAGCGTCCGGCCTTCGAGAGCTACTGGAAGCGCATCAGCGCCCGCCCGGCCTTTGCGCGCGCCCGGCAAATCGACGACGCGCTGATACCGAAGGCGGCGAGCTAAAGCGCGGCGTCACGGCAGCCGCATCAGCGGTTCGCCGACGCGCACAACGGCGCCGTCGCGGACGTTCTCGCACAGGGTGAAGCCTGCGGGCGCGAAAACGATGATCGTCGAGCCGTGCTCGAACCAGCCGAGTTCGTCGCCTTTGCGAAACGGCGCGTCGCAGGCCATGACGTTTGGCCCGCGGTGCCGGAGACTCAAGGGATCATCGAGGCAATGCAGGCGAATGCCGGCAACCAGAATGGCGGCGACCGCCACCAACGTCACCGGCTGGGCATTTGCTGAAAGTCTGGTTCGGACCACTGCGCGTTCGTTCCTGCAGAACAGCCGCTCAATGCGCTTGAGCGTGATCGGATTGACGTTCCAGGTATCGCCGGAAACGTAAATCACCCCTTCGACGCGGCAGTCATGCGGCGCATGGAAGCGGTGATACATGCTCGACTTGAGCCGCAGCGTGGCATAACAGCCGTCACGGTGCGCCTCGACGAGATCGCGGTCACAAAGCAGGTCTTCGAGCGAATAAGGAAATCCCTTGGCCTGGTAGAGGACGGTGCCGGCAATCCTGCCGCAGGCGCCGACAATGGCGTCGCACGGACTGACAAGAATATCGGGTCGGGCGTCGATCGGCCGCGCACCCTCCTTAAGCTCGCGGGTAAAGCAATCGTGCATGCTGCGGAATTGCGTCGTCTTTGCCTCGCGCAAATCGAGGTCGGAAAACAGCCGCCACAGCCCGATCGACAGGTCGCGGACCAGAGGCTGCTCGATGCGGCTGAACCAGCCGATGAATTGCGTGGCGAGCCGCCGCGGGATGCGGTTGGTCAGGAGGAAATTGATGTCCTCCTGCTCGAATACGCGCAAGAGCTGCGCACGGACCGTCACGGCGCTGTCAAATCCGGCGGGTAAACCCCGATTCGATGGCTGCGGGCGAAGCGACATAGGCCATGGCGACTTGGGCCAGCACTTTGGCCATGACGACACTGGCGCTCTACGGGGCGGGCGGCGCGGCGCTCGCGACCTCGCTGGTGAAGCTGCGGCGGCGGCTCGACCTGTCCCAGGCCAAGCATCGATCGCTCGCCGGACATGCGCGGATTGCGCGCCGGCTCGCCGCCTTCCTGCCCTTCTACGATTACGATGAAGCGAGATTCTTTTGTTCCGACGGCGCGCCCGCGGACGTGGTGGCGCGCCGGCGCGCGGGCTTCGAGCGGCTTTCCGCGCTCTACAAGACGCGCTTTGCCGCGACCATCCGGCAGACTGCGGAAGCCGCCGAAAGCATTTCCGACCTGCAATTCACCGACGCTTACCGGGTGCCTTTCCAGTATCGCCGGCACGTGCAGCTCCACCTGCCCTCCGCCGCCTTCATGCAATCGAGCGCCGGCGTGACCGTCACCGACCTCGACGGCAACCGCTTTTACGACGTCAGCGGCTCCTATGGCGTCAACGTGCTCGGCTACAATTTCTACAAGGGGGCCATCGAGCGCGGCGCTTCGCGGGTGCGCACGCTTGGCCCGGTGCTCGGTCCCTATCACCCTTTGATCGTCGAGAATGTGAAGCTGTTGAAGGAGATTTCCGGCCTCGACGAAGTCTCCTTCCATATGTCGGGCACCGAAGCGGTCATGCAGGCCGTGCGGCTCGCGCGCTACCACACGCGGCGGTCGCATCTGGTGCGGTTTTGCGGTGCCTATCACGGCTGGTGGGGGGACGTGCAGCCGGGCATCGGCAATCCGATGCCGGCGCATGAGACCTATACGCTGACCGATATGTCCGAGAACACGCTGCGCGTGATCGCCTCGCGGCGCAATATTGCCTGCGTGCTGGTCAATCCGCTGCAAGCCCTGCATCCGAACGCTTCGGCGCCGAGCGATTCCGCTCTGCTCGACAGCGGCCGCCGCGCCCATTTCGACAAGAACGCCTACGCCACGTGGCTCAGGCGCCTGCGGGAGGTCTGCACCGCGCGCAATATCGTGCTCATCTTCGACGAGGTGTTCGTTGGCTTTCGCCTCGCCCCAGGCGGTGCCCAGGGCTATTTCGGCGTGCGCGCCGACCTCGTCACCTACGGCAAAACGCTTGGCGGCGGTCTGCCGATCGGCGTCGTCGCCGGCCGCGCCGAACTGATGCGGCGCTTTCGCGACGAGCGCCCGGCCGATATCTGTTTTGCCCGCGGCACGTTCAACTCGCACCCTTACGTGATGGCGGCGATGAACGAATTCCTCCGCCACTTGCAGACGCCGGAGGGCCAGGCGATCTATAGCGACCTCGACGACATCTGGAACACGCGCGCGCGCCGGCTCAACGAGCGTTTGCGCAACGAGGCGCTGCCGGTCGAAGTCGCCAATATGTCGTCGATCTGGACGGTCCGTTACACCGAGCCCTCGCGCTACAACTGGATGCTGCAATATTATCTGCGCGCCGAGGGCCTGGCGCTGAGCTGGGTCGGCACCGGCCGGTTGATCTTCAGCCTCGACTACACCGACGCCGATTTCGCCGCCGTCGCCGATCGCTTTGTCGCCGCCGCGCGCGCTATGAAGGCTGACGGCTGGTGGTGGCATAATCCTTCCCTGACCGACAGGTCGATCAGGCGGGCGATCCTCAAGGAGATCATTGCCCGCCGCTTGTTTGCCTGACGTCATTGCCAGCCATGAGCGGCCGCCTTCACGTCAGATGCGGCGCCTCTTCCGCTTCTTCTTCGTCCCACTCGGGTTCGGCATGAATGCCGCGGTCGATCAATTCGCCGCGCAACAAAGCGAGCGGCGCCTTGTGGTAGAGCTTGATGTCGTGGAACGGGTCGGTGAGGATTTTGGTTGCCCAGACCAGCCCGGTCTGCACGTCCTTGATCAGGAATAATTGCACGGTGCGGAACAGCACTCCACCGATGCCGATGGCGAGCCAGATCTCGGCGACGTGGCGGATGAACTCGGCTGTGCCAGCCGCCGGCGTGAAGACGCCGAAGAACGTCGGGTCGAAATAGAGCGGCACCGGCGACAGCGCCCAGATGGTCAGCAACACGACCTTACGGCGCAGATTGTAGCCGACCTTGATCTCTTCCTTGTATTCGTGGCTGGCATTGTTGACCACGTCGTACTCCTTGGGCTCGAAGAAGAAATGCCCAGACTGGCGTGTGGTCATCGCCACCAGCCAGCCGGCGAGCGCCGCTATGGCCGGATCCTTGAATATCATCACATAAGAAAACAAAAAACTGATGGCACTGACGAGGTGCAGCGACTGATTGATACGGCTGTGGTGATAGTAGCGATGATCGTCCCAGCGCTGGGTCCGCAAAGCGGCAAGAAAACCTGCCATCTCTCTCTCCCCCGACATGAAGACATCACGTCTCGGTATGGCGATTCGGTGAATCCCCTGTGACAGCAACGAAAATGTCACCTTAAGGATTGCCGCGGCGGCGGCTGCTCAGTGCGAGGCACGCGCGTCCGCATAGGCCTCTCGCGGTGTGCTCGCGCGCGCCTGCCCGCTTGCCTCGTCCTTGGCGAAACGGATGAGGCAGAAGTGCCCGAGCGGCGGCATGGCGCGCCGTTCGATGAGGCGAACGCCCTCGGTCCGCGCCGCCCAGCTTGCGTAGCGCTCGAAGGAGAATTCCGTGCGCCAGCCGAGCTTGCGCGCCGCGGGCGCGAACCAGTGTTCGAGCGAGCGCCGCAAACCCGCCTCGGCGCCGACCCGGCTCACCAGCACAATCTCGCCGCCGGGCTTCAAAACGCGAGCGAATTCATCGAGCGTCGCTTCGGGATTCGGCGCCGTGGTAACTACATATTGCGCGACGACGACGTCGAACGAGTTGTCGGGAAAGGACATATGCTCGGCATCCATCACCCAAAGCCCCTCGACATTATCCAGCTTTAACTCGGCGACCCGTTCCTGCGCCTTCCGCAGCATCGGCTCGGAAATATCGACGCCGCAGAGGCAGCATTGCCGCGAATATTCGGGCAACGAGATGCCGGTTCCGACCCCGACCTCGAGGATGCGTCCGCCGACGCGTTCGGCCGCCGCGATCGCCGCCTGTCGGCCGCGCTCGAACACCGCGCCGAACACCAGGTCATAGACTGGCGCCCAGCGCGCATAGGCATTGGTGACCGTCTGCTTGTCGAGTTCCGCATGCGAAAGGCTGGTCATGTCCGATCCTCTGTTTGCCACGTGATCCGTGGGGCGCGTGTCAGCCGGCGGCGGTTTCCGTGATTGTCATTGCCGGTTCCGGTTCGCGGCTGCCGGCCACTTTGCGCATGTGGCCGAGAAACTGCCGCGCGCTGTTTTCCCAGGAATAGCCGAGCGCAAATTTGCGGCAGGCGTCGCGAGACAAGGTCAGCGCCGCCATGCAGGCGCGGCCGAGGTCTTCGTGCAAAGCGCCGACCGGACGATCGCCGACGACGTCTTTCGGCCCGGTGACGGGGAAGGCGGCGACCGGAACGCCGCTCGCCAGCGCCTCAAGCTGCACGATGCCGAACGTGTCGGTGCGGCTCGGAAAGACAAAGACGTCGGCGGCGGCGAGATGCGCGGCCAAGATACCGTTCTCCAGCGGGCCCAGAAACTTGGCGTCGGGAAACTCACGCTTGAGCTTCTCCTCCTGCGGTCCGGTGCCGATGACGACCTTGGTGCCGGGCAGGTCGAGAGCCAGGAACGCTTCCAGATTTTTTTCGACCGCCACCCGCCCTACGGTCATGAAAACCGGAGGCGGGAAGCCGAGTTTGATGGCGCGGTCGGGCCGGAACAGATCGACATCCACACCACGCGTCCACATGCCCAGATGCCCGAAGCCGCGCTCTTTAAGTTCGCTCATCAGAGACGGCGTCGCCACCATGGTCACGGAGGCGCCGGCGTGAAACCAATGCAGCACCGCGTAAATCATGCTTTCGGGGATCGGCGATCGGGCGGAAATGTATTCCGGGAAGCGCGTCGTGTAGCTGGTCGTGAACGGCCGTCGGTTGCGGCGGCAATAAGCGCGCACGGCAAAGCCGATCGGTCCTTCGGTGGCGATGTGGATGGCGTCGGAATTTGCCGCTTCGATGCGCGCAGCGATCCGGCGCCGGCTCGGCACCGCGAGCCGCAGCCCCGGATAAGTCGGCAACTGGAAGGTGGGGAAACCCTCCGGCGACAGGAACTCGATCGTCGCACCGAGCTTGCCCGCTGCTCGCGCCAGTGAGTTCAGCGTGCGCACCACGCCGTTGACCTGCGGATGCCAGGCGTCGGTGGCCACAAGGATCTTCATCGGGCGCGCGGCGAGTGCCGCCCCTCGTTGCCGAATCACATGCGACAACCATTGCCATTTCATGTCTCAGTCGTGTGACGGCGGCGGCGCGGCGAAAACCAAATTGTTTGGACTCGTAACATTGTTGTTACACTTCGATGAGAATTTGCCGCCGCGAGTCGCGTGACGCCGTTGCTTGCTCCAAGCGCTCATCGCCGCACGCCGAAACGAGACGTGACGAGCAGCATCGGGCAAACGATAACCTCGAGACTCGGGCGCAACACGATCAGCGCCGCCGTCAGCCTGTCGATCGTCGGCGCGGCCGCATTCGCGCTCTACGAATTGCTGCACGACATCGATTTCGGCAAAGTGGTCGCCGCGCTGCGGGCGCAGCCGGTCGGAAAAATCGCCGTCAGCGGTGCCTTCGTGATCGCGAGCTATGTCACGCTGACATTCTACGACCTGTTCGCGCTGCGCACGATCGGCCGGCACAAAGTCCCCTACACCGTCGCCGCGCTGGCGAGCTTCGCCAGCTCCACCATCGGCCACAGTCTCGGCGCCGCCGTGCTCACCGGCGGTCTTATCAGATTGCGGATCTACTCGGCCTGGGGCCTCACTGTCGTCGATATCGGCAAGATCGCTTTCGTCACTGGGATGACCTTTTGGCTCGGCAACGCGTTTTTGCTCGGCGGTGCGACGGCATACGCGCCGGAAGCGGCCGCCGCCGTCGACCACCTGCCGCCATGGATCAACCGGGCGATCGGCGTGGCGGGATTGATCGGCATTGCCTGCTATCTGCTCTGGCTCGCGCCGCGGCCGCGCGCGGTCGGCCGCTCCGGCTGGCGCATCGTGCTGCCCAATTTGCGCTTCACGCTCGTGCAGATCGGCATCGGCGCGCTGGACCTCAGCCTGGTAACGCTGGCCATGTATGTGCTGCTGCCGTCGAGCCCGGCGGTCGGCTTGGTGACCGTGCTCGTCGTCTTCCTGACGGCGACATTGCTCGGAACCCTCAGTCACGCGCCCGGGGGCCTCGGCGTCATCGAAGCCACCACGCTGATCGGGCTTGCCCAATTCGAGCGTGAGGAACTCCTGGCGGCGCTGCTGACGTTTCGCGCGCTCTACTTCGTGCTGCCGCTTGCCCTGGCAACTCTATCGCTCGGGCTGCGCGAATTGCGGCTGCTTTCACGTCCGGCATCAACCCGCCCGGATCGCGGTGCGTAACGTTGCCCCAAACCTTGTAAGGCCGATACCCCCACGTTAAGGTTTCGCCGCGCAAATTGGGGCTGGTTGTGACGCGTAGTGTGATCGTTCCCGGGGCTCGAAAACGGTCGCAATCCAAGCCGGCAGAATGGGCCCGGCACGCGATAGCGGCCCTCGCCCTGGCTTCGTTGGCCTACGTCGGCATCGCTCCGCGTCAAGCCGCCGCGGAAACGATGGAATCGGCGCTGGCCAAAGCCTACGCCAACAATCCGCAGCTCAACGCGCAACGGGCCATTGTCCGGCAAAACGACGAAGGCGTCGCGCAAGCGCTCTCCGGCTACCGGCCTACCCTCTCAGCGACGGCCTCGGTCGCCGAGCAATACACCAACATGTCGGGCGTCATTCCGCCGATTCCGCCCGGCCTGCCCAACGGCGTCTCCTACATGGTCAAAGGCTACACCAACCCGACTTCGGTCGGGGTCAATGGCGCGCAGACGCTGTTCAACGGCCAACGGACTGCCAATCAGGTCCGCAAGGCCGAGAGCCAGGTCTCGGCGGCGCGCGAGACACTGCGGATGATGGAAGAATCGGTGCTGCTGTCGGCCGCCAGCGTCTACATGGACATGTCGCGCGATACCGCCAACCTCGAAGTGCAGCAGAACAACATTCGCGTGCTGCAACGGACTTTGCGCGACACGCAAAATCGCTTCACGGCCGGCCAGGTGACGGCAACCGACGTGGCGCAGGCGGAGGCGCAATTGGCGGCGGGCGAAGCAAGCCTGCACTCGGCCGAATCCACGCTGATGACGACGCGGGCCAATTACCGGCGGATCATCGGCGTCGAGGCGGACAATCTCGCCGCGGCTTCGCCGGTGGATCGGCTCGCCCCCAATAATCTCAATGCGGCGATCGCGGTCGGCACGGCGGAGAATCCGTCGGTAACCGCGGCGCTCTACGGCGTCGACGTCGCACAGCTGCAAGTCAAGATCGCGGAAGGCGCGCTATGGCCGACGCTGGCGTTGCAAGGCAGCGTTCAGCAGCAGAATTATTCCAACATCCTCACGCCCAATCTGTTCCTCGGAACGATGACGCTCAATCTTTCTGTGCCGATCTATCAGGGTGGTGCGGAATATTCGGCCATCCGGCTGGACAAAGAGACGGTCGGTCAGCAGCGCTTGAACGTCGATCAGGTTCGCGACCAGACCCGCGCCAATGTGGTGCAGGCCTGGGGCCAGCTGGTAGCGGCGAAGGCAGAGGTCGAAGCCGCGGTGCGCCAGAACGACGCCTCCGAGCGCGCGCTCAACGGCGTTCGCAACGAGGCCCAGGCCGGACAACGCACGACGCTTGACGTGCTCAATGCCGAGCAGGCATTGGTGAACGCGCGTGTCGCCCTGATCGTCGCGCAGCACGATCGCGTCGTCGCCTCCTATAGCCTGTTGTCGGCCGTCGGCCGCCTGACGGCCCGGGAGCTTCGACTCCCGGTCGCGATCTACGATCCTATGGTGCATTACCAGCAGGTGCGCGACGCCTGGTTCGGCCTGCGCATGCCGGACGGACGTTAAGCGAGGACAAGCCGCTCACGCCGGGATATTTCCAGATTTGGGCTTATGCAAAGCGAGCCACAATTTCCCCACGGCTTCTTCCGGGCTGTCGCCGACCGCCGTGTGCTCGGCGTTGACGCTTTCCGCCATCCATAGCGCTTTCAGAATCCACAGCCGCGAAAATTGCGGGCCGCAGGCGTCGATGAGGTCCGAAAGGTTGGGGCAATAATAGCCCTCCCTGATATCGGCCATGCGCTCTTCCAGATCGTAGGGAGTGATCATCACGCCGTGACGCCGCGCCGCCTCGGTCCATGCGCCGCCGTGCTCGGGCGGATAGAATTTATGTCCGAGGCGGTAAGCTCCAACCGGAAAGCCGGCGGCTTTCAGTTTCTTTGCCAGCTCGCGGTTCATCGCGCGGCAACCCCTCGTTCCGCAGTGCTATTCCCCGAAGACATAGGCTCCGGGTGCATCGCCGAGCGACGGGTAACCGGATTGCGCCGCACCCATCGCCGGCGGCGAAGTCGGTTCGCCGGAGCGTTCCTTGAGCCAGGCAGCCCATTCCGGCCACCAGGAGCCGTCCTTGCGCGCGGCTTCGGCGTAAAACCGCTCCGCATCGAGATAATTCCCTTGCGGCCGGCTCATGCTGCGGAAACTGCGCCCGCGATGACCGGGCTCCGACACGATGCCGGCATTGTGGCCGCCGGTCGTGAGCACGAACGTCACCTCGGTTTCTGCTTGCAGGTTGATCTTGTAGGTCGAGCGCCACGGCGCGATATGATCGCGCTCGGTGGCCACCGTGAAGATCGGCGCGCGAATTTCGGCGAGCGCCACCGGCGCGCCGTTTGCCGTGAAGCGGCCCTCCGCCAGATCGTTGCCGAGGAAAAGATTGCGCAGGTATTCCGAATGCATCCGGTACGGCATGCGCGTCGTGTCAGCATTCCACGCCATCAGATCGGTCATTGGCTGGCGCTCGCCGAGCAGGTAATCGTGCACGAGGCGCGACCAGATCAGATCGTTCGAGTTCAGCATCTGGAACGCGCCGGCCATTTGCCGGCTGTCGAGAAACCCCTGCTCCCACATCATGTCTTCAAGGAACGCGATCTGACTTTCGTCGATCAGCAGCATGATTTCGCCGGCCTCGGTGAAGTCGGTCTGCGCGGCAAACAGCGTCACCGTCGCCAGACGCTCGTCGCCGTCGCGCGCCATCGCCGCCGCGGCGATCGAAAGAAGCGTGCCGCCGAGACAATAGCCGGCCGCGTGCACTTTCCGGCCGGGCACGATGGCATTGACGGCGTCGAGCGCGTCCATCACGCCGAGCGTTCGGTAGTCCTCCATTCCGAGATCGCGATCGTCCGGACCCGGATTCTTCCAGGAGATCACGAACACCGTGAAGCCCTGCTCGGTGAGATATTTGACCAGCGAGTTCTGCGGCGACAAATCGAGGATGTAATATTTCATGATCCAGGCCGGAACGATGAGGATCGGCTCCGGCCGCACCGTTTCGGTCGCCGGAGCGTACTGGATCAACTCGATGAGGCGGTTGCGATAGACGACCTTACCGGGCGTTATGGCCACGTCGCGGCCGACGACGAACTCTTCGCTGCCGATCGGCCGCTTGCCGGCGGCGGCGCGCTCCGCGTCCTCGAGAAAATTTTGCCAGCCTTTTGCCAGATTGAGGCCGCCGCTGCCGATGGTGCGCAAGAGGATTTCCGGATTGGTCAGCGGGAAATTCGACGGCGCCACCATGTCGAGGATTTGGCGCGACGCAAATTCGACCATCTCCTCGTGCCGCTTGGAAACGCCGCGCACGCCGGTCGTGGCGTTATGCCACCATTGCTGTTGCAGCAAAAACCCCTGATAGACGAAGTTGAACGGCCATTTCTGCCAGGCCTCGCCGACAAACCGGTGATCCTGCGGCAGCGGCTCGATGCAGGCATCCGTCTTGCCGCCCTCCGCCATGCAGCGCGCGACATAGTTGCCGAAACGACTCGCCTTGCGGATCCCCTTGTTCATGAGCTGAAGGCGCTTGCCCGGCGCGTATGCAAGGTGCGTCGCCCAGTCCAAATAGGCTTCTGCCACCGCGGCCGGCGAAATGCCGGCGGTAAAGCGTGCGGTCGCCGCGTGCAACGAGCGATCGGTGATGTCGGCGAGCGCGGTCATACTATATGAATCGCGATCTTCCGGCGCGCGGCCGCCGATTCCGATCGCGCTTTGGCTCAAGCGCGCCGGCACATGCGGCGCAGCGGGCGCCCGGGTCGTTGGCGGCGGCAAGGGCGCGATCTTGATCAAATCCTGTCGCGTGGCGACCATAACGATCCTTCCGGCCCGGCGGATGCGCGCTATTCATGCAATCTCGCGGCCGCAGCCTCCATGATCCATGTCAAATGTGCTTACCTGGGAATTAAGCAATCCCGGCGGAGACGGAGGTATTTCGCCGGTGGCGGAGGGAGTGCCTGCACAAAAGTAGAAATTGCGAGGGAATATCAATCAACTACGAAACCGCCTTGTTGCGCACCCGCAAATTTACCCACGAAGAATCGCCGGATTGCAACAATCAATGGCGAACGTCAGCGGGACGCTTCAAACAAGCTCTTCGCTCGTCGGTGCGATGATGGCGAAACGGTCGGACAATTCGACGAGAGCCACGTCATGGACGGTCGGCGCTGGACTGACCCCGCCACGGCCGTCCGGTAGATCGCGTGTTCCACAGGCCGACGCCGCAATGGTGATCCGATAACCGAGGTCAAGGGCGCCGCGAGCCGTTGAACTGACGCACATGTGCGTCATGAATCCGGCGAGGATAATGTTTTTGTGCCCGGTCGCGGATAGCAGCGCATGCAATTCAGTGCCGGCGAACGCGTTGAGCAATCCCTTTTCGATCACCGCTTCGTTCGGTACCGGCGCCAGTTCGGTAACGATCTGACCGCGTTCGGCGGCGCGGTCGAACAAGCTTCCCGGCCCTACCTTATGCGCAATATGGAAAATCGGTGTGCCGTTATTCCTTGCCGACGCGAGCAGCCGAGCCGCGCTGGCGATCGCGTTGCCGGCTCCCGGCACGGCGATGGGCCCACTCAAATATTCGTTCTGCAGGTCGACGGCTCGCTTCGCGAACCTTGGCGGGCGCAAGGTCAGCCCCGGCGAGCTGCAGGAGCGTTTTGGCTTCAGACATGACCGTCGTTTTCCAATTCAGCGTTTCCGGATATCTGCATTCTGGCTTTTTCGTTGGTGGCCGTGACTCAGGCAAATTGCGACCAATGTGCCTTGCCGCCGGCGAGATCGTCGATCATTTCGGCTACAGTGCGACGTTTCTCGCCCTAGGTGCAGCGGCCCTCGTGGCCTTCATCGTCTTCCTTGCTCCAGATGCTGGAAAACACGGCCATTTTGCCATCAGTGCGCCCCGAAGCCGGCCGCCTTTTCAGCTCCGCCCAAGCAAACCCACGACCTGGGAGCGGTTCACAAAAATGAATTGTGCTATCATTTAAATATTGAAAGCGGGAGAGCACAGTGCAGTTTGCGGTCGGCTTTAAATTGCACGGAAAAACGGGACACGTCGTCGTTGACGCCGAAGATGCGCTGATCGCCGCGCTCAAAGTTAAGATGGAGCGCCCGGAGGCGCTGATCGCCTATGTTCGCCAGCAAAATAAACGAGGCGACACCCGTCACCCTATGCGCCGACTCAGCAGCGAGAGCTCTTAGTTTATCGGCCAAGATGTTCTTCCGGCCGCCGGGGGTGACGCCGCCATTCGTGCATTGAAATCGGAGAACAAGCGTGACGGCTCTTTTCATCAACGGTAAATCCCACGAGGTCGATGTCGAGTCCAATACGCCTTTGCTGTGGGTACTGCGCGATACAATCGGGCTTACGGGTACAAAATATGGCTGCGGGATCGCTCAATGCGGGGCCTGCACGGTGCATATCGACGGCGTCGCCGCGCGCTCCTGCCAAGTCCCCGTTGGCACGGTCGGCGGCAGGGCGATCACGACCATCGAGGCGCTGGCGCAGAACGGCAAGCTGCATCCGGTCCAACAAGCTTGGCTCGACTTCGACGTGCCGCAATGCGGCTATTGCCAGAGCGGAATGATGATGGCGGTCGTGGCGCTCTTGAAGGAGAAGCCCAAGCCGACCGACGCCGACATCGACGCGGCGATCACCAACATTTGCCGCTGTGGAACCTACCAGCGTATCCGCGCGGCGATCCACGCCGCGGCCAACGCGCAAAAGGAGCGGCCATGACCTACATGGCAAACCTTAGTCGACGCTCATTCGTCATCGCCGGCGCAGCCGCAGGCGCCGGCCTTGCCTTGGGTTTCAAACTCCCATTCAGTCCGGACCTTGTGCGCGCCGACGACGGTACCCCGGAAATCGACGCCTGGGTCGTGATCCGGCCAGACGATACTGTCGTCATCCGGATTATGCGGTCGGAAATGGGTCAAGGCACGCTCACTGGACTAGCGCAACTGGTCGCCGAGGAACTGGGATGCGACTGGTCGAAGGTCACGGCTGAGTTTCCGACGCCCGGCGAGAATCTCGCACGCAATCGCGTATGGGGCGAATCCAACACTACCGGCAGCCGCGGCATCCGCGAGTCGAATGAATATGTCCGCAAGGGCGGCGCAATCGCACGGGTGATGTTGATCCAGGCCGCAGCCAACGCTTGGAACGTGCCGGTTTCCGAATGTAGCCCGGCAAACGGCTTGATCACCCACCAGCCATCAGGCCGCTCGGTCACTTACGGCAAAGTAGCAGACGCTGCCGCCAAGCTCACGCCTCCGGCGGACGTGCCACTTACACCCACGAAGGATTGGAAGATTGCCGGGAAACCCCTCAAGCGCCTCGACACGCCGGATAAGCTAGTTGGCAAGACCAAATATGGCATCGATGTGCGGTTACCCGGTATGCTCTATGGGGCGATCGCGGCCTGCCCGGTCTTTGGCGGAACGCTCAAGAGCTACGACGAGGCGACGGTCCGGGGCATGCCCGGCGTCCAGCACGTTGTGCGCATCGGCGACTTCGCGGTCGCAGTGGTGGCCGATTCATGGTGGCGCGCGAAAACGGCGCTCGAGGCGTTGCCGGTCGTCTGGGACGAAGGCAAAAACGTCACCGTCAGCGATGCCACGATCGCCGATTTCCTCAAAGAGGGGCTCGACGCTGAGCCCACCGCCGTGGGCAACCAGGCGGGCGACGTACGGGCCGCAATGGCCGGCGCCGCAAAAGTCGTGGAAGCGGTCTACGCCTTCCCCTACCGCATCCACGCCGCCGTGGAGCCGATGAACGCTACGGCGCTTTATACGCCTGAGCGTTGCGAAGTCTGGGCCCCGACCCAGAATGGTGAAGACGCGCTGAGGGCGGCTGCGCAAGCGGCCGGCCTGCCGCTTGAAAAATGCGATCTCCACAAAACCTTCGTCGGTGGTGGATTTGGCCGACGCGGCGGGCCCACCGATTTTGTGCGCCACGCGGTTGCAGTGGCCAAGCAGGTGCCCGGCGTGCCGATCAAGCTGCTGTGGTCGCGCGAGGAGGATACCACGCACGACACCTATCATCCGATCACGCAGTGCAGGATGCGGGCCGCGCTCGACGCAAACAACAAGCTGATCGGGTTGCACATGCGCATCTCCGGCCAGTCGATCCTAGCGTCACTGGCGCCCGCGCGTCTGCAGAACGGCAAGGACCCGATCGCTTTCCAGAGCCTCAATCCCGGCGGCGCCGAGGGCGCATTCGGCTATGAGGTGCCCAATCTGCTGATCGACCACGCTATGCGCAATCCGTCCATACCTGCCGGCTTCTGGCGTGGCGTCAATAGCAACCACAACGCGCTCTACGTCGAATGCTTCATGGATGAGCTGGCGCACGCAACAGGCGAAAACCCGCTCGCCTTCCGCCTCAAGTACTTGAAGCCCAAACACGCCGCCGTGCTGCAGGCGGCGGCGGCCAAAGCGGGGTATGGCACACCGGCACCACAAGGCGTCTATCGTGGGCTCGCGCAGGTCATGGCCAACGCCAGCTACGTCGCAGCCTGCGCCGAGGTCTCGGTTGAGAATGGCCGCGTGATGGTCCGCCGCATGGTGGGGGCCACTAATTGCGGTCACGCCGTCAATCCCGAGCTGATCACTCGCCAGGTCGAAGGTTCATTTGTCTATGGGCTCTCGTCTCTTCTGTACGGCGAATGCACCGTGCGCGGCGGCCGGATCGAGCAAACCAACTTCGATACTTGGCAGGTCATGCGGATCGACGAGATGCCGAAAGTCGACGTCGTGGTAATGCCTGACGGCGAGTTCTGGGGCGGGGTCGGCGAACCGACCATCTCGGTTGCCGCGCCCGCGGTGCTCAACGCCGTCTTTGCCGCAACCGGCAAGCGCCTGCGCAGCATCCCGATTAAAGAGAGCGATCTACGTTCCGCATAGGCGATAATTTACCTGTCCCTACCCGAAATCAAATCCGGACGTTTGATGGAAACTCACGGTCTGAGCCGACATGACGCGGTCAAATCGCGATGTCTACTTTATACTCCGACATCGCGGAAAAGCGGACCTCCGGCGGAGCGGTCCTCCGGCCTGGGGCGATTGGATTCACTGAAATATTCACGGCCTTTGCCTCCCCTACCCTCAAATCCACCCACAACCGGGCGGTCGTCAGGGCGCGGCCTGGTAAGCGCGGAAGCAATGTCGGCTTTCGGAGGAGTAGCAGAGGTCACAAACTCGAACCGCCATGTCGGCTTGTGACCCTGAGCGACCGATTACTGCGATCCATCGTGCAACGCAACATGGGCAGCGCGCAGTTATCGAAATGCTCGATAAGCTCACCACGTCACCGCGCGCGAGACGGTCTGCGGGGAGGCAGTTCACCGTTTGCCGTCAGGGGATCTCGTACACAGTCGTTTCGTCAGTGATGCCGCGCAGCGCTGCACGCTGCATGGTCGGCCGCAGGCCCGAGTTTTCGAGAATTTTCGCTGCCTTGACGTCCTCGACCACCGACTTGGTAACGAAGATAGCACGCGACGAAGCCAGCCCCTGCACGCGCGCCGCCATGTTCACGGTCTGGCCGAAATAGTCCTGGCTGTTGTTGAGCGTAACGGCGAGGCACGGCCCTTCGTGAATGCCGATTTTAAGGAGCAAATCCTCATTGCGGCGTTCGGCATTGATGCGCGCCATTTCCTCGCGCATGCGCAACGCCGCCGCCAGCGCCCGGTCGGGCGTCTCGAAGGTCGCCATCACGGCGTCGCCGATGGTCTTGACCACGGCGCCTGCCTCCGCAGCCACGACGTCATAGAGAACGTGAAAGTGCTGGCGAACGAGATCGTAAGCGACGAGGTCGCCGACCCGCTCATAAAGCGCAGTCGAGCCTTTGAGATCGGTAAACAGGAAGGTGAGGCTCGTGATCTTAAGCCGCTGGTCCACGTCAAGGGTGTCGGTGCGGTAGATGTCACGGAAAGTCTGATTGGTCAGGAGACGCTTTGCCGTCAGGAACGGCCGCCGTTTGCCCAGTAGATGGTGCAACGGATCGCCGGCGATCCACAGCGCCGGCAGCACGCGGCGGCTGGTGCGGTTCTCGAGCGCGAGCCGCAACGGCCCCGGCCGCATCTCAATCGTGCCGACTGGTGCCTTCACGTTATTGAATACCATCGTCAGTGTCTGCCGTTCGCGCGTCGGCTCGCCTTTGACGTCGATGAACTGCGTTCCGTGCGTCACCGGATCGAAGAGGATGACAAAATCGCTTGGGAGTTGCACCGACAACACCGCCTTCTCTCCGGGCGGCAACTCAATCGAATCGACGGTGAACTCGGCAAGACTTTCCGCCAACGTCTCAGGAAGATCGACACCTGAACACCAGAAAATCTGCCGGTAATATTCGACTTCGGAGAGCGTATCCGGGTTGTGCGCGGCAATGTGGCGGACGCGCGGACTGACGGTGAAGGTCACTTCCACCATCTCATCGAGCGTCGGCTTGTAACCGGCAGCACACAATCCGCAGTGGTATTCGTCACGGTTAACGGTCTTGAGCGTAGCAGCCGCTTCGAGCACGCCGCCACATCCAGGACAAAGGACATTCCAAGACAGTTCGAACAGGCCGAGTCGAGCCGCATGCAGGAACGCGGCGATGGCACGCTCTTCATCGAGGTTACGCTTGCCGGCAAAGGCGAGCACATTGATGCGACAGAGGTCGCGATCGGGTGCCTCGCGAACCAATTGCTCGATGGCGGCAGCACAATCAGGATCGGCCGATTGGCGCAGCACACCAAAGAGGGCTTCGGTCTCGCTCATTGAAGCGTTTCCTCGCACCGAATTGCGGCGAAGGTAGGCTTCAGGTCCCTACGTCGCAAGGCTAGTCGCGGTGAACCCGGCACCGCCCCGGCAACGAAGGCCCCCTAAATCTCAGCGAATTTGCTGCGCCGCCATAAGTCTGGAAATGGCCCTTAGCGGACATCGCGCGAAGGGGCTCGAATGTCCGCTTTCGGGGGAAAAGCAGACGGGGGAAAAGCAGCAGAGGCCCCCTCCGCCTCCCCCCATTGATTTGACCCGCTTTCCGCCGCTGGCGGTATCCCACCCACAAAGTCACCCACGAACAAACACGAACAGGCGGCGCCAAGAGCCTTCTAAGCTCAAGGTCGCAGGTTCGAATCCTGCCGGGCCGACTTGCGATCACAAAAAAGATCACCGCAGACCTTGCCCGCGACAAGCGCGGGCATGACGATGCAATCAAATTTCATTCCGCTCTGAGAGCTAAGGCGCGCTCTTCCGCACGACTTTATACCCAACCTTCTCCCGATCCCACGTCGCCGCGGTGACGCCGCGTTCGCGCAGCTTGTATTTGGTCACCTTGCCGCTCTCGGTAGCCGGCAGCGCTTCGACAAATTCGAGATAGCGCGGCACCGCAAAATACGGCATGCGCGGCTGGCAAAAATCCAGAAGTTCGGAGTGAGTGAGCCGCGTGCCCGCGCGTAGTATGAGGGCGGCCATCACCTCGTCCTCGGCGAGTTCGGAGCGCACCGGGAACACGGCGGCGTTCGCAACCGCCGGATGGCTGAGCAGCACCTGCTCCACTTCGTAGGACGAGATGTTCTCGCCGCGGCGGCGGATGGCATCCTTCATGCGGTCCATGAAGCGATAGTAACCGTCGGGTTCGCGCGCGACGCGGTCGCCGGTGTGGAACCAGAGATTACGCCAGGCCTCGACCGTCTTGTCTGCCATGCCGAAATAGCCGGTGGCAAAGGCAAACGGTTCGTCGGCGCGCAGCACCAGCTCGCCCGCTTCGCCGTCCGGCAGTTCGTTGTCGTTTACATCCACTACGCGGGCGGCGAAGCCGGGCAAGAGCCGCCCCATCGTGCCGGGCCGTTGCTCGGCAAGCGGCGCGCCCATGATGCAGTTCGTTTCGGTAGAGCCGTATCCGTCGATCAGCCCGAAACCGAAGCGATCGGTGAAGCTTTTGTGGAAATGCGCCGGCACCGCCGGCGCCAAAGCAAGCCGCACATTGTGCGCGCGATCGGCGGCACTTTCTTCCTGCGTCAACAGCATCGGCACCATCGCGCCAAGCACGAAGGTCACTGTCGCCTTGTGCTGCGCCAGCGCCGGCATGAATCCCGAAGCGGAGAAACGCGGCTCGACGACGATCGTCGCGCCACTAAGCAAGGTCTGGAAGAATGCGCCGAGCGCGTTGGTGTGGAACACCGGCAAGGTCGTCACTAGCACGTCCGACTCGCGGACGCCGATGAGCTGCGACGTGTAGACGCCCCACCAGAAATATTGGGCGTGCGGGCAGCACACACCCTTAGACAAGCCCGTCGTGCCGGAGGTGTAGAGGATGGCAAACGTATCGCCGGGTTCTGCCGGGTGCGGCGGCATGTGTCCCTGCGGCTTCGGGAACGGCGCCGATTTGAGCTGCCTTAAATCTCCCGCGGGCCCCTCCCCGACCAGCCACAAAGCTTCGAGCGGAATGTGCGCCAAATCGAGCGACACGAGCACCGGGGTCAGCTCGCGCTCGATGACCAGAAGCCGCGCGCCGCAATTGCCGAGGATGTGTTGCAGCTGCGCGCCGCGCGAGGCGGTGTTGATGGGAACGGCGATGGCGCCAAGCCAGGCGCACCCGAGAATGCTGAGCAGGAGTTCGGCGCGGTTGCCGCACATAATGGCGACGCGGTCGCCGGGTTTCGTTCCGGCCGCGGCCAGAGCGCCGGCATAGCCCGCGGCGGCATCGCGGGTGTCGGCATAGCTCAGCGCCGTGCCGCCGATCGTCACCAGACGGCGTTGGCGATAACGCTCGGCCTGGCGTGCGAGCATTTTGGGTAAGGTGCGCTCGGACGGCGGAAACAGATCGGGGAGCGACATTGAAACGGCTTTGGCAGCGGTTATGGCGGCGATCGGCGATCGCAGATGCGATAAATGCATAGCACAAAGTCCCCCCGCGGGTTTATTTTAAGCCTAAAGCATCAGATATCCGGCAAGGAGCTGCCCATGGCCGATACCGCAATCGAGGTCGTGCTGAAGCGTTCCGGCCTGACCTTCATTGTTCCGCCCGACAAAGGCATCCTGCAGGTGCTGATAGAGGAAGGCATCGATCCGATGTACGATTGCCAGCGCGGCGAGTGCGGCATCTGCCAGGTCGCCGTGCTGGAAGGCGTGCCCGATCATCGCGATCACATCCTCAGCGACGACGAGCGCGCCGGGAACAAGGTGATGCAAATCTGCGTATCGAGAGCAAAGACGCCACGGCTTGTTCTCGACCTCTGACCGACGGCAAGGGAGATATTCATGGGCCAGTACAACAAAAACGCCGCCGCGGTTCATGACCTGGTGCGGGAGACTGAGGTCCATCGCGATGTTTACGTCGACCAGGAAGTATTCGACCTCGAGATGGAGCATTTGTTCGCCAACACCTGGATCTATGTCGGTCACGACAGCCAGGTGCCCAATGCCGGCGACTATTACGGCACGACCATCGGCAAGCAGCCGATCCTGATGGTGCGCCACACCGACGGCGTCGTGCACGTCCTCTACAACCGCTGCCCGCACAAGGGCACGCGCATCACCATCGACACCTGCGGCAACGCCGGAAAATTCTTCCGCTGCCCGTATCACGCCTGGTCGTTCAAGACCGACGGCTCACTGCTCGCGATCCCCTTGCGCAAGGGCTACGAGAACACCGGGCTGGAGGAGAGCGTCGCCGTCAAAGGCATCGCACCGGTGAAGCACGTAAGAAATTATCGCGGCTTCATGTTCGCCAAGATGAGCGACGTCGGACCGGACTTCGAGGAATACTTCGGCGAGAGTCTCTCGACCATCGACAATATGGTGGATCGCTCGCCCGCTGGGCGGCTGGAAGTGGCCGGCGGCGTGCTGCGCTACATGCACAATTGCAATTGGAAAATGCTGGTCGAGAACCTGACCGACACCTGTCATCCCATGGTGGCCCACGAATCCTCGGCCGGCACGGCGATCGAGGTGTGGAAGCGGATGGCGCCCGGCAGCAACAAGAAGCCGCCAGCGGTCGAAATCTATGCGCCGTTCATGTCGTCCTACGAATTCTTCGAGAAGATGGGCATCCGCGTCTGGCGAAACGGCCACGGCCATACCGGTGTGCACCATTCGATTCATTCCGACTATTCGGCGATCCCCGACTACTTCGAGAAGATGGTCGCCGCCTACGGCGAGGCGCGCGCCAAGGCCATCCTCGACGAGAACCGCCACAACACGTCGTACTTTCCCAATTTCACCGTCAAGGGGCCGATCCAGTCGATCCGCCTGTTCAAGCCGCTCGCGCCCGACCGGACGCTCGCCGAATCCTGGACCTTCCGCCTGGTCGACGCGCCGGATGCGCTGCTCGAGCGGACGCTGACCTACAACCGGCTGGTGAATGCCCCGACCTCGATCGTCGGGCACGACGACCTGGAAATGTACGAGCGCGCCCAGGAAGGACTGCATGTCGACGCCAACCCCTGGGTCAACATTCAGCGCCTCTATGACCCAGCGGAAATCGAACAAGAGACCGCGGTCATCAACGGCACGTCGGAATGGCAGATGCGCAACCAGTTCCGCGCCTGGTCGAAATTCATGACCATGTCGATGTGACGGGGCGATGAGCGCGCCGACCGACCATGACCTGATCAGCTTTGTCGTGCATGAAGCACGCCTGATCGACCAGCACCGCTTCGAGGAGTGGCTCGATCTGTTCGCCGACGACGGCTATTACTGGATGCCACTGGAATGGGGCAGACCGATCCGCGGCTCGCTACGTCGCTGATGTACGAGGACAAGCTCCTCTTGCAAATCCGCATCGAGCGGCTCAAGGGCAACCGGACGTTCTCGCAAAAGCCAAAAAGCCGCTGCCATCACGTGCTGCAGGTGCCGCTGATCGACAAGCGTGATCCCGCCGCCAACGAATACGTCACCTGGACGCCGATGCATTACGTGGAAACGCGCCTCGACGAGCAGGAATTGTACGCCGCCTGGGCGACGCATACGCTTGCGCTCGTCGGCGGCAAGCTCAAGATCAAATTGAAGCGCGTCGATCTGGTCAATTGCGACGCCGCGCTCCGCAGCATCCAGCTTTTCATGTGAGCCGCGCACCATGAACGAACGCCCGGTAGCCATCGTCACCGGCGGAAGCACCGGCATTGGCGCCGCGATCTGCCGCCGCATGGTCGAGGCCGGCCATGACGTCGTCTCGCTTTCGCGCCGGCGCCCGGAATGGACTCACGCGGCGCTGCATTCCCTCGAAGTCGATCTCACCGACGCGAAAGCGACCGCCACAGCGGCCGCCGGCGTGGCGAAGCAATATCCGGTCGCCACGGTGGTCCACAATGCCGGGGCCGTGCGCGCAGGTCTCCTCCCCGAGGTTAAGCAGGACGATTTGCACGATCTCACCCAGCTTCACCTCGGCGCCGCCATCCTGATCCTGCAAGCCGTCTTGCCGGGCATGCGCGAACGCAATTTCGGCCGCATCGTGCTCATCTCCTCGCGCGCGGCACTCGGGCTGCAGACGCGCACCGTCTATTCGGCGACCAAAGCCGGCATGATCGGCATGGCGCGAACCTGGGCCCTCGAATTGGCGCGGTCCGGCATCACGGTGAATGTCGTGGCGCCGGGCCCGATCGCGGATACCGAGATGTTTCGCCAAGTCATCCCGGCGGACAGCGAACGCGAGGCGGCGCTGGCCAAGACCATCCCGGTCGGCCGGCTCGGGCGGGCCGACGACGTCGCCCGCGCCGTCTTGTTCTTTGCCGATCCGGCAAACTCGTTCGTGACCGGGCAGCTTCTCTACGTCTGCGGCGGCGCCAGCGTCTCCAGTTTCAGCCTTTAGGAAAAACACGATGCGTATCTGGTATCAAAGCTACGTCGACGAGTCGAACGGTAAGGTCTATTGGGCGCGGCTGCGCCGGCATCTCGCGGCGATCGTCGATCCCGGGACCGAAGTCGATATCAAGGGCATCACGCCGCACGACAATTACGCGCACCCGATCGTCGAGTTCCGCTGCGCCCGCGAGGTGATCTGCAACGCCATCCGGGCCGAGCGCGAGGGCTTTGACGCGTTCATTCTGGGGCATTTTCAGGACGCCGGGCTTTACGAGGCGCGGGCCTGCGTCGATATCCCCGTGCTGGCGCTCGGCGAAGCCTCGATGCTCTATTCCTGC
>Ga0116223_10001388_pt1 | contig 24988 bp, 21 predicted proteins | sample Sb_taG_3_FD_90092 | JGI IMG/M metagenome (GOLD analysis project Ga0116223, IMG submission 90092) | Peat soil microbial communities from Weissenstadt, Germany - Sb_50d_a_PC metaG | ecosystem: Environmental > Terrestrial > Soil > Wetlands > Peat | place: Germany: Weissenstadt | collected 2010-09-21 | reverse complement strand
TAGGCAGGCTAGCAGAACCGTGTTACAGCAGTGTTAAAATACCTGTTCGCTGTCCCGTGGGTGAGTGTAACCTGACTGCGGTTCCAGAGGAAGACATCCGTCGAGTTTCCTCGATTGCATTTTGCCGGATTCCCTTGTAGTTTTTCTTTCTCTCGGTATCTAGTGCCGTATATGCCAGTTGACTTAAAACGTAGCCGCTTGGCTTTTCAAAAACTGGGCCGCGAGCTGACTAAGCTCACGATGCATCCAGCTCCGGAAAGCGTACACAAATTTCGCACCAACAGCCGTCGAGTGGAAGCGCTCCTGAGCGAAGTGCTCCCTGAGCTAAATCGGAACGACAAGAAACTGCTCAAGCTGTTGTCGCGACTCCGCAAGAAAGCCGGGCGAGTGCGGGACCTGGATGTGGAAATCTCTTCATTACGCAGCTTGAAGATTCCCGAAGGCAACGGACACAAGTCACAGTTCGTGGGCGCTTTGGTGCAGGAGCGCGTCAAACATGAACAGAAACTCGCGAAAGCTTTCAATCGTGAAGCCGCGAGCGAAGTACGGAAACGACTGAAGCGTGCCGCCACCGAGATTGAAATCCCGAAGAATACGGAACCACTGACGTTGACGCTCAGTAAGCTCGCCAAGCTCGGACGAGAGCACGTCACCCTCAGCGAAAAGACCTTGCATCGGTACCGCATTATTGGCAAGCGGGCTCGCTACATCGCTGAACTGGCTGTCGGCGACCCGGAGGCTAAACGGGTTGTCGACCAGCTCAAACACATGCAGGACGTCATTGGCGACTGGCACGACTGGCTGAAACTGACGCAGAAGGCGGAGGCGCTCTTCGGCGGGGTTCGTGACTCGGCACTGGTAGCCATGCTGCGAAATGTCACGCAGGCAAAGTTTCGCCAAAGCGTGGATGCGGTTGCGGAAACCCGAGCCGCCCTTTTTGGCAAGAAACCGGAGTCAGCTCTCAGTGTTTCCGCTCCAGTTCGCAAACCGTCAACAGGATCTGCCGCAGCCAGCGCCGCAGTAGCCTGAGATGAGTTTTTTTGCCGTTGATTTTTTCTCCGTGCCCATCGCTCTTCGGCGGTACACTGTTGCCCTTCCACCATGCCGACCTTTGCTGCCGTTGACATCGGATCGAATTCTGTTCGGCTAAAGATTGCTCGTCTCACCCGTCACCGGCTCACCAATATTCTCGAAGACCGCGAAGTCACGCGATTAGGCGATTCCGTATTCCGCAACAGTTTCTTGTCTCCCGAGGCTATAGCCACAACGGTAAAAGTGCTGCGGCGGTTTCATCGCGCCGTACAGAATGCGGGCGCGGATTCCGTCCGGGCCGTTGCCACCAGTGCTTTGCGAGATGCGCGCAATGCCAGGGCGTTTCTGGAGTGGGTCCGCTCGACCACCGGCTGGGACGTGGAAATTATTTCCGGATTAGAGGAAGCCCGACTGATCCACTTAGGCCTGATTTCAACGCTGCGAGTGAATTCCTCGCCGGTGCTGATGGTCGACTTGGGCGGAGGAAGTTGTGAGCTAACCATTTCCGGCGACGGGCACATCCGCAATACGGTCAGCCTGCCGCTTGGAGCGGTTCGTCTAACCAACGAATTTCTCCGCCACGATCCTCCACGCAAATCCGAGATGCGGCAGTTGCGGGGATTCATATCGCGCGAAATCGAGCGCACCGCCGACAGGATCAAACGCTCGCGCCCGAAAGTGGTCATTGCGACATCCGGCACCGCAGAATCGCTGGCTGCAGTTTGCCATGGCATCTACAAAACCAAAGGCTCGCGCGCCACCACGGTTTCTAAGACACAAATGCGACGGATCGCCAAGCTGCTGGCGCGACTGCCTCTCGAAGGGCGCAGAAAACTTTCCGGAGTTGGCCCGCGGCGCGCTGAGATTATTGTGCCCGGTGCAGCGGTTTATCTTGGACTGCTGGAGCGTTGCCAGCTTCAGGGATTCCGCTATTCCCCGCTTGGATTACGCGACGGGTTGCTGGCACAGATGGCCGCCGAGTACGATCGCACCACCCGGTCAGGCAAGCAGCTAGAATCTGAACGCTGGGATTCGATTCGCGCGGCCGTAGCGCATTATCGAGTGGATATGAAGCATGCGCTGCATGTGCGTGCCTCGGCCATGCACCTGTTCGCTGCTCTGAAGTCGGTCCACGGTTTGCCTCAGGAGTATGCGGAGTGGCTTTCCGCAGCCGCCATGCTCTACGAGGTCGGCGATTACGTGAATCGCAACGGCAGGCATCGGCATGCCTACTACATCATTTCGCACTCCGAAATTCTTGGGTACACGCCGGAGCAGAGACGAATCATTGCAGCGATTGCGCGCTACCTTGGGAAGTCACGACCGGCGCCCAGCGACGCTCCCATCAAAGCTCTGCCCAGTGCCGATCAGGAATGCGTACTCAAGGCCTCGCTTCTCCTGCGGTTGGCTCGTGCGCTGAATCTTAGCCGTACCGCCGCGATCCGAACTGCGCGCGTGCGGGTTCACGAAGGTGAAGTGAAACTGACTCTGGTCACCAAGCAACGAAGCAGTCTGGATCTGGAACTATGGGCGGTGGAAAAAGAAAAAAGCTATTTCCGTGAAGTCTTCGGACGTGAGCTCTCGGCCGCGGCGGCATAAATGGAACGCAGAACCTTTGGAGTCAGACACCACTGCAGTTGCGCCGAGTTGCGCCCCATCTCAACTTTCGCCACGGCTCCTTTTTTCAATTCCGTGCCAGCTTCGCATCCGGTTTCACTGATACTGCGTCCCAGAAATTCGCTCAGATTTGGATTGTGGCCGACGACCATGATGGCTTCTTGTTTCGAATACTTTTCAAGCAGCCTGCGAAAGTCCGCGAACGAAGCGCCGGGCCTTAGTCCGTCCTCAAGTTGCAGCTTGCCCTCGTAGCTGAGTTCATTGCCCACGAGGGAGGCGGTCTGAGCGGCGCGCTTCAACGGGCTGGAAATTATTGTATCCACATGGACATCTAACGCAGCCAAGGTTCGTCCCACCATTCCGCACTGCTCGATTCCTTCTTTGTCGAGAGCGCGTTTTTCATCCTTCTTCAGGTTGGCCAACGGCTCACCTGCATTGGCGTGGCGCAGAAAGTAGACGATCATGCCGCGTTACCGCTCCTTTCCAACTGCGGTTCTCCTGGTTCTTGGACTGGGCGCGGCCGGAATTCCTTCCAGCGGCTGCTTGCCTTCCGCCAGGCTAATGAGAAAATCCTGCGCACTGAAAGCTGCTTGCCCCGTCGGTGGTTTTCGTTTGCCCTGCGCCCGCCAGGCGCGAACGTAACTCCCGTCCTTCTGCAGAAAGCGGGATTTCAAATTGTCCGCCAGGTAGGATTCCAGAATCTCCTGCCGCACCCGCTCTCGCAATAGCTCATCCTTCACCGGGAAGATCACTTCCACGCGTTCGTACAGGTTGCGCGGCATCCAGTCAGCGCTACCCAGATACACTTCCTCTTCGCCTCCGTTGGCAAAGAAAAAAATGCGGCTGTGCTCGAGAAAACGCCCTACGATACTGCGCACCCGGATATTGTCACTCACGCCCCGCACTCCCGGGCGTAAGGCGCACATTCCGCGCACGATGAGATCGACCTTCACGCCGGCCTGCGAAGCCCCGTACAAAGCGGTGATGATGTTTTTATCCTGCAGAGCATTCATCTTGGCGATGATGTGAGCCGGTCGGCCGTGACGCCCGTGTTCCGATTCGCGGGCAATGAGCGCCAGGCAATGCTCGGCAAGATTAAGCGGCGCGACCATGAGTGGCCCGTAGTTCGGATGCTCCGCGTAAGCAGTCAGAAAACTGAATACATCGTGAACCGCGCCCGTAATTTCCGGGTCAGCTGTCAGCAAACTTATATCCGTGTAAATGCGAGCCGTAGCCGTGTTGTAGTTGCCGGTGCCAAGGTGGGCGTAGCGACGCATCACTCCGTCGGGATCGTGGCGAACCAGCAACGACAGTTTGCAGTGCGTTTTCAGCCCGACCAGGCCGTGGAACACTTGCACACCAGCGTCTTCCAGATCGCGCGCCCAGCGGATGTTTGAAGCTTCGTCAAATCGCGCCTTCAACTCCACCACCGCTGTCACTTCCTTCTTGGCTGCGGCCGACATGAGCGCAGGAACAATCAACGAGTGTTCGCTGGTGCGGTAGAGCGTCTGCTTCATGGAGAGAACGCGCGGATCCTCGGCCGCCGCTTCAATAAACGAAACTACGGCGTCGTAGGAGTCGAACGGATGATGAAGCAGAACATCGTGCCGGCGAAGCTCTTCAAAGAGATCCTGCGACTTGGCGGTGAGGCGAAGTTCACGGGGAAGAAAAGGCTTGAACTTAAGTTCCGGATGCTCCGTTTGCTCGTAAATATTGAACAAGCGCGAAAGATTAACCGGTCCGTTGACAGAGAAAACCTGCCACGATTCCAGCTCGAAGTTGGTGCGCAAACGCTCGATGATTTCCCGATCAGCTTCGGACTCGATCTCCAACCTCACAGCGTCGCCCTTGCGCCGGTTGTGCAACTCGGTCCTCACCGACTCCAATAAGTTGCGGGATTCTTCCTCTGCGAGATAGAGATTGCTGTTACGAGTGACCCGGAACGCCGCCGAAGACACGATGTCGTAACCGTGATACATCCGGGCCGCGTGGTAGGCCACGAGATCGGCGAGAAAGATGAAATCATCGGTGCCTTCCGAAGGCAACCGGATCAGCCGCGGTAAAGCGCGCGGCACCGTCACCACGCCGGTGTAGGTCATCGACGAACGCCGCCGGCGGCGCAACAGAAACGCCACGCACAGCGCCTTGTTGATCACCCGCGGAAAGGGATGCGCCGGGTCGACCGTGACCGGAGTGAGCAGCAGGTCCAGTTCGCGTTCGCAGTAATCGGCGACGAAAGCCCGCGCCTTGGCATCCAGTTCGTGCAAGCCGAGGACGCGAATGCCAGCCTCCGCCAGCATAGGACGCAGCTTCTCATTCCAGCATAGATACTGGTCGTCCACAAACTCGTGAGTCACTCGCGAAACGACATCGCGCTCTTGCAGCAGAGTCAGGCCATCCGGCCCTGCTTCCGTATATCCATCTTCAATCTGCTGCACCAGGCCGGCGACTCTTACCTCGAAAAACTCATCGAGATTGCTGGCAGTAATGGATAGAAATTTAAGACGCTCTAAAATCGGGTTGCCATCGTCTTGTGCTTCCTCGAGCACACGCCGGTTGAAAGCAAGCCAGGAAGCCTCGCGATTGATGTAATAAGCCGGATTATCGAGCGAGGTGCGAACCATAATCTAAGAAATGACGAAACCAAGCGGACGCTCAAGCCACAACCGCGGTATCACTTCTTCGGAGACGGGGAGTCTGAAACCTGCTGCGCTGGCGCGACTACACGTTTCGTAATCACAAATTGCAACTCGGTCCCAGATGGACGCATAAGGTACATGTAATGCTTTTCCAACCTGAGCCGAACCTCGGCTTGGGGCACGTTCCATTCCTCAGGCAAAGTGTCCGCAGCGTGACGCGGGCTGTAGTCTCCGATGTAAATCGTGTCTTTCACCTGCACCGAAACCTCGAAATAGGGCTCGTCTTTTGTTATCGGAGTGTCAACCTGGTAATACAGAATGTGAGTTGTCTTTTTCTGTTGAACATCCACGATTTTGCCTGTCAGGTAGGGTTTTTCAGCCGCATGCAAACCGGGAATCGAGACCACAGCCAGAAGTAAGACACAACAATATTTCATGGTAAGCAGTATAAGGCATCGCTGACTACGATGTCGTTCTGCAAGAAGAGCGCCAGTTATGTGGCTGGCGCCCCTGATTCTCTTCTCACTGCCTGGTCTTCAGCCTGGTCTTCGCGCATTCAACGTTCATCCAACTCTACCGTTGAGGCGGGGTTTCAACTACCGTACTTGCTTTATTTCATCCTTGACCTTTTTGGCCACGCTTTCGGGCAACGGCGCATAGGTTAGATCCGCGGTCATTTTCTGTCCGTCATCCACCATCCAGTTCAGGAAATCGGCGATGATCTTGCCCTTCGCAGCGTCTTTGGATTGGGCCGGAATCAACAACCAGGTAAAACTCGAAATGGGATATGCATCTTTTCCCGGAGCATTGGTGATCGAGACACGAAAATCCGCAGGCATGCTTTTGACCGAAGCGGCGGCAGCGGTAACACTGTCCAAACTGGCTTTCACAAACTCCCCGGCAGCGTTCTTCACCGTCCCATAGGTGATCTTGTTCTGGACGGCGTAAATCAATTCGATGTAGCCAATCGAACCTTGCATCTGCCGAATCATGCCAGCCACACCCTCATTGCCTTTGCCGCCGAGACCCACCGGCCACTTCACTGATGTCCCCTTGCCAGCCTGGCCTTGCCAATCTGAACTTACTTTGGAGAGGTAGTCAGTGAAAATAAACGTCGTGCCGCTGCCGTCAGAGCGATGAATGACGACGATAGGCTCATCCTTCGGGAAGCTGACGCCCGGATTCGCACTGGCGATGGCCTTGTCATTCCAGTTCGTGATCTTGCCCAGAAAGATTCCGGCCAGCACGTCGGGAGTGAACTTGATTTCCCCGCTAACTCCGGAGACGTTGTAGGCGGGAACCACCGCGCCCAACACTGTGGGTACGTGCAGGATCTTCGTTTTGGCTTCAGCCAACTGCTGGTCTGTCATGGGACCATCGCTGGCGCCAAAGTCGACCGTCCCGGCTAAGACTTGGCGAATCCCGCCACCACTTCCGATCGATTGGTAGTTGAACTGAATATCGGGATGCGCATCGTGGTACTTGCTGAACCACTTTGAATACATGGGATAAGGAAATGTTGCACCAGCCCCGTTCAACGTGGTCTGCGCAAGGGCGGGAAGGGAGAGGGCAAGACACAAAAGCGCGATGCGACGAATCACGCGGTGACTCCTCCTGATAGGATTGTTCTCTTAACTAGGTTCAGCGCTGATTATTACAGGATGGTTACAGAATTGTAAATTTCCAATGAATCCCAAGCAGCACTTGGATTTTACGGACGGTTCGCAGCCAGCGGTCGAGTGTCAAGGCGCGCGATCTCCTTCGAATACTTCAACCACTTTTGATGCCTGTTAGCACCGGGCCTGAGTCCGCTTGCAAAAAGATTGTAAAAGAAACGACGGTTGACGCCTCACGGCCCTTTGTCAGGTTGGGCCGTTTCCTCTACCTTATAGACTGCACCGGTTTGCATCCTGAAGCGGAAAGAGAATCCCATGGCACTAAAGTTTCGAGGAGTGGACTTTATCGGCTTTGACGCTCTGCTCAGTGACGACGAACGCCTTGTCCGCGATACGTCCCGCAAGTTCATAGAAGACAATCTCATTCCCATCATCGAGGAATGCAATCGCGCCAGCCGCTTCCCTCGCGAACTGGTCAAGCCCATGGGCGACCTCGGCTTCTACGGCGCCAGCCTCAAAGGCTACGGTTGCGCGGGAATGTCGAACGTCGAGTATGGCCTGGTGATGCAGGAGTTGGAGCGCGGAGACTCAGGCGTGCGTTCGTTCGTGAGCGTGCAGTCTGCATTGGTCATGTATCCCATTTACGCATTTGGCAGCGACGAACAAAAACAAACCTGGCTGCCCGCCATGCAGAAGGGCGACAGGCTCGGCTGCTTCGGACTCACCGAACCCGATTTCGGTTCGAATCCCGGCGGCATGCGCACTCGCGCCCGCAAAGTTGGGAAAGAATACGTCCTCAACGGTGAAAAAATGTGGATCACCTCCGGCTCCATCGCCGACGTGGCGGTCATTTGGGCCAAAGTCGAGGACGAAGACAACAAGGTTCGCGGGTTTCTGGTAGAGACCGACCGCCCCGGATTCAGCGCTAAAGACATCCACGGCAAGTGGTCGCTACGCGCCTCGGTGACGTCAGGCTTGTCCATGCAGGACGTTCACATCCCTGAATCCAACCTCCTGCCGAAAAGCGGCGGCCTTAAATCTCCGTTGATGTGCCTCAATCAGGCCCGCTACGGCATCGCGTGGGGAGGGATTGGCGCGGCCATGTCCTGTTATGACTGCGCCTTGCAGTACGCGCAGTTACGCAAGCAATTCCACGATAAGCCCATCGCCTCCCACCAACTGGTCCAGGAAAAACTCACCTGGATGATCAACGAAATCACCAAAGGCCAATTGCTGGTCTTACAGGTAGGACGCCTCAAAGATCAAGACAAAGCCGGAGCGCAACACATCTCCATGGCGAAGCGAAACAACGTATGGATGGCGCTGGAATGCGCCCGCATGGGCCGCGACATTCTCGGCGCCAATGGGGTAGCTGACGAATACCCGCTAATGCGCCATATGATGAACCTGGAATCGGTGAAGACGTATGAGGGCACGCACGATATCCACACGCTGATCATCGGCCAGAGCGTAACTGGGATTGACGCGTTTTGAGGTACTGTGAAAAAACGCGACGATCTGGATGATGTAATTCGAGAAGAGAGCAGCCGCGGGAAAAAGCGACCTACCAACACCGCCGCAATCAATCAGCAGGCCGAAAGAAGAGATGCGGTATTGCGCATCCTTCGCCGCGGTACGCGGGAAGATCTGCGCACTCTTCTGAAAGTTTGGGGTTATTCCAGCCAGGAAATCGAAGCCGCACTCATCGAGTACGACGCTGCACTCGGGCAGCAATCTTTTTAGTTTCAGAATCGGCCCGGGCCCGCTCCTCAGGTGTCATTCTACTGGCGCGGTCGTTGATCTCGGTCGCGATACGGTCGGCCAAGTCCTCGAATTGATCTTCCTTCGGACGCTTTAGTTTGGCTACAGCCATCGGGGATCCTTCTGTCTACCGTGGTCCTGCTCTCATTATCGCTTGCGGGTTTTGATGATGCAAGACTGACTTTAGTAACGTGAGGTCATCGCCGTCCTCCGCCTTCTCGGAATCATGGATACGAGCACGAGCAAGGGCGCTTGCGCCTACACGAAATCGGTGGCCTTCCCTTTACAATGCTCCCGTGCGAATTCTCATTTCTGCGGGCGAGGCTTCGGGTGAAATGTATGGGGCGCAACTCATCGAGGCTTTGCGGCGCCGCGATCCGTCCCTCGAATTCTTTGGAGTTGGCGGGGATCGCATGCGCGCTGCTGGGTGCGACACCGTGGTCGACGCGAGGGATCTCGCGGTCGTGGGCATTTCTGAGATCGTCAGCCATCTTCCCAAAATCTATGGTTTGTTTCATCGGTTGATTGCGGAAGCGGATCGACGGCGGCCCGATCTTGCCGTCGTTATCGATTCCCCGGCCTTCAACTGGCGAGTGGCTCGGCAGATGCGCAAGCGCGGGATTCCAGTTGTGTATTACGTTTGTCCGCAGTTCTGGGCATGGCGGCAAGGGCGCGTGCGGTTGCTTCGCAGGTATGTCAACAAAGCGCTGGTGATTTTTCCGTTTGAAGAGAAGTTTTATCGCGAGCGTGGTGTGGATGCGACGTTTGTTGGCCATCCGCTGGCCGATCTTTCTCCGCCCGCAGTCGATCGGGAAGCCTACGCTGCGACCTACAACCTCGACGCCGCGAAGCTCTGGATCGCTCTCATGCCGGGCAGCCGGATGAAGGAAGTGCGGATGAACCTGCCCACGATTCTGGAGTCGGCCGCGAGGATGGGCTCGGACTATGAATTCCTGCTTCCGGTCGCGCCTACGCTGGATCGCAGCTTTCTCGAATCGCTGATTGGCGGGCATTCTGCCATCCGATTGGTTAGCGAAGCTTTGCCCGCGCTGGCTCATTCTCGCGCCGGGATCATCGCAAGCGGCACGGCTACTGTCGAGGCCGCGATGATGGGCCTGCCGTTTGTGATGGTCTATCGTGTGTCTCCGCTGACGTATTTCCTCGGACGGTCGCGGGTCAAGGTATCGCACTTTGCGATGGTGAATTTGATTGCCGGAAAAGAGATTGTGCCGGAGTTGGTGCAGCAGGATTTCACTGCCGAGAACGTGATCGCGCAGGTGAATAAGATCCTGGTCGACGGCCAGTTACGCACTCGGATGGTAGAAGGTCTGGCGACGGTGCGAACCTTGCTTCGAGGCTCGAATTCGGACGGGCTTCATCCGGCGGAACGGGCGGCAGAGGCCGTAGAAACGCTATTGCGCCGATCCCCTGTCGGGACCTAGCTCGATACGTCTCAGGCAGCGAAATTAGCGCCTCAGGCGTAGCCAATCTACGTCTCTACCGCGAAAAAACACCTAACCCTTGTCCTGGCAGCATCTTTTGCGTAACAATCTGAATCAGAGAGATTAGAGACCTGCGGGATTTCCCGGGAGACGTTCCTGAATGTTCTTTGAACCTCGGCGCCAGCGTCGGGCACTTACCAACTTTCTGGTCCTATTGATTCTGTTAGGTTCGCTACCTGCCTGGGCGGCCGAGAAGACGCGGCTGCGGGTGGACGACTACCAGATTGACGCCGAACTCACTCCGCACATTCATAAAATCTCTGCTCGGGCGAAAGTGAAATTTACCGCTCTGGAAGACATCAACGCGGCCGTCTTTGAGTTGAACAACGGATTGAATGTCAGCAAAGTAACGGATGAGAGTGGGCAGGTGCTCTCCCCGGAGCGTATCTCGCAAGATTCCACGGTGCGAGTGCAGTTGTCGAAGCCCCTCAGCAAAGATACTTCGACCACGCTGACGTTTGATTACGATGGCACGCTCGACTCCGCCGACGACAGCCCCGTGCAGGGACTCAAACTGGCGTCGATCAACGATGAAACTAGTTATCTGCTCTACGCCGGACGATGGTTCCCCGTGAACGCCTACGGCATTAACCGCTTCACCGCCACGATGAATATCACCGTGCCGGCTCACATGGTGGTCATTGGCAGCGGGAAGGAGACGGTCGGTGGTCCTGCTCCGTCGAAAAAGGGTGGGGCAGGCGCATTGCCCGGCAAGACCTACACTTTCGTCTGGGACAAACCGAGTTTCCCTGGGAGCATCGTTGCGGGGACGTTTCAGGAATTCAAGAGCGATGAAGCGGGTGTTGACCTGCACGTTTTTTTCAAGCCGGTTCACCAGAACCTGGGCGCAATGTACGCCGAAACCGCGATCAAAGAATTTACTTATTACGTAACGCTGTATGGCGCCGCGCCTTCGACCACGCTGAGGGTTGTGGAGATTCCGGATGACACGGTACCGTCGGCGTGGGCTCCGGAGATGGCGGCGATCGCGAGTCGCGCGGTAACCGAAAAAGTAAATTATCGGCTGCTGGCGAATACTATCTCGCATCAGTGGTGGGGAGTTTCGGTGAGTCCGAACTCTATCGATGACTGGTGGCTGTGCGATGGTTTTGCCCGGTACTCGGAAGCTCGCTACGTCGAAAACGCCGCGGGAAGTTCCGGCCTGGAAGAAGTGGTGAAAGACATGTCGGTCGGAGCGCTGGCTTATGATTCCGTGCCGCTGGCGACGATTGGCAAGCTGGATATGTTTTCTCCCGAATTCCAGTCGCTGGCGACGGATAAGGGCGCGATGATTTTGCACATGCTGCGCTGGGTCGAGGGCGATCAGAAATTTGATCAGACGATGCGCACCTTTGCCTCGAAATATGCGGGCAAGTCGGCATCGCTGGACGATTTCTCGACCATCGCCGAGCAGACCTACGGCGATAAACTCACCTGGTTTTTCACTCAATGGCTCGATTCGACGGGCGCTCCCGAGTTCAAGACCAAATACACGGTTTACCGGCTGGGCAACAAATGCCCCGCTAATCAAAAGTGTCCGGGGTTCCGCATCGTGGGGCAGATCACCCAGGATCTTGATCTCTTTCGCATGCCGGTAGAGTTGAAAGTGGACACGGACGGCAAAACAGAAGAAAAGCGGATTGACGTGGTGGGTACGGATTCGGCGTTCACGCTGGAAACCTTCGGCAAGCCGCGGCGGATTTCGATTGATCCGGAGAATCGCGTGTTGCGAAACTCGTCTGACGTAAAGCTGAGGGCTTCTATTCAGCGCGGGCAAGCTTTGGTTCAACAGGGCGATTTCGCCGGGGCGCTCTCCGAATTCAATAAAGCTCTGGACGTTAATAAGAACAGTTCGCTGGCGCACTATCGCGTGGCCGAGGTGTTCTTCCTGCAAAAAAATTATCAGGCATCGGCCAACGCTTACCGCGACTCGCTCAACGGGGATGGAGATCCGCGCTGGACCGAGGTTTGGAGCCACATCCAGCTGGGCAAGATTTTTGACATCACCGGACAGCGCGAACGCGCGACCAACGAATATCGTCAGGCTCTGCAAACCAACGACAACACCCAGGGCGCATTAGACGAGGCGCGGAAGTATCTGCAGAAAGCTTTCGAGCAGCAGAAGAGCAGCGGCGGCGCGAACGGTCAGTAGGATCAATACGCCCAGCGCAACAACGTGGCCCCGACGGTGAACCCCGCGCCTACGGACGCGAGCAGCACTAGATCACCCTTCTTCAATTTGCCTTCCTGACGCGCCGTTTCCATCGCCAGTGGAATCGTGCCCGCGGTCGTGTTTCCGAAGCGGTCGATATTGATGATCACGTGTTCCGGGTTCATGGCCAGCCGCTCGGCGGTTGCCAGGATGATCCGCTGGTTCGCCTGGTGGGGAATGAATGCGTTCACGTCGCTGCCCTTCAAACCATTTCGCTCCAGGATTTTCTCGCAGACTTCGGCCATCTTGCGGACGGCGTATTTGAATACCGCCCCGCCATCCTGGTGAACGTAGTGCATTTTCTGATCCACGGTTTCGTGGGTCGAGGGATTGAGGCTGCCGCCCCCAGGCATGTACAGGGAACATCCTCCGGAGCCGTCGATTTCATGAATGAAGTCAATCATCCCGAGCGAATCGTTGTCCGCCGGTTCGAGGATCACCGCGCCCGCACCGTCGCCAAAAATTATGCAGGTCGCGCGATCCGTGTAGTCGATGATCGAGGACATGGTATCTGCGCCGATAACCATGACCTCCTTGTGGGCGCCCGTCGCGATGAACTGCGCTCCGGTCTGCAGCGCGTACAAAAATGCCGAACAGGCGGCGGAAACATCGAAGCCCCACACGCCTTTGGCTCCGAGTTTGTGCTGCACCAGGCAGGCGGTTGAGGGAAAAAACATGTCGGGAGTGACGGTGCCGACGATGATCGCGTCCAAGTCGGAAGATGCGATGCCGCGTTGCGAAAGGGCGTTTTTTGCCGCTCCAACGGCCAAATCGCTGGTGGCTACGCCCTTGTCGACTATATGACGCTCGCGGATACCGGTGCGTTCCATGATCCACTGGTCGCTGGTTTCGACCATCTTCTCGAGGTCGGCGTTGGTTAGCAGACGGGGTGGGACGTAAGTTCCAAGGGCGCTGATCTTGACTCTGGCAACACCTGCGCGCGCAAGTTGGCTCACTCTATGAGTTCTCCAGGGTGAAATATGAATGCTGAAATATTAAGGCGCTATTCTGACGTACTCAGAGGGCAATGTCCAACCTGTAAGACTGAAAGGCGGTTGCGTGAGTTCAACCTGCACCGCCAGTCACTGAACGGATCTCAGCGGAAACCAAAAAGCCAGACACCGGCGACCCACTGCACACGCAAGAGCCCGTTACCGTTGCTTCCTTCCGGACCTGGCGGGGTTGGCGGGAAAACGTCGCGCGGGACCGATGCCTGACCTGTACGATTCTAACATCCCGTCGGTACTCTTCCCTTTCGCGGCGAAATCACCAACAATAGACGAATCAATGACGTCGGCGCCTAACCTGCGATCGGAGACTGCTCCACTGCCCACAGCGGTTCAGCGTTACTTTGAAATCGCGCTGTACTTGCTCGTGCTGTGCGGCTTTGCGACGCTGGTTTCAACCGGAGGACTGGATCTGCCTGCCGTCCTGCTGGTAAGCGCGGCGATTCTGTTTCGCGGATACCTGCTGGCCACGCGTCGCACGCTGCTCATTCCCGAAGCGTGGACCACCACACTCACTCTCGGCTACGTCGCTTTCTATCTCGCCGACTACTTCGTGTTCTCGGGCGCGTTTGTTACAGCCACGGTGCACCTTGTGCTTTTCGTCATGGTGGTGCGCCTGTTCTCCACCCGGCGCGACCGCGACCGCTATTTTCTCGCGGTCATCTCCTTCCTCATGGTGCTGGCCGCTGCCGTGCTCACCGTGGACAGTACTTTTCTGCTGGCCTTTGCTGCGTTCATGCTGATGGCGGTCGTAACCTGCATCCTGATGGAGATGCAGCGCGCTGCGGCCAAGGCCACGGTTCAGGCTAGTCTGCCGAGCGATGACTCGGCCTCCCGGCAAATGGCTTTCTCACTGGCCGGAGCTTCGCCGATGCTTGCGCTCCTGATACTGCTGGGCGCGGCGGTGATTTTCTTTGTGCTGCCGCGCATGTCCACCGGGTACCTTAGCGCTTTTGCCCGCAGCCGTGAAATCACTACTGGATTCAGCGACCGCGTCCAACTCGGTCAGATCGGGGAAATACAGCAGTCCAATTCGCTGGTCATGCATATCCAAGTCGACGGCGATTTGCAGGGCTCTTACGACTTGAAGTGGCGCGGCGTGACGTTGAACATCTTCGATGGCAAGACCTGGTTCAATCCGCACGCACAGCACGTAGTGACCAGCCTGGGCAGCGGCCGTTTTCTTCTGTTGCAAAGCGGCGCGCATAGGCAACAGTTTCAGCTGGGGAGGCCGGCGCAGCAAATCCACTATCGTGTTTTGATGGAACCGCTGGTCAGCAACGTTTTCTTTCTTGCGCCGACCGCAAAACTTTTGCAGGGCAACTATCGTCTGCTGTCGATGGACACCGGAGACGCGGTTTTTGATATCGACCCCGAGCATCCCATCGGTCGCTACGAGGCGACCTCCGAAATTGCTGAACCGACTCCTGGCGCGTTGCGTGCGGCCTCTAATGACTACCCGCCGGAGATCCTGCTGAACTATCTGCAACTACCGCGGCTCGATTCTCGCATCGCGCCCCTGGCTCAACAGATCTCGGCGTCCGCTAACAACAATTACGACCGGGCGGCAGAGGTTGAAGCGTATCTGCGTACGAAATTTGGATACACCCTCCAGCTTCCGCGCACCGTTCCGAGCGATCCTGTCGCCAACTTCCTTTTCGTGCGCAAGCAGGGACACTGCGAATACTTCGCTTCCGCGATGGCAATCATGCTGCGCACCCTGGGCATTCCCACACGAGTGGTGAATGGTTTCCGCACCGGGGAGTTTAACGACCTCACTTCCGAGTATCTTGTTCGCGCCAGCAACGCACACTCGTGGGTGGAAGCGTATTTTCCGGGCTATGGATGGATCGGTTTTGATCCCACGCCGGCTGCGCCCATGCAGACGCGCACTGGTTGGAGCCGGGGAGCGTTGTACCTTGACGCGATGGCTTCGTTCTGGCGGGAGTGGATCATCAACTATGACGCCGGCCATCAGTACAATTTGGGCCGCGAAGCCACGCGTAATACCGTGGCGTGGTTTCAGCGGATGCGAAACTGGGCCCGCCGACATCATGAAGCATTGCTGACCTACGCGCGTCGAACCCAACGGACGCTTTCCAATTCCCCGTTGCAATGGAGTGTCGCGGGGACAGCCATTGCAGTTCTGCTTCTATTGGCGGCCAACGCACGGCGGCTATGGAGAGCGCTACGCAGCCGTCGCCTCGCGGCTCACCCAGAAAGGTCTCCGAGCCTGGCCGCAAGCATCTGGTATGAGCGAATGACGCGAATGCTCGCGAGAAAGGGCTGGCTCAAATCCCCAGCGCATACCGCGTCAGAATTCCTGATTGGTATTGAGGATGAGGCCATGCGCGAGTCGGTGGCAAAGTTCACCCAACATTACGAATCGGCGCGCTTCGGAGGTTCGGCGCAAGACGCCCAGCGCCTGCCGGAACTGTACGAAGAAATCTCGACCACAGCGCGGCGCTAACTGCTGATCATCCGGCTTATGCGCTTGAGTTCCCCGCCAGCCACCAGCGCCGCACCGCGACGATCGACCAAATCGCCTCGACAACTCCGAATGGCCACGCGCCCTGGAGAAATCCGTAGGCCGAACCCAACAGGCATGACACTGCGAAGGCCAAAATGAACCATCGACTTCGATTCTCGAAGGCGTAGCAAACGAGCATTGCTGTCACGGCAAACAAGCCGAACCACGTCAGTCGATTCACGCCGCCGCTCCTTGTGGCTTTGTTGCGCAAGGTTTCATTGGTTGTTGCCAAGCTTCAGGATGATCTTACGCGAATGCGCCGAGGTTACAGACCGGGGCCGCCCACGCAGGATGCTAGAATAGAAGGGTTCCATGCCTCATCAGAACCCCACAGTAGCAATCGAGAACGCGCCCGAAGCCGCCGAACCTACGCCCGCGTCACGGCCAAAAGTCGGTTTCGTCAGCCTGGGCTGCCCGAAGAACCTCGTGGATAGCGAAGTCATGATGGGCATGCTGGCGCAGGCCGGAGCTGAGTTAATTCCGCGCGCCGAAGATGCTGACGTCATTGTGGTCAACACTTGTTCGTTTATCGCCAGCGCTCAGCAGGAATCTGTAAATACTATTCTGGAAATGGCGCGGTTCAAGACCGACGGTCGTGCCCGCAAGCTTGTGGTTGCCGGATGTCTGGTTGAACGTTTCCGCGGCGACATTCGCAAGAACATTCCAGAAGTCGATGCCGTGGTAGGCACAGGTGAGTTGGAAAAGATTCTCGCAGCGGCGGGGCTCGCGCCCGCACCAGCGAAATCGTCCCCGTTTAATATCTTGACCTCGCGCCCCGAAGGCGATGCCCGCGAAGCTCAGGGACGCTTCTCTCGCGAGTCATGGGACGGAGCCATCGCCGACCTGCCCAACTATCTCTACGATGAAGCCACGCCTCGTGTCCTCGCCACTCCGAAGTACACCGCGTACATCAAGATTGCCGAAGGTTGCGATCATCCTTGTAGCTTCTGCATCATTCCGCAACTGCGCGGCAAGTTCCGCTCGCGCCGATTCGAATCCGTAATCGCCGAGGCCGAGCGGTTGGCCCGCTCCGGCGTACGCGAGATCACGCTCATCGGACAAGATACCACCTGCTACGGAGAAGATTTTGGCCTCAAGGATGGGCTCGCGCTCCTGCTCGAAAAACTGGCCGGCATCGAGGATTTGCGCTGGATCCGTTTCCTCTACGCGTATCCCAACAAGATTACGGGGCGTCTGCTTGATACCATTGCCGCTCACGAAAAGATTTGCGCCTACGTCGATGTGCCGCTGCAGCACGCCTCCGCGGCGGTTCTGAAGCGCATGAAACGTGGTGGAGGCGCAGACGTTTTCCTGCGTTCGATTGAGAAGATGCGGCGTACGATTCCGGACGTCACCTTGCGAACCTCGTTCATCGTCGGCTTCCCCGGCGAGACAGAAGAAGAATTCGAACAACTCTGTGAGTTCGTCCGCCAGGCTAAATTCGATTGGATGGGCGCATTTGGCTACTCCGATCAGGAAGGCGCGCACGCCTTTAACCTTGACGAAAAACTGCCTGCTCGGGAGGTCGAGCGGCGGCGCAAACACCTGATGCAGATTCAGCGCCGCATCAGCAAGAAGAGAAAGAAGACACTGGTTGGCCAGGAAGTTGATTTGTTGCTGGAAGGAGTATCCGAAGAGAGCGACCTGCTGCTCGAAGGACGCACGGCCATGCATGCTCCCGAAATCGATGGCAAAGTATTTGTGAACGACGTTCCCGAAGGACTCAATCCGCTGCCCGGCGAATTCTACCGCTGCCAGATTACGGAAGCCCACGATTATGATCTGGTTGCTAAGATCATTTAGGGATTTATGGCTCGCAAGCGCACTCTCAATCTGCGTTGCCCAATCTGCAAAAAGCCGGTAAAGAGTAAGGATGCGGAGTTCCCTTTCTGCAGCGACCGCTGCCGTACCGTCGATCTCGGGAAATGGGCTAGCGGCGCCTACGTGGTTTCATCGCCGGTGCAGGACACGGCGGACAGCATTTCGGGTGCATTGCCGGACAATTCCGATGAAGACTGAGTCGGACAAGAAAATACAAACCGACTCCAATCCTGTTTCCGCTCCGCCGTCACGCCGCCGCGCCCCGCTCTGGGCCAAGCTGATGGCGACTTTCTTTGGGATGGGCCTGCTTCACCCTGGGCCCGGAAGCTGGGGTTCGGCGGCCACAGTTTTAGTCTGGTGGCTGCTTAGTTTCTGGATTCACCCGAACTGGCAACCCGCAGCCGCTGTGTTGCTCGCGGCCGTGACCATCGTCGTCGGCATTCCCGCGGCTACTCACATGGCTCGTGCGAGCGGGTTGAAGGACCCTCAGTTCGTCGTGATTGACGAAGTTGCCGGCCAGCTCATCACCCTGATTGCGGTACCGGTGTCGTGGAAATCTCTGTTGCTCGGCTTTATACTTTTTCGGGGGTTCGATATCGTGAAGCCTCCGCCGGTACGTCAACTCGAGCACCTTCCGGAAGGATTCGGCATCGTAATAGATGACGTTGCGGCTGGGCTCTACGCTTTGGTCATCATGCAAGTCGTGTTGCATTTCGGCTTTTTGCCGCGATAGTTTTCGGTCGATGCACGAGGAAGTGGGAGTCGATGGGGATTTCTGACCGCCTGTTGGGCAAAACGAGCGTCAACGGAAAGCCGCATATCGAAGCGGTTGTTCCGGCGGCTGCGCTGCCGGGCGGCGAAGTGAGAATTACCGGCCATGGTTTGCGGCCTCAGGATTTGCGACGGCCTCGCGTGCGCTTCGGCGAAATCGAGGGCGCGGTGGTAATCAGTTCCGATGATTTCCTGGTGGCTCGCGTGCCGGTGGGCGCATCCTCTGGGCCCATCGTAGTTTCGACCAACGGGAACTCCAGCAATCCCCACGAGATCAAAGTTGCTGTACCCATCGCTGAGAATCTGCATCCGGTAACCAATCCTGCGCTTGACGCCGAGGGCAACATCTACGTCAGCTTTTCGGGAAGCCGCGGCCAGAAGGTTCCGGTCGCCATCTTTAAGATCGATACCAATTACAACGTCAAACCGTTCCTTGCGGACCTGATGAACGCCACGTCGATAGCCTTTGACCGGGCCGGGCAGATGTACGTTTCTTCGCGTTTTGATGGAACTGTATATCGCGTCGCTCCGAACGGGACTATGTCTTCCTATGCCGAGGGGATGGGCGTTGCTACCGGCATCGCTTTTGACCGCACGCAGAATCTTTATGTCGGCGATCGCAGCGGGACGATTTTCAAGATTGGCCCGGATCGCCAGATTTTTGTCTTCGCGACGCTCGAGCCAAGTATTTCCGCTTACCACTTGGCTTTTGGCCCCCATGGAGACCTGTTCGTGTCCGGGCCGACGACTTCAAGTTTCGATTGCATTTACAAAGTCACTCAGCAAGGCAACGTGTCAACTTTCTTCCGCGGTCTGGGACGTCCTCAGGGCATCGCCTTTGACGTCGAAGGGAATCTTTATGTGGCCGCTTCCCTCTCGGGCAAGCGTGGCATTGTCAAGATCAACGCCGCTGGCGAGGCCTCGTTGGCGGTCGCGGGCGCGGGTCTCGTCGGTCTGGCATTCGCCCCCGGACGCTCGGTCGTTCTGGCGACGACGAGCGCAGTTCATCATCTCGCATGGAACATCCAGGGGGCGCTCTTCGCGGACTCCGTCTCTTAAGTCGCGAAGCTCTTGACGCTCGGCATCCAACCCTAAAGAACGATCCGTGTGAATCCGCGAAAATCCGTGGCTGGTCTTGCTTCGCCCTGTAATCATTTACACTTTTACTCGTGAACGCCGAGATTGTTGCCATTGGCTCCGAGATGTTGACTCCTTTCCGTCAGGATACGAACTCGCTCTACCTGACTGAAAAGCTCAACCAACTTGGGGTTGAAGTAATCTTCAAGACCGTCGTGGGAGACAGCCTGAACCATCTGACCTCAGCGGCGAGCATTGCTGTGTCGCGGGCCGAGATCGTCATCTTCATGGGCGGCCTCGGCCCGACCGAGGACGACCTCACGCGGGAAGCGGTGGCCGAAGCGCTTGGGCTCAAACTTCATCGCGACCCCGAAATCATCAACGGTCTCGAACAACGGTTCGCCGCCCGGGGCTGGAAGATGGCCCCAAACAACCTCAAGCAGGCGGACGTCATAACCGGCGCGACCGTTCTGCCTAATGCCAATGGGAGCGCCCCCGGACAATGGATGAGCGGCAAATATGAAGGCCGCGAAAGAATCATCATGTTGCTTCCCGGCCCGCCGCACGAATTGAAGGCGCTTTTCGAAGAGCAATGCGTGGCCCGCCTGCTTGCCAAATTGCCACAGCAATTCATTGCAACTCGCGAGCTGAAGATCACAGGAATTGGCGAGTCGCTATGTGATGCTCGGGTTGCTCCGATCTACAAACTCTATGCCGACGTACAAACGACCATCCTTGCCGGAGCCGGCGAAATCCAACTCCACTTGAAGAGTCGTGCCGCTTCTCTTGAAGTCGCGCAGGCACGAGTCGATCACCTGGTCGAGAAGCTAGAAGAAGAACTCGGGGATCTGGTTTTCTCCGACAACGGCGATTCCATGGAACAGATCGTCGGCTACTATTTGCAGATGCGCAACGCTACCCTGGCAATCGCAGAATCCTGCACCGGAGGGCTGGTGGCCGAGCGCATCACTTCGGTCAGCGGAAGCTCGCGCTACTTTGTCGGTGGCGCTGTGGTTTATTCGAATCAGTTGAAGACCGCGTTTGCCGACGTTCCCGCCGAAATGATCGAGAAGCATGGAGCAGTCAGCCGCGAGGTGGCCGCCGCTCTCGCGGAAGGAATTCGCGAACGCAGCGGAGCAACTCTGGGCTTGGGTGTTACGGGCGTCGCCGGACCAACGGGCGGAACCGAAGCGAAGCCGGTCGGACTGGTCTTCCACGCTCTGGCCAGCGACGGAGGAACCGACGTCGTGGAACGAACATTTCCTGGAGATCGCAAACGCATCCGCCGGTTCGCCAGCCAGCAGGCGTTGGATATGGTCAGACGAAAACTGATGTAGGTCGGTCGTTGGTCGTCGGCCATTGGCGGAAATGGTTTTAGCCAACGACGAACGACCGACGACCGCTATGCGTATTTTTATCGCCCTCGACATTGACGACGCGATCCGCCAGCGCATTCAGCGCTTCATGGAAGGTGTGACTGGTTTCGCCCCGGATGCTCGCTGGGTCCGTCCTGAATCGCTGCACATCACCTTGAAATTCATTGGCGAGAAGCCGGTCGAGACTGTCGAGAAAATCAAGAGCGCACTTTCCGGCATTCGAGCCCAGTCGGTCGAGATCGCGTTTCGCGGCTACGGTTTCTTCCCGACTGCAAAAGCTGCCCGCGTTTTCTGGGTCGGTATCGAATCCGGCCCCCAACTTTTATCTCTCGCGAAAGCCGTCAACGACGCGACTTCCGCGCTCGGAATCCCTAAAGAAGATCATCCTTTCTCTCCCCATCTGACTCTGGCGCGTGGCGGTGGACGCTCCGGCTCTCCTCGCTGGAGCAAAGACGATACTCCAAACAAGAACTTCCAGCGACTTCAGGAGAAATTGGCCGCTCTACCCACTCCTGATTTTGGTACCATGGCGGCCCACGAGTTTTTTCTGTACCAGAGTCAGCTTTCGCGAGGAGGTTCGAGCTACACAAAGATCGCGCGCTTTGCGCTGGAGTCTCCTGTATAGCGTCGGCATCGTGTTTCATCGCCGTGACGGGCGCGGCGCTTGCACAAACAACAATGATCGCGTTCCTTCTCACCGCCGCGTACAGTTACCTGCTGGGATCCATCCCATTCGGCTATCTCCTGGTTCGGACGTTTCGCGGGCAGGACGTTCGCAAGACGGGCAGCGGCAACATTGGCGCAACCAACGTCTCACGCACGTCGCCGGGGTTGGGTGTGCTTACGCTGGTTCTCGATATGCTCAAAGGACTCGCTGCGGTGGCAATCACGCGCATATTCTTCCCCGGAAACAATACGCTGCTGGGCGCGGCGGCACTTTGCGCGATTGTCGGACACATGTTCCCACTGTGGCTGCGGTTCCGGGGCGGCAAAGGAGTGGCTACGGGATTGGGATCCTTTGTTCTCCTCACACCGAAAACAATTTTGGTGATGGTCGCTCTCTTCATCGTGATCTTCCTGGCATTTCGTTATGTGTCACTGGCTTCGATTCTCACGGTAGCCCTGTTTCCGTTTCTGGCATGGACGATCGAGCCGTACCGTGATGCTCCTCAACTACTCGCCTTCATTACGGTTGCTTCCCTTCTCATCATTGCCAAGCACCGCGATAACATCCGCCGCCTGCTGACACACACCGAATCACGCTTCCAGTGGAGCCGTCGATGAGCGAGATTGCGATCATCGGCGCTGGCGCGTGGGGAACGAGCCTGTCGATCGTTTTGGGGCGAAGGGGTACGCATCGCGTTCGCCTCTGGGCGCACGAAAAAGAAGTGCGCGATTCGATTTCCGCGCGCCGGATCAACCAACTCTTTCTTCCAGACCACGCGATTCCTGGCAGCGTCACTGCCACGGACAGCTTTGAAGAAGCTCTTCGGGACGCGGGAATTGTGGTGAGCGTGATGCCGTCGCAGCACTGCCGCGGGCTCTTCCGAAAAATGCACCCATTTCTGAAGCCCCGGATGCTTTTCGTGAGCGCGACCAAGGGACTCGAGGAAACAACTCTTCTCCGCATGACGGAAGTGATTTCACTCGTTGTCGAAACAGAGGGAGGCTTCAAACCTCGCATCGGCGCGTTGAGCGGGCCGACGTTCGCGAAAGAAGTCGCACGCGGCGACCCCACAGCCATCACCGTCGCGTCAGGCGATGCGGGGCTGGCGGAAACTGTTCAGCGTGAGTTCAGCGATGCCTCCTTCCGGGTTTACACCAACGGTGATGTGACTGGAGTGGAACTCGGCGGCGCGCTGAAGAATATCATCGCCATCGCCGCGGGAGTTTGCGATGGTCTCGGCCTCGGACACAACTCCATCGCGGCTCTCATCACGCGTGGCCTGGCCGAGATCACACGCCTGGTCGTTGCGTGCGGTGGCCGCCAGGAGACCATGTCAGGACTCGCGGGTCTGGGCGATCTCGTCCTCACCTGCACTGGCGGCCTCTCGCGCAACCGAAGCGTGGGCGTCGAACTGGGCCGCGGCCGAAAGCTGCCGGAAATCATAGCCGCCATGCACGGCATGGTGGCCGAAGGCGTCTTCACCACCCATGCCGCAGTCGAACTGGCGCGCGCGCGCGAAATCGAAATGCCCATCACCGCACAAATGGATGCCATCCTGCACCACGACAAGTCTCCTCGAGACGCTATCCACGATCTGATGACTCGCAGCGCCAAAAGCGAAACGAAGTCGATGTAGGCGCGGGCGTCCGCGCCCGTGCGGCCCTATGTGGATCGAGCCCCATTTATTTGAAACCCTGACGAACCTTCCAAGCTCCCGTTCGCCATCTGCCATCTCTTCAATATTTCCGATCGAGAGCCTTGTACTTCGTGTAGTGCCGCTTTTTGGCTCACCGAATTTTCGCGGCTGAATTGGGGGCACGTGATCTCCTCGTTTTGTCAATCATTCGTCTTAGCAAACCTTTCCGCATCAGTTGTTTCCAAAGCGTCCGCATCTGCCCAAACCGCCCGAAGGGCACGCTCTTCGGGGTACCTTCGTAACCGATGCGGGCTGCCATGTCAGGCTACAATTTTAAAGTATCGGTCGAACCTTTGACCGAGTCGAAACGCGCGCGCAAAGGGCCACTTGTCGCTGAAATTGCCGTCGCCATCTCGTCTGCCGATTCTGTACGTCATCCTAAGTGTGCTCGTACTGATCAGCGTCGTTCCCATGTATTTTTACTCAGCACAGGTTGAATCGATCAATCGCGACCGCCTGATCACCAACGAAAGGTTGTTGCAAAACACGGTCACGCGATCGCTTGCGGACGACATCTCGCAGCACCAGGAATCGCTGCGCATGATGCAGGCCAATCTGGCCTCGGCGCTACAAGTCGCCAGTGGTGGGGACATCACTTCGGAACATGTGGAAGCACCCGAGCTGCGTGCCCTGCTGGAGAATTTCGTTTCCTCCTCCGACGATCTGGCTTATGCCACCCTGTTGAACTCCGACGCGAAGGGAATTTCGGCTGGACGAATCGCTCCCGACGCTTTCCTGCAACGCGAACTGGAACGTGCCTACGCGGCCGCCCGCGAGGGCCGCGTGTACAACGGCCAGGCACTGGTAGTAGGTACGGGTAAGTCCGCCCGCACGGTGGTGCTGGTCAGCACACCGGTGACCTACGCTGGCAGCTTTCTTGGCATGATTGGTTCCGTGGTGGATTTGCAGTTCCTGATACGCCGCCTGCAAGAGGTCAACCGGGGCGGCCTTACTCCGTACGTCGTGGATAGCCAGGGACGGCTGGTCGCTGGCGCAACCTCCGACTACGCCACAGGCCAAGATATGTCCAACCTGGAAATCGTGCGGAACTTCGTTGAGGCCGGCACTAAGGTACAACTGGTGACGACGAGGGAATTCAATCTCCGCAGTGGCAATACCAACATTAAAATGCTTGGCACCTACAGTCCTGTGACCAACCTCGATTGGGCCGTAGTGGTGCAAAAACCGCGCGCCGAGGCCTACCGCGGCGTGTATGAAATGCAGAGCAACGCCCGCACGCTGGCCATGATGGCCATCGCCCTCAGCGTGGGCATCAGTATTTTCGCGGCCCGCCGGATCACAAATCCGCTGCAGGTTCTCACTCATTTCAGCCGCGCCATCGCGGGCGGAGACTTCTCGCAGCGTGTGCACGTCAAGAGCCGCACGGAGATCGGCGAACTAGCCGACACCTTCAACGTCATGTCTGAGGAACTCGAGCACTTCGTGCTCGACCTGAAACGCGCCGCCAACGAAAACCGCGATTTGTTCATGGGTTCAATTCAGATGCTTGCCGGCGCGGTTGACGAAAAAGATCCTTACACTCGCGGCCACTCCGACCGCGTCACCCGGTATTCCATGATGATTGCGAAAGAAATGGGTGTGTCGGACGAATTCATAGAGACCGTGCGCGTCTCCGCCCAGTTGCACGATGTTGGCAAAATTGG
>Ga0116223_10001387_pt1 | contig 25000 bp, 23 predicted proteins | sample Sb_taG_3_FD_90092 | JGI IMG/M metagenome (GOLD analysis project Ga0116223, IMG submission 90092) | Peat soil microbial communities from Weissenstadt, Germany - Sb_50d_a_PC metaG | ecosystem: Environmental > Terrestrial > Soil > Wetlands > Peat | place: Germany: Weissenstadt | collected 2010-09-21 | reverse complement strand
TGGAAGATCTGCAGGCCGGGGAACATCAGTTCGGCGCGGATCAGGATCGAGAAGATGCCGCCGATCAGGCCGGCGACCAGCGCAAACACCAGGTACATCGTGCCGATGTCCTTGTGGTTCGTCGAATAGACGTAGCGGCGCCAGCCGTGCGGGATGGCATGCCCGTTGTCGTCGCCGTGAGCCGCCGCGTGTGTCATCGCATCCATTGTCGGTCCTTACCGTTAGGCTTGTTCTTATCGGTTGTTGATCTCGAAACCTCTCAAGTCGTCAGCGCGCCGGTGCGCCGGCGGCCGCGAGCGCGGTCGACGGAGCGGCATCGAGGCCGGCATTCTTCTTCTCCACCTCCACCCATTTGGCGAATTCGGCGTCGCTCACCACCCGCACCGTGATCGGCATGAAGGCGTGATCCTTGCCGCAGAGTTCTGAGCATTGGCCGTGGAACAGTCCTTCGCTGGTCGCCTTGAACCAGGTGTCGTTGAGCCGGCCGGGAACGGCGTCGATCTTGATGCCGAAGGAGGGCACGGCGAAGGAATGGATCACGTCGGCGCCGGTCACCAGAACGTGCACCACCTTGTTCACCGGCACCACCATCTCGTTGTCGACGGTGAGCAGCCGCGGTTGGCCGGGCTTGAGGTCCTTGTCTTCGACGATCAACGAGTCGAACTCAAAATTGCCGTTGTCGGGATAGTTGTAGCTCCAGTACCACTGCTTGCCGGTCGCCTTCACCGTGAGGTCCGGTTTCGGCACGTCGAGCTCTACGAACAACAGCCGAAACGAGGGAATCGCGATCGCCACGAGGATGACGACCGGCACGATCGTCCAGGCGACTTCGAGCAGCGAGTTGTGCGTGGTGCGCGACGGCGTCGGATTGGCGCGCGCATTGAAGCGGACGATGACGATGAGCAGCAGAACGAGGACGAAAGCGGCGATGCCGGTGATGATCCAGAGCAGGAAATCGTGAAACCAGATGACGTCGACCATGACCGGGGAGGCGGCGTCCTGCAAACCGAGTTCCCAGGGGGTGGGCTGGCCGACGCCGGCAAGCGCCGCTCCGGCGCTTGCGAATAAAATCCCGACGGTCAGCGCCAGTGGAGTCAAGCGTGAGAACACCGGCATTTCTTTCTCGGCTCCTCGTTTATTCGGTAGGTTCCGGTCGCGCGGCGACGGGTATCGGTGGATGGGGGTCGTCCCCCAAAAACCACAAATCGCGTTGTACCGCAATGCACTCGTCGGCCTCGGCGCGCATCGGTCGCGGCTGCAAAGTCGCAGGCCGCGCAGGGCAGCGTGGCGTCCTTCGCGCGGCCACAATGGCTTGATTTTTATGGCGTCTTGACACGATGCGCTCACGTTGTAGGCAGGCGCTGCGGCGACTGGCCTGCACGCGGGGGTGATTCGCGCCGGAAATCGCCCGCATGACGGCGGCCACGGAGGCGCGAAAGGCGGTCGGGGAAACAAGCATGGCGATGATCGACTGTCGGCTGCTGCTGCGGCCAATGGCCTCGGCGATCTGCGCCGCCGCCATGACGCTCGCGGCGCTCGGCGCCGCCGGCGGACCGGCCGCCGCGCAGGGCGCGGTCCGTTCCGTTTACGGCGAATGGCAGATCCGCTGCGACACACCGCCCGGCGCGCAGGGCGAGCAGTGCGCGCTGATGCAGAGCGTGATGTCGGACGACCGCCCCAATGTGGGCCTCACCATCATCATCCTTCGGCCCGCCGGCACCAACCTTCATCTCATGCGCGTGCTGGCGCCGCCCGGCGTGCTGCTGCCGGAGGCGTTGGGGCTCAAGATCGACGATGTCAGCGTCGGCCGTGCCGGCTTCGTGCGCTGCCTGCCCAATGGCTGCGTCGCCGAAGTCTCGATGGAAGACGACCTGATCAAGAAGATGCGCGAAGGCCACACCGCGACCTTCATTATTTTCCTGACGCCCGAGGAAGGTATCGGCTTCCCGGTGAGCCTGAAGGGCTTCGCCGAAGGGTTCGATCAGCTGCCCTGATCGGGCGCGACGGCGGCATGATGCCTTGCCTTGGATCGCGGGCCTTCGACCATTATCTTAACGCCATCGTTTCATCGCAACCCGGGCGGCACCGCCATGGATACCAAGCAATATCCCGTCACTCATACCGAGGCGGAGTGGAAGAAACTCCTTTCGCCCGAGCAGTTCCGCATCATGCGCGCGCACGGCACCGAACCGCCGGGAAGCTGCGCGCTCAATCACGAGAAACGCGCCGGAGTCTTCACCTGCGCCGGCTGCGGGCAGCCGTTATTCGCCTCGAAGAAGAAGTTCGAGAGCGGCACCGGCTGGCCGAGCTTCAACGATCCGGTCGAGGGGGCGGTCGAGACGTCGAACGACCGCAGCTACGGCATGGTGCGTACCGAAGTGCATTGCAGCCGCTGCGGCAGTCACCTCGGCCACGTCTTCGACGACGGGCCGCCACCGACCAATTTGCGCTACTGCATCAACGGCGTGGCGATGAACTTCAAGCCGGAATAACGTTTGGCGCTCGCGCAAGGGTTGCGCTTGCGGCCGCGGCGTCACCGAATTGGAACACGGAACGGCTTATTCGTGCCGCATTCACGCCGCGAAATATGGCACCCGCTGAATCGCCCGGAATTCGATAGGACTTTCGTCGCGGGGCTTTAATCGAGGGGCTGAATCGAGAGGCTGAAATCGCGGCTTGGGCACAACCGGCGGAAGCTGACGGTCGATGAGCAGCGCACGGGAAACGGCCACGCGCCTCCTCCTGCTGATGATGGTCGCCGCGGTGGTGTTGCCGGCGGCGCTGTTCGCTTACGCCTCCTGGGTCAGCTACCGCGACATCCATGCCGTTGCCGACGAGCGCATTCAGCGTTCGCTCGACGTTATGCAGGAGCAGGCGCTCAAGGTTTTCCAGACCGTCGATCGCACCTTCGCCGAGGTCAACGAGATCGTCCGCGGCATGTCGGATGAGGGCATCCGCGCCGATGAGCCGCGCCTGCATCAGCGGCTTGCGGCGATCGTCGCCACCATGCCGCAACTCGACGCCATCCTGCTCGTCGGCCGCGACGGCCGGCCGCTGGCTTCGAGCAATTTCGAGGCGGTGCCGGCCGGCTTCAATTTCGCCGATCGCGATTACTTCCGCACCCAGCGCGAGAACGACCCGAGGACTTATGTCGGCGACATACGCGCGCCGCGCCTGCCGGGCATCGGCAGCGATTTCTTCGATCTCTCGCGCCGGCTGGAATCGCCTGACGGCGCGTTCAACGGCGTGATCGCGGTTGCGGTGCGGCCGAAGTATTTTGAGGATTTTTATGAGCTGATCGGTCAAACGCCCGGCAGTTTCTACGCGCTGGCGCGCTCCGACGGCGCCTATCTCGCCCGTTATCCGCTGCTCAAGGACCGCACGCGCCGGCTCAGTCCGGCGAGCACCTTCCGCAGCACGATCGCCCACGGCTTCGATCACGGCATGTATACGGCCAATTCGGATATCGACGGTATTTCCCGGCGCTTTGCATTTCGCAAACTGCCGGGCTATGCGGTCTACGCACTCGCCGGCGTGACCAGCGCCGCGTTGCGGACCGAGTGGCTCTCCAGCATGCTGACGCACTTATTGGTCGGCCTGCCGGCCGTGCTGCTGGTGCTCGGCGTGCTCTGGATGGCGCTGCTCCGCACCAAGCGGCTCTATGACGAGGCCGAGCGGCGCGAGGCGGCGGAAGGCGCCTTGCGTCAGGCGCAGCGGCTGGAAGCGATCGGCCAATTGACCGGCGGCGTCGCTCACGACTTCAACAACCTGTTGATGATCGTCAGCGGCAGCGTGCACCGGCTGCGCCGCCAAATCGGCGATGAAAAGCAGATGCGGCTGCTCGACGCCATCGGTAACGCGACGCAGCGCGGTGAGAGTCTGACCCGGCAATTGCTCGCCTTTTCGCGGCGGCAGATGCTGCAACCGAGCGTCATCGACCTGTCCGAGCGGCTGCCGGAGCTCAAGGACATGCTCGCGCGCTCGCTGCGCGGCGACATCGAAATCCGCGTGGTCGTTCCCAAGCGGCGCTGCATGGTGAAGGTGGATGCGAGCGAGCTGGAACTCGCTTTGCTCAACCTCGCCTTCAACGCACGCGACGCCATGCCCTTAGGCGGCACGCTGACGATTGCGGCGAAACCGATCGTCTTGCGCGGCAAGGCCGGCGAGGAAGGCTTGAGCGGCGATTTCGTCGCCATCCGCGTTGCCGATACCGGGGAGGGCATTCCGCCCGATATCCTGCCGCGCGTCTTCGAGCCGTTCTTCACCACCAAGGATGTCGGCAAGGGCACGGGGCTCGGGCTCTCGCAGGTTTACGGCTTCGCCCGGCAGTCGGGCGGCGCCGCCACCATCACCAGCGCGGCGCAGCGCGGCACGGCGATCACGCTGTTTCTGCCGCGCAGCTTCGAGGCGCCGGCGCAGCAACACGAGCCGGCGATCGCCGCCGCGGCGGCGCCGCCGGCCGGCAGCGTGCTCCTGGTCGAGGACAACGCCGACGTCGTCGAAGTCGCCCGCGCCTATTTCACCGACCTTGGCTACAGCATCAAAGTGGCCGCCAGCGGCCAAGCGGGACTCGATCTGCTCGAAAGCGCCAACGGAATCGATCTGGTATTTTCCGACATCTTGATGCCCGGCGGCATGAACGGCCTCGAACTCGCCCAGGCGGTGCGGGCGCGCTTCCCGCGGATCGTGGTGCTGTTGACCACCGGTTATTCTTCCAGCGCCCAGGACGCGGTGCGCGCGGGCTTCGAGGTGCTGCAAAAGCCATATGACCTTGCTGCGCTGGAGCGCGCTTTGCTGTCGGCGTTCAAGGCGGCGGGCCGTGCCGCGGCAGGCAAGGCGGCCGGCAAGTCGGCCGGCAGGGCGGCAGGCAGGCCGCCCGCCGCGGCGCCGCAGCGCGCAGCGGGATGACCGCCGGCGTCAGTCGGCTACGAGTTCCTTGCCGCGCGTCTCGGGCAGCACGAGCGCGGCAAGGATGACGATGGCGTAGGCAAGGGCGGCGAAGGCGCCGATCGCCGCGCTGAGCGTGACCGAGGCCGACAGCATGCCGACCAAGGTGGGAAAGAACGCGGCGATGCCGCGGCCGAAATTGTAGCAGAAGCCCTGGCCGGCGCCGCGCACGCTGGTCGGGAAGAGTTCGGTCAGCACCGGCCCCATGCCGCTGAAGATGCCCGAGGCGAAGAAGCCGAGCGGGAATCCCAGCTCCAGCATCAGTGAATTCGAAATCTCCGTATGGGTGTAAGCCACTGCGATCAGTAGCGAGCCGATGGCGAAGATGAAGAAATTCCTTCGCCGCCCGATCGCGTCGCTAAGATAGGCGCTGACGATGTAGCCGAGCCATGAGCCGACGATGATCACCGCGAGGTAACCGCCGGTGCCGAGCACGGTGAGATGACGTTGTGTGCGCAAGAAGGTCGGCAGGAAGGTGGTGATGGTGTAATAGCCGCCCTGCGCGCCGGTGGCCAGCACGGCGCCGAGGATAGTGGTCGGCAGCAGGTCGCCGCGGAAAATGTCGAACGTGCTGCGCCGCGCCGCCGCCACCGTCGCTTCCTGAAAAATCTGCGGCTCCGGCACTTTGCTGCGGATGTAAAGGACCAGCAGGGCCGGCGATATGCCGAGGAAGAACAGCGCGCGCCAGGCGATCTCCTGCGGGAGGACCTGGAAGATGACGGTGGCGAGGATCGCCGCCGCGCCCCAACCCCAGGCCCAGGCGCTCTGCACTGTGCCGACGGCCTTGCCGCGGTGCTGCGCGCGGATGACTTCGCCGATGAGCACCGAGCCGGCCGCCCATTCGCCGCCGAAGCCGAAACCCTGCAAGCCGCGCACGACGAGGAGCTGCTCGAAGTTTTGCGTAAAGCCGGAAAGGAAGGTGAAGAAGGCGAACCACGCCACCATGGCCATCAACAGCCGGGCGCGGCCGACGCGGTCGGCAAGCATGCCGGCGATCCAGCCGCCGAAGGCGGAGATCACCAGCGCGCTGGTCGCCAGCAATCCGGCCTGCGCGTTGGTGATGTGCCACAGCGCGATCAGCGCCGGCACGACGAAGCTGTAGATCTGCACGTCGAACGCGTCGAGCGCCCAGCCGCCGAAGCAAGCCCAGAAGGTGCGCCGCTCGGCCGTGCCGAGTTCACGATACCAGCCGAGCATCTGTGGGCTCCTCCTTGGAGGAAGATTTAGTCCTCATCCGTTTCCGGCGTCCAAAAGTAGAGTTCGTGCCGATCCTGATCCAAAATCCGCAGCCCGTCGGGATTTTGCGCCATGTTCAAGGTTTCGAACAGCGACTTCGCCTTCACTTTCGCGCCTTCCAGATCGGGCGCGAAATGGGTGATGCGATCGAGCACGGCGCGAGCCTTGTCCTTTTCGCGGATGCGCAAGAACTCGAACGTGAACATCATCGCGCGGCCTTTCGCTGCACAATAGGGTAGCCCTAATACGCAAGCCTGCCCTATAAGAATCCGCTCCTATAAGAATAATCCTTCATCCGCCTCGGAACACCTCCCATAAGCGCCTCGTCGCCCCCGCCATCCGTCTCCAGCAAGCGGCTTCTGCCGTGGCTGGTCGCAGTTGCATTTTTCATGGAGTCGCTCGACACGACGATTCTGAACACGGCTGTGCCCGTCGTGTCGGAGGCGCTGGACGTTGCCCCGCTCAGCATGAAGTCGGTGCTGGCGAGCTACACATTGAGCCTCGCGGCTTTCATTCCGATCAGCGGCTGGATGGCCGATGGTTTCGGCACGCGCCGGGTCTTTGCTTCCGCGATCGGCCTGTTCACGCTCGGCTCCGTCCTCTGCGGCGTGTCGAGCGACATCCATCTCCTGGTCGCCTGCCGCATCCTGCAGGGCTGCGGTGGAGCCATGATGGTGCCGGTCGGCCGGCTCACTTTAGTGCAGACGTTCGACAAATCCGAGCTCATCCGCGCCATGAGCTTCGTCGCCATTCCGGGCCTGATCGGCCCGATGCTCGGACCGATCGCCGGCGGTCTTATCGTCGGCTATTTGCAATGGCGGTTCATATTTTTCGTTAATCTCCCGGTCGGCATCGCCGGGCTCATTCTGGTTTATCTGCATCTGCCGGATTATCGCGAAGAGAATATCAAGCCGCTCGACATCATCGGACTCATTCTCTTCGGTTCCGGCGTGGCGCTCCTGTCTTATGTGCTGGAGATATTCGGCGAGCATACGCTCAGTCTGGGAGAGATCGTCGGGCTATTGGCGATTTCGCTCATGCTCATCGTCGGTTACGGACTGCATGCGGCGCGGATGGCATTTCCATTACTGGATTTGACGCTGTTTCGCATCCGCACCTTCAGGGCCGCCGTCAGCGGCAGCTTCTTCACTCGCATCGGCATCGGCGGCGTGCCGTTTCTGTTGCCGCTGCTTTACCAGGTCGGCTTCGGCTTCACGCCGGTGCAATCGGGCCTGCTCATCATGCCGCAAGCGATAGCCGCCATGAGCACGAAATTCCTTATGCCGAAAATCCTGCAACGCGTCGGCTTCCGCGGCGTGCTGATCTCGAACACGATCGTCCTCGGCCTCCTCTTGATGCTGTTCACGACCATCGGTACCGCGACGTCGATCTGGGTCATCGTGCTGCTGGCGTTCTTCTACGGCGCGTTCACCTCGCTGCAATATACCAGCATGAATACGCTCGTTTATGCCGACATATCCGACGACAAAGCGAGCAACGCCAGCTCCATTGCCAGCCACCATGCAGCAGATGTCGATCAGCTTCGGCGTCGCCGCGGCGGGCCTCACCACCGCGATGTTCGTTCCCGCCGGTTCAGCAGCGAACCCGGCCGAGATGATTGCCGGATTGCACAAGGCCTTTCTCGCTCTCGGCGCATTCACCGTCCTCTCCACGATCACTTTTTACCGGCTCAAACGCGAAGACGGCGCCAACGAGACGCGACAGAAGGATCTTCATTTGGGGTGACGATCGGTTACGCTGCAGAGCGGTTCGTTCCCAACTACCGGAGGACCAGAAATGCCGATGCGAGGTATCAGCGCCACCCAGTTTGAACGCCGCGGCCAGCCCGTCGCCTCGCGTCGGACGTTCCTCGTCCGCATGTTCATCGCGCTCGGAATTTGGGTCTTCCTGACGCTCGCCGGCCTGGCCATCGGCATTGCCGGTTATGCCGAATTCGAGGGCATGTCTTTCGTCGATGCCTACGTGAATGCGGCGATGATTCTGTCCGGCATGGGCCCGATGGGCGAATTGAAGACCACGGCCGGAAAAGTCTTTGCCGGCTCCTACGCCATCCTTTCCGGGCTGATCATAATCATCGCCACCGGATTCGTGCTGGCGCCGATATTCCATCGCATCCTGCATCACTTCCACGTCGAGCCGAGGTAGGAGTAGCGAGGCCGCGGCGGCGCCTCTCCCCGCCACTCGCAAACGCTCGAGGGGCAGCTGAAATTCGGGCGCTCCGCGCCGCGAGAGCGAATTTGCCTTCCCCTCTCTCCCCGGTCGGGAGAGGGAAGTGAAGCGTGCAACTCAATCGAGCATGTGGCTGACCATGCCGTCGGCGAGCTTCGGCTCGAACCAGGTGGATTTCGGCGGCATGATCGCGCCGGCGTCGGCGACCGCCATCAGGTCGCGCATCTGCGTCGGGTACAGCGCGAACGCCACCGCCGCCTCGCCCGAGGCGACCAGGCGTTCGAGCTCGCCCAGCCCGCGGCCGCCGCCAACGAAATCGATCCGCTTGTCCCGGCGCGGATCGGTGACGCCGAAAATCGGCTCGACGATATTGCGGGCGAGAAGCGTCACTGGCAGCCGGCTGACCGGATCGTTGGGTTGCTCGCTCGCGGCCGCGGCCTCAAGTGTAAGCGTGAGACGATACCAGCGGCCGGCGAGAAACATGCCGACCTCGTCGGCTGCGGCCGGCCGCACTGGTTCTTCGCTGGTCTCGACCGCGTAGCGTTTGCGGATTTCAGCGAGCAGCGCGGCGGGATTGCGGCCGTTCAAATCGCGCAGCACGCGGTTGTAATCGAGGATGGTCATCTGATCTTGAGGAAACAACACGGCGAGGAAAGATTGGTGCGTGCCGCCGCCGCCTTCGCCGCGCGCTTGCGCGACGCGCAAAGCCGCGGCCGAGCGGTGATGCCCGTCGGCGATGTAAAGCGCGGGCAAGGCGTCGACGGCGCGTGTGAGCGACGCGATGGTCGCTGTGTTATCGATCACCCAGAGCTGGTGGCACACGCCATCGTCGGCGGTGACATCGACCGCGGGCGAGCCTGCCGCGGCACGCGCCAGCATGGCGTCGATCGCGGGCGCAGCCGGATAAGCGAGCATCACCGGGCCGGTTTGCGCGTTGACGGCCTCGATCTGGCGGACGCGGTCGTCTTCCTTGGCGGGCGTCGTGAATTCGTGCTTGCGGATGCGATTGGCGGCGTAGGCGTCGAGCGCGGCGACCGCGGCCAGGCCGGTTTCGGTATGCCCCCGCCAGGTCAGCCGATAGACGTAAAGGCAGGGTTTTTCGTCGCGCACCAGCACGCCGGCGGCGATCATGCGCTGCAAATTCGCGGCGGCCTTGGCGTACACTTCCGGCGCATACGGATCGGTCGATGGCGGAAGATCGATCTCCGCCTTGGAGACGTGCAGAAAGCTCCACGGCTTGCCATTGGCGCGCGCGCGCGCTTCCGCGCTCGAAAGCACGTCATATGGGGGCGCCAGCACCTCGGCGGCGCGTCCCGGCACCGGCCGCAAGGCGCGGAAGGGTTTGATGAGGGACAAGCGGGTTCTCTTTCGTGCGGGATTTTCATTCGCGTAAAACCGGATAACGTCAAGCCCGTGAGCAAGCCGCAAATCATCCTCATCGCCGGGCCGACCGCGAGCGGCAAGTCGGCGCTGGCGGTGACGCTGGCCGAAAAACTCGGCGGCATCATCGTCAACGCCGATTCCATGCAGGTTTATCGCGACCTGCGCATCATCACCGCGCGCCCGACGCCGGAGGATGAGCAGCGCGCGCCGCACCGCCTTTACGGTTACGTGGACGCAGCGGAGAACTATTCCGTCGGCCGCTGGCGCGCGGAGGCGGCGGCGACGCTCGATGCGACGGAACGCTACGGCCGTGCCGCCATCGTCGTCGGCGGTACCGGGCTCTACTTCAAGGCGCTCACGCGCGGGCTTACCGCCGTGCCGCCGATCCCCGCCGAGATCCGCGATAAAGTGCGCGCGCGGCTCGCACGCGACGGCGTCGGCGCGCTCCATCGCGAGCTCAAGGAGCGCGACGCGGCCGCGGCGGCGCGGCTGATGCCGGGCGATCGCGCGCGAATCGCGCGCGCGCTGGAAGTGGTGCTTGCGACCGGCCGCTCGCTGCTCGACTGGCACGGCGAGGGCAAGCCCGCGAGCCTCGATGCCGCGCATGCGGCCAAGATTTTTCTCATGCCCGAGCGCGACGAGCTGTTGCGCCGCATCGATGCGCGCTTCGCGGCCATGATCGAGGCCGGCGCCCTGGAAGAGGTGCGGACGCTGGCGGCGCGCAACCTCGATCCGCAATTGCCGGCAATGAAAGCGCACGGCGTACCGTGGCTCATTCGGCACCTTCGCGGCGAAATCTCGCTCGCGGAAGCGGTCGAAGGCGGCCAGCGCGAAACCCGGCAATACACCAAGCGGCAGGCGACGTGGTTCCGCAATCAGCTTCTGGATTTCGTGTGGGTGGAGCCGGAGAACGCGCTCGCGACCGTCGAAGGCCAATTGCAAACCCTACGCGGTGTTGATGTTTGATCTTCGGCTGTCGCCCTTTATGTGCCGCCGACCATGACGCACATCAACAGCGCGGGCTCGCGTTCGGTATTGACCCACGAATGATTGGTGGCGCGCTGTACCACGGCGTCGAATGGTTTCAGCGCGATCGCTTCGCCCTCGTCGAGCTGCAGCGAAATGGCGCCGGACAGCAGCACGATGTAGTCGACCGTCGGCGTCACATGCATCATCGGATGACGACTGGTATCAGCGCGCGCCTCGGGAATGCCGATCGCGCCGAAGAACAAATCCTGGATCGCCGCGATGTCGGCCGGCTTCATGTTCGGGTCGGCCGGCGGAATCGTGAACAGGCGGAACATCGTGCCGCCCGGCGCCGGAAAGAATTTCATAGGCGCCCGGCCGGCCGCGGCGTCGTGCGGCGATTGACCGGCTTTGGTCTGCCAGAAATCGAAATTGCCCGGTCCGGTTATGCCGACGCGGACGTCTTCAACGACGACGGATTTCCCCGACGTGTTGTTGCCGGTGACGATCACGCGCTGCGATTGGGCCATGCCAAATCTCCCTATGGCACGATGACGACGTTGGTGAATCCGCCATCGCGGAACTGGGAGCCGTCGAGCGCGCGGTTGACTTCCGCAAGCGGCACCCGAACATGCTGGAATACCGAAAGGTCGATCGTCTTCGCCGCGGCCATGGCGGCAAGTGCGGCGCCGTCCTCGACGGTGAACCAGTTGCTGCCGATAAATTCGATTTGATTGTCCATCATCCAGTGTACGTCCATTACGGTTTTTTCGCCGACGCCGCCGATATTGATCGCCTTGCCGCCGCGGCGCAGTGCGTAGATCGCGTTCATCAGCAACGTGCCCAAAGTGCCGGGACCGAGACAGTCGACGACCGCGTCGACACCGTACCCGCCAGTGAAGGAGCGCGCCCATTCGGCGACCGGTCGGCCTTCGTCCTGCGCCAGCGTTTCAATGCGATCGGGAGCCAGCGCCTTGATGCGCGCGAGCCGGCTGCGATCGCGGGCCGTGCCGAGAATCCGGGTGACGCCGCGGCCAAGCGCCGTGAGCGTCGCGCCGAGGCCGAGCGTTCCGGTCAGGCCGTTGATGAAGATGGTTTTGCCTGGACCCGCGCCCGCCTTGCGCAGCGCGGCATAGGCGGTGCCGATATAGCCGAAGCGCGCCGCTTCCTCGAAGGAAACGCTATCCGGCAGCGACACCAGATTGTGTTGCGGCGCGGTGATGTATTCGCACATGCCGCCGTAGGGGTAGGCGTCGAACTGCCGCTGCGAGTTCGGTCCGAAGCCGAAATAGCCGCGGAAAGTGAAGTTGGCGCAGTTCATGGTGTCGTCGGCGCGGCAGGCGGGACACGAGCCGCAAAACAGGCCGGGCGTGACATAGACCCGATCACCTTTGCGGAAATTCTGCACCTCTGTGCCCGCGGCCGCGACCACGCCGGCGACGTCGAGCCCGAAGATCGCCGGCAGCTTCGGCAGCGGCAGTTCCGGAAACCAGCTTTGCCAATGGGTGAGGACGTTGATGAGGTTCGGCACGACGCCGCATGCCTTGACCTGGACGAGGACATCCGTCGGCCGCGGCTCCGGCACAGGCACGCGCTCGAGTTTCATCGGCTCGCCGATTTTATGGAGTCGGGCCGCAAGCATCGTGGCCATGCAAATTCCTCCCCCGTTGGCGCCGGCGTCCGCGTTTCACGCGTACCGGCGCCACATCGTATAGGGGAGCGACGCGCGCCTCCATCCTCTTGCGGGTGGTGAAGCGCGTTTCGAAAAGTGCGGCTTAATGCGAGATATATTGCAGCCCGGCCGAATAGGCGGCGCCGCCGATCACGCAGGGGATGCCGAGCTCGAGCTGCCCGGTGGCCGCGGCGACGACGCAGCCCATCGACAGCGCGCCCTGGCCGATCTGCCCGAGCCCGCTGAGGTCGCGCTTGGAGTTCGGGCCTTTCTGCTTGAGCTCCTCGATCGCGGCGAGCGATTCCTTGCGCATGCGTACGGTGTCGACACTCTCCGCGGTATCGATCACGTCGTTGAGCACCTTGGCGACGTCCTCGGGCTGGCTCTTCACCGCGCGCTTGAGCATGGCAAGCAGATGCAGGTCGCGCACGGCGTTGCTGGCGAGCGTGAACTTGGCGGCGCTGCCGGTGGTGAGACCTTCGACGCTGTCTCTGTCGTTGGCGAGTGGCAACAGCTTGATGATGCGCCCGATCGGTTGATAGGCGCCGGTGGCGAGGTAATAGCCCCAGAGCACGTCGATCAGCTCAGGGTTCGGTTCGATCTCTACGTCTTTCTTGCGGTCGCCGCCAATCTTCAAAGTTTCCTTGATTTTGTCGAGCATGCCGGGCTTGGAAATCTGATAGGCGATCTGATCGAGCGTGGGCAATTTGCCGCCGAGATATTTATCGATCATGGCGCGTCGCGTCGGCATGCGGTCGGCGAACTTGACCAGCAGCACTTTCCAGTTCGGCAGGCCCGAATAGGCGATGGCGCGCACCAGCACCCATTGGTCGGCCGGCGCGATCGACAGCATCCGCCCGACCAGCGTTTCGGCGCGATCGGGATTGGCGCCGAGCACGCCGGCGATGAAGCCGATATAGGCGCCGCAGGTTTCCGCATCCTTGAACGCTTGCAGGTCGCTCAACCCCCGCACCAGCAGAGGAAGACCGTCCGGCGCGGGCTTGCCGCGATAGGCGTTGATCCACCGCAGCATCGCATCGGTCGAGTTGAGCGCCGCGTTCGGCCGCGGCACGGCGGCGCCGGGCGCGGCGAAACCGCTAACGAGGGCAAGGACGGCGAGGACGCGGAAAGCGGAGTGGCGCCAGTCTCCGGCACGTGAATGTCCCGCAACCATGTCCCCTCCAGCGCAGCAAGCCGGCAACGCGTGATCGTAGATTTTCAGAACGCGCCCTCCCGCTGCGGTAATTCAGCAACAGCGCTTGGATATTTAATGGCCGCGGCCGCGCAAAATCGCGGCTGCGGTGTGACGCTTAACGATGGTTAACGATTGTGTTTTTCCGCGCCGTATCGATTTCAAACGTTAGTTTGAAGATGCCGGCGGCGGCGAAAGCCCAATTCCCGCCGCATTCTGCTTGACCCAAGCTGCCGCAATGCCTATAGATAACGTGTTCAGCAGTAAGGGCACATCCGTGCGCAAGTTGACGTCGCTCATTCTCGTATCGAGGCGCACCGCCGGGGTTGGTTGATCCAACCGCGAGACGTGGCGGTGCGCGATGTCAGGGGCTTTTGAGCCCCTTTTTTATTACCCCGAACACTCCTGAGCAGTAGCGGATGAAGCGGTTGAAAGAGTGGAGCAAGCCATGACGGACATGACCGGCGCAGAAATGGTGATCCAGGCGCTTGCCGATCAGGGCGTCGAGCACATTTTCGGATATCCCGGCGGCGCGGTGCTGCCGATCTACGACGCCCTGTTTCAGCAAGACAAGGTGACCCACATCCTGGTCCGCCACGAGCAGGGCGCCGTGCATGCGGCCGAGGGCTATGCGCGCTCGACCGGCAAAGTCGGCACCGTGCTGGTCACCTCCGGGCCGGGCGCCACCAATGCGGTCACCGGCCTCACCGACGCGTTGTGCGATTCAATCCCGCTCGTCGTCATCACCGGCCAGGTGCCGACGCATCTCATCGGCAATGACGCGTTCCAGGAATGCGATACGGTCGGCATCACCCGGCCGTGCACAAAATACAATTATCTGGTCAAAAACATCGCCGATTTACCGCGCGCGCTGCACGAGGCGTTTCATATCGCGTCCAGCGGCCGGCCAGGGCCGGTCGTGGTCGACATTCCCAAGGATATCCAGTTCGCCAAGGGCGCCTATTCCAAGCCGAAGGAATTCCAGCATCGCGGCTATCGGCCCAAGGTCAAAGGCGACCTCGACAAGATCAAGACGGCGATCGACATGATGGCCGCCGCCAAGCGGCCGCTGTTCTATACCGGCGGCGGCGTGATCAATTCCGGCCGCGCCGCCAGCGATCTTTTGCGCGAGCTGGTCAAGCTCACCGGCTTTCCCATCACCTCGACGCTGATGGGGCTTGGCGCCTACCCGGCGGCCGACCGGCAATGGCTCGGCATGCTGGGCATGCACGGCACCTGGGAGGCCAATTGGTCGATGCATGATTGTGATCTGATGATCGCGGTCGGCGCGCGCTTCGACGACCGCATCACCGGCCGGCTCGACGCCTTCTCTCCGGGCTCGAAGAAAATCCACATCGACATCGATCCGTCGTCGATCAACAAAAACGTCAAGGCCGATCTCGCCATTGTCGGCGATTGCGCGCATGTGCTCGAGGACATGGTGCGGCTGTGGCGAGCCAGCGCCGTCATTCCCGACAAGAAGGCGCTGCAGGCCTGGTGGGAGCAGATCGGCACATGGCGGGCGAAGAATTCGCTGGCCTATCGCAATTCCAACGAGATCATCAAGCCGCAATACGCGATCCAGCGTCTCTACGAGCAGACCAAAAACCGCGACACCTACATCACCACCGAAGTCGGCCAGCACCAGATGTGGGCGGCGCAGTTCTATCCGTTCCAGGAGCCGAACCGCTGGATGACGTCGGGCGGTCTGGGCACCATGGGTTATGGGCTGCCGGCCTCCGTCGGCGTGCAGCTGGCGCATCCGAATTCGCTCGTCGTCGATATCGCCGGCGAGGCTTCGGTGCTGATGACGATGCAGGAGCTGTCGACGGCGGTGCAGTACGACCTGCCGATCAAGATCTTCATCCTCAACAACCGCTATATGGGCATGGTGCGGCAGTGGCAGGAACTGCTGCATGGCAAGCGCTATTCGCACTCCTACACCGAGGCGTTGCCGGACTTCGTCAAGTTGGCCGAGGCCTATCACGCCCACGGCATCCGCTGCGAACATCCGGGCGATCTCGACGAGAAGATCCGCGAGATGATCGAGGTGAAGAAGCCGGTGCTGTTCGACTGCGTGGTCGATCCGGCGGAAAACTGCTTCCCGATGATTCCATCCGGGCGCGCCCACAACGAGATGCTGCTCGGCGACGCGGCCACCCGTGTCGAGGACGCCGTTACGGAAGAAGGCAAGGTGATGGTGTGAGAATTTTACGGGAGCAAGCGTCGTGAACACTGCAACGAGCCATTACCCCGCCGCGCCGGCAAGCCAAGGCGTCGAGACCCGCACGCTCTGCGTGCTCGTCGACAACGAGCCCGGCGTGCTGGCGCGCGTCATCGGGCTATTTTCCGGCCGCGGCTACAACATCGACTCGCTCACGGTTTCGGAGACCGAGCACGAGAAGCATCTCTCCCGCATCACCATCGTCACCCGCGGCACGCCGATGGTCATCGAGCAGATCAAGAATCAGCTCGACCGTCAGGTCCCCGTGCACCGCGTCGTCGATGTGACGACTGCCGGTCCGGCATTGCAGCGCGAGCTTGCGATGGTCAAGGTGCGCGGCAAGGGCGAGCAGCGCGTGGAAGCGCTGCGCCTCGCCGACGCCTTCCGCGCCCGCGTCATCGACGCCAGCAACGAGAGCTTCGTGTTCGAGATCACCGGCGCGTCCGACAAGATCGAGAGTTTCGTCAATCTGATGCTGCCGCTCGGCCTGGTGGAGGTCTCGCGCACTGGCGTCGTCGCCATCTCGCGCGGACCGGAGGGGATGTGAATCGGATGGCCAACGCCGCCGGCCGATGCGGACCGGGCTTGTCCAATCGGCCGACAGAATCTAGAAGCAGCACGGCAACAAACGGCCAAGCCTTGGCATTAAGCCTTTTTACCGAGCCTTGGCCTCTGTAGGGGTGAGACATCATGCGCGTTTACTACGATCGCGACGCCGATCTGAATCTGATCAAGGGCAAAAAGGTCGCCGTCATCGGCTATGGCAGCCAAGGCCATGCCCATGCGCTCAATCTGCGCGATTCCGGCGTCAAGAATGTCGCGGTGGCGCTGCGCAAGGGCTCGCAGGGCGTCAAGAAGGCGCAAGCCGAAAAGCTCAAGGTCATGGACGTGGCAGCGGCCGCAAAATGGGCCGACGTGATGATGATGCTCACGCCTGACGAACTGCAAGCCGAGATCTATAACGGTCAACTGCACGCCAACATGAAAGACGGCGCGGCGCTCATGTTCGCCCATGGGCTGAACATCCATTTCAACCTGATCGAGCCGCGCGCCGATCTCGATGTGATGATGATCGCGCCCAAGGGTCCGGGCCACACGGTGCGATCCGAGTATCAGCGCGGCGCCGGCGTCCCGTGTCTGCTTGCAATTCACAAGGACGCGTCGGGCAACGCCCACGACCTCTGCCTGTCCTACGGCGCGGCTATCGGCGGCGGCCGCGCCGGCATCATCGAGACCACGTTCCGCGAAGAATGCGAAACCGATCTGTTCGGCGAGCAATCGGTGCTGTGCGGCGGCTTGGTCGAGTTGATGAAGGCCGGCTACGAGACGCTGGTCGATGCCGGCTATGCGCCGGAGATGGCGTATTTCGAGTGCGTGCACGAGGTGAAGCTGATCGTCGATCTCATCTATGAGGGCGGCATCGCCACCATGAACTACTCGGTCTCCAACACCGCCGAGTACGGCGAATATGTCTCCGGGCCGCGCGTGGTCGACGCCAAGACCCGCGCGGAGATGAAAGCCATCCTCGACGACATTCAGTCGGGCAAGTTCGTCAAGGACTGGATGCTGGAGAACAAGGTCAATCAGACGTCGTTCAAAGCGATGCGCGCCAAATCCGCCGCGCATCCGATCGAGCAGATCGGCGCCAAGCTCCGCGCGATGATGCCGTGGATTAAGGAACGGGCGCTGGTCGATCGGTCACGGAATTGATCGACGACGCTCGCCCTTGTCATGAAAGAATAATTACAGTTTTATGACAGCGCGCCGTGCGCTGGGGGCAAACTAGGCAGATCAGGGCCAGGCATAGGCGCGCCCGTCATGCGTGCCGCGCTCCGATCTTTTGGGCAACGTCTTTCCGGGCAGAGTCTCGGCGACGTTGCGTTATTCGCTCGCTGCGGCTTGTGGCGCCCGTGGCTTTTCGTCCTCCCCCATCTCGCCGCTCTCGCAGTGATGATCGCGACCGAGACCAGCGCGACGGCGATGGCTGCGTTCCTGCTGGCCTGGGGCCTGTTGAATTTCTGCTGGCTCGCGCTCATTCGCCGGCCCGCATTCGCCGCCACGCTCTCGCTCGCCATGCTGGCGGTTCTCGTGCTGCTGTCGCAGCTCAAATATCAAGTGCTGATGATGACGGCGAGCTTCGTCGACCTGATGGTCGTCGATACCGATACCGTCGCGTTCCTGTTCACGATCTTCCCGGCGTTGCGGCTGCTCGTGGCGTTGTGCGCGATCGCGCTCGTGCCGCTCGCATTTGTTGCCTGGCGCTACGATCCGCTTCGCCTCAACCGGCTGACCGCAGCGGCGCTGGCACTCGCCTGCGCCGGCGGTCTGACGGCGCTGGAGACGCGTTCCCCCATGGAGCCGTTCGAAGCCTATTACGGTGGTAATCACGTCTCGGGTTTCGCGCGCTCGGGTGTCGACGCGCTCTCCGAACTGATGACGCACGGCCTTATGGAATCCGACCCGTCCGCCGCCGATCGCCTGAAAGCGGTCGAGGGTTGGGCCTGCCGGCCGGAAAAGAAGCCGCCGCACATCATCCTGGTGCACGACGAATCGAGCTTCGACATCCGCATGGCGCCGGGGATCAAGCTGCCGGCCGGCTACGGGTCGCATTTCTTCTCTTTCGACGGCAAGGAACGCCGCTTCCTGGTCGAAAGCGCCGGCGGTCCGAGCTGGTACACGGAATACAATGTCCTTGAGGGCCTCTCGGCGCGTTCGTTCGGCCGCTTCGCCTATTTCGTGACGCGGATCGCCGCGGGCCGCGTCAAACGCGGCCTGCCGGCGGCGCTACGGCGTTGCGGCTATCGCACGTTCTCGCTCTATCCGGCGCTCGGGGCCTTCATGAGCGCGCGCAGCTTCCAGGCGACCGCCGGCGTGCAGAGGTTTTTCGACCAGCACGATCTCGGCACCGAGGCGATCGAGCCGGACAGTTTCTTCTATGACGCGGCGGCGCGAATGATCGAGCACGAACACGAACGCAGCCCGATGTTTGTGTTCGTCTATCTCGCGGCCAACCACTTCCCCTGGGATTTTCGCTATCGGCCCGATCTGATGCCGCAATGGAAGGATTTGGGAAACGTGGTGCTGGTCGACGAATATCTGCGCCGGCAGGCGATGAGCGCCAGCGACTATGCGGACTTTCTGGCGCGACTGAAGCGGCAATTTCCCGAGGAGCCGTTCCTGCTGGTGCGGTTCGGCGATCATCAGCCGGACTTTGCGTCGTTGCTGATCGATCCGGCGCTCGATGAGACCGGCGTCGCGCGTCGCTTGATGAGCTACGATCCGCGCTATTTCACCACCTATTACGCCATCGACGCCGTCAACTTCTCGCCAGCCGATCTCTCCTCGGCGCTCGATACGCTGGAAGGTCCGTATTTGCCGCTGGTCGTGCAGGAGGCGGCAGGCCTGCCGCTCGATCCGTCCTTCGCCGAGCAGAAAAAGATCCTGAGACGCTGCAACGGACTGTTCTATGCCTGCGCGGGCGGCGCCGAAGCGCGTCACTTCAACCGCATGCTGATCGACGCGGGCCTTATCAAGAATCTTTGATTCCGCCTGCCCAAGCCCTAAATGAGGCGCAGGCCAAAGCCTGCGGAGCAAACACTTGGCTGTGACTGAAGCCGGCGCGATTGAGATTATTGCGCTCGATCGCGTGGAGATCGCGCTCGAGCCGTGGCGTTGGGAATTCGCCATTGCCCGGCGCGAAGACATCGGCCGGCATTTTGCCGAGCGGCAGCGCGCGCAGCCGCAATTGTGGAACGGCCGGGTGCTGCTGGTCCATCGTTACGCCTTCACCGGCGACGTGCTGCGTGGCGCCTGCTTCGAGACTGATTACGCCAATTTGCTGACGTGGGTGGACTGGGGTCTCCCTGACGCGAGCGTCTTCAACCTCTTCGCCGCCGCGGCGGTGCGTAGTGCCGAGGGTGCCTATCTCGTCGGCGAAATGGCGCCGACGACGGCGGCACCCGGGCAGCTTACTTTTCCCTGCGGCACGCCGGATGTGCAGGACTTGCGCGCAAACGGCGCGCTCGATCTCGACTTCAGTCTCGGCCGCGAGCTCGTGGAGGAGACCGGCCTCGAAATGGCTGCATTGACCGCGGAGCCCGGCTGGGTGCTGGTGCGTGACCGCGGCTATCTCGCATTGATGAAACGGCTCACGGCGCGCGAGGATGCGGCGACTTTGCGCGCCCGCATCCTGCGCCACCTGCAAAGCGATGCGCATGCGGAGCTTTCCGATATCCGCATCGTGCGCGAGCGCGCCGACCTCGATCCGCGAATGCCGCGGTTTCTCGTGACGTATCTTGAAGAGGCCTGGCGGCGAGGGTGAATTTGACCCGACGGATCGCTTGCGCGGGTGCGGCGTCTTCCGCTAAAAGGGCGGCGGTCCCATATGAGGTAACGCGGCTTTTACCGAAATCCGCGACTTTTGGACCCGAGGGCAGATGATGGCGATCCGCCAGCATATCCGCGCGACGAACCGGACGGCCGATGCGACCGCCCGCGGCGCTGCCCTAATTCTCGGCGGGCTCCTGCTGCTTATCGCCCCCTGAGGGCCGGCTGGGCGTTTGCGCCTGGGCACTCAGGGGTCGGCTTAAGCGAGCAAACCCAACAGTGCCTCAAAGCCCCAAACGGGCGGCAGGCGCAGACGAGAAGGACTAAAAGTCATGACCGCTAAAACTCCATCCGAGAAGGATCGCGTCGTCATCTTCGACACGACGTTGCGCGACGGCGAACAATGCCCCGGCGCGACGATGACCCATGAAGAGAAGCTCGAAGTCGCCGAGCTGCTCGATGAGATGGGCGTCGATATCATCGAGGCCGGCTTTCCTATCGCCTCGGAAGGCGACTTCGCCGCCGTCCATGAGATCGCCAAGCGCACCAAGAAAGCCGTGGTCTGCGGACTTGCCCGCGCCGGTTTCAAGGACATCGACCGCGCCGGCGAGGCCATCAAACCGGCCAAGCGCTCGCGCATCCACACCTTCCTCTCGACCTCGCCGGTACATATGAAGTGGAAGCTCCAGCTCGAGCCGCAGCAGGTCTACGAGATGGTAATCGCTTCGGTGACACGCGCGCGCGCCTACACCGACGACGTGGAATGGTCGAGCGAGGACGGCACCCGCACCGAGCACGATTTCCTCTGCCACTGCGTCGAGGCGGCGATCAAAGCCGGCGCCACCACCATCAACATTCCTGACACCGTTGGCTATTCGGTGCCGGAGGAATATTTCGCGCTCATCAAGATGGTGCGCGAGCGTGTTCCGAATTCCGACCAGGCGCGCTTTTCCGTGCATTGCCACGACGACCTCGGCATGGCGGTAGCGAATTCGCTGGCCGGCGTCCGCGCCGGCGCCCGGCAGATCGAATGCACCATCAACGGCATCGGCGAGCGCGCCGGCAACGCCGCGCTCGAAGAGGTGGTGATGGCGATGCGGGTGCGCAACGACGTCATGCCGTTCTGGACTGGCATCGATGCCAAGATGCTGACCCGGGCCTCGAAGCTGGTCGCGGCGGTCACGTCGTTTCCGGTGCAGTACAACAAGGCGATCGTCGGGCGGAACGCCTTCGCCCACGAGAGCGGCATCCATCAGGACGGCATGCTCAAGCACACGCAGACCTACGAGATCATGGTCCCTGAGGATGTCGGCGTGAAGCAGACGTCGCTGGTCATGGGCAAGCATTCCGGACGGCACGCGTTTGTCCACAAGCTCGAGGAATTGGGCTATCGCCTCGCCGGCAATCAGCTCGAAGACGCCTTCGTGCGCTTCAAGGCGCTCGCCGACCGCAAGAAGCACGTCTATGACGAGGATATCGAGGCGCTAGTCGACGAGGAGATCGCCACCGCCCAGGACCACATCAAGCTCGTGTCGCTGTCGGTGATCGCCGGCACGCGCGGGCCGCAGCGCGCCACCATGAAGCTCGACATCGACGGCAAATCGGCCATCGCCGAATGCGAGGGCAACGGGCCGGTCGATGCGGTGTTCAACTGCGTCAAGGCGATGGTGCCGCATGACGCCGTGCTCGAGCTCTATCAGGTGCATGCGGTGACCGAAGGCACCGACGCGCAGGCCGAAGTCTCGGTGCGCCTCTCGGAGCTGGGGCGCGCGGTGACCGCCAAGGGCGCCGACCCCGACACGCTGGTCGCCTCGGCCAAGGCCTACCTCGCAGCGCTGAACAAGCTCGTCGCCCGGCGGCTGCGCGGCCAGCCGGAGGAGCGCCGTCTGCATTCGACGGATGTCGGGTAACCGTCATTTCGGGCCGCGGGCCAGTGGCCCGCGCGCCCGGTAATTGCTATTGCCCCTTGCTCACCGTGAACGTCCGCTCGGCGAGCATGTGGTCGCGGTACCAGATCTGCTCGGTCCACGCGCCCGGCACGACTTCCCACGCGTTGTCGAAGCCGTAGCCGAGTAGGCAGAGCGCGCCGATCTTTATGTTCGGAAATGCGATCTTGGCGCTATGCAAAGTCTCGCCGGTATTGGGGTTGCGTATTCCCTGCGCCGGGAAGGTGAGCGCGAGGTGCAGCGTCACGGCTTCGCCGGCCGGCGCGCCTTCGATATGGAACTCGATGCCGAATTGCGTTCCGGTCTTGCCGTCGATGTCGGTGGAGTCCGACACGAAGTGCCAGTCGGTTACGGTGCCGACTGTGCCGGTCGGCGATTGTTGCCCGGCCTCGGCCGTCGCGCTGGTCGACCGCCCGGCAAAGCTTCCGACCTTGGCGATGGTAATGCCGGTGACGCTCTGCGCCGGCTCGCCGACACTCGGCGTCTGCGCCGCGGCGCCGCCGGCCGCCGCGACAAGTAAACAGCCGACGAGGAACAGCAGGCGCATGGGCAAATCCGGCTTCGAGGCGGTCTTCAGCCGCGGGGGATTCTCTGCGCTTGGAATCCCGGAAGCAATGCCCTAAATGTGGCTCCGCTTCGATGGTGGAAGTGCCTGACCTGCCGTTTCTTGGTTAGGGCGCATAGCTCAGTTGGTAGAGCAGCTGACTCTTAATCAGCGGGTCCAAGGTTCGAGTCCTTGTGCGCCCACCATTCACCTCAAGCACTTAGCCGGGTTCGATTTTGCCGTTTCGACAAAATATCACCGGTTCATTTCGACAAATCCCCTCCTTTCGTTCTCGCTTCGAGCCTCTTACGCGCGCCGGTACGGCGCTGCTGCATCGTAGGCTTAGTGTACAGCACCGTCCTTGATCAAATAATTCATCACCTTGGTCTTGATCGATCGCTGCAAGGGGAGTGGGAGGGCCGCAGTGCCACTGTCCTTCAGCAGCGGCGAGAGTCTGTAGCGTTCCGGACCAACCTGCTCAATCCACGGCCCGGCAAGGAAATCGAAAAACAGACCTGCTTGGGGAACAGCTGTTTGTGCGCCAGCAACGACTAATGCCATAGGTCGATCAAAATTACCGTGCAGAAGCGACAGCCTGAGCAACAGCTCAAGGGCATTTGATGGCAATTCCTCAAGCAGTCGGCTGCGTACGGCCTTTCGCTCCTCCTCCACGTCATCAGGAGTATCTTTCAACGGTAAGATGTCGGCGAGCATCTCCTTCTCGTTCCAGCCACGCTGCTCCAACCCCGCAACGCGGGCATCTACAAGCTGGGGGTGGCCGCCCGCAAAGATTTGGATGCTACGTGCCCATTTCTGAGGATCGCCGCCGGCAGCGTTTACAATATTAGCCACGTCCTCACTGGTGAGGTAGGGAACGCGGATAATGGCATCCTCGTCCAGGCCAAGCCGACTTCTGAGAGTAGGTTGCGGGGGCTTCACGCTTGTAACGATAAGGACCCCGTCGGCGTCGGTGACTGCTCGCGCTACCTGCCCAATCGCATAAATCAGAGAGTTGTCAGCGTCGGCGGGCATGTCATCGAGAATAAGGCCTCGCGCTCCGGTTTGGCGGAAGCTGCTCGCTATCCCAACGAGGACAGAGCGAATGGCGGACGCAGAAAGATCGCAAGTCAGCAAAGCGCCACGATACACCCTGGGAACGGGCCAACAGCAACGCCAACGTACTCTTGCCGAGGCCACTGCTGCCGTGAAACCAAAGCACGCCGTTGAACACCAACTGCGCTTGGAGCCGGTTGACCTCGTTCGCGCGCGGCGCGGTCCGCCTGGGAAGGGGAATTTGGGCAACATCTCGCGCAATCTCTTCAATGCGCGTGAGCGGTGCGCCAGCCTCCGTAATCGGCAATCTCCGGAGAATATCCGGCGGTACGCTGATAAAGGTGTTTTTCTGAAAGACTTCCAGCAGTTCGGCCCTAGTGACGCAGCGCCGCTGAGTCGGTTGGCGCAGCGAATCCAGCAAGGCGCCAATCAGGGAAAGACGGGCGTTCTTTGAGGCTGTAGCGGCCACGCCCATGCGGTCACCAAAGAGCACCAGCCTCTCTTCGACCTCTCGGCGTAGTTCGTCTTGGTCTGGCCTTTCTTCCAGCCAACGGATCGGACGGATCACGCGGTTGCGAAGCTCTTCAGCCGTCGCATTATTGATGAAAGTCTTCAGATCGTCCGACAGCTCAAGCTTAAGGAGAGCTTTGCGGATCGGCTCCACATCAGCACCGGGGCGCGCGGCGGTGCGCCAATAGACTAAACCCGGAAGGTTGCCTGGAAAGGATATTTGCTATCATACCAGTGGCAACAGGGTCGGTTTCCAAGTCGAACGCAACGATGGGAGTTGCGGCTGTCGCAGCTCGAACGGCAAGCGCCGCGGCGGCGCTCACGGCTGCGATAACGTCGACTTTTTGGTCGATCAATTCAATTGCCATTGGCGCAAGTCGAGTCTGGTCGCCTTCAGCGATACGTGAGATGAATTCCGCTTGATCCGGCACGCTATAGCCGGCCGCGCGCAATCCTCCCAAAAACGCATCGATGCGCGCGGTGGCCGCCTTGCTCGGGCCTGGATAGAGAAATCCCACCTTGGGAATTTTTGGTTGCTTTGCGCGCGTGCCGAGCGGCCAAGCGATTGCCGCGCCTCCGACCAGTGCGATGAATTGGCGCCGCCTCATGTGCTCCCCCTCAGGTATTACACCCTACCATATCGTTGAAAGGGAGATGCGTTGTGCGTCACAGCAAAATCGGACGCTCATGTCCGCTAATGGAATGGTCCGGCCGTGCTCCTGCCCCGCCAGCGATGGAAGCTGGCACGGGGCGCCAAAGACAAGGAGCACACTATGTCACAGAACCCAAATACCGCGATCGCTATAGTCGG
>Ga0116223_10001379_pt1 | contig 25064 bp, 20 predicted proteins | sample Sb_taG_3_FD_90092 | JGI IMG/M metagenome (GOLD analysis project Ga0116223, IMG submission 90092) | Peat soil microbial communities from Weissenstadt, Germany - Sb_50d_a_PC metaG | ecosystem: Environmental > Terrestrial > Soil > Wetlands > Peat | place: Germany: Weissenstadt | collected 2010-09-21 | reverse complement strand
CCGCTTTTTCAGATGCGACGTCCTTGACGCCGTTCTTTTCGCTCGCATCACCGGCGGCGGAAACGAATTGAATCGGCTGCCCCGATCCAGGAGTCACGATCGTGTGCACGGGAATGTGCTTCCCATCGGGCAAAACGAACTCATTGAACTCGACCTGGATGGCGTGAGCCGGAGTCAGATCCGCGTCCAGAGCCGCCACCGTGCGCTTTCCGCCCGAAATGCGTTCGATCTTCGTGATCTGGCCCGTGGCCGCAGTTCCGGCCGGAATCACGAGCTTGTCAAACGCGTACACCGGTTCGACGACTCGCCCGTGGATCGGTTGGCCCACCTTTGCGATCCGCACTTCTTTATCGAGCGCCACCTGTACGGGCGTGCCCTTCGGCACCGTCAGCGGTAGTGTTTCGCTCACCGCCGGCGTATCAGCCGGTCTTCGCGCCAGTTCCGGCGATGGATTCGACGCGACATCCTGAGCCTGCGTCCAACCCGCGCACGTACAAGCTAAGAAAAAAATGCCGATCACGCGTCTTATTGCCATGTCACTTCTCCCTGCCGATACACCTGAACGCCGAATGCGTGGTGCTTGGCCATACCTAGTGCGGATGCGACGTCGCGGGCAGCAGTTGCACGGTCTCCGCTCAATCGATGCCGCGCCTCCATCCTAGTCCCCTTCGGCCCAGCGTGTCTTAACGTAGGGTGCCTCATGCAGCACAGCCGGCCTGCTCCCGCGCAGCAGGCCGATCCACTCCGCGATCGCTTCCATAACGAGCACCAGAACCATCGCGGCGAGCACGGCCGTGACGGCGGCGTCCAGGCGATTATTGAAAATCAGCCGTTGCGTCTCCGCGATTTGCGCGGCGGGAATGGCGCCCGAAGAAATCTGCGAGGCAAGCACGCGCGCCTGGGCGAGAAAACCGATGCGCGGATTCGCGTCGAAGATTTTCTCGTAGCTCGCCGTCATAGTCACGACGACAAGCCACGCCATCGGAACGAGCGTCACCCAGACCAGCCGACCGCGGCCCATTTTCAGCAGGATCGTCGTCGCCACGACCAGCGCGACCGCCGCGAGCAATTGGTTCGCGATGCCGAAGAGCGGCCAGAGCGAGTTAATCCCGCCGAGCGGGTCCTGGACTCCCTGCCACAGAAAATATCCCCACGCGGCGACCATCGCCGCGCTCGCCACGACGGTTCCGGAAAGCGAGCCCGATCGCCCGAGCGGCTTCCAGACGTGCCCGGCGAGGTCCTGTACCATGAAGCGGCCGACGCGCGTGCCCGCATCGAGAGTGGTGAGAATGAAAAGCGCCTCGAACATGATGGCAAAGTGGTACCAGATGCTGAGCAGGCGCTCGCCGCCGATCGTCCCGCTGAAAATCTGCGCCATGCCGACGGCAAGCGAAGGCGCGCCGCCCGTGCGGTCCAGGAGCGTGCGCTCGCCCACGCGCTGCGCGAGCGACGTGATGGTCTGCGGATCGAGCGCGAAGCCCCACGAGCTGATGGTCTTCGCCGCGGCGTCAGCGGTTTTGCCGACGATTCCAGCGGGGCTATTGATCGCAAAATAGACTCCGGGCTGCAGCGCGCAGGCGGCGATCATGGCCATCACGCCGACGAACGATTCCATCAGCATGGAGCCGTAACCCACGATGCGCGCGTGCCCCTCGCGCAGAATCATTTTCGGCGTGGTGCCGGAGGCGATCAGCGCGTGAAAGCCGCTCACCGCGCCGCATGCGATGGTGATGAAGCAGAACGGGAAGATTTTCCCCGCGAACACCGGACCGTTGCCGTCGGTGAAGCGCGTGAGCGCGGGCATCGCGAGAGTGGGCCGCACGATCAGGACGCCCGCCGCGAGCGCGAAGATCGCCGCCACCTTGATGAACGCGCTCAGGTAGTCGCGCGGCGCGAGCAGCAGCCACACAGGCAGCGTGGAGGCTGCAAATCCATAGACGATGATGGCGGCGGCCAGCGCCGGAGCCGAAAGCGTGAAGGCCTGCGACCACGCCGGCGACGCGTTCACCCACTGGCCTGCGACCACGGCTAGCGCGACGAGCGCGACGCCGCCGAACGTGGCTTCGAGCACGCGCCCCGGACGCAGGTAGCGCAGATAAATTCCCATGAGCAGCGCTATTGGAATCGTCATCGCCAGCGTGAACGTACCCCACGGCGATTCCTTCAGCGCTTTCACCACCACCAGCGCGATCACCGCCAGCAGGATCACCATGATCGCGAGCACCGCCAGAGTCGCGATCATCCCGCCGCGCTTGGACACTTCTTCGCGCGCGATTTGGCCCAGCGACTTTCCGTCGCGGCGAATCGAGCAGAAGAGAATCGTGAAGTCCTGCACGCATCCGCCCAGCGCCGCGCCCACGATCAGCCACAGCGTGCCCGGCAGATAGCCGAATTGCGCGGCGAGCGTGGGCCCGACCAGCGGTCCCGGCCCTGCGATGGCCGCGAAATGATGACCGAGCAGCACCCATTTGTTCGTGGGCACGAAATCGCGGCCATCCTCCAGGCGCTCGGCGGGAGTTGCGCGCGTGTCATCGAGCGCGAAAACCTTCGCGGCCAGGAACGCGGAATAGAAGCGATAGGCGACCAGGAACGTGCACAGCGCGGCGACGACGAACCACACGGCGTTCAGCGGTTCGCGCCGCTCGAATGCAATCGCCGCGAGCGCGCCGGCGCCAGCCAGTGCAACCGCGGTCCACGCCAGAGTTTTCAGCAATCGCTTCACGATGGGTTACAAATATACGAAACGGCGGCGAAATTCGGTTTCGCTCAGATGCGCCACAGGCGCTCCCGCGCACAAGCCATCTGGCGGCAGATACGGCAGCGCTCTCCCTGTCGCATCGATATACGGCTGCTCCATGTGAATGGACACGACGGCTGCCCGTGCGCCCATCTGCCCTGGCGCTAAAATTCCCTCCGGAAGCATGGCTATAGGGGCCATGGCCGCGCCGGCGAACGCTAATTCCGCGATGAAGTCGCGCCGCGTCAGCATTTTCCGCCTCTCACGCGAACGGCAGCTCGTTCTCGTCCACCCATCGCCCATGCACCTGCGCGGTCGCGCGAAACGGCAGAATCACGCGCGCAACGTCGCCTTCCTCCAGCCGCTGCGCATCGGCAATGATCAGCTCCGAGCGCATCTCGGCGTAATTGTTGGCGACACCCATGATGTAGCCTTCCCCTTCGCCGCCGTTCTTGCGCGGGATGAAGCAGACCTCCGCCACACTGTGCGTCGAACCGGCGAAGTAGGAATTCATTTTGCCGGTCGCGAGATCGAAGCGCCCATAGCAGTTGTTCACGCGTCCGCCGAGATTGCCCGCCTTCCATTCCTCGAACGGCCGCTGTTTATCGGCATACGCCGTGAACGCGTAGCGGTAAGGCTGCGTCATGTAGCGATCGTCCACGCGGCCCAGATCGCTGACGTTCATCTCGAAGAGTTTTTCCTCGGTGAATCCGTCGTCTTTCGAGTTCATGTTAAAAGTCTGGCGGCGAATGTAGGCGCGCGCTTTGGTGGAATCCCACGCCGAACCATCGATCGGCGGAAAAAACGGAAACGGGTTCGAATCGTAGATCGGCGCTTCGAAAATCACTTTGTTGCCTTCGTCGCGCGCGTTGAGCGTGTGGACCGTCGCTCGCGAAGGACCCTTGAACCAGCGGATGTCCTTCGCCTCGCCGTCGCGCGGGACGATTGCGACCATAGCGGGTTTCGTATCGTCCCAGCCCCAGTGAACTTTTCCCTCCTTCAATCGCTCCATGCTCGAGACGAAGCCAAAGATCGGAATGATCACGTGTTTCTGCGTGATCGCGATATCGTGCACCATCGCGACGTAGGGCACTTTGAAACGCAGCTCCCGCGTGACCTCGCCCTTCTTGTTGATCGTGTACAGAAACACGTCATTCGTCTCCAGCCCCTCGGCTTCGTAGCCGTAGCAAATCATCTCGCCGGTCACCGGATCGACCTTCGGATGCGCGGTGAACGTGAGGCTCTTGTATTTGCCGTGAAAATTGTACGGGCCGATGGTTTCGAGCGTGTTGCAGTCGATTTCGTAGGGCAGGCTGTCTTCTTTCAGGGTAAACAGTTTGCCGGCGAACGCCAGCGGCGTGGTGTTTTGCACGCTGCGATCGAGGCCCGCGACGCTGGGATCGTCGGTGAACGGATTGCGGTACTTGCCGAAGAGCTGTTTCTTCGCGGCGCGATCGGCCTTGAATCGCGGCGTCTTCACCCAGCGGCCTTTGTAATCCACGACGCCGTTCTTGAAGCGGAACATGTTGATGTAGCCGTCCATGCTGAACGGCGAATCGTCTTCGAATTTCGGCGGATAGAGCCAATCGCCGCCCAGGCGCACGAACACGCCGTTCAGGTCCGCGGGGATTTTGCCGACGACCTCGCAATCGTACACATCCGCCTCGAAGCGTGTGGGCGCGAAGAATCCCTTCATCGTGGGCTGATTCGAAAAATCGACCATGGCTTGTCTCCCTTACGTTTGCTAATAGCCGCGCTGATACCACGGGGACGGCATGCGGTACGGCACGGTGATAAACAAAGACTCGGCGTGCCGGATCCTGCCATCCTGAATCTTGAACATCTCGAGATAGCAAAACGAATGCGGCGACTTCAGCGGCGGATCGTGCACCACGCCGTCGGTCGTGGTGAATTTGTCGAGCCGCCCGGAATGATCGATGAACCCGCCCGCGAGCACCAGGCCCTTTTCTTCGTCGACCAGTGGAAAACGTCGCGCGCGCAGCTCGTCGTCCCAGCGGTAGTTGCCAAGCTTGAAACCCGCCTCGCAGGAAATCTTTCCGTACGCCGAAAGATTCAGATTCGGATCAGCGTTCGAGCCAGGATGCGGATCGTTCGCCGTCCACACGCCGTTTTCCCGGCGACTGCAATCGGGCGCGAACTGCGTGAAGATTTGGCCGTCGTTGAGCTCCAGCGTGTTGAAGTAGCCGTCGGCGAGCGAGACCAAGCGTTCGCGCGGGCGGCGGCGATCCGCGGGCACGTCTTCGGACATCACCGGAACCGGCTGCAGCGCTTCGGGATTGCCGAACGGACCGGGGCCGTAGCCTTTGCGATCGATAATCGTTTCGGCTTCGGAAATCTTGCCGTCGTCGATTTTCAGCCGCAGCGCGAAAAATGATTTCGTACCGCGCTCGTCGATGACGCCGAAGTACGCCACCTGGCCTGTTTGCGGATCGGCCGCGCGCAGATTTTCGGCGCCGCGCCCGCTGATGGTGCGCCAGAGCCCCCAGCCGACTGGCAGCTCCACATTATTTTCGGTGAATTTCACGTGCGCGGCCCACGGCAGCCGTGCCGCGTCCTTGGCGAGCAGCGCCGCGATGTACTGATCGACGAAACTGTAGAGGCAGGCGCGATCGCAGGCGGCGGGCATCGCGCCCATTTGCGCAGAATTTGCGGCGTGTGCTTTGCCCTGCGGCGCAAATGAAACAGCCAGCAGGACGGCGGCAGCGGAAATGGTCCAAAGGGCGACTCGTCCGAGGGGGTCGAAAAAGTGTGACACTTTGCAGGGTGCCCCTTCCTTTGTTTTCAGAGAGTTAGGCGGAACATTACTTTGCATGGTGTGACACTTAATTTGGCGCAGACCGATGCCGTCCGGGAGACGGAGTGGATCCGCCCCGTGCGGCTTGCCGTTCATTCCGAACTCGAGTCTCTTGCTCACTGCGTGTATGTTACTTAGCCTCGTCAAGGGAAAAAAGGATGTGCGCCTGTGGACTTTTTCTCCGCGCACTTGTTCGCCGCGTCACGGGGAATTTCAGGGGCTGAAACCCCTCAACCGTCCCTCCGGAACTGCCGGCTCTTCTTCTTCTCTTCCCGGCACTGCGCTGCGCTTTGTGCCGGGCTAATTACGGCCGCCGCTCCGGGGCTGAACAACGCAGCCCGAACTCGTGCGCGCTTCGGCCAACTAACGGGCAAATCCTAGCAGAGGTAGGAGAGCAGGGATAGGGATTCGTTACTACAAGCCCGCTTGACAGGGAAGAAATCGAGAGATTCGTCCGCGCGGAGTTGCCATGAGTTGAGGCGAAGGTCGTAAGAGCACAGACACATTCGGCCCGCTGCTGGCGGGCCTCAGTGCAGGCAAGAGTGTCTGTGCCACCAGCGGCTTAGTGGCAGCCGCAGGCGCCGCCGCAACATCCACCGCCTGACGACGAACCAGAAGACGATCCTGAGGGACCGTTGGAGGACTTCGTGCCGTTCCCGTGCGCGGCAAAAACCGAGAGCTGAATCGTGTGCTTCGCGCTCGCGCACTTCGGGCATTCGATCGCCGTGCTCTTGCTCAGGACGATGCGCTCGTAGCGCTCGCCACAATCGTCGCAAAGGTATTCGTAGATTGGCATTAGAGTTCTGATTTTACCAGAATTGCCGGTGCGCAGGCGAATTGGCAAGCTGTGTCAGGACCGGCGATACAGCGCGCGAAATCGCCGCACCCACGGCGGTTCGGGCTCCGCATAGTCCTCGAACGATTCTTCTTCGAGCCCCGCGCGCCGGAACCCGTCGAGTTCTTCGCGCGTCACCGGCCACGGCGGGCCTTGGCCCTCGGGCTCATCTTCCGCGCGGCCCCGCGCGATCACCAGGAGCAGCCCGCCCGGCGCGACGAATTGCGCAATCTTCTCGATGGCGCCCGGGCGCAGATTCGCGGGAAGCGCCTGTATGGTGTAAATCTCAAGCACGAAATCGAACGCGCGCAGCCAGCCGGCGGGCGGCTGGAACAGATCGGCCACAACGTACTCGACCCGCGTCTCGGGATAGCGCTCCCTGGTCGCCTCGATGGCCGTCTTCGAGATGTCGAAGCCGGTTGTCTTGAATCCCCAGGCGGCGAGCTGCTCGGCGTCGTCGCCGAAGCCGCTGCCGATCACCAGCGCGCGCTTGCCCGACGTCTCAAGCGGATGGGCTTTCCAGAATTCGATCAGCCGCGGATTGGGCTCTTGATCGGCCCAGGGAACGGCGCCGTCGCCGCGTTCCGCTTCCTGATAGAGCGCTTCGAACCATCCCAGCGGATCGCCCCTGCGGATGAATTCAGCTGCAAGCTCGCGCGTTCGTATTCGATCTGGCATAGCCCGATTCTACATCGCTGAGCGCGGCGCGATGCTTAGAGAAGCGCGATGAACTCGTCGACAGCCAATTCAGCTTGCTTGAGGATGCTTCTCAAGACCGGGCTGGGCAGATCAAACCGATCGTGACGCGGCACGGTCACCCGCAGATGAAGCTTGGTGACATGCCGAAGTTGAGCGTGACTTCCTGATTGGTGATAGATGTAAAAGCCGGCCCGCAGAAGCGCTCAAAGCACAGCTCGCGGCTTGAGAAGCGGAAGCTTCGCGCCCATCTAGGCGCTCAGCGCGACGCGTAACTTCGCCGTATGAGCCCTTTTCTTGTCGGGAATCTCTTCGCCGGACTTGCGAAGGCCATCGAGATGGCAGCGGATCGCGTCGCTCGCCATTTCGAGCGCCTCTTCTTCGCTGCGCCCGTAGGTAATCACTCCGGGCAAAAGCGGAACGGTTACCTGGTATCCCGTCTTCATCGGGTTTCTTGCGCGCACGGTCCGCGCCTTCGAGCCACCCTCAACCGACGCGTTTTCCGTTACCGGCATCAGAATCACGGTGAAATCAAACACACGTCTCCGCCGCTTGTGCCCGTTTCCGCCTATCACTCGAATGCGCGCCATAGAACTTTGACTCTAGTCCAAAGGAGTCGCGGAATCAAAAAAACAGCCCCGGCCGAAGCCGGGGCTGTTGGTGAAATCCGCCAGGTTTGAGTTTGTAGGGGCGCTGCTTGCTGCGCCCGGTTCTTAGTCGCCGGCGACGGTAGCAGCTTCCGACTGCGTAGCCGCGCTCTTGCCGTTGCCGTTCGCGGGCTCAATCCGCTTCACGGTCGTGCCGGGAACAGCCGACAGAATCTCATCCATAGAGCCGATCTGCATGAGAGGCTCCGACTTCTTCTTCAGCACGAGTTCTTCGTAGATCTTCCTCACCTTGGCCGCCTCTTCGTAGGCCTGCTTGCGGCGGATGCGGTCCTCTTCGGCCGCGGTCTGGGGAATGTCGTGCTCCAGATGACGCACGCGCGCCGCATCGTCCTCGTTGATCTTCAGCGAGTGCTCGTAATCGGTGAGTGCGACGCTCTTGTTCTTCGCGTAGATCTCATGCTTGCCATTCTTCTTGTACCATTCCGCGACGGTCGCATTCTTGTGCATGTTCTCGATGATTTGCCGCCAGCCCACGCCCGTGTTGTACGCGCAAAATGAAATTTCGCCCTTCTGCGTGGCGTACGGGATGATGCACATTTCGGTGCGGCGGAAATCGTAGTTGAAGAGATCCTGGAACCACATTCCCGCGATGAACAGGAAGTTCCATGGGTCCTCCTTGCGGCGCTTCATGGCGTCTTCGTAGGTGCGGCCCGTGCTGATCTTCCCGTACTTCTTATCCGCATCCTTTGTAAGCGCCCAGGTCTTGTCGAACTTCATCCACAAGTCCTTGAGCTTCAAGCTGGGCGGCGCCTGGAACGGACTGTAATTTTTCAGCAGCGCGAGCGCCATCATGAAGTTGGAGAAGCCCTTGCCGCGGGCGGCGTCCGTGATTGCGGTCACGTCCTTGGTAAGCGAAGGCGCGTTGAGGAATCGAGGCACCGGCGCCCACTCCTTCGTTTCCTTGTTGATCATCAGCGCGGTGCCTACTCCGCAGTTCGGGTGGCATCCGCAGGAAAGCGATCCCCACTGCGAATCCGGTCCGTGCGAGAGATCCGAAAATCCCGCGAACGTCGCGATGTAGGAAATCGGGAACCAGTCGCGCGTCGGTTCGACTTTGCCGACCTGATTGCTGACGTCCTGCGCCAGATGTGAGAGCGTGTAGCGCTGCCGGATTCTGCGCTCCGGCGTGATGTCCTCGTCCCGCCCGGTGAACGAAACCGGCTGGAACGACACGAACGAAATCTTCTTCGGGTTTTCCATCGCAAACTTCACGATCGGGCCAACCTGATCGTTATTTACGTTGTTGACGATCGTCGTCACCAGCACGATTTCGACGCCAGCTTCGTGCAGGTTCTCGATCGCGCGCAGCTTCACGTCAAACAGGTTGCCGACTTGCCGGTGGCTGTTCGCGTCGTTGCCGATGCCGTCGAATTGCAGATAGGCGTAGCGCAAGCCCGCCTCGAACGCCTTCTTCGCGAAATCCTTGCTCTTCGCGAACTCGATTCCGTTGGTCGCCGCCTGCACGCTGTTGTATCCCACCTTCCGCGCGTAGCGGACCGCGTCGAAGAAGTAGGGCGACATCGTGGGCTCGCCGCCGGAGAACTGCACGGACATCTGCCGGCGCGGCTTGATCTTCGTGGCGTTGTCCAGGATTTCCTGGATCTCTTCCCAGCTGAGTTCGTGGACGTAGCCCACCTGGTTCGCGTCCATGAAGCAGGGATCGCACATCATGTTGCAGCGATTCGTCAGGTCAACGGTCAGCACCGACCCGCGCCCGTGACGCACCGTGCTCGAACCGTGGTTGTGCAGTTTTTCGTCGTTGTGCGCCGGAATGTCGCGCCCCGGAAAATTCCCCTCGATCCATTCGAGGAACTTCGCGTCAATGGCCATCAGGTCTTCGTACTTGCCGTGGATGGCGCACTCTTTCACCATCCAGACCTGGCCGTCGCGCTCGATAATCTGGGCCTTGATCTCTCCGACCTTCTCATGAACGAGGTCGGTCCAGTCTTTCCTGCCGTCAATGATCGCTTCGCGCGCTTCTTTCACGCAGGCGGGGCACAGCGAGTCCGTCGTCCGCGGCCAGCCGAGCGTGGGCTTCGACTTCTCCCACGACTTCAGCAGCGGTTTGTCGGACCACTTCGGTGTAAAAGACGGATTCGGATTGCGCTTGTTGAAGTATTGAATCGTGTCGAAGGTCAGCCCCGCCGTCTTGCAGAGCGCCCAGTCAAACGATTTCCAAATTTGATTGCCCAATGTTTTCGGCATATACCTGCACCTCTTCTTTAAGATGACCTAATGATCTGAAAATGGCTTGAACTTAATGCCCCGCGAATCCGCCGGAAAACTGGCCCGTTACGAGCTGGCCCCAGCCCGTAAGAGGTTACGGTACCAGAGTTTGCCCGGTTTCTAAGGGACCGTCTAGGTTCATGCGTCCAAACGTACAAATGGGGGGTTGAACGGTAGAAACGGGCAGCCGAGGGGGACCGCTTAGTACCGGCCCATGGGTAACCCTGACCGTTCGGGGGGCACCTGTTCAGTTTCGGCACCAATGGAAGTGAGGGTACTTCGGACCAACCGGGATCAGTCCCCGCTCAGTCCCCGCTCAGTCCCCGCTCAGTCCCAGCTCAGTCCCAGCTCAGTCCCAACTCAGTCGAGGTTCAGCGGCGTTCGCAGGACACCAATGGCAAAGTGCGCCAGCAGCGGCGCTTCGTCATCGAGCTGAATCCAGCGAAGCACGCAATGGTCTTTCATGTACTGCGAGACCTTCGCTTCGCTGATGCCGAGGTACTCGGCCAGCTTGGCCTTCAGGCCTGTATCCGACGAGTAGCCGCGCCCGCCGCGAGTGTTTTTTACGGCGCGCCCGCCGCGCACCAAATTCCCCGCGCCGATCCGCAGCGTCTGGCACGCTTCCACGTAATATGAAGTGATCTGATCGGAATCCGAGAGCAAAAACACGCCGGGACCAGCCGGAGCGTCTTCCGCTTCGTCCAGTCGATGCAATGGGCTGGTCACCAGCCGTCGCAGTAGCGATTCGAGATGCGCCATCCGCGAGGCCAGAGCCGGATCGCCGCGACCGTGCGCGGCACGCTCGGAAGGCAATTGTGGCGACCTCGGTTCCATGCGCGACGGCCGCTCGGGCGCGGACATTGGCGGTTCATATGCCGCCCGGTCGAGAACCACCCTGTCAGAAGTTAGTCGCTCGGGCGCGGCTCGTTCGGTATAAGACCGCTCCGGCACGGAGCGCTCGAATGCAGGCGGACGCGGTGCCAGCGGTCGCGACTGCTGAGGTTCGGCGGATTGCGCAAAAGCTTGCGACGGTAGTCCAGGCGAAGCGGGTGCGCCCTTGCGCCGGCGGCCTCTGCCCCCGCGACGTCCGCGCCGCCGCTTTCGCTTGCTCGGATCAGAACCTGCGGCCGGGTCGGCCAACGCCGCCGAGGCTTCCGACGACGCGTCTTCTTCGTGTGATTCGGGAATCTCTCCGAGCGCGAGAGGCAGGCCCTCTCCAGTTGACTCCTCGGATTCGTGCGCGTCCGCGCCGGATGATTCCTCGCCCGCTTCGCCGTGGGGCTCGGAATCTGCGCGCGTTTCGCGTCCGGGGCGCGCGGCTTGCTCGCTGGGTGTCAACGGCGGCGGAATTTCGATGCCGAGGCGCGTCAACGCTTCTTCGGCCTTCTTCCGCCAGTCGGCGCGACGAAATCGCTGCGCCGCAATCGTGTACCAGTTCCCCGCTTCTTCTTTGTGTTCGGATTTTTCTTCAATAGCGCCGAGCTCCCACGCAACCATTGCGTCGCGCGTGCGCTGGTAAAGTTCGTTGAGTTTTGCCTGCGCGTCGGGGCTATTTTTCGCCTTGCGGATGCGCGCCTGGATTTGCCGCCAATCAGCCATGTCGAGGCATTGTAGCAGCCGCTTGACATCTAAGCTATTGAACAGTGGTCGCCGGGGGGGCTCTGTGCCTTCTCAGTGCACTCTGTGTTTAGCTCGCAGTTTGAAATCCTCCACCCAGTCAAATCAGGCTACCAACGCCTTGCGCCGCAGCTAGGATCGCGCAATGGCGTGCGGTAGAATCAGCGAAGCGCGATCCGCACTCGAGGGAACGCATGAGAATAAGCCGCATGATTTCGGTCGTGGCATTGTTGGCTGTGATCCAAATCGCAGCGTTCGGCCAGCCGCAGGCGTCCGCGTTTGAACCGTTCGACCGCTGGTGCGCCGCCGTTCTCGCGGGAAACCAGGCATCGCTTACCGCGCTCTATACCAGCGCTCCGCCATCCCAGAATCAGACGCCGGCAGGCAAAACACAAAATCCCAATGAAGAACCTATGTTCTGGTCCGCGTTGGCAGGCCAGGGGCTGAGTGACTTCCAGCCCAAAGTGCTTTCGATCTCGCGCCCGCAGCCCGGCGAAGTCGCTCTGATCCTGCGAATCGAATTCAAGCTCAAGACGAGTTCCGGCGTGCAGCCGTTCACCGTCGAAGGCACTCAGGTGTGGATACAGCAAGGGGCCACCTGGCGCATTGCCTTGACCCAGAGAGGTGACCTCGCCGCCAGTCCGACGTTTCGCTTGCCCGAGCCGGTGAAACCCAATACGGATCTTTATCCTCCGCCCGAAAAGGCTGAAAAGGAAATCAGCGCCGCGCTCGCCAGCGCCGCGAAGGACCACAAGCGCCTGATCCTCGTCTTCGGTGCGAACTGGTGTTACGACTGCCACGTCCTCGACGCCACGTTTCATTCCAAGAATTTCGCCCCCGTCGTGAATGCAAACTATCACGTCGTGCACGTCAACGTCGGCGACGACGGCGACAAGAATCTCGATCTGGCGGAAAAATATGGCGTGCCGCTGAAGAAGGCCGTGCGCATCCCCAGCCTTGCCGTCCTCGACCCCGACGGCAAAGTCCTTTACAGCCAGAAGAATGGCGAATTCGACGACAGCGTCCGCATCGGACCAGCCGACGTCGCGGCCTTTCTCAAGAAGTGGGCGCCACCGCACGCCTAGCCGCACCGTCCTCCGCTTCGCGCCCGTCGCGAGCGATCCTTCACTGAATTTTAACCGTCGCGTAAAACAACGGCCTCTCCGGTGTGTGACTGTACCGACCGCCTGGGAGGGCACAACTCCGTGAACAAGAGATTCATGCAAGGCGCACTAATCGTTGCCGCAGCGTCCGCGCTGGCGGCAGCAACATTCGTGGGCAAAGTGGCAGCCGACGACGACCATCACGACAACTTCGACCGGTTCGAATTCGCGCCGGGTACTCTGGTGCTTAGCCGCACCGTGTACGTGGGAACGGCCTCGACGGTCACAGTCGGCGAGACCCTGCCGCGGGGATGCGCAGGGGGTGCCAACGGCAGCACGGTCGTGGCCGTACCCACCACGACGCCCAACACCACGACAAATGTCACGGTTCCCTGCGGGATCGCATCGGACAACGGTGAATTCCCGAACCTTTCCGATTCGCACAACGTCTGGAACAATTCGGGTTCCGACGGCAGTTTTGGCGTCACTTCGCCAATCTTCCTCGATAACCTGACGACGGACGGCTTTCGAATTGGGACGCTGCCGATCCCGAGCGATTCGATCGTCACCAGCTTCAGCTCGAAATCGGAGCTGGCGCTAAACCGCTCGATTGATGGGAGGTCCATCACGTTCATGGCCTACCAGGGCGGCCCCGGCTGCGGAGGTTTTCCGGTTTCTCCCACGGCGCCGAATCTGATCGATGTGTCTGCTTCCAACACGCCGGCGATCTGCGACCCGACGAATTCCGTGATTTCGAGTTTCGTGAGCACTCCGGTTGTTCCTACGGCGTACTACCGGGCAGTCGCGGAAGTGGATGCGGGCGGTCACATTGGTATTACCGATGGGAACGCCTTCAGCGGAGACAACGGCCGTGCCGCAATCAAAGGCGCGAATGGCCTCTACTATATGGTGGGCAACGACAACAGCGGCAACCTCTCCAAAAAGCAGCTCCCAATTACCCCGATTGGCATCGATCTCATCAATGCGACGGGTTCCGAGACGCTCGTGCCTGGGCAGGCGCCGCCGGTGCCGCCGAACGTCGGCATGATTGGGCGCTTGCAATTCGGCACCGACAAACCCGGCAAGGATACCAATTTCCGCGGCATGACCATCTTCAACAACACCCTGTACATCACCAAGGGCAGCGGAGGCAACGGCATCAACACCGTGTACCAGGTGGGCAGCACCGGCGTATTGCCCACGGGCACCGCAGCGCAGCTCGCGACCGTGCCGATTACGATCTTGCCAGGATTCCCCAACACTGCCGCGAGCACCTCGACCGCGTTTCCGTTCGGGATCTGGTTTGCGAACGCAAACACGCTCTACGTTTGCGACGAAGGCGACGGCGCGCTCGTTACCCCTGCAGTGAATGGCAACGTTGCGGACGCCCAATCCCTGGCCACTGCGGGCCTCCAGAAATGGAGCCTGGTAAACGGAACGTGGACCATGCTCTACGTTCTGCAAGACGGCTTGAATATCGGCGTGCCGTACGGCGTCCCGAATTACCCAACGTCACTCAACCCCGCAACGGGCGGTTGCCGCAACATTACCGGGCAGGCCAACCGCGACGGCACGGTGACCGTCTATGCCGTAACTTCCACGATCAGCGCGAATGGCGATCAGGGCGCCGACCCGAACAAGCTGGTGAGGGTTTCTGACATTCTGTCGGCCACCACCCTGCCGACGCCGGGCAATGACCGCGATTGGGATCCTTCCATCGGCCACTTCTTCACCCTTCGCACCGCTCAGGCCGGAGAAGTGTTCCGTGGGATCGCTTTTGCGCCCCAGGACCATCATGGAGACGACGATGGCGGGTTTGACCACTAGGACGAGCTGTAATCGTAAAAATGGAAAATCCCGGGCCGCGCTGCATTGTGGCCCGGGATTTTCGTCTCCGGAATCTTTCGGAAAGCCTCGTCCAATCGTCGGGACGTCGCGCTGATGAAAATCTCGCGCGTCCACTGAGCATCGTAATCGGGAGTTAGCCGAACCCGCGCTTCGACCGAATAAACAGTGATAGCATCCGCGAGTGCGTCGCCGCGCAAAAACCAAAAAGCTCACGAAGAATCGCCCTTCCGCCCGGCCGAGCACGAATTCGTCTTCCGGAATCACTCCTCGGATCGACTCACGATACGCCTGCTTCAAACTCAGGATCGGCCGCTCCGGAATCCATCGCCGCGGAGTCTTCGCCGACGAACCAATCCCCGCCCATCGAAAAGTGATTGAGTACACGGGAGAAAAAATCAGCTCGAGGGAACTCTCGAAGCGGTACGCCAAAATCAGGAAGTCCGCGAAATCCAAGTACCTCACCTACCTGTTCGAGTTGAACCGCTACTGGGTAATCGATGGCGCGTCAGGTGGCTGCGGCGCCGAATTGATCAATCACAGCTGCAATCCAAACCTGCGGCAGAGGCTCCACAAGGGCCACATTCTTCTGATGAGCGGACGCAGAATCAAACGCGGGGAAGAGCTCGCCTATGACTATAAGTTTGACAGCAAAGCGCAACGGGTGCCGTGCGGCTGTGGCTCGCCGAAATGTCGCGGAACGATCAACATCGAAAGAAAAGAGGACTGGATTTACTGGTCCGGACGGCGATGAAGCCGGATTGGCGGGATCGAACGCTCAGCCACGAAAAACAAAGGCGAGGCTCCCACCCTATCGCGATGGAAGCTTCGCCTTCACTTCGGGTATCCGCTGCCTTCACTTCGCCTACTTCTTCTTGAGCGGTACAACCCGACCGAGCTTCTTGCTCGCAAGCTGCTTTGACTTGGGCTTGGCCATCACGTCCTCCTAACGAATCGACGCCTGATCCGCAAGCCTCGAGCGACCCGTGCCATCCGATCGCCTCGGGCCCGCGTCGAGGGAGATTATCATACCGAGCGCGCGGCCCACCCAAGAAATCCGGAGAAGGTAGGTCGACTCGCTTCATGCGGGCATCGCGTTGGGACCTAATCTTTGTGCTCAGCGCTTCTCTGCGTTCTCTGCGTCTCTGCGGTAATAGCCTTTTGCCTTCGTTGCTCTGGTTTTGTCTTCCTCCGTGCGCTCTGTGCCTCCTCTGTGAGCTCTGTGGTAAGTCCTTCCGTCTTTTCGGTCTCGGTCTCGGTTTCGGTTTTGTCGTTGTCGTCCATGTTTAGCGGGTGTTCAATCCAATCCGCGCTGTCAAATGGCGCCAGTGCCGGTTTCCCGACTTGCTGGACGCCTCTCCCTAAGCGGACTAATATGGAATCGCGATGGCGGTCAAACTCCCGATCTATATGGACAATCAGGCTACGACGGCGGTTGATCCGCGCGTGCTTGAGGCCATGCTGCCGTATTTCACCGAGAAATTCGGCAACGCGGCAAGCCGCAATCACGAATTCGGCTGGAAGGCCGAGGAAGCGGTCGAAAATGCCCGCGGACAAATCGCTCGGCTGATCCGCGCCAATCCCAAGGAGATCGTCTTCACCAGCGGCGCGACCGAATCGGACAACCTCGCGATCAAGGGCGTCGCAGACCCTCTTCGTGAAAAGAGCCCCGAGAACGGCAATCACATCATCACCCAGGCGACCGAGCACAAGGCCGTGCTCGACGTCTGCAAGCGCCTGGAAAAATCCGGCAGCGACGTCACCTATTTGCCCGTCTCGGCCGACGGACTGATTGACCTCGACGATCTCCGCCGCGCGATCACTCCCAAGACGATTCTCATCTCCATCATGTACGCGAACAACGAAATCGGCGTCATCCAGCCCATCGCGGAAATCGGCAAAATCGCCAAGGAAAAGAAAATCCTCTTCCACGTGGACGCCGTTCAGGCCGTCGGCAAAATCCCCGTGGACGTGCAAAAAGACGGCATCGACCTGCTCTCCATATCGGCGCACAAGATCTACGGCCCCAAAGGCGTCGGTGCGCTCTACGTGCGGCGAAAGGACCCGCGCGTGGAACTCTCGGCGATGATTGACGGCGGAGGACACGAACGCGGCATGCGCTCCGGCACGCTGAACGTTCCGGGAATCGTCGGCCTGGGCAAAGCCTGTGAAATTTGCCTGAAGGAAATGCAGGAGGAAAGCGAGCGGCTGCGGCTCCTCCGCGACAAGCTCAAGCACTCGATCATGAGCCGCCTGTACGGCACGGCGATCAACGGCTCCATGGATCAGCGGCTGCCGAACAATTTGAATCTCAGCTTTTCCGGCGTCGAAGGCGACGCGCTGTTGATGGGCATCAACGACGTGGCCGTTTCCAGCGGCTCGGCCTGCACCTCGGCGATGATCGAGCCGAGCTACGTCCTGCGCGCCCTCGGCGTTTCCGAGGATCTCGCGCACAGCTCGATTCGCTTTGGCCTGGGCCGCTTTAACACCGAGGAAGAAGTCGACTACGTCGCCGACCGCGTCGTTGAAACCGTCAAGCGACTGCGCGAACTCTCGCCGCTCTACGAAGCAGCCAAGCCCCGCGCCACCCGCTAGCGCTCGTCGCGGTTTTGTAGGGGCGCTGCCTTGTGGTGAGCGTAGCCGAACCATTGCTGCGCCCGCCTTTGAATTCGCCAAGGAGCTACAACATGCAACCAGATCTGCGTTACCCGATCGGTGAATTCCAGCGCCCGGAAAACATCACCGACGCTCAGCGCCGCGAATGCATTGACGCAATCGCCGAGGCGCCCGCGCGCCTCGCCTCCGCCGTCGCAGGACTCACGCCCGTGCAACTCGACACGCCGTATCGCCCCGGCGGCTGGACCGTCCGTCAGGTCGTTCATCACGTTCCCGACAGCCACATGAACGCTTACGTGCGCTTCAAACTCGCGCTCACCGAAGACGAGCCGACGATCAAACCTTATGACGAAGCGCGGTGGGCGGAACTCGCCGACGCCAAGACGCCGCCGATTGAGTCTTCGCTCGCTCTGTTGGACAATCTCCACAAGCGCTGGGTGATTCTGCTGCGGTCGCTCGCGCCCGAACAGTGGTCGCGTAAATTTCGCCATCCCGCATTGGGCACGCTGACGCTCGACCAGAATCTCGCCCTCTATGCGTGGCACGGCAAGCATCACGTGGCACACATCACATCGCTGCGCCAGCGCAACGGCTGGTAGCTCCCTCGCACCACTCCGGTGATTTGTTGCCGGCGCCTTTCTTGTCTGCGCCCTCCTCGGAACGCAGGATTCCCTCGTCTATAATTGGATTCGCGATAGCTGACTCATTGGCGCGACAAGGAGATCGAGAATGTCCGAGGCGCAAGTTCACAAGCGGAGCTTCCTGCACCAGCACTCGTTGAGTATCTCTGCGACGGCCGTGCTGCTTCTGTGGATTTGCCTCTACACCGTCTCAAGCCCGAGCACGCACATCGGCTCGTTCTTTGGAAACGCCATCGCCGACTGGTCAGGCGTCGTCGTCACCATTCTCGCGACGAAGTATTTGTACGAGAAGGATTCGGCGGAGAGCCGGCCTCTGCCGAAGAATCTCTTGAAACCTGTCCTCGAATTTCTGCGCGACCACGGGCTCAGCATCTTTCTGCTGATCACCGGAGTAGGGTGGGTGATTCTCTATATCGTGATGGATTCCGAGAGCAAGTGGGGGCAGGTCGTCGGAAACATCGTTTCGGAATGGACGCAGATTTTCGGCCTGGTGCTGCTGACCAAGCACATGATCGAGCGGCACTCGCGGGAAAGCCGCCGGTAAACTACGCCGCCTTTTTCGTCCATGCGCCCAGGATCGCGCCCATCACGCACAGTCCCACGAGCGGATAGAATTCGTTGATCGCGAACAGCTCTTTCGACCGTCCCTCGTACATGTAGGTCGTGAAGGTGATCGGTCCGACGAAGCCGAGCCACAGCAGGATTCCGATCGCCGACCCGCGCGCGGCCGTGTTCGCATTGCGCCACGCGCAAATTTGCGCCAGCACAAACGCAATCAGCAGATTCAGCGCCAGCGTGATGACGTACGGCAGGATCGGGTTCATGTTGGCCGATTGCGCCGCCGGACCTTCGAGCGCCATCCATGGCTTGGTGAACAGCAGCCCGTACCACAACCCGCCGATCAGCCAGTACACAATCGCGCAAACCAGCACCGCGAGATAGTTCGTCTTCATGACGCCTCCTATCGTTTCACCGCTTCGATCACGCAAAACGGCGAGGGCGTGCGCACCACGCGCGCCAGCCGCAATCCGGCCTTGTCGAAAAGCTCCGCGAATTCGGCTTCGGTGCGCTCTCGCCCGCCCGCCATCGCCAGCATTTCAATGTCGATCCATTTACTCATGTCCGGTTCATTGCCCGGAGAGATCAGCAGCTCGATCAAGATTACCTTGCCGTTTGGGTCGCGCATGGCCTTCGCGCAATTCCTGAGAATCGCGATCGAGCGAGCGTCGTCCCAATCGTGGATGACCGATTTCATCACGTAGCTATCCGCGGGCGGAACAGACTCAAAGAAATCCACTCCGGCAACCTCGCATCGCGACGCAAGCCCCAGCGATTCGATCCGTGCCTTAGCGCCCTGGACCACGTGCGGCAGGTCGCACACAATCCCTCGAAGCTCGCGGTGTTTCTGCAAAATCATCGCGAGCAAAACTCCGTGTCCGCCACCGATATCGGCCAGCGTGCCCGAGGCGCCGAAATCATAAGCCTCGATCACCGGCGGCGTCATTTTCTCGCTGATCGAAGTCATAGCCGCATTGAATACCTGGCCCACCTCATCGTTCTGTCGAAAGAATTCGAACGGTTCCATGCCCGTGGCTTTCTTGAGTGCTGTGCCGCCCGTTTCGACCGAATGCTGAAGCTCCGCGAAAATACGCATGTGCACCGGAGCGGACAAAAACAGCATCGCGTCGCGAAACGAACCCGGACCGTCGCTGCGCAGAGTTTCCGAGAGAGGCGTGTTCGCAAATGTGCGGGGCGACACTTCATGGAATACTCCCAGCGACGCGATCGCCCGCAAAACGCGGTACAGCGCGTCTTCGTTCACGCGGGCCGTGGCGGCGAGCTCGGACACTGCCTTCGGCCCGTGGGCCAGCAAATCGGCGATTTTCAACTTGGCCGTGACGTAGATACAAGCCGCCGGCCGGTGCCCGCTTCCGATCTGCATGATCTCCGCGAACCGGCTCGTGGCTGACGCACTCTGTGCAGATGAACCAGACAAGGCATTCTCCCAAGTTTCAAAGGTCAGTGTTTTCGGGAGTCTGACCGCGGCTCTCCGTCTTGTCAAGCGCGCCATCCCGCCCGCCCGGTTCAAATTGGCCGCGAGATGAAATTCAAGTTTGGGCACATGCAACATTTGGCGAGCTGAAGTGTTCTAACATATAGACCGTATCGCCGCGACCGGGGGAAGGTTTGCTCCGGCGTCGATTTCATATTGAATCATTCCCGGCGGATTCGCCGGAAGGAGATCAGGCGGTGAGAAAACTTATAGTGGTTCTGGCCATACTAATGTTTGCGGGCGTCGCGGGCGCTGGACAAGACGTTGTTCCGGCGGGGAAACCTCTGAAGCTGGTCCTCGCGCGTCAATCGACCGTCGCAATGGTGGACGTGATGAAGGACTTCAGCGACAAGTGTCCGAACGTGACGCTCACGACGAATCCGAAAAACTCGAACTACATGCTCTATGCCGGCGGATGGTCGGGCGAGTATCGCTTCATGGTGATCGCCAAGGGCGGAGACACGCTGTACGCAACGAAGACCGTGATGCTCAGCAACGCCGTCAAAGACGTCTGCCATTTCCTGAACACGCGGCCTTAAAAGGGCTCCCAGGTCGTCCGCCCTTGGTCTTGGCGGACGAGCCTGGGAGATTGGTCGAGATTCGATTTGTCGCGGCAAAAAGCGTGACGTCGTGCTGCGCATCAGCGTCGCGGCGTCACGCGATTTTTTCGCGCCGGCCCCAAATCCTCGTTCAGCTTCTTTTCTTTTCCAGCTCGGCCCAGCGCGCGTAAAGACCGTCCACGGTTTTCTGCGCTTCTTCCACCAGCTTGCACGTTCGCTGCAGCAGCGCGGAATCGGCCATCACTGCCGGATCTTCCAGCGCAACGTGGTGCGCGCGAAGCTCCTGCTCCGCGTCCGCGACTCGATGTTCGATGGTTTCAAACTCGCGAGCCTCCGCGAACGACAGTTTCTTTTTCTTTCCGGCGGCCGGCGCGCCTCCAGTAAGAGTCGCGCGGGATCGCGGCGCGCCCGATTCGTCGCGCGCGCCCTTCGATTGCTGCGACCGCTGCCACGCTTCCCACTGCGAATAGTCGGCGAAGCGCTCGGCCTCGCCGAGGCCGTCGAGACCGAGCACCACGGTTGAGACGCGGTCGAGCATGTAGCGGTCGTGAGTGACCAGAACCAAAGCGCCGCGATATTCCAGCAGGCTCTCCTCGAGAATTTCCAGCGTGGGAATATCCAGATCGTTGGTCGGCTCGTCGAGCAGCAGGACATCCGCCGGCTGCAGCATCAGCTGGGCGATCAAGACGCGTGCGCGCTCGCCGCCGGATAGTTTTCCCACGCGCTGGTTCAAGTCCTCGGCATCGAAAAGGAATTTCGCTCCCCACGCGGCCACGTGAATCACGCGATCCTGATAAATCACCGAGTCGCTGTCCGGCGCGAGTGCGCGGCGCAGCGTCACGTCCGGATCGAGCTCGCGATTCTGATCGAAATAGACGATCCGGAGGGAGTCGGCCTTGTGAATCTGGCCGGCGGCGGGCGCGATTTCCCCTCGAAGCAGGCGCAGCAGAGTTGTTTTGCCGCTGCCGTTCGGGCCGACCAACCCGACTCGCATTCCCTGCGTCAGCGTGAAATTGATATTTTTAAAAAGTTGGCGGCCGCCAATCGCGTAGCTGACGCCTTCGAGCTTGATGAGCTGCTTGGTTTGGCGGTCGGACGCGGAGAAATCGATATTCGCGGTGGCAGTGCGGCTGCGCGAATTCATCTCCGCCAGCTCGCCGATCATTTCGTGCGCTTTGTCGATGCACGCTTTGGATTTGGTGGTGCGCGCTTTCGGGCCGCGGCGCAACCATTCGATTTCGCTGTGCACCAGGTTTTCCAGCGCGTCCTGGCGCTTTTTCTGCGCGTGGAGGTATTGCTCCTTCGCCTCCAGAAACGTACTGTAGTTTCCGCGCACGCGGAGAAAACCGTCGGCGTAGGCGCGGCTGAGTTCGACCATGTCGTTGGCTACATTTTCGAGGAAATAGCGGTCGTGGCTCACGACGACGCACGCGAACGCCGCCTTCTGAAGGAATGTTTCGATCCACTTGATGCCCGCGAGGTCGAGATGATTTGTCGGCTCGTCGAGCAGGAGGATGTCCGGCTGCTGCGCGAGGGCCGCGGCAATCGCCAGGCGTTTTTTCCAGCCGCCGGACAAGGACGCGGTGCGCGCTTCGAAATCCGTGAAGCCCGCGCGGCCCAGCGTCTCCGCGATGCGCGACAGGCGATCCTCGTGCGGGACCGCTGCCTGCTCCATGGCGCTTTCGATCACGGAGCGGACGGTATCGTTCTCCCCAAACTCGGAGACCTGCATGACGCAACTGAGGCGCGTGCCTTTGCGAATCGCCAGGTCGCCGCTGTCCGGTTTCACGCGGCCATAAAGAATTTCCAGGAGAGTGGATTTGCCCGAGCCGTTCGGCCCGATCAGGCCGATGCGGTCGCCTTCGGAAACCGTGAACGAGATATTCTTGAAGAGTGGAGCGACCCCGAATTTTTTCGAGAGGCCATGCGCGCTGATAATCGGAATCGAGTTCGCCAATCCGCTTGTTCTCCTGCAACAAGTGTACACGCGAAGCGTTCCCGAATGGTCGGTGGGCGAACGAATCTGTGGTGCGCTGCGGGTTCGACGAGAGGCCCATCCTTCCGCGCACTCGCTTACGCTTGACCTGAGACGCAGCGGGATGATACCACTTCGCCAGTTCCACTCGGAGTTCATCAGCGCCGGAGGGTGCCCCATCCTTCGGTGTGTGAAGGGTGGGGCTTTTCGGATTTCGCCGAATGACGCAGGGACTTGAGCGCCGCTACGGACAGCATCATCTGCATTTCATCACCTGTAGTTGCCACGACCGGCTTCCCTTACTCCGAACTGCCTCGGCGCGCGATCTATTTCTGAAGATCCTCGGCGAAGTGCGGGACCGCCATCAGTTCGCGCTGGTCGGTCACGTGGTGATACCCGAGCACTTTCATCTTCTGATGGGCGAACCCAGTATCGGCACGCCTTCGACGGCGATGCAGGCCCTGAAGCAGCGGGTGTCGAAATCATTGGGCAGTGCTGCCTATCGCCGTTTCTGGCAGCCGCGGTTTTACGATTTCAACGTCTGGAGCACGAAGAAGCGGAACGAGAAGTTGCACTGCATACATTTCAATCCGGTGAAGCGAGGTCTCGTGGAGAATCCCGCGCTGTGGCCCTGGAGTAGTTTCCGATTCTACCGATATGGGGAAGCGGGGCTCTGTACGCCGAATCCTCCTGCTTGGTAGAAAGCAAAGTGTTCGATGAAATGTGGCCGCCCACCCTTACAAATCAAAGGGTGGGGCACCCTTCGGCGTGGATTGGAATGCGCGGGTTGGTTGGTGAATCGTGCTCGTCGTTAGTGCAGGCTAGTGGGTTACGGGCAAAGGTATTGCAATTCCGAGAAATTACGCGAACGAGGGAATCCAGGCGAACGTTCGCGGAATCGAAGCTGGGATAGGGAGCCGCGAGGCTCGGGCCAGGGCAAAATTCGCCGGCTGGAAGCCGGCGCTACGGAGCCGGGCGCAGCTTGCAGCGCCCCTACGAGAGACGACAAAGGAGGAACTGACATGGCGACGATCAAGGTCAAGGACGGCGCGGAGATCTATTACAAGGACTGGGGAACGGGGCAGCCGATCGTTTTCTCGCACGGTTGGCCGCTGAGCGCGGACGATTGGGACGGGCAGATGCTGTTCTTCGGGCAGCATGGCTATCGCGTGATCGCGCACGACCGGCGCGGGCACGGGCGCTCGAGCCAGACGTGGGACGGCAACGACATGGACACTTACGCGGACGATCTGGCGGAGCTGTTCGAAGCGCTCGATCTGAAGAACGCGATCATGGTGGGACACTCGACCGGCGGTGGCGAGGTCGCCCGGTATTTGGGGCGCCACCGGAGCAAACGCGTCGCCAAGACCGCGCTGATCAGCGCTATCCCGCCGCTCATGTTGAAGACGGAAAGAAATCCTTGGGCGCGCCCCTCTCGGTCTTCGACGGACTCCGTACGGCACTGGCGGCCAACCGGCCGCAGTTCTACAAGGACATCACGCTGCCCTTCTACGGGTACAACCGCCCGGGCGCGAAGATTTCGGAAGGCATCCGCGAGCACTGGTGGCTGCAGGGAATGATGGGAAGCGTGAAGGCGCACTACGACTGCATCGCGGTGTTCTCGGAGACGGATTTCACAGAGGATCTGAAGAAGATCGACATTCCCGTGATCGTCATGCACGGCGACGACGATCAGATCGTGCCGATCGCCGCGGCGGGTCCGCAGTCCGCGAAGCTGCTGAAGAATTCCACGCTGAAAATTTATGCGGGCTTTCCGCATGGAATGCCGGCGACGAACGCGGATGTGATCAACGCGGATTTGCTGGCGTTTTTCAAAGGCGCGGCTTCGGCATCGGCGTAATAACGCTCCCCGGCACTACGCTGCGCTGCGTGCCTGGCTAATTACAATCGCGCCTACGGCGCTTTGCTGCTTCCTAGCGGGCTTCGCCGGCGGGCGGAGGCGGCGCTGAAGCCGGGGCGGGTGGCGGCGGCGCGGGGACGGGTACGTTTCCGTCCAGCGCGAACGTGTAGAGGCGGCCTTTGCCCGCGCGTCCCGCGAGAACGGAAACACACTGCTTCCCATCGAGCATGTAGGAAACGGGATTCGCGAATCCCGGCTGTAGTTTCACGCTCCAGAGCTTTTCGCCTTTGTCCGCGCTGAACGCTTCGAATGCTCCGTCGTTGGATGCCGCGAAAACCAGATTGCCGGCGGTGGTCATCGTGCCGCCGCCACCGGTTGCGGGAGCGCGCCAGCGTTCTGTCTCCGTGACAGGATCCCACGCGAAGAGGAAATTCCCCGCGGGCGGCGGAGGCGGTGGACGTGGCACGCCATTGGCACCGGCTGCGACCGGGCCCGTGCCTCTGCCTGAGGCATCCCTGAAAATGATTCCCCAGTTGTACGCACCCAGCTCGGGCTTGAATTCCGGCGCCTGAATGTAGGAAAAGCTGGTGGCTGCGCCGGGCGTGATGTAGACGAGGTTGGTCTGCGGATTGAACGACATTCCCTGCCAGACGTGTCCGCCGCCCGGGCCCGGCCAGATGATCACTGGCGTGGTGCCGTAATGCGCGTCGGGATTGATGATGGGGCGGCCGGTCTTGGGATCGAGTCCCTTGGCCCAGGTGATTTTCTGAAGCGGCGCGCCGGAGATGAATTTTCCGGTCTTGCGATCGAGGACGT
>Ga0116223_10001362_pt1 | contig 25272 bp, 22 predicted proteins | sample Sb_taG_3_FD_90092 | JGI IMG/M metagenome (GOLD analysis project Ga0116223, IMG submission 90092) | Peat soil microbial communities from Weissenstadt, Germany - Sb_50d_a_PC metaG | ecosystem: Environmental > Terrestrial > Soil > Wetlands > Peat | place: Germany: Weissenstadt | collected 2010-09-21 | reverse complement strand
GAAAACCGATTTCACACCGCTGCGCTGTTTTGCCGACGACCTGCAGATAATGATGGGCGCCAGGAAAATGTCCTGGTTTAGCGGATTGCTGACCTCGATGAAGGTGTACGCTCGCGAGCTGGTCCGCGTGTTTCTGATCTATATTCCGCTCGCGGCCGGCATGTGTCTGTTACTCCCCTGGCTTTCTTCCCCGCAGCGCTCCTGGGGAAATGCGCTGAAGACATTCGCACCGAATCTGCTGGCCTATTTGACGGTGACGCACGTGGGCATTTTGCTGCTCTATTTTCTGTGCGCGCTCATGGTGTGGTTCGGATTGCAAACGCTGATGGAATTGAAGCAGCACCCGGACGATGCGATCGACAAGATGTCGGACAGGCTTTGGCTTGTTGGCGACGTATTTTGGGCGTTGGTGTTTGTGAGTCTGGCTCTGAAGTTCGATCTTCGTCCCGGTGTCTACGTTGGGTGGCACGTGCTGAGTCTCGTTTTCGGGAATGGCCACTGGAAGCCGCTGGCGGGCGCAGCCATCGCTGCGTTTGTGTCCTACGCGATGACCGCGTACGTCGCCGACGTGGCCGTTTACACAGACATGGACGCGAAATCGAAGAGTTACAAGACGCGCAACGCGATTCTGGCGGGCTCCACGGCCGCGTTGAAAATGCTTCTTTCGTGCAACGACTACGACCGCATAATTTTGGCGGGGCATTCGCTCGGCAGCGTGATCGCCTACGACACGATCAACGATTTGCTCGCCGAGCGCAACGCGCAGCCGGGCCCGACATGGGACACGCCCAAGCCCTATTTGGCTCTCGAAGATCTGCAGAAGCTGAAAGGTCTGGTCACGTTCGGCTCGCCGCTCGACAAGATCTACTACTTTTTTCGCGAGCAGGTGAAACGCGATCAAGCCATCCGCGCGCAGATCCTGGCGATGCTGCACGGGTTCCGCAGGGCGCGGGCGGGGCGCGAGTACGGGCCGTTCGCGTTCAACTATGCATTCAAACAGCTGGATTCGGGACCCGAGCCGCTGGTGTGGCTGAACGCATGGGCGCGCAGGGACCCCGTGAGCGCCAAACTGAAATTTTATTGCCCCGACCATCAGCAGAAGTTTCCCTATGCCGTGCCGATTCTCGCGCACCTGAGCTACTGGTCCGATCCCAACTTCTACGAGTATTTCTGCGGCCGGCTGCTCTAGCGCGGCGGATCGTCGAAGTAATCCGCACCACTCAAAAAGTCCACAGGTTTTTCTTTCTTGCATTGCCTCTCGGTGCTGCTAGCCTGTTTGCCGCGCCGCAGTTCGAAGAGCGCGAGCGGGAACGGGACATTATGATGAAGATTGCGACAATTCGCAGCAGGCGCCCTACGGCGACGAGGCCACGCACAAAATTACTCGACACACCATGCCGAGTAAGTTTCCCCCTAACTCACAGAAAACAAAGGGTGGGGACCTCAATTAAGTGTCACAACTTTTGCACCCGTTTGACGCCGCCTTTTGCGGTCACTAGAATCGAAATCCGGCCGTTCTCGCGCCGCGGAACCACGAGTCACAAGTCACGGATCACGAGCCACCAAAATGTTTGAAACGCTAACCGACAAACTGCAGAGGGCGTTCAAGAACCTGCGCGGGCAGGGGAAGCTGACCGAGGAGCACCTCGACGGCGCGCTGGGCGAAATCCGCGAGGCGCTGCTGGAAGGCGACGTCAACCTGGGCGTCGCGGACGATTTCATTGCGCACGTCCGCGAGAAAGCGCTCGGATCGGACGTGCTGCTGCAGCTTTCGCCCGACCAGCAGGTTGTAAAAATCGTCCGCGACGAGCTGGCCGAGCTGCTGGGGCGCGAGGCGAAGCCGCAATTCGGATCGCGGCCGCCGGCGGTGTGGCTCATCTGCGGCCTGCAAGGCTCGGGCAAAACGACGTCCACCGGCAAGCTGGGGAAATGGCTGGCAGAGCACGGGCACCGGCCCATCGTGGTTTCAACGGATGTTTACCGGCCGGCGGCGCGCGAGCAATTGGCGCAGGTGGCGAAAGCGACGGGCACTCCCTGCTGGCCCGGCACGGGCACGGACAAGCCGCTCGAAATCGTGCGCGGCGCGATGCGCGAGGCGAAACTTTCAGCGTCCGACGTGATCCTGGTGGACACGGCGGGGCGGCTGCACATCGACGACGAATTGATGAACGAGCTTTCGACGCTGAAGCGCGAGCTGAATCCCACGGAAATTCTTTTCGTGGCGGACGCCATGATCGGGCAGGACGCGGTGCGCTCGGCGGGAGAATTTCACAAGCGGCTGGGCGTGACGGGCGTGATCCTCACCAAAATGGACGGCGACGCGCGCGGGGGCGCGGCCCTTTCGATCCGCAAGGTGACGGGAGCGCCGATGAAATTCGTCGGCGTGGGCGAAAAATACGACGCGCTCGAGCCGTTCGTGCCGGAACGGATCGTGGGGCGGATTCTGGGGATGGGCGACGTCCTCGGGCTGATCGAAAAGGCGCAGAAAAATATTAACGAGAAACAAGCACGCGAGATGGAACGCAAGCTGCGCGAAAACGAATTCACGCTCGCCGATTTTCGCGATCAGCTGCAGCAAATCCGCAAGATGGGCTCGATGGAACAGCTGATGGGCATGCTGCCGAAAGTCGGGCCGTTCGCGAAAATTCCCAAGGACGCACAGATTGACGAAAAACAGCTGAAGTCAACCGAAGCGATCATTAACTCGATGACCGCGGCGGAGCGCGCGAACGACAATCTGATTGACGGCAAACGGCGCAAGCGCATCGCACGCGGCAGCGGCACCACGGTGCAGGAAGTGAACCAGGTGCTGAAGCAATATTCCGACATGCGCCGCATGATGAAGCAGTACGGCAGCATGGCGAAAATGAAAATGCGCGGCCTGGGCAAATTAGCCGGCCTCAAGTAGAGAATGTGATGCCGATTGTAGTCAACAACGTGGTCGGTCAGATTGGCTCGATCGCGGCAGGCAGTGACGACCGCGCCGAGAGGGCCAAGCGGCTGGCGGAGCTGATTCGAAAACTTGGCGAGTATCGCTGGGTGGGCGTTTACGATGTCGGCGGTGAAAATGTGTCCATCATCGCGTGGAGTGGGCCGGGCGCGCCGGAGTTTCCGACGTTTTCGGTGAGCAAGGGGCTGACGGGCGCGGCCATTCAGCAGAAGAGATCTGTCGTGGTTGGCGACGTGCGAAACGATCCGCGATACCTGACCGCGTTTGGCAGCACGCTATCGGAGATCATCGTGCCGGTACTCGCTCCGGGCGAGGAACGCGTGATTGGCACAGTGGACGTCGAGAGCGAGCAGGCCAACGCGTTTTCGGCGCGCGATCAACAGATGATCGAGCAGTGCGCGCAGGCGGCTCTGCCGCTCTGGCTCCTACGGTGAAGGGGAATGCGGAGCAAGTGCTCGGCTGTCGAGCACTTGCTGCGAGAGAAACTGCGCATTGGTTGGCGCTTCGCGCCATCGGTTTTGTCGGAGCTGAAGCTCCGACTCCCTAAACCGCTCCCACACAAGTCATCACCTAAGACTGACAGGACGCTCGGTCCACTGAACGTCCCAGTAGCGGCCGAATTTGCGGCCGACTTCAGTGTAAATTCCGACGGGCTTGAATCCGCAGCGGGCGTGAAGCGCGGCGCTTGCGGGATTGGGAAGCGTGTAGCCGGCAACGATGCGGTGGATGTCCTCGTCCTTGATCGCGTCGAACAGCGCACGATAAAGAAGCGAGCCGATTCCCTTGCCGATCGCCTGTTGGGCGCAATATATGGTGGTTTCGACGGTGGTCTCGTAGGCAGCTTTGGAACGAAAGTGCATGGTTCCTGCATAGCCGATCACGATGCCGTTTTCTTCCGCCACCATCAGACGATGGCGGCCGGTCGCGCCGAACTGATCGAACCACGTCGTGCGCCGCTCGACGGTATATGGCTCGATATCAAACGTGACCGGCGTGTGGATCACGTAGTAGTTGTAAATTTCCTTCAGCCGCGGCAGGTCGCCGCGCGCCGCGGGGCGAATCGAAATGTCGGACATATGGGACCTCTCGGGCCAAATGATAGCGTTAGTCCAGGGTTCTGTACCGGGCCAAGTTGGACTGTTTGGCCATGAGCGAGCAGCAGGCAAAACCGCACAGACAAGAGTGTCTGTGCAACCAAGACCTTCTGTCCACCAGATTGCGATTGGTGAAAGAGGAGGGGTTCGCTATACTGGTGGGACGTTATCGAGGAGGAATTTCGAGTGTTGACCATAAGGCTGGCGCGCATTGGCAAGAAGAAACGCCCATTTTACCGCGTGGTGGTGACCGAAAAGACGCGCCCGCGCAACGGCCGTTTTGTCGAGATTATCGGGACGTACGACCCGCTAAAGACGCCCGCAGCCGTGCAGTTTGATCACGACCGGGTGCAGTACTGGCTCGGCAAGGGCGCGCAGCCCAGCGATACAGTCCGCAGCTTGATCCGCAGCAACCCTAAGCCCGCCTGACGCGTCCTAACCACAGAAGGCCATGTTCATAACTCTTGTACACGCTCGAGCGAGTTTCCCAGCTGAGCACGGCAAGCTGTGGAGGAAACGCAATGAGGGAACTTGTGGAATCAATCGCCAAGGCTCTTGTCGATCATCCGGACGACGTGAAGGTAAATGCAGTGGACGGCGAGCAGGTAACGGTTTTGGAGTTGCGAGTGCATCCTGAAGATCTAGGAAAAGTAATCGGGCGGCAGGGACGTACGGCGAAATCGATCCGCACGCTGCTGGGTGCCGCCGGAATGAAATTGAAGAAGCGGTTCACACTCGAAATTCTGGAATAAGTGGACACGCCGAATTCACCAGGGGCACCACAGGCGGCAAGCGTCACCGTGGCGCGCATCCTGCGCCCCCACGGGCGGCGCGGTGAAGTGGCCTGCGAGATACTCACGGACTTTCCCGAACGGCTCAAGCGATTGAAATCCGCGGAATTGCGCGGCGTGCGCGGCGAGCCGCGGCGCGTGGCGATTCGCTCGTGCTGGCTGAGCCAGAGCCGCGGCGGGCAGGCGATCTTTCATTTTGAAGGCTCCGATTCGATTAACGACGCCGAGAAACTTGTCGGGCTTGAAGTGCAGATTCCCTTCTCCGAACGCATGGCGCTCCCCGCCGGGAGTTACTACATCACGGACCTCGCGGGCTGCGAGGTGCGCGAGGCACTTGCCAGCTCGCCTGCTGGCGAGACCGGGGCGACGATTGGGCACGTGCGCGACGTGCAAATCCCGGGCCAGGGCGTGGCCGGAACGCCGATCCTCGTGGTGGACTCGCCGCACGGCGAGTTGCTGATTCCACTGGCTCAGGATATTTGCGTGCGCGTGGACACCGCGGCGCGCGCGATTGATGTTGTGCTCCCCGAAGGCCTCCGCGACCTGAACAAATAGGACCCGGCTGTCTCCTGCGGTAGGATTAGCGCGATGCGTTTCGAGATCATCACGATATTTCCGGAGTTTTTCGACGGGCCGCTCGATTACGGGATCGTGCGGCGGGCGCGCGAAGCGCGCTTGATAGAGGCATGCATCCACGATTTGCGCGACTTCACCCACGACCGACACCGTACCGTGGACGACCGTCCGTTTGGCGGCGGCGAGGGAATGGTGATGAAGGCGGAGCCGCTGTTTGAGGCGGTGGAGACGCTGGTCTTCAAGGGAAATGAGGGCGGAAACACGAGCGTGCCCGCAAGGACTGCAATTGTGCTGCTATCGGCGGCGGGGAAAATGTTCAGGCAGGAAACGGCGCGGCGGTTAGCGAAGCTCGAGCGGATCGTGCTGATTTGCGGGCGCTACGAGGGAGTGGACGAGCGCGTGGCCGAGCATCTGGCCACCGATGAACTTTCCATCGGGGATTTCGTGCTTTCCGGCGGCGAATTGCCGGCGGCGATGATCGTGGAAGCGGTGACGAGGCTGATTCCGGGGGCGCTTGGCAACGAGGATTCGACGGTGAATGAATCGTTCAGCGCGGGCGACATTGAGGCAGGAGGGGCGCAGCAAGCAGCGCCCCTACAAGAACCAACATGTGGGTCGCATCGGGACGGGCGCGGGATTTTGGACTATCCGCATTACACGCGGCCGCAATCGTTTCGCGGATGGGACGTCCCGGAAGTGCTGATGAACGGCAACCACGAAGCGATTCGCCGCTGGCGTTGGGAGAAGGCGCTCGAAAAAACGCGGCGCAACCGGCCGGATTTGCTGGATTGAAGCAGCTGTTTCTAATTTCGCCTAGGAAGAATGGGGCGATTTCGATATAATTTGTCATTGTGCGTTGTGTGCTGGCCCCACCTGAGCGGGTCTGCCGGGAATAATAGCCATGAAGCCGATCATCGCGAAGGTGCAGTCGTCCCAAATTCGCAAGGACCACCCCGTATTTCGCCCGGGAGACACGATCCGCGTGAACGTCCGCCTGAAAGAAGGCGAGGGCGACAAGGAACGCATCCAGCCTTTTGAGGGCGTGGTGATGAGCCGCCGCGGCGAGCTATCGGGCGAGAGCTTTACGGTCCGGCGGGTGAGCTTCGGAGTGGGCGTCGAGCGGATTTTTCCGGTGCATTCGCCGATGATCGGCTCGATTGAGATGGTGCGACAGGGCCGCGTCCGCCGCGCCAAGCTGAATTACCTGCGCCAGCGCAAAGGCAAGGCCGCGCGCATCAAGCGCGTGGAGACCTATTCCGCGCCCGTCCCAAGCGCCCCGAGCGAATAACAACAAGGTTCTGTTTGCAGATTTGGCCCGCATCGGCCTAGCCGATGCGGGCCTTTTTCTTTTGGAGCGGCGCTACGATAAACTGCAGCGGGATTGCGAACTCCGGGGCGCAGGCCATGTGCTAAAATCCCCGACCGATGGGACGGCTCTGCTCGGCACGGTACGAGCGCGACGCGCGGCAGCGTGGCTGGATGCGCATTGCTGGACTCGACGAAGCGGGGCGCGGATCGTTGTTCGGCCCGGTGGTAGCGGGCGCGGTGGTGCTGAATCCCAGGCGGAGGATCGTCGGTCTGGACGATTCGAAGAAATTGACGCCGGAGCGCCGCACGGAGCTGGCCGAGCGCATCCGCGAACACGCGCTGGCATGGGCCGTCGCTGAAATCGACGCGAGCCGGATCGACGCGTGGAACATCTATCAGGCGAGCCGGCAAGCGATGGTCGCGGCGGTTTCGCAGCTACGCCCCCTGCCGGATTACATGCTGCTCGATGCCATGGAACTCGATTTGCCGATCGAACAAAAGGCGCTGATTCACGGCGACGCGCGGTCGATTTCGATCGCGGCGGCTTCGATTCTGGCGAAAGTGGATCGCGACCGGCGGATGGAAGAATTCGACCAGCTCTATCCGATGTACGGGCTGGCGCAGAACAAGGGTTACGGCACGCCGGATCATTTGGAGGCGTTGCGGCGGCACGGGCCGTCGCCGCTGCACCGGTTTTCGTACGCTCCGGTGCGGGAAGCGCGCTGCTGGGCGGCGGGAGCGGAGCAGACGCCGCTTCCGCTGGATGCTCCAGCGAATGCTTTCGGCAACTGAGAAGATCGCAGATTCACAAGAGAGGAAATGACGATGATCAAGGTCGGCGTGTTTTACCCGCACAGCGCGGGCAGCAAATTCGACATGAAATACTACCTGGAGAAGCACATTCCCATGATCCAGCAGAAGATCGGACCGGCGCTGAAGAAAGTAACGGTCGATCAGGGAGTAGCTGGGGGCACGCCGGGCGCCACGATGATGTACAGGGTGATCTGCCACCTGTCGTTTGATTCGGTCGAGGCGTTTCAAACGGCGTTTGGGGCCAACGCGCCGCAAATCATGGGGGACCTTCCGAATTACACGGATATCCAGCCGATCGTGCAGATTAGCGAAGTGAAGATGTAGGGTGGTGCGGGGCCAAGAGTTTCGCCGACCGCAAAGGGCCGAGTAGTACCAGGGTACTGCTCAGGGCTTCGCCCTGTTATCCCCTTCGGCACCACCCTCATGGCGCTTCATAGACCCTGGTTTTCCGCGCGTGCTAACCTTCCTCGTTGGCCAACCCTTCTCGCCAGAACCATCGGCTGGGATAGGCGCGGCCGGGGAACGCGGGAACATCCATGGCCTTCAACAAAAATAAAGCGCTCGAGAGCGCGCTGAAATTTCTCAACCAGGGCAAGGTTGCCCAGGCCATCGGCGAATACCAGCAAATCCTCCGTCACGATCCGAAAGACCAAGCCACATTAATGACCGTGGGCGATCTTTTCGCGCGCCAGGGCGACATGCCGCAGGCCATCGAATATTTCGAAAGGCTCGCACAGGTCTACCTCAGCGACGGGTTCAACAGCAAAGCCATCGCCATCTACAAGAAAATCGCCAAACTGGCGCCGGCGGAACTCGCGCCGCTGGAGCGGCTCGCGGACCTGTACGTACAACAGGGAGTGCTGAGCGAGGCACGGCCTCTGTTCCTGCAGATCGCCGAAGTGCACCTGAAAGCCAACCGCGCGCCGAAGGCGGTGGAGGTGCTGAACCGGCTGCTCGAAGTGGAGCCGGACAACCCGCGCGTGCAATTGCGTCTGGCGGAACTCTACAACGTGATGGGCCAGAAAAAAGAGGCGGCCCAGACATATCTCAACTACGCACAGAGGCTGTTCGACCGAGGCGAAGGGGATGAAGCACAGAAACTGATCGAGCGGGCGCTGGGAGTGGAGCCCACCAACGCGGCCGCACTGCTGCTGAAAGCAAAAATTCTCACCGGGGGCCAGAAGGACGATCAAGCGGTCACGATCCTGGAAGGCCATCCGGAGGCAGACGCGGGCGGCGAGGTGACGGACCTGCTGCTGGACCTCGAGATTAAGTCGGGGCAGCTGGACAAGGCCGCGAACCGCGCCCGCAAGCAATTGGCGCGGGGAAGCGCTCATGCCCGGCCGATGCAGAGTGTAGCCGAGTCGCTGATCGAAGGCGGGCACGCCGTAAAGGCTCTGCCGCTGCTGCGCGAGCTGCGCGATCCGATGATCGAGGCGAGCGAACACGACAAATTCGTGAAGCTGCTTTCGAGCGCGATTGAAAAGCTCCCCAACAACACGGAAGCGCTGGAAATGCTCGCTGATTTCAGCCGGACCACGAGCGACCCATTCCAACTGACCGCAGCGCTCAGCAAGCTGGTGGACGCGTATGCGGCAGCGGGAGACCAGGCGCGCGCCGAACATCTGATGAAGGAGATGATCGAACGGAACAAGGGCGACGAGAGGCTGGTCGCGCGGTTCGAACAGCTCCGTAAGGGCGGCAAGGAATCGACAGCAACGCCGGAGGCAACGACCAAGCCTGAAACGATGGAGGAAGTGACCCAGCGGGACGAAGCCCCGGCGGAAGTAGCTTCCGCGGAAGCAGTGCTGGTGGAAGCAGGGGTCTCCGCGTCGGTGCAAGCCCCCGAGGAAGCGTTCGATGAGGAGACGCAGCGCTATATCGCGCAGGCGCTGACCGATGTGGACCTCTTCTCGAGCTACGGGCTGACGCAAAAGGCCACGCACCTTCTCGAAAACGTCTTGCAGCGCGCGCCGCGGCATACGCCGACGCTCGAGCGTTTGCTCGATCTCTATCTCGGCGCCAGCAACGAGCGCCGCACCGCCGAGCTGGCCGCTCAGCTTGAGCAGATCCACCGCGAGCGGCAGGACACGGTCAACACCGATCGCTTCGCCGAACTACGGCAGAGATTCCAGAAATTGGCTGGCATGACGGAAGACGAGTTGCAGGTCGCGCCACCCGCGCCGACGCCGGCATCCACGCCGACACTGGCCGTAGAGGCTGCATCGGCGGAAGCCGCGACGATCGAAGCGGCGCCCGCGGTTCATACCAGCAATGCTCCCGCGGAATTCGAGATCCCGATGGCGACAGTCGAGCCGGAGTCCGCCGCTGCGGAGATTTCGCCGGCAGTAGTAGCGCTTCCAGAAGCACAACCGGTGGCTGCAGCAGCCGTGAACGAAGAAGTGGACCTTTCGGACGAATGGGAAGCGATGGTGCAAGAAGTCGCCGAGCCCGCGCCATCGGCCGCACCGACTCCCGAGCCTGTGCAGGCGGAGGCGGCCGAAGAAGAAAGAATCGAGATCGAAGTTCCGGTTGATGAAGTCGCGCCAGTCGAGGCTGCACCCATCGAGGCTGTGGTTGAGATTCCGGAAGCGACCATCATTCCCGAGGCAATTGAGCCAATCGAGGCGACCGAAGAAGCCGCAGCAGAGCCTTCGATTGAAATCATCGAGGAAACCGCCGAAGAAACGCCTGCGGCCGAGAAGGTGGCTGCGGGGAATATCGAATTCGAACTCGAATTGACGCCCGAACCTACCGGAGCGCACGGCAAGAACGGCGCCGCGACTACCGAAGACTTTCTCAGCGAGCTGGCGTCGGAAATCGAAGACATGGAAACGCCGGCGATGGCTGCGCCGAAAGCGGCGGTTACGCCTCCGCCCGTGCCTGCGGGTGCGCCCGTGCCCGTTGCGGCAGCGTCAACGTCAGCCCCGCCTGCGGCATCCGGATCAGCTCCCGAGACCACGGCGGAAAACCTGAACGAACTTGCCGAAGTGTTTCAGGAGTTTCGCAGCGAACTCGGCGAGCTTAGCGACGAGGACGAAGATCTGGAGACGCACTACAATCTCGGCATCGCCTACCGCGAAATGGGACTGCTCGATGAAGCCATCGGGGAATTCCAAAAAGTTGCCAAGGCGGTCCAGAAGGGCAAGCCGTTCCGTTATTCGATGAACTGCGCCACGATGCTGGCGCTGTCCTTCATGGACAAAGGCGAGGCGAAGATTGCGTCGCTGTGGTATCAACGGGCGCTCGAAGTGCCGGGGCTCGATCAGGAAGCGGTGCTGGCCCTGCGCTACGACATGGCCTTGGCGCTCGACATGGCTGGCGAGGCCAACGCGGCGCTGGACAGCTTCCGCCAAGTTTATGCGATGAACATTGATTACCGCGACGTTGCCGACCGCATTGCCACGCTGCAAAAACACTAATTCCGTTCGACGGGCCGGGCCTTCCTGTTGCGACTGCGGCAATAATCTCCCATAATCCTAGGTCGACGATGAGCCGGATCGCGCGCATCACCATCTTGCTGGTCTGGCTCGTGCTAGGGCTGGCGCTGATCCTCGTGCCGTGGTCGGACATCTGGGAAACCAACTACTTCTTCTACCAGTATCCGGCGCTGGGACTTTTGCTGAAGAATCCTTATCTGCGCGGGGCAATTTCCGGGCTGGGATTCATGAACGTTCTGCTATCGCTCGAGGGGTTTCGCCACCGAGCTGCCGCCGCTGCGAGTCGCACTTGAGAAGCCACCCGTGAAACCGATCGTCTGTTACGTCACCGACCGGAAAGCGCTCGACGACGCCGATCCCGCTGGAAATGTGCTGGCAAAGATTCGCGCGGCCATGGCGGCGGGAGTGGATTGGGTGCAAATCCGCGAGCGAGACATGCCGGCGCGGGAACTACTGGGGCTTGCGAAGGCAGCGGGCGGCATTGGGACGGGTGGCGCGCGCGTCATAGTGAACGACCGGCTCGATGTGGCGCTGGCGGCGGGCGCGGCTGGCGTGCATCTGGGCGGAGAGTCCGTACCGGCGCGTGCTGTGGTGCGCTGGTGCAGGGGAGAAAATGCCTCGGCTGGATTTCTGATCGGGGTCTCGTGCCACAGTCTTGAGGAAGCGCGCGGGGCGGAAGATTCGGGAGCGAGCTACGTTTTTTTCGGGCCGGTCTTCGAGACGCCGTCCAAGAAAAAGTTCGGGCCGCCGCAGGGAATTGCGAGGCTCGGCGAGGCGTGCCGCGCGGTGCGGATTCCGGTAATTGCGATTGGCGGAGTGAACGAAGAGAACGCAGCGGAGTGCTTGCACGCTGGAGCGGCGGGGATCGCGGCGATTCGAATGTTTCAGGAATTGAGCGAGGCGGAGACGCTGAAGCGAGCGATCAAGCGAATCCACGACGGCGGATAGTTGCGCGGGCTAGGCGCTTAGCCAACGGCCGACAGGTTGCAGACTCTCGACGTGGTCGCAGACGACTTTGAGGACGGCGGTGATGGGAATCGCGAGAATGAGCCCCATCGCACCCCACATCCAGCCCCAGAACAGGAGCGAAACCGTCAGCGCGAGGGCGTTCAAACGCACGCGCCAGCCGACGAGAGCGGGAACCAGCAGGTTGGCCGTGACGATATGGAAGAAAGTCAGCATGGCAAAGATGCCGACGAAGGGCCCGATGGTGTGGTAGTTCTTGAGTCCGACCAACAACGGCGGAACCCACGACATGATGACGCCGAGGTAGGGCACCAGATTGCAAATCCCCGATACGAGGCCGGTCAGGAACGGGAAGTCGAGACCGAAGAGCCAAAACAAAAGCCAACTGGCAAGAACCAGAATCAAGCCGACCAGCGATGTCCCGAGCAAATAGCTGCGGAGGACTTGGGTGACGTCGGCGAGGGCGTCCCGGACCGCGGTGCGTTCGTTCGGCGGGAACAGCTGCATCGTGGCGTGCCAAACCTGGCGCTTCGCGGCCAGCATGAAAAACAGGAGAAAAGGCACGAACGTCGCGGCCAGTACAAACGCGTATAGCGAATCGAGGCGGCCGACCAGCGCGTCGCGCACGGTGTGCGATTCACCGATCGTCACCACCTGTTCGCCGGCTTTTTGCGCGGGCTCTATTTCCGAAACGTGTTTTTCGAACGCCTCCATCTTGGATTCGACGGCCTGGCTGGCAGCGCGCAGCGGTTCCCGATATTTCGGCCAGTCGCGGCCAAATTGATCGGCGCGGTCAATCAGCGAGTACGCGATCACGGATAACATCCCGGCGGTAACCAGAACGATGATCAGGGAGCCGAGGGCGCGCGGGATGCGCATTCGCTCCATCCAGGTGACGACCGGATCGAGGAAATAGGCCATCAGCACGGCGACGAGCAGCGTGACGAGCACGGTTGAGGCCCAGTAGCAAAAGGCGATTACGATTCCCGCGGCGATAATCCGCGAGCTGACGGAACTTTTGGCGGCGACGGCCTTGGTTTCCTCGACAGGCATGCGCGTACGATAACACAGCTGCCGCCGCGGCAGGCATGCGGACGGCAGTGATCGGCCGCGATGGTAACGCTTTCGGCGAACAGCAGCGTGGCCGCCACCGCGTCCTGAACTCTCCCGGTGCTAAAATCATGATCCCGCGCTTGGGAAGCACGGGACCCCACTTACATGGCGAAACAACTCTTCGGCACGGACGGCATCCGCGGAATCCCGGGCGAATATCCACTGGATGACGCGACGCTCGAGCGCGTGGGATTCGCGCTGGGCGAATACTTGCTGGCGCAGGGCCCGAAAAAAGGCTTGCTGCCGCGAGTTTTAATCGGCCGCGACACGCGCGAATCCGGACCGCACGTCGCCGAGCAGATCGAAAGCGGGCTGAGCGCGGCCGGCGCGGAAGCCGTGTCCGCCGGCGTGCTGACCACGCCGGGGGTGGCATGGCTGGTAAGCCGCGAGGGATTTTCAGCGGGCGTGGTTATTTCCGCTTCGCACAACCCTTACCACGACAATGGCGTGAAGCTGATCTCCGCTTCGGGCATGAAATTCCCCGATGCTGTCGAGGCCAAGATCGAAGATGCGATCCTGGCGGCGAAGGGCGCCGCGAAATCCGATCGCGCCAAGGGTCGCAAGGGCAAGATCAATCACGACGGGGACGAGAAGCTGCACGAGGATTACCTGGCCGGATTGCGCGAAGCGGTGTTCCCGGGCTCCAAGCTCGCGGGGATGAAGATCGTGCTTGATTGCGCGAACGGGGCGGCAAGCAAGCTCGCGCCACAGCTTTTTCGGTCGCTGGGGGCGAGCGTGACGGCGATCAACAGCGAGCCCGACGGGCGGAACATCAACACGGGCTGCGGATCACTTCATCCGGAAGGCATGCAAAAACGCGTGGTGGAAGCAGGCGCGGCGCTGGGCGTGGCGTTTGACGGCGATGCGGACCGCGCTATCTTTGCGACGGCATCAGGGAAACGCGTGGACGGAGACGGCGTGCTGCTCGCGGCGGGGCGCTATCTGAAATCCACCGGGAAGCTCAAAGGAGGCGCGATCGTCGGCACGACGATGGCAAATCTGGGCCTGGAGCGCGCGCTCGAAAAATCCGGTCTGAAATTGACGCGCACGGACGTGGGCGATCGGTACGTGCTGGAGGAAATGCAGCGCAGCGAAGCGAACCTGGGCGGCGAGCAGTCCGGGCACATCCTGTTTCTCGACGACGCCACGACCGGGGACGGGATGCTGACGGCGGTGAAAATGGCCTCGCTGGTATCGATTGCCGGGCCGCTCGAGAAGCTGGTGGCGGACTTGAAGATCTTCCCGCAGAAAATCGTTAATGTGAAGGTGCGAGCGAAGCCGCCGCTGGAGTCGCTGCCGGAAGTGGCCCGCGCGCTGAAGGAGGCCGAAGGCGCGCTGGGGAAGTCGGGGCGCGTAGTTCTGCGCTATTCGGGTACGGAGCCGCTCGCGCGCGTGATGATCGAAGCCGAACGCGAAGAGGACGTTGAACGCTGGACGGAAACGCTCGCCTTGGCTCTGCGCTCCGCCATCGGCCCTTAGGGTGGTGGGTGCGGTCGCGGTCCGGGCGCTCGTCCTCGAAGGGATGAGTTTGTGCGTCCGATCGATATTCGGGTGAGGCGGGGCGGGTCAAAGTCCGCCATAGGAATTAGTTATCAGGCTGATAGCTAAGATCAATTCTACCAAAGACTGTAGAATCCAGCGCCCTGAGTTTTCATAAACTGGATTTCGATTAGGCGCCAAGGCGATGAGATCGACGATAGATCACCCTAACTCATTCCACAACAGTGAGATAATGCGGCCGCGAAATTCGGATGAGGGTGGCATTTCGCGTGCACATTATCCGTCCGGCTGTCTCTTATCCCGGGGTGGGTCGGTTTCGCCGCGCCGAAACCGAAACTTGGGGATGGAGCAAACGGGGGCCCGGGTGGGCCCCCTTTTTATTTGCCAAGAGCCATTTCGAATTGCCAATCCGTCTCGCCAGCGATTGAGTCTGACCGAAGGTCTGGAAGAATCAGCCGCAAACACCGATTGCCCCGCTAGTATGCGTGTGCTGTAATACCGCATCTTTTACCGGCCCCGTCGCCATCATGGATTCAGGCTTAACAGTTCTCGCGATTGTGTTGGTCGTCTTGTTCCTGGCCGCCCCGGTGCTGGCCATCATGGCGATCGTGCGAGTGTCAGCTCTGCGGAACGGCGCGGACCAGATCCCCAAGCTGATCTAGCGGATCTACGACCTTGAGCACAAGCTGGACGCGCTGGAGCGCAGGCTGCGGGCATCAGTCAGCGCTCCGAGCGAGGCGCCAATGCATCCGATGCCACCGCCCCCACCTCGGCTTGAGCCCGAGGTCGTGACGCCCAAACCGCTGGCGCCCGCGCCGAAGCCGTTGGCGCCGCCTACAGGACCAGCCGCTCCGCCGCCCCGGCCAGAGCCGCCGCGCGAGGCCTCCGCGCCGATTTCTTCCTATATTCCCTACGACTCGCCGGCTGAGACGGATGTCGAGACTATGATCGCGGGCCGATGGCTGTACTACGTCGGAATCCTGGCGCTAGCCGTGGCGATGACGTTCTTCCTGAAATACGCGTTCGACAACAACTGGATCGGCCCCACGGGGCGGGTGGCCATTGGGCTACTGGTGGGCAGCGCCCTGTTACCGCTGAGCCATTGGATTCTGGGGCGGGGATACCAATACTTTTCGGAAGGAATCGCGGGGCTGGGAGCGGCGATCCTGTACCTCTCGATCTGGGCGGGATGGCACTACTACCACCTGTTCCCGCAGTCCACGGCATTTGCGCTGATGATCGTCGTCACTGCGGCCACCGTTGCGGTCGCCCTCGGCAGAAACTCCGAACGCATCGCCGTGCTGGCCCTGGTGGGCGGCGCGTTGACGCCGACTCTGGTGAGCACGGGGCGCAACGAAGAAGTGGCGCTCTTCACGTACCTGGCCGTGCTCGGCGCGGGGATGCTGGGAGTCGCATGGAAGCGAGAGTGGAAGTGGCTGCCGCCGATCCTGTTCGTATCAACGCTGATTTACTTCTGGGGCTGGTACAGCGAGTTCTACGCGGATAGCGAGCTTTGGACGACGATCTTATTCGCCGCGGTCTTCTTCGTTCTTTTCGGGGCCCTGCCGGCGATCCACAGCACGCGCGAGGGCGAGCTGCCAGTCACGGAAATCGCGCTGGTGCTGGGCAATGCTTTCCAATTCCTGATCGCGCTGCGCCTGATGTTGTGGCCCCAATATCGCTGGGGGCTGACGCTGGCGGTGCTGGCGCTCTCCGCCGCGCACCTGCTGGCTGAACGAGCGCTGCCCAGTAAGGCAAGCCGGGCCAACCAGCTCGCAAGAGCCCTCTACGCGGGGCTTGCGCTCGTGTTCGCAACCGTGGCGATTCCGATTCGGCTGGACGGCCGATGGATCACGATCGCGTGGGCCATCGAAGGAACCGTGTTAACCGCGGGCGGCTTTCGGTTGGCCTCCAAGGCGCTGCGGATCACTGGAATCGTAATGTATGCGATCGTGGCGATAAGGCTGCTGGTGTTGCCGATCGAGGCGGGCCCCACGTTTCTGTTGAACGCGCGGTTTCTGGCGTACGCCGTGTGCGCGGCGTCGTTCTTCGCGGCATTTCTGATCGCCGAGCGATCACCGACGGAACTGGCAAAAAACGATTCCATTATTTATTTCGGCCTGGCGATCGCCGCGAACTTTTTCTTCCTGGTGGCCATTTCCCGCGACGTGTGGGATGTGTTCGGCCGCATGCCCTCGCTGGGCATCGACCGGAGCCTGGCGCAGCAACTGGCACTTTCCGTGCTCTGGCTCTGCTACTCGCTCGCGTTGATGGTGCCCGGAGCGATGCGGAAGTCGGCGGCATTGCGATGGCGCTGCTCGGAGTGACCGTGGTCAAGGTGTTCGTCTTCGATCTGTCGTTCCTCACGCGTTTCTACCGGATCGTGTCCTTCTTCGTACTCGGACTGGTGCTCTTGCTGGTATCGTTCTTCTATCAACGCACGCGGGCGGAGACGCAGGCAGCGAAGCGATGAACGCCGATCGGCAAAACATGGGCCAGCACCGATGGATTGCGGCGGCGATCCTGCTGGCAGCCAGTTTGACGTTGGCCGCGACGCCGTTGCCCCGCGCACGGAATAATTGGCGTTACTCGCGCGCAATCGAACTTCCTGCAACAGATTCCACGCAGCTCGCGGGGATCGTCGTGCCTCAGGACGCTTATCTGCATGCGCAGACCTGGCTGCCCGACATTCGAATCATCGACGAAAGCGGAGACGAGGTGCCCTTCGTGCGATACGCGCGGGAGGACTCCACGAATTCAAAGACGCTTCCGACGGAACTTATCGAGAACAGTTTTGCTCCCGGCAGGTACACACAGGTGATGCTCAGCGTGGGAACTTCGGCGCCGTTCCACAACGCCGTCGAAATCGAGACAGCCGAGACGGATTTCATCGAGTGGGTATCGGTCGAGGCGAGCGACGACGCGCAAGTGTGGCGCATCGTGCAGGATCGCGCTCCGATTTTCAGATTTCGGAAGGAAAGCCGTGAAGGCACGCAAGCCGTCAGCTATTCCCCGAATAATGCGCGGTATTTGCGCGTGCGCATCCTGGACGGCGAGAAGCAGTTTCCCGTATTGCGCGCGAGTGTCTCCTACAAAACAGTCGAGCCGCCGGAGCGCTCGTCCATGGAGGCAACTATCACCGCCGAACGCGCTGAGCACGCGGGAGAGAACGCCTGGCGAGTGGACTTAGGCACGCCCGCGCTGAACATACGCGAAGTGCGCTTCGCCGTGAACCCGGCGGAGTTCAACCGGGCCGTGGAAATCTCGACGAGCGAAGATGGCGTGATGTGGTCGTCCTTTGCGCGCGGCGAGATTTACCGATTCCGACGAGGCGATGCCACCGAGGAACATCTCGCCGTCGCGGTCCCGAGCTACACGACGAGCCGCTACTGGCGGATCACCATCGTGAACGGAAATGACGCACCGCTGCCAAGGGTCGTTCCCTACATCTACATGACGCCGGCGCATATCGCGTTCGAACAGCAGCCCGGACACAGCTACCGGCTCCTGTACGGACAAAGCCGGGCACAGGCGCCGGAATACGATCTGGCGCGCCGTACGGACGCGAAACAGGAAGATGCGGCCGTCGTGGGCAACGTCGGTCCTGAAGAAGAAAACCCAGACTACGCAGACCCGAAGCCATGGACGGAGAAGAATCGCTACTTTCTATGGATCGTCGTGGGGCTGGCCGTGCTGCTTCTGGGCTATTCGGCGATCCGATCATTGCGGAAGAATTCCGCGGCGTCATAGCTGGCGCGGGTGTGATCCGAGGGCGCGACAAGCTCGCAGCGAAGCAGAGCTCGCAAGAGCACAGACAGGAGTGTCTGTGCCACTTCCAAAACACAAAGGGCGCCCGCTCGCGCGGACGCCCTTTGTAGATCCTGCCAATTTCAGCGAGCTCTTAGCTGCAGCCAGAGGTGGAGCCGCAGTTGGCGCACTTGTAGCAACTCCCGTTGGGCGTCATGAGCATGCCGCATTCGGAGCAGTAAGGCGCGTCTTCGGCCGCGGCGCGAGGACGCGTGGTGGTTCCCATATCCGCGATCCTCGATGAAGCCGGGGCAGGAGCCGTAGCCGCCGATGCCTCTGGCGTCGCGGCAACAACCGCTACCGTGGTCGCTTCGGCCTCTCCCACAGCGGCGTCGTTATCGAGGTAGTCCAGCGAAATGAACTTGGCGCCGAGCCATCGCCCGATATAGTCCACGACCGACTTCGCGTAGCGGATCTTGGGATTGCCGGTATAGCCCGAAGGTTCGAAGCGCGAATTGACGAATTTGTCCACCAGCGCGCGCAGAGGAACGCCGTACTGGAGCGAAATCGAGACGGACAGCGCGAAGGCGTCCATGATGCCCGAGAGCGTGGAACCTTCCTTGGCCATCTTGATGAAGATTTCGCCGGGATGGCCGTCTGCGTACATGCCGACTGTTATGTAGCCTTCGTGGCCGCCGACGGAAAACTTGTGCGTGATCGAGTTGCGTTCAGACGGCAGCTTCCGGCGTTTAGTGCCCTGGAAGAGCTCTTGCTGTGCTGGCGCGGGTACTTCGGCTGGGGCAACTGCCGGAGCCGCTGCTTGCGCCACACCGGGAGCCACGGCAGCTTTGTCGTCTTCCTTCTTGCTGGCGGCGGAAAGAGGCTGCGAACGCTTGGAGTTATCGCGGTAGATGGCCACGGCTTTGAGTCCGAACTTCCAGGACTCGGTGTAGGCCTCCATAATGTCTTCGACGGTCGATTCCTCCGGCATATTGATCGTCTTGCTGATGGCGCCGGAAAGGAATGGCTGCGCCGCGGCCATCATGCGCAGGTGGCCGCGCCAGGCGATCGAGCGGCCGCCACCCATGGGCGAGAGCGAGCAATCGAACACCGGGAGGTGCTCCAGCTTCAGGCCCGGCGCGCCTTCGATTTTGGCCTGCGCGTCAATGTAGTCCACGATCTTGGCAACATCCTCGGGAGCATAGCCGAGCCTCATCAGCGCCTGCGGGACGGTGTTGTTGACGATTTTGATCACGCCGCCGCCGACCAGGCGCTTCTGCTTGACCAGCGCGAGATCGGGTTCGATGCCGGTGGTGTCGCAATCCATCATGAAGCCGATGGTGCCGGTGGGCGCGAGGACAGAGACCTGCGAATTTTTGTAGCCGAACTTTTCACCCAGCTCGAGCGCCTTATCCCACGAATCCTGCGCCGTGTGAAGCAGCGACGGCTGGACGTGCTCTTCCTTGATCGGGCGGAGCGAATCGCGGTGCATGCGGATCACGTCGAGCATCGCCTCGCGGTTGCGCGGGTAGCCGCCGAACGGCCCCATGCGCTCGGCGATGCGCGCCGACTGCGCGTAGGATTCGCCGGTCATCAGCGCGGTGATGGCGCCGCAGAAGTCGCGGCCAGCGTCGGAATCGTAGGGGAGCGCGAGAGACATCAGCAGCGCGCCGAGATTGGCGTAGCCGATGCCCAGCGGGCGATAATCATGCGAATTGCGCGCGATTTTTTCCGTAGGGTAGCTGGCGTTGTCGACCAGGATCTCCTGCGCGGTGATGGTGATGTCGACGGCGTGGCGGAATCCCTCGCTATCGAACTGGCCGCTGGGCCCCAGGAACTTCAAGAGATTGAGCGAAGCGAGATTGCAGGCGGTGTCATCGAGGAACATGTACTCCGAGCACGGGTTCGAAGCATTGATGCGGCCGGTGGCTTTGCAGGTGTGCCAGCGGTTGACGGTCGTATCGTATTGCATGCCGGGATCGCCGCACTGCCAGGCGGATTCGGCCATCTTCCTCAGCAAGTCCTTGGCGCGATACTGATCCGCGGGCTCGCCATCGTTGACGTTGCGCGTCCACCAATCGCGATCTTCCTCGGCGGCGCGCATGAACTCGTCGGTGACGCGGACTGAATGGTTCGCGTTCTGGAAGAAAACGGAGGAATAGGCTTCACCGTCAATCGAGGAGTTGTAACCCTGCTCGATCAAGACCTGCGCCTTTCGCTCTTCCTTGGTCTTGCTCTCGATGAATTCGACGATGTCCGGGTGATCCACGTTGAGGATCACCATCTTGGCGGCACGGCGAGTCTTACCGCCGCTCTTGATCACGCCGGCGAAGGCATCGAATCCCTTCATGAAGCTGACCGGACCGGAGGCGATGCCGCCGCCGGAAAGCGATTCGTGGCTGCCGCGGAGCGACGAGAAGTTCGTTCCCGTGCCGGAGCCCCACTTGAACAGCATCCCCTCCGTTTTGGCCAGGTTCATGATCGAGTCCATGCTGTCCTGGACGGAGTTGATGAAGCAGGCGGAGCACTGCGGCTTGGCCTGGACGCCGACGTTGAACCAGACCGGCGAATTGAAGGCCATCTTCTGTTCGACGAGCAGATGGGTGAGCTCATCGTGGAAGGCGTGTTTCGATTCGGCACTGGCGAAATAACCGCCCTCCATACCCCAACGCACGATGGTGTCGGCCACGCGGCTGATCAACTGCCGCACCGAGGTCTCGCGCTCGGCAGTATTCGGCTTGCCGTGAAAATATTTCGAGGTGACGATGTTTGTCGCCGTCTGCGACCAGGACTTGGGGACCTCGACATCTTCCTGGCGGAAAATCACCTGTCCCTTATCATTGCCAATTAATGCCGTGCGGCGCTCCCATTCGACCGCGTCGAAGGGATGCACCTTCCCGTCAGTGAACCGGCGAGGGAATTCCAACCCGGTCGTGCGCTGTGTGGTCTTTTCCGTCTGGAGATTTGAATTCAAGGCCATTCGTGTTTCCGCCATCGTCTGCCTCCGCGCCGGCAGTCGTGCCGCCGAAAAGTTGGCCGGGGTGCCAGAGTGAGGGAGGCTTACTTCATTATACTCCCCCAACCGGGACCCGAGGTTTTGTTGCGTGTATCAGAGATACACGGAAGTGAAGGGGACTTAACCAGAAGAGCGGGCCGCTACGACCCCCGAAAAAGTCCGCCCCGAACCGAAAAAAGAGAAAAGCACAGCTAAGCCGCGCAAAATCCCAAGGCGCGGTCAAGAGTAAAGCTCATCCCTCAGGCTATTCGGTTGAACCCGGTCTGGTTATCGCGAGGAGGCCGCCGGCGCTGCAATAGGCGACCAAGTCACGCATTTATTGCCGAGTCTGGGTGCGAAGTATCGTGGGTTGTGGAAAACTTGTCAAGAAGAAAACAGCGCGCGACCACAAAATCTTAGGTTGCGCGTGTCGAAGTCGTCTACTGGTAGTGGTGTGACCGCCGAGTTCCACTACGCTTGCGATGTGCCATACAAAGCAACAGTGCGGAATTGACACGAGCGCGGGACGCGGAAAAAAATCAATAATGTAAAGACATGAGCACGCCTGCCATCGAGATCCTCGGACTCACCAAGGACTTTCCGGTCGGCTTCTGGCGCAAGCGAATGCGCCGGTCGCTGGACAATCTGACGTTTCAGGTGGAAGAGGGAGAGGTATTCGGCTTTCTGGGACCGAACGGCGCCGGAAAGACGACGACGATGAAGCTCCTGATGGGGCTGATCTTCCCGACGAGCGGAACGGCGCGGGTTCGCGGCCGCTCGATTGACGATGTGCAAATGCACCGCGAAATCGGCTATCTCCCCGAGCAACCGTATTTCTACGATTACCTGACGGCGCGTGAACTGCTGGATTACTACGCGCGTTTTTCGAATTACAGCAAGGCCGAGAGGCGCGAGCGCGTGGGGAGATTCCTGGAGCGCGTGGGGCTGGCGGCCGCGGGAAACGTGCAGCTGCGAAAATTCTCCAAGGGGATGCTGCAACGCGCGGGAATCGCGCAGGCGATCCTGCACGACCCCGCGGTCGTAATTCTGGACGAACCGATGTCCGGGCTCGATCCGGTGGGACGGCGGGAGGTGCGCGACATCATCCTGGACCTGAAGAAACAGGGGCGGACCGTGTTTTTCTCGACGCACATCCTTTCGGACGCGGAGATGCTTTGCGACCGAGTCGCGGTGCTGGCGGGCGGCAAACTGCAGGGAGTCGGCGCGCCGGGAGAAATCGTTTCAATGAAGGCGCACGCCATGGAAATTCTATTCGAGGCGCGCGAGGGCCGGGCCTTGCCGGCAGCGCTGGCTAAGAACGCCACTCGAATCGGAGGGCGGTGCCGCGTGGAAGTCCCCGAAGAGGCGCTTTATGGCGCGCTGGAACAACTGCGAAACTGCGAGGCGCGGATTCTTTCTGTCTCGCCGGTCCACCCGACGCTGGAAGACTACTTCTTCCGCCTCGTCGGTAGCCCAGCCACGTCACGAGGCCTCGAGGAGATTTCCCGATGAACGCAACCGTGGGACCGGTGGCCATCAATACGTTCCGCGAAGCGGTACGCGACCGGGTGCTTTACAACCTGGTGCTGTTTGCACTGCTGATGATCGGGGCCGCGATTCTGGTCGGTGAGATTTCCATTGGAATCGAGCGGCTGGTGATCATCAATTTGGGGCTTTCGGCGATCTCGATTTTCGGGCTGGTGATGGCGATCTTCATAGGAGTGGGGCTGGTCTACAAGGAAATCGAAAAAAGGACGCTCTATAGCCTGTTAGCGAAGCCGATCCGCCGCTGGCAATTTCTGGTGGGAAAATTCGCAGGCCTGCTGTTGACGCTCGGGGTCAACACAATCTTCATGACGCTCGGGCTGGCCGCAGCGCTCGTGTACGTCGGCGGACACTTCGTGCGATCCGACGCGTCGATTCTGGTGGCCATCTATTTCATCCTGCTCGAATTTGCGCTGGTGACGGCGCTGGCGATGTTCTTTTCCTGCTTCTCGAGCCCGATGCTTTCGACACTATTCACGCTGGGAATTTACATCACCGGCGTGTTCGCAGACGATATTCACGGCATCGGCGAGTTCACCAAGAATCCCGCGGTCCTGGCGATCACGCGCACACTGTATTATCTGGTCCCAAATTTCCACAATTTCAACGCGATTGATACGGTGGCGCACGGCGGCGCGATACCCTTCTCACTGGTCTGGCAAAACACGCTGTATGCCGCGCTGTACATCGCGCTGCTCCTAGTAGCGGGGTCGGCGGTGTTTTCCGGGCGCAACCTGAAATGAGCCACTTGAGCCAAACGCGGGCGCTATGGGCAGCCCTTGCCGGCGTGCCGCTGCTTTTCGCGGCGATCGCGGCCCTGCAGATGAAGATCGACGCGGGAACCCGTGCGTACATGGAAGAAAACGAAGAGCTCTTGCTGCGCTCGGGATCCGCCGTGCGAAAGATGAGCCTGGGGTACGATTCGCTGCTGGCCGACCTTTACTGGACGCGCGCCGTGCAGTATTACGGCAGCCGGGCCGGATTCGCCAATGCGAAATTCGGCCTCTTGTGGCCGCTGCTCGATATCGCCACGACGCTCGATCCAAAGCTCATCGTCGCGTATCGCTTCGGCGCCATTTTCCTTTCGGAGCCGTCGCCGGCGGGTGCGGGACGCCCCGATCTGGCCGTCGAACTGGTGAAGCGCGGGATCGCCGAGAATCCGGACGACTGGAACCTGAACGGCGATCTCGGCTTTCTCTATTACTGGTGGATGCGGGACTATCCGAACTCCGCGGCGGCGTATCTGCAGGGGAGCAAGAACCCGAAGGCGCCGTCCTGGTTGAAAATAATGGCCGCTCGCGTTGCGGAGAAGGGCGGGTCGCTGGATACGTCGCGGATGATCTGGTCGGAAATCTATCAGTCCACGCAAGACAAGAAAATCCGCGATCGAGCGATGGAAATGCTGCGCGGGCTGAAGGCGCGAGAGGACGAGACAGAGCTCGATGAACTCGCACAGGCATACAAGAACCGCTTCGGACACTTTCCCGACTCAACCAAGGCCATGCTCGACGCCGGAATGCTTCGCGCGATCCCGGTGGATCCGGCGGGATATCCCTACGTTTTCGGGCCGGACGGAAAATCGAGCCTTGTTCCAATCAGTCCAGTGGTTATTCCGCCGGATCTAAAAGCCCCTCCTGAAGTATCAAAATAGACGCGCCGGACGACTACAATTGAGGCTTACAACCGGTGGTCGGCGGTGGGAATCCCACCAAGGGATGCCATGAGGACATTGACGCGGTCTCGGAGTTCAATTGTGATTTCGACGCTCGCTGTGGCGGGCGTGACACTCGCGGCCGGACCGCGGACGAGCGCGCATTCGCAGCCGCGTGTGCAAGCCGGCGCCTCGACGAGTTCTTCGGCGAACGCGCAGGCGCACGCTCCTTCGGATGACGAAATCCGCGCCCGCACGAAGCAGCTGCTGGCCAATCAGCACGACGACGATGACGCGCTCGAACTCTATGAGCGGGTAGAGCGGCATATCAACCGTACCGGAGGAGCGAATCCACGCACGATCGACGATAAGACCTATCGCGTGGTGTCCACGGGTGCGGGGAACCAGAAGATCCTGCTTCGTGAAGAGGGGAACCCCACCGATACGGCCGCCTACGCCCGCCAGCTACAAAGCTTGAAAGACGTGCTTGCGACGATGGCGAATCCCAACGATCCAAGGGCGAAAGCGGCCTACGCCAAATACGAGAAGCGCAAGCGCGAGCGAGCGCAGTTTGTGGACGCCGCAAGCGAAGCGTTCACGACAAAGTGGGTGGGGCGCGAGAGCCGGAACGGCCGTGACTGCGACGTCTTCGAGCTCGATCCGGACCCGAAATTTCAGCCGCACTCCATGTTTCAGGATGCGTTCGCACACACCACGGCCAAACTCTGGGTGGATCGCCAGACGACGCAGATCGTTCACGGAGAAGCCCACGTGACGAGCGAT
>Ga0116223_10001361_pt1 | contig 25282 bp, 23 predicted proteins | sample Sb_taG_3_FD_90092 | JGI IMG/M metagenome (GOLD analysis project Ga0116223, IMG submission 90092) | Peat soil microbial communities from Weissenstadt, Germany - Sb_50d_a_PC metaG | ecosystem: Environmental > Terrestrial > Soil > Wetlands > Peat | place: Germany: Weissenstadt | collected 2010-09-21 | reverse complement strand
CATGCGTATTTGCATCCGGCCGCAGACCGCCTCGCCTTCTCATATTTTCATGATCATCTTGTATTGGAATCAAGTCCGGTTTCATGATCATCTTGTATTGGAAAATTCTCGCCCCCGGTCCGCACTCCCCGTGTGTTAAAATGGAAAAAGTTGACCAAGTCTTAAAGGGATCGGGCCGTGGCGCAGCCTGGCTAGCGCGCTTGCTTGGGGTGCAGTAGTTTCGAGATCTTGCCAATTACCATCAAATATGCGTCGCAAAGGGTTTTGCCATCACTACACTAGCGTTGTTTTCGTAACGCCTGGTAACGTACAACGGGCTCGAAAGGTCTACGCCAGCAGTTTCTTGATGATTGCTTCCACGTACGGTCGTCTGCGCTCCAAATCCGCTTCGGTGTAGTGTTCGGTCCTCGTCGCGGCGGCATGCCCCATGGTTCGCCTACGGTCGTTATCCGGCATCCAGTCGCGGTCGGACTGGGTGGCGAAATAACGGCGGATACAATGCCAACCTGCGCCTTTTGGCAGCAGAACACCTGCCTCCTTGGCCGCCGCTCTGAACTTACGGTCCATAGAGCGCTCATTTAATGGGCCGCCCTTTGAGTTGCAGAAAACCAAGTCGTTGTGTCCGGTGAACTCGTTCCTCGAAAGCAACCGCTTAAGAGCTTCCACCACTTCCCGCGGCAGCACCCCTAAGCGGTTTCGGGCCTTGGTTTTTGTACTGCCGAAGAAATCCCCTTTGCACCAGCAACGGTGAGACGGTGTTGGCGTCGAGCTTTCTGTCGGTAAACAGGTGCGCCTGGTACTGCCGGATCTGCTCCGGGCCCAAGCGGTCGGGAGGAACATGGTAGTAGAGGGAGAACTCCTCGACAGCGCGCACATAGCATTCCGAGGTGAGCTGAGATAGATTTCGACGCTGGAGTTCCTCCAGCATCGCTTTTCGTAGATGGGTCACAAGGACCTCCTTGTGACCCACAATAGTCCCTTTTCCGAATCACTGGAAGCCCTGGAGGTTTATGCATACGCGAAGCGTCTGCCGCCTCCGGCGGCTTCGTTCAACGCCGTTTACCACTCCCCATCCGAAACGCAGCATGGCTCGCGATCGCCGCTGGTCGTGCGAGATGTTTCTATAGAAAGGAATCACCTGATGTAGTGAACCGGTCATTGAACTTTGAAGGACAATCTGGTGATGGCGTCGTGCCGTAATATAATACCTTTCTCGTAACTTTTCGGTCCCTCGCGCATACCCTCTACGTAGGATGACGGATTTCAACACGCTCTACAGGAAATACGCGCCCGATGTTTTCCGGTTCGCGCTGTATCTTTCCGGAAGCCGCGCCGATGCCGAAGACATCACGTCGGAGACTTTTGTCCGCGTGTGGACCTCGCCGGCGGCGGTCGAAGGGGCCACTGTCAAGAGTTACCTCTTCACCATCGCCCGCAACCTGTTTTTGCAGGAGCTGCGGAAGAGGAGACCGCAAGCCGAACTCGACGACGGCCTGCGAGACCCGCGGGCCAGCCCGCAGGCTCAGGCCGAGCAGAAAGCTGAGATGCATGCGGTGCTTGCAGGGCTACAGAGGCTCCCGGAGACCGACCGTGCCGCCTTGTTGATGAGAGCGTTGGAGGGCCTGCCCTACGAGGAGATCGCGCGCGGGCTGAGGATTTCGCTCGCGTCGGTGAAAGTCAAGATACATCGGGCGCGGCTGACGCTTGCGGGCATTCGCAACGCCTAGCGCCGAAGGAAACGGTTGCGGAAACCGAGGAGAGAAAACCATGAACGTTACGCGGGAAGTGATTCTTGATTTACTGCCAGTGTATGTCGCCGGCGAAGCAAGCCCGGCTACACGCGCCCTGGTGGAAGAGTATCTGAGGCAGGACCCCGAACTGGCCCGGCACATCCGGCTGCAATGTGCGGAAAACCTGGCCAACGCGGTGCCGTCCGCGCTCCCTCCCGATCTGGAGTTGCGCGCCTTGCGCCGCACCCACAAGCTCCTGGGCTGGCAAAGGTGGCTGTTCGGTCTCGGCATCACTTTCTCAGCCTTGGCGTTCAGTTTTGAGTTCTCGTTTGAAGGGAGCCGCTTCAAGGAGTTTCACTTCCTGCTTCGCGATTTCCCTGCTCAGATGGGGATGTGCATCTTGCTCAGCCTTGCCTGCTGGATCGCGTACATTCTCATCCGCCGCCGGTTGCGCACCGGCACGCTGTAAAGGCGAGCCGGCGCAGAGCTTCCGGGTTTCGGGAGCACCGTGCACCGTATTGGACAGTTCGGGCGCCAAAGCTTTCCGGCTCGACATGGATCAGAGTCACGAATTCTACTTCCTCTACTTTCGCGACCTCGCCGTCGCGCTCGACCACAGCGAATTGCACGGGTCATGAAGAAGCCATACCGAACGCGCCGACAAGCAGGGCGGCGCGAGTGGTTGCGGCTGTATCTCGAACGATTCGTGCCGCTGCCTTACAGCCGTAGGCTCTGCACCATTGTGGGCGGAAGTGACCGTGGCCGCCCAGGCGGGTACCGGATCGAGTGTGCCGACGCCTGGATCGCTGTCACGGCGCTGCGGCACGACGTGGCCCTCGTGACGCACAAATCGCGGGGACTACTTGAGCGTATCCGGTTTGAGCTTGATTTCCCACGGGCAATAGCGCCGGCCATCAAGCTGTCAACCTGTTTTTCGGGGCTATCGCTGCGCCCAGTGTGCCATCCGTTTGCCCGTCGTCAGGGTCGGAGAGAGCATGCAGAAATTCTGCTACACTCCAGGATATCGGGGTCCGTTGGTGCGGTTCGTGCGACATGCGTTTCGTTGTTTCTTCGCCGTGTTGTAGACTGGAATCTGCCCCGGAGTTTTCGATCGTGTCAGCTCAAAACCATTTCGTCCGAATCATGATCTGCGCGGCGTGCCTGTTCGCACTCGCGGGATGCAAGCAGCAACCACAGGTCCGCTCCATGGGCCCGCCGGTGGTCCCCGTTTCGGTCGCCAAAGCCGTCCAGGAGTCGGTGCCCACGGAACTGCGCGTAGTGGGAACGGTGGACGCCTCCTCCATCGTGCAGGTAAAATCGCAGGTCGCCGGCGAGCTTGTCAAGGTAGCTTTCACCGAAGGCCAGAACATCGCCAAGGGCGACCTCCTCTTCCAGATCGATCCGCGCCCGTTCGAAGACGCCCTGCGGCAAGCCGAAGCCAACGTCGCGCGCGACCGCGCCCAGATCGCCCAGGCCGAAGCGGCGCTGGCGCGCGATTCGGCCCAGGCGAAGTTCAACGAGGGCGATGCCGTCCGGTACGCCGAGCTTCAAAAAGAGGGCTTGGCCTCGAAGTCGCAATCCGACCAGTCCAAGACCAGTGCCGATGTCGCCCGCGAAGCGGCGCGCGTCACCCAGGCCACCATCGAGAGCAGCCGCGCGGCGCTGGCCGCCGATGAGGCCGCCGTTGCCGCGGCCAAACTCAACCTCGATTATTGCCAGATCCACGCGCCCATCTCGGGCCGCACCGGCAACCTGCTAGTGCACGCGGGCAACCTGGTGAAAGTCAATGATGTGTCCATGGTGATCATCCACCAGGTGGAGCCCATCTTCGTGGACTTCAGCGTTCCCGAGCAACACCTGGCCACCATCCGCCGCCTCAACTCCCAGCGGAAGCTTGCGGTGCGCGTGTTTACCCGAGACAATCCCGATCGCGCGGCCGTTGGATCTCTTTCGGTGATCGATAACACCGTGGATAGCTCCACCGGCACCATTCATTTGAAGGGCACGTTCGCGAACCGCGATGGCACGCTTTGGCCCGGCCAGTTTGTCACCGCGGTGCTGACCCTGGACACCAATCAGAACGCCACGGTAATTCCGGCAGAGGCCGTGCAGAACGGCCAGCAGGGCCAATTCGTGTACCTGGTCAAAGCCGACCACACCGTGGAGATGCGCATCGTGACGCCTGGGCGTCTTTTCGGCAAGAAGACCGTGATCGACAAAGGCATCGCTCCCGGCGATACGGTGGTGATCGATGGCCAGTTGCGCCTTTTCCCGGGAGCGCAAGTTCAACTGGTTGACCCGGACAGAGCCGATCCAGGCACGGCCAAACCCAACGCGGGGCAATCATGAATCTCTCGCAAATCTTCATCGAACGTCCGGTGATGACGGCGCTGGTGGTTCTGGCCATCCTGCTGTTCGGAACCATTGCCTTCCGCGCCCTCCCGGTGGCGGCGCTGCCGAGCGTCGACTACCCCACCATTTCGGTCACCGCGGCGGTGCCCGGCGCCAGTCCCGAAACCATGGCCTCCTCCGTGGCTACGCCCCTGGAGCGCGAGTTCTCGACCATTGCGGGAGTCTCGTCGATGAACTCGGTCAACTCTCTGGGGAGCACTTCCATCACCGTGCAGTTCACGCTCGACCGCAAAATCGATGAGGCCGCCCAGGATATCCAGGCCGCCATCGCTCGCGCCGGCGGCCGCCTGCCCACCAGCATGCCGCGCCCGCCCTCCTATCAGAAGGTCAACCCGGCGGAGCGGCCGATCCTGTACCTGGCGCTGGATTCCACCACCCTACCCATGTACACCGTCGACGAATACGCCGACACCCACCTGGCGCAGCGCATCTCCATGGTCGGCGGCGTGTCCAGCGTGCAGATCTACGGCGCGCAGAAATACGCCGTGCGGGTGCAGGTGGATCCGGATCAACTCGCGGTGCATGGCATCGGCATCGACGAGGTGCAGCGCGCCATCGCCTCCAGCAATACCAACCTTCCCACCGGCCGGCTGGACGGCGACGCGCAATCCTACACTATCGAGTCGAACGGCACCCTATCGAGTGCGTCCGCTTACCGCCCCATCATCGTCGCCTGGCGGAACGGCAACCCGGTGCGGCTGGAGCAAATCGCCAACGTGATCGATAGCGTGGACAACACCAAGCTGATGGCTTGGTTCAACGATGTCCACGCCTTGATCATCGCCGTCCAGAAGCAGCCCGGCACCAATACCGTGGAGGTAGTGGATGGCATTCGCGACCTGATCCCCCAATTCCGGCGCGAGATCCCACCGGCGATTCGCCTGTCGATCGTTTATGACGCCTCGGAATCGATCCGCAGCTCCATTCACGACGTGGAGTTCACGCTGCTGCTCACCATTTGCGTGGTCGTCCTGGTGATCTTCCTGTTCTTGCGGAATGTCTCCGCCACCCTCATTCCGGGCTGCGCCGTGCCCTTCTCCATCGTGGGCACGTTTGCCGTCATGTACCTGCTGGGCTACAGCCTCAACAATCTTTCGCTGATGGCGCTTACGCTTTCCGTGGGGTTCGTGGTGGACGATGCCATCGTGATGCTGGAGAATATCGTGCGGCACATGGAAGGGGGCGAGACGCGCACGTATGCGGCCATCACCGCCGCACGGGAAATCGGCTTCACCATCCTCTCCATGACCTTCTCGCTGGTGGCGGTGTTCATTCCCGTGCTGTTTCTGGGCGGCATCGTGGGACGCCTGCTGCACGAATTCGCGGTCACCATCGTGGTGGCGATTCTCATCTCGGGATTCGTGTCGCTCAGCCTCACCCCCATGCTCGGCAGCCGCTTTCTAAAGCACGACACGAAGCCCAAGCACGGCCCCGCCTACCGCGCCATGGAGGGGGGCTTTAACCTGCTGGCGCACTGGTACGAACGCACGCTGCGCATCTCCCTGCGGTTCCGGCTGGCCACCCTGATGGTAGCCCTGCTGATGCTGGTGGGCACGGTTTATCTCTTCCGCACGATGCCCACCGGTTTCATTCCCAGCCAGGACAGCAGCTTCATGTTCGCCGCCACCCTCGGTCCGCAGGACATGTCGTTCGACTCCATGGCGCGACACACCTATGCGATCGGCCAGGTATTTCGAGCCAACCCCGAGATCCTGGACGTGGGTGTTTTCGTTCCCGGAGGCATCGGAACGAACTCCGGGGCGGTCTTCGCCCACATGAAGCCGCGCAGCGAGCGCCCCCATTCGGTGGATCAGATCATCGAACAGTTGCGGCCCAAGGCCATGGCCATCCCAGGGGTCTTCGCCTTCATGCAGAACCCGCCGCCCATCACCATCAGCGGCCAGAATATAGGGGCCAGTTCCTACCAACTCACCGTGCAAAGCGCCAACCTCGACGAGATCTACACCTGGGCGCCGCAACTGATGGCTAAGATGCGCCAGATTCCCGGGTTCGTGGACGTCACCTCCGACATGCTCATTTCGAGCCCGCAGGTGATGGTGGACATCGACCGCGACCGCGCCCTGGCCCTCGGCATTACCCCGCAGGCTGTGCAGGATGCGCTCTTCAGCAGCTTCAGCCAGCGCGAGGTGTCGGTGATCTACGCGCCCGCCAATCAGTACTCGGTGATCCTGGAGCTGCTGCCCGAATACCAGCGCAATCCCGACGCGCTTTCGAAGCTCTATCTGCGCTCTTCGGCGGGAGCCCTGGTGCCGCTGGACAGCGTGGTGCGCACTAAGCGCCAGACCGGGCCGCTGCAGATCAACCACTTCGGCCAACTCCCGGCGGTGACCATCGGGTTTAACCTGCGGCCCGGATTCTCGCTTGGCCAGTCAACAGAGGCGGTGGACGGCGCCATCCGCGACCTGCGCATGCCCGCCACGATCAATTCCAGCTTCCAGGGCACGGTAAAGGAGTTCCAAAGCTCCTTCCAGAACCTCTCGCTTCTGCTGGTGGTCGCCATCCTGGTGATCTACATCGTGCTGGGCATCCTGTACGAGAGCTTTATTCATCCCATTACGATTCTCTCGGGCCTGCCTTCGGCGGTGTTCGGAGCGCTGCTCACGCTGGTGCTCTTCAAGAAGGAGCTGGATCTGTTCGCGTTTGTGGGAATCATCATGCTGTTCGGGGTGGTGAAGAAGAACGCCATCATGATGATTGACTTCGCGATCGACGCGCGCAACCACGGAGCAGCTCCCTACGACGCCATCTGGCGAGGCTGCCTGCTGCGTTTCCGCCCCATCATGATGACCACCATGGCGGCGCTGTTCGGCACGCTGCCGATCGCGCTGGGCTATGGCGAAGGCGGCGACGCGCGGCAACCGCTGGGGCTGGCCGTAGTCGGCGGCCTGGTGGTCAGCCAGTTTCTCACGCTCTACATCACGCCCGTGATCTATCTGTACCTGGAACGTGTCCAGGACTGGTTCCGCGGAGACCGTGCCCAATTGGAGCCGAAAGAAGTGGTGGTTTCACGGTAAGGTGTGTTGTCTGGACCGCTGAACGGGCGAAGCCGGAAACGAAGAGGGAAAAGAATTCACCGCCGAGACGCCGAGACGCCGAGTATGAAAAAGCAGTACCTGAGAGCGCAGAGGTAGCAGAGAGCGCTGAGAAAACCACACCCGCTGTCAGGCGGAAAAAGTCTTTGCCGAGGGTCTCAAGATTGCCGCGTAACCCGGCCAGCGGGAACCAAATTCTGGTTTGGGCCCCTATAACGGGAAATAACCCATCAAACCCGCCACAATCCGCCGAATCCGCCGAATTCTCGTTGAAAATCGGACAGACACCTCCTATACTTGATGTGATCTTCAAGGTGCTTTATGGACGAGACGAAAAGAACGGCGTTCAGGATTAGTTTTCCGGATCCGGGGCTAACGCCTGAACAAGAGCAGGAACTCACGGACGCGCTGAAGTCTGCCGTTGTAGCCGTGCTGATGGAACGGATCAGGGGCCAGGTAAACATTCAGCCCAAAATCAACGACCAGTCGGACGACCGGGCTACCTGATGATCTGCCCGCCGGCGCGGCACTAGTTCCATCGGCGCTGGTCAATGGAGTGTCGCAAAAGGGGGATAAGGCGCCATGGTGTGCCTGATCAGCGCGCCTACAGTCACCGAGTTTGAAGGCACGGTGACGAGCCGGGGCCAGGCCGCGCGCCTCGGCGCCGACTACCCTCCCCTGGGGATCTTGAGCCTCGCTGCCGTGCTGGAAGAGAAAGGGATTGCTCACCAGCTCTTCGACCTCAACCGGCTATTCTACGAGTGGGTCTGCGGTGATAACGCCGGGTCTGAGGGTGGTTTCTTTCCCCTGGCGGTACGCGAACTTCGGGGCTTGCGTGCCAATGTTTACGGGTTCGGCACGATCTCCAGCAGTTATCCCCTGACAGTCCGGCTGGCGCGCGAGGTCAAGCGCGCCCACCCGGAATCCGCGATCGTGTTTGGCGGTCCGCAGGCATCGGCTGTGGATGTTGAGACCCTGGAGGCGTTCCCGTTTGTCGATGCCGTCGTGCGGGGCGAGGCGGAGGAGATCCTGCCTGAGTTGCTAGCCGCGCTGGGGCGCGCGGACGGCCTGGGTGGTGTAGCGGGCATCACGTTCCGGCGCAACGGGCGCGTGGCGCGCACGCCCGACGCGCCGGCCCTGCCCGATCTCGACCGGCTCCCGATGCCTGCTTATCACCTGTGGCCGGGCATGGAAAAGCGCCGGGCCGTTCCCCTGGAGGTCGGCCGCGGCTGCCCCTTCGCTTGCACGTTCTGCTCCACCAGCCAGTTCTTCCGCCGGCGCTTCCGGCTCAAGACTCCAACACGCGTGATCGACCAGATGAAGGCCCTCCAGCAGGCCTACGGGACGGCAACGTTCCACCTGGTCCACGATACGTTTACCGCGGTCCGCGCACAGGTTGTCGAGTTCTGCCACGCTCTCGCGGGGTGCGGCTCCGAATTCGACTGGACATGCAGCGCGCGCACGGATTGCGTCGACGAAGAGTTGCTCGCCCTCATGGCGAAGGCGGGCTGTACGGGGATCTTCTTCGGTATCGAGACCGGATCGGCCCGCATGCAGCGCGCCATCGGCAAGGGCCTGGATCTCGACCATGCGTCCGCTGCGATCCGTTGCGCAGCCAGTCATCGCATGCGCGCCACCATTTCTCTGATTACGGGATTCCCCGACGAGACGCCGGACGACCTGCGCGGCTCGGTTGAATTCATCATGGATTCGCTGCGCTTCGACCACGTTCAGCCGCAGTTCCACCTCCTGGCGCCGCTGGCCGGGACGGCTCTCGACCAGGAGTATCGCGGACGCCTGAAATGGGATGGTATCTTTTCCGACATGGCCTTCCAAGGCTGGCGGCAGGATTCGGCTGACCGCGCGCTGATTCTGGAACATCCGGAGATCTTCCCGAACTTCTACGCGGTCCCCACCGCCCACCTCGACCGCAGCTACCTGATGGAGTTGCGCGACTTCGTCATGTACGGGATGGCGCGGTTTCGATGGCTGGTGGTTGCGTTGGACCGGCACAGCGGAATCCTGGCGGTGTTTGATCGCTGGCGGGCTTGGCGCAGCGGGCATCGGCCGCCGGTGCGGGTGGACGGCGAATACCACGCGAGCGATGCGTTCCGCAGCGATTTCCTGGAATTTGTCGCTTCAGAATACCTGGCCGAGGACGACGTGGAGTTGCTGGCAGTCGCCACGCTCCTGGAATACGAAACTCAGTTCGAGCGGCTGCATCAGCGCGGGACCGCTCTGCCGCCGGCCTGCCCGCCAGCGCCCGAAGACGCGCACCAGGCGGCGGACCTGGAAGCAGTGCCGCGCGTCACTCCCGGTGTCGTCCTTCTGCACCTCAGCGCGGACTATGAGCGCGTGATCGACTGCCTCAGGAGCAACCGATCACTTAGGGGTGTGCCACGGCACCCGGTCGTCGTCGCGGATCGGCAGTTGCCTGGCGGGCGTGTCGAGGTACTCCAACTCAGCCCGCTTTCTGCGGCGTTGATCGAACTGTGCGACGGTGTGCGAACGGTCCGAGAGATTGCCACCCTCTTTCCGCGTCTCGGCGAGGGCTTGGACCGGTTCCCTCCGGAGCAGGCCTGCCGCTTTGCGTTGAATGAACTGGCACAGCAAGGGATGCTGGTGTTTTCACCGGCGGCTGCTTGACCGCTTTGGAGGATTGCCAGTTCGCCGTTGGCCTTGTGATCGGCAAGCTTATGCGCGCTCGCCAGCCGACTGCCGACGCCATAGCGTCGATCCGGAATTCCGGGCTATATTGCGTTACGCTCGGATATAGCCACTGGGTTCTTTTCCGGCATTTCTCCACTTTCCCCTGCGCCTGCCGTCTCGCTCGGGTACGCCCGGTACGCGCCGTATAACGGCAAGTAATTCTGAAAGTGACATTTTGGGGTACGCGAGGAACAGCCGGCCCGCGGTGCACGGCTGGTTTAATGGTCGGCCGATCGGGCGTAATAGCCCGTCTTGGAGCGGACCGCCAGTCCGGGCCGCTTGATGCGAATTGCGATTTTGTGGAAGGAGTCGTCGCTCACCGGATTCGTGGAGTGATAGCCCAGCTCGTAGGATGAGCGCAACTGCTCGCCGATCTGCTTGAAATTCTCGGCCAGACCCTTCTCGCGGGCGTCGTAATCGACGCCGCCGGTCTCGCGCGCGATCCGCTCCATGACGCTCGTGCCGTACTTGTTGCGCGCGTTGAGGCGGCCGCCCCGGACGTCGGTGTAGCGAATGCAAAAGAGCAGCACGTCGTTGGCCTGCGCGGCTTCGATGGCGTCCATCATGTGGTGCGCGCTGGAATTGTCTTCGCCATCGCTGAAGACGATCAGGGCGCGCCGGGCGCGATCCTGGCCGGACGCCAGTTTTTCGTCAATGTCCAGTTTTTCGTTGATGGAATGGTAGATGGAATCGTAGAAGGCCGTGCCGGCAAAACGCAACTCGGGCGGTCCAAGCTCGGGGAATAACGGCGGCGCGGGCTCGGACGCCTGCCTCTTCCTTTTCAGGTTTCCCCGGCCATTCATGATGATGTGTTGGCCGAACCCTGAAACTGCCTCAATCCATCCACCAGGTCGTTGGGCGACGACGAGAAATCGCGCACCAGCCGGATGCGATTGCCAAAACAGACCAGGAATGCGCGGTCGTCTGGGCCCAGCACGGTCTTCAGGAAGGTCTCGAGATCCTTGAGGTGCGGCTTGACGAAGGAGCCCTGGCTACCGCTGACATCCATGATGAGACCGAGGTTCAGGGGCACGTCGAGGCTGCGGGCGAAGAAAGCGATCTTCTGCGGGACGCCGTCCTCGGCAACTTCGAGGTCATCCTGGGAGAGGCCCGTGACGAGTTTCCCTTGGGCGTCACGGACGGAAAATCCGACATTGATGAGGTGCACGTCGGAGCGGAACTGGACCTGGGCCAGGCAGGCGGCGGTCAGACACAGACAGACCACGGGGGCCTTCATATCTTTTAAGAACGCGCCAACGGGCCTGCGGGATGCAGAAATTCTTTTGGAGCGGGATTTTCCTGTGCCTCTGTGTAATGATTGAGAGCGGGCCAGAAGTCTCAATCTTGCCGAATGTCACTATCCGCGAGCGATTACGCATACGACGTTTTCTTCAGCTACAGGCGGCATAGCTTGACGCTGGATTGGACCAGGGGCGTCCACGATCGTCTGAAATATTGGATCATGCAAGCATGCGGCGGCAGCGACGTGCGGATGTTCGTGGACGAAGAGAGCATCGAGACGGGCGACCGCTGGCCGGAGAAACTAAAAGAGGCTCTCCGATTGTCGCGTTGCATGGTGGGTGTTTGGTCGCCCGCGTATTTTCAATCCAGTTGGTGTGTCTCGGAGTGGGAGAGCTCTCGCGCGCGCGAGCGGCAGCTCGGGATGCAATCCCATGGGCTGATCGCGCCCTTGCGGTTCCACGATGGAGAGCATTTCCCGGACGACGCGAGGGCAGTTCAATGGACTGACGTTGCAGCGTACACCGACACGGTGCCTGCGTTCTGGACGAGTCCGAGGGCTCTCGAACTGGAGGACGTCCTGAAGACGTTCGCCGGCCAAGTCGCCCGGATGATCCAGGAGGCTCCGCGGTTCGAGGCGGACTGGCCCGTGGCGGAGGCGGCGGGCCTCGCGCCTCCCAGGATTGGACTGGCCAGACTATGATCCCTTCAGTGAACGGCAAAGAACGCGGAATCATCTACACGTTTTACTCATTCAAGGGGGGGGTGGGCCGCAGCATGGCACTCGCCAATGTTGCCGCTTTGCTCGCGAAGTGGGGGCATTCCGTGCTGGTGGTGGACTGGGATCTGGAGGCGCCGGGGCTGGAACGGTTTTTTGCGCGCTTGATACCGGATATCCAGGAACTTCGCGCAAAGACGCCGGGCATTGTGGACCTCGTGGAGACCAGAAAGAATGGCGGGAGTTTGCCCTGGCGCGACGGTGTGATTGAGCTGGACGTGCCCGGGAGTTCCACGCGGCTGTCGCTGCTCACCGCGGGCCGGAGCGGCGCGGATTACACCGCGCGCCTGCACTCGCTGAACTTCCCCGAACTTTTCGACAAGCACAATCTCGGTTCGTATATAGAGCAACTGCGGAACGAATGGGCTGCGGAATTCGAATTCGTGCTGGTAGACAGCCGGACCGGGGTGACGGACATTGGCGGCATATGCACAGTCCACCTAGCCGATGTACTGGTTCTTCTGTTCACGACCACCGAATCCAGCGTGGAGGGCGCGATGCAGATTCTAGAGCGGGCACGGAAGGAGCAGGAGCATCTGCCTTTGGACCGGAGGCGGCTGATGGCGGTGCCGGTACCGGCGCGGGACGAGAGCCGAACGGAGTACGAGAGAGCGGCGAATTGGAAGTACCGGTTTGCCGAACAATTCAGCGAACTGTACCGGGATTGGCTGCCCTCCGGGAAGACGGCGCTCGATGCCATCGACTTGTTGCGGATTCCGTACATACCGTACTGGAGCTTTGGCGAGCATTTGCCTGCAATTGAGGAGGGCACAAGCGACCCTGCGAGCCTGGGCCACGCGTACGAGATTCTAGCTCGCGTTCTTGAGACGCGCCTCCTCGACTGGTACGCTGCTTCGCAGGGCCAAACCCTTGCTCCGCCGCCGGTCCTCAAGCGCCGCGATTGGCTGGAGCGCCACCGGAAGGCCGCTCTGGAGGGGTTGGCCGCTGCTGGAATGGAGGGGTTCATCGAAACATATCATTTCTCCCCGGACTCCTTCATCTCAAAATCTCAGGGTGAGTTGTTGTCGGCGGCAACGCAAGCAGAGGTGCATACGTTCGGATGGCCTATCGGGTTGGTCCTGGACCGCCGGGAGGAGTTTCGTCCGAGGCCGACCAACGAGGGCATACTCGCCATAGTTTCTGTGGAGAATCCTGACAGGCGCAGCTTCGATTACTGGACTTTGAGCAAGGGCGGCGACTTCTATACCCTCGCCTCACTTTTTGAGGATGAGCGGACCACCTCGGCCGTATACTTCGACACTCGCATCGTACGCGCAACGGAGGCGCTGCTTCACTGTGCCGGTCTTTATAAGGCTCTCGGGCTCGAACCGAATGCCCATGTCGAAATGACAGTACGTTACGGCGGCCTGCGGGGGCGGACCCTAACGGCCGCCTCGCCCTCTCGCCGGAACTTCCCAAAATATAGGAATCTTCACGAAGACGAAGTCAGCGTCCCACCGATCACGTTTCGTCTCGGCGCCGTCGAAACCGAGATCGTGGACCTCGTCAAGAAGCTCTCCGAACCGCTTTTCGCTATCTTCGATTTCGCCACGTTCAGCGATGACGTGTACGAGCAGATCGTTACGGCTTTCGTCAAAGGAAAAGTCACGTAGGCAACTCCCCAGCCGCGACTGCCTGTGCCACCATAGATCTATGGCCCTGAAACTCGCCGCCATTCTCCTTACGTTTTCTTCCCTCGCGCGAGCCCAGGGACCTCCGGCGGCGTCCCCGTGCAGCAATACTCCTGCCCATTCGCCTTGCGACCTGGCGTTCGAACTCGGGGATGCGGAGGCGGCGGCGAATCCCCATCCTTATGTGAGTGTCGACCTGAAGGTGGAGTTCCGCTCGCCGCGGCATCGGACGCTGGCAGTTCCGGGATTTTGGGATGGCGGGAAGCGGATGGTGGTCCGGTTCTCACCTACGGAGGCGGGCGACTGGGATTACCACGTGACCAGCAACATCGCCTCGTGGAACGACAAGACCGGATCGTTCACGGCGGCTTCCTCGGAGTCGCCGGGCTTCATCCACGCGGAGAACATGCACCACTGGGCCTACTCGGAGAAGACCAGCACGGGGCTCTACCAGGGGCACCTGTGGATGGGCGCTACCGAGCTGCTGTTCGCCACCATGGACGAGGCGGCTTTCCGGGCAGTTGCAGATGCGCGCGGGGCGCAGAAGTTCACGCATCTGCGCGGGCTGGTGATGACCCCGCTGGGAGGCGCATTCCAATCGGCGGACGCTCCCAACGTGGCGTACTTCCAGCAACTCGACGGCCGCGTGCGCTACCTGAATCAGAAGGGCATGATGGTGGACCTGATTCTGGCGGGCGGTCCGGGCTACCTCTCGAAGCTGTTCCCTACGTGGGAACAGCGGCGGCGCTTCATCCGCTACGTGGTGGGCCGGTACACCGCCATGAACGTGACGTGGCAGGGCGTGGATGCGTTCGAGGATTATGCGGACGGGCGGGCTCTGCTGAAGGAGATCGGCGGAGTGCTCAAGCAGGCGGACCCGTACCAGCACCCGCGGTCGACGGGCGCGCGCCTCACTTCTTCGCCGCTGGTGGATGACGGCTGGATGGACTACGTGGCTTACGGCACGGCGGACGACCAACTGGGCGCGATCGAGCACCAGGTGTTTGCGGTTCCGTTCGTGAACCTGGACCTGGGCCGGGAGGACAGCGGCGCAGGGAAGCCGGGACCCAACGACGTGGATGCGACGGCGTTTCGCCACCGGCTGTGGAACGCCACGATGGACGGCCAGTCCGTGACCTACGCCAACACCGGCTCGGGCGGGCAGTACGCGAATTCGCCGGGCGCCAAGGCAATGACCGCGTGGTTCGAATTCTTCTCCGACACGCGCTATTGGGAGCTGGAGCCGTACTTCGATGTGGACGGCGGGCGCGCGCTGTCGCTCGAGGGTGTGGAGTACGTGGTCTACGTGGAAAAACCGGGGCCGGTGGAACTGTCGGTGGTGAAACACGGCTACGACGTTTTTTGGGTGAACCCGATCGACGGCGAGAGCATTCGCAAGAAGTACTCGGGCGAGCATTTCACGGGCGAGCCGCCGGACCGGTCGCACGACTGGGTGCTGCACGTGGTGCGCGAGAGCCACATGGAAAGCATGGGCCGGTCGTACAAGTTCGACTCGCGGGAGTTTCCGATGGTTCTCCAGGAAGTGGAATCGAACAGCCCGAAGGTGCCGTTTGCCATCGAGCAGCCCACGGGCGATCTTTCGCTATCCAAGCCGGCGCCGTATGCGGCGAAGATCACGCGAGAGACGCGCGCCACGCGGTCGATGATGTGGCTGTGGATGGGAGAAGTGGCGGCCGACCACCAGGGGTACCGCGTGCTGGCCACGGGCCAGAAGGGCACACTGCAGATGCCGCGCGACATCGCGGTCAATTTCCCGGCGCTGATGCACCTGAGACTCTACGGCCTGAACGCCAACGGAAAGCTGTACGAACTGGACGCCGCGTGCCAGATCAATCCGTGAATCCGCTGGTTCTGGCGATCGACACCACGCACCAGTTTGGCAGCCTGGCGCTGACACGGGGCGATGACATCATCGAAGAGGTGTTGATGCACGCGCCAGCGGGGTTTGGGCACGTGTTGTATGGGCATTTGCGCGGGCTGCTGGATCGTCACGGCGTGGGGGTGGAAGGGATCGACTGTTTCGCGGCGGCTTCGGGGCCGGGATCGTTCACCGGGGTACGGGTGGGGTTGGCGTGCGTGAAGGGGCTGGCGGAGGCAGTGGGGAAACCGGCGGTGGCGGTTTCGAACTTGCAGGCCCTGGCGTGCTTCGGCAGCGGACCTCTGCGCGCGGTGTTGCTGGATGCGCGGCGCGGCGAGATCTACGGCGCGGTATACGACGATGCCGCGCGGCTGGTGATGCCGGAAGTGGTGTCGAAGGTGGCGGAGTGGCTGGAGACGCTGCCGGAGGGCGTGGAATTCGTGGCGAGCGATTTCGCAGTGGTGGGCGAGGCACTGGCGGGCACGCGGTTCGAGGGCGCTCGCAGGGTGACGGCGCCGCAGGCGCTGGCGGGAGCGATCGGGCGGCTGGCGGTGGCGAGGATGCGGTGCGGGGAGGCGCGGGACGCGGCGGCGCTGGATGCGAATTATGTGCGGCGGTCGGACGCGGAGTTGTTTTGGAGGGAGTAGGGGGTGAAGATAGGACGCGGAGAACGACCAAAGGAGAGTCAAAACCCGAACGGGGGAGCGGAGGATCGCTCTAGCCGGGCGACGGCACGGCTGAGAACCGCTCGATGGCGCGGCAAAGTTCTTCGGGGTGAATAGGCTTGGTGAGGTAGGCATCCATGCCGGCGTCCAGGCAGCGGGTGCGGTCGCCGCTCATGGCGTGCGCGGTGAGGGCGATGATGGGCATCCGTACGCCGCTGAGCTTTTCGCGCTCGCGAATGGAGCGGGTGGCCTGGATGCCATCCATCCCGGGCATTTGTATATCCATAAGAACGAGGTCCACGGTTTCCCGAGAGAGCACAGCTAAGGCTTCGATTCCATCCACCGCCGTGAGGACGGTGTGCCCGTGCTTTTCCAAGAGGCGCTGGGCGAGGCGGCGGTTCACCTCGTTATCCTCCGCCAGCAGAATCCGCAGGCGGCGGGAGGCGGACGGGCTCGCGGCGCGGCAGGCGCCTGGCAACAGGGCTGTGGCGGGCCGCATATCCTTTCCCAAGGCGAGGCGGGCGGTGAAATGGAAAGCACTCCCCTGAGTCGGTTCGCCGGACACGGGGGAGACCCAGGGACTTTCCAACCAGATTCTACCGCCCATGAGCCTTACTAGTTTGGAAGCGATGGCGAGACCCAGGCCGGTGCCGCCATAGCGGCGCGCCATGGAGGCATCGCCCTGCTCGAAGGGAGCGAAAATGAGGCCGTGCTTATCGGGCGGAATGCCCGTACCGGTATCGGCAATCATGAAGTGCAGGCACAGTGGTTGGAGGCCGCCGTCCAGCCAGATGTGGACCAGGACCTTGCCTTCGCCGGTGAACTTGATGGCGTTGCCGACCAGATTCACTAACACCTGCCGCAGGCGCGCATCGTCTCCGAGAAGCCAGGCAGGAACGTCCGGAGACACCAGGTATTCGAGAGTCAGGCCTTTCTGTTGAGCGCCGAAGGCCAGGGCGGCCACCACTTGCGCAACACAGCCCCGGATCTCGAAATGCGCATTCAACAGTTCCATCTTGCCGGCTTCGACCTTGGAAAAGTCCAGGATGTCATTGAGTATGCTCAGGAGAGCGGCGGCCGAAATCTTCACAGTTTCCAGATAGCCGCGCTGTTCGGAATCGAGCGGGGTTTCGAGCACCAGGTCCGTCATGCCGAGGATGCCGTTCATAGGGGTACGAATTTCATGGCTCATATTGGCCAGGAACTCGGTCTTGTGGGCGCTGGCGTTCTCGGCCGCTACCTTCGCACGGTGCAACTCGACGATCAACCCGCCACGCCGGCGATACTGCGAGATGGCGAGCCACCCCAGGCCGGCGATGGCCGATAGCCCCGCGCCGGCGAGGAGCAGGAAGATTCCGGACAGATACCACAGCCTGGAGACGTGGAATTCAAAGGATTGGGATTGCGGATCGATGTTGCCATTGCGGTCCATGGCGCGCACCTCGAAGCGATGCGTACCCGAAGCCAGCTTGTGGAAGGTGACGGCGCCGCCGGAGCGAAATGGCGTCCAGGCAGATCCGTCCAGGCGGTGCGAGAACAAGAACCGATCGGCAGCCGTCTGCTTCCATTTGTCGATTCCGGAAAAGACGATCCGCGCTTCACCGGACGAAGGAACGTCGGCGGTGTTGCTGTTTGGGTTGAGCAGCGTATGGGGCGGATCCCGGTCGGATTCGGGGTGATAGACGGCGAGGCCTTCCGAAGTGCCGCCCCATACACGGCCCGTGCTGTCCTCGAAAACCTTGGATGAGATCTCGGAAGGCAGGCCGTCCTCGCGGTCGTTGTCAATCCAGATGTCGCCCTTGAGCCGGTGGATACCGGCAGCGGAGGCCACCCACAGGGTGCCGTCCCGCGTTTCGGTCAAACTCCGGATGCGGTCCATGCCTCCGCGCAGCAACGACCATGAGGATCCATTGAAGCGGAGAAGCTGGTCGCGGCCGCCGGCGAGGACATCGCCGTTGGGAAGCTCATGCAGGGCGAAGACGCCGCTGGCGGTGTACCCGGCATCCCGCTCAAAGAGAAAAGAGAGGCGGCCATTGCGCCAGGCGCCGCCGCCCCCGATGCCACCAATCCAGAGCTCGCCGTTCGACCGTTCCAGCAGGCACCGCAGATCGGAGCCCTTCCAGCCGGACTCGACATCTAGATATGGCCGGAACCGGCCGTTCTCGTAGATCTCAATGCGGAAGCCCGGCTTTCCCGGAGCCAGGCTGCCGACCCAGACCCCTCCCTCGCGGCGGGGCTTCATGACTTGAATCCGCCGGCCCTGGGGATGGAGCAGCGGAGAGAACTCGGCTCGTTGGGGATCGAACTCCAGGATGACTTCCACCTGCTCCTGGGTCGTGGTCTTCACGAGAATTCGGCCGTTCTCCCCGGCGACCAGGGCTTCGGTCTGCACGGATTGCGCAAGGAGGCCCCGGGGGATGCGATGCGCCTTCCAGGTAGTGCCGTTGAGCTCGAGCAGGTAGTCGGTTGCGGCAAACCACAGGCGTCCTTGGCGGTCCTCCGCGATGGCATGAACGGAATGGTCGAAACCGCCAGGTCCGGGAGGGGGCTGCCAAAGTTGCGGGCTATAGCGTGCGATTCCCTCCGCTCCGGCAATCCAAAAAGTGCCGCCCTCCTCCGCGTACACCTCGAAAATGCTGCCCGACAACACACCGTGGCGGGGGACCGGAACTTTCCTGCCATCGACCAGTCGAAAGAGGGAAGTGTCCTCGAGAATCCAGATGTCTCCGTCGGGACCGCTCCATCCGCGGGGAGCGCCCTCGGCGGAGATATATACGGGCTCCAGGCCGGCGGACGACCAGCGCAGGACGGCAATGCGGTCTCCCTCCGCCCGTGCTTGCGCGAACACACTGCCGCGCGGACCGGGAAGAGGGTATCGGAAGTGGTGAAAGCCGGCAGCCGCACCGGTGATTTCCCGCCAGCCGTAGGGAGCGTGCCCGCGCGATACGTCGAGGGCGGCGAGACCATGCTCCCCGGCGATCCAGATTTCCCGCGTGCCGGCGGTCATGGCGAGAAAGGGCCCGATCGGGGTGTCGCGGGGGGTCTTCAGATCGCGCCACGAGCGGCCGGCTGGATCGTACTCGCGGAGCGCGTCATCGAACAACACGATGACGGTGGTTGCCAGAGGGGCCGCGGCAATCAACCGGCGGCCCGGAGGCGCCCGGAGATGGGTGATCCAGCGGCCATCCTTCCACTCCTTCAATGCCCCTTCGGCGACGGTCCAGGAGGAGCCGGTGGCCGAGGTGTAGACCCGCGCATTGCTCTCCCAATCGATGCGTTCGCCGTCGCGCGGCTCGGGGAGCAGGGAAACGGTGTAGCTGTTCAGCAGGCTCATTTCGTGAACCGCGCCGTGACGCGCCCACACTCTGCCGGCGGGATCCAGACTGAGCGAGTAGGTGTAGCTTTCCCGCAGGCCATCGGCGGCGGTCCAGAACCGCCACTTCTCGGGCTGCTGAGCGCTGACGGGGAGAGCGCACGGCAGGGTCAGTAAGAGAATGTACCTGCTGGTGAAGTAGCCCACCTCTGAACAGATCGGCCGATTCCGGGGGAAGTTTAGGGCGCTTACAGCACAGAAACGGCGACGCGGTGTGCGGAATCGAGCTGCGGATGCCGGCGGCGAGACCGCCGGCGTTACGCCAGATCTTGAGGGCGGATGGGCAGACGGCGGATGCGCTTGCCGGTGGCGGCGAAGATGGCGTTGGCGACGGCTGGAGCAATTCCCGGCGTGCTGGCTTCGCCAATGCCGCCGGGCGGGTTCCGGCTGGGCACGATGTGCACCTCGACGGCCGGCATCTCGTCGATGCGCAGGACGTCGTACTGGTGGAAGTTGCCCTCCACCACGTGTCCAGCTCCGAACGGAGCCGAGCCCGGAGGGCACCCTGTCAGCTAGTGAATCTCCTCCTGATGTGCACTGGCCGATTTGTCACTGGAACCTACTGCTTGTAGACGGTGCCGGCCTTCATGACGAACTTCACGCGGCGCAAGGCGGAGATGTCGTTAGTGGGATCGCCGTCCACGGCGATGACGTCGGCGAACATGCCCGATTTCACCTGGCCGATGTCCATTTGCAGGACGCGGCCGGCCACGGAAGTCGCGGCCTTCAGGGCGTCCACCGCGGACATACCGTAAGCCACCATCAGCTCGATCTCGCGCGCATTCTCGCCGTGCGGGTAGACACCGACGTCGCTGCCGCTCAGGATCGTCACGCCCGCGTCCAGGGCCGCTTTGAAGCTGGCCCGTTTGCGGGCGATACCGGCGGGCTCGGGCTGCTGGCCTTTGCGCCAGCCGGCGTACTGGGCGGTGGCATCGCCCGCCGCCAGCGTGGGGCACAGCGCCACGTGGTGCTCCGCCATCAGCTTGAAGATCTCGGGCGTGCCGCCATCGCCGTGCTCGATGGTTTCGGCGCCGGCCAGGATGGCGCGGCGCATACCTTCCGCCGTGCTGGTGTGCACCGCGACCGGCACGCCGGCGCTTCGGGCGGTCTCCACCGCCAGCTTCATTTCATCCAGCGAGAAGGTGGGATGCGCTCCCGCCTGCGGACCCCAGCGGTAGTCGCCGTATAGCTTGATCCAGTCGGCGCCGTGGCCGATCTGGTCGCGAACCACGCGCGTGAGGCTATCCACGCCATCGGCCTCTTCGGCGCCCTGCGGGACGTGCCATTCGAGCGCGAAGCCTTTGGGAGCGTAGCTGCCGGTAGCCACGATGGCACGCGTGGACGCGAGCACGCGAGGACCCGGAACGATCCCTTGATTCACAGCCTGCTTCAACTCGACGTCGGCGTATGCGGCGCCCTCGGTGCCCAGGTCGCGGACCGTGGTGAAGCCGGCCATCAGGGTGGCACGCAGGTGATTGACGGCCCGCGCGACCCGCAATGCCAGTCCTTCATGCGCCACCTGGTCGTTCCAGGGTGTCTCGTTGTAGGCATGCAGAAGGATGTGCGAGTGCCCCTCGACGAGCCCCGGCAGCAGCGTGGTGTCCGGCAACTCCAGCACCTTCGCGCCGGCGGCATCCACGCTGGCGGCGGGCCCGGCGCTCTCGATGCGGTTCCCGTTGACGCGCACCGTCCAACCCTCATGCATCGTGTCGCCGTCGAACACGCGGGCGGGCTTCAGCAGGTATGTCTCGGCGGGCTCGCGTGGCTGCGGCCTTTGGGCGATGGCCGCGGCTGGAAACAGTGCGAGAAGGAAAGCCATGGCGAGCGGGCGGTGCACGGGCATGCGGCAATTATACGCCGCGCTTTTGGGCGGCTGCCAGGTCGACCGGCCAGCGGTCTCGGTGACACTCTCAGCCCCCTCACGGCCGCCGTGCGCTACCTTGTGAAGGAAGGAGCCGTCCATGAAAAGATCCGCTCTCATCCTGGCATTATCGACCGTCCTTTGCGCCGCCGAGAAAGTCGAGATCCTTCGCGACGAATATGGCGTGCCCCACATTTTCGCCGCCACGGCCGCCGGAGCGGCGTTCGGGTCGGGCTACGCCCAGGCCGAGGACCGTCTGGAAGAAATGCTGCGCAACTACCGCAAAGCCGAAGGCACCATGTCCGAAGCTTTCGGCCCGGAGTTCGTGTTTCACGACTACCGGCAGCGCGTCTGGCGCCATCGCCAGGTAGCCCAGGAACATTACAAAGACCTGGACCCCAAGCTGCGCGCCATCTGCGAAGCCTTCCAGGCGGGCGTCAAGAAGTTCATGCAGGAGCATCCCGAGCAGGTGCCCGCCTGGGCGCCCAAGCTCGAGCCCTGGCAGATCATCGCGCTCGGCCGCTACATCATCTGGGGATGGCCCGAAGGCGAAGCCGGCGGCGATCTGAAGCGCATCGGCATCGATCCCGACCCGGTCGCCTACCACGGCTCCAACGAGATGCTGCTGGCGCCCTTCCGCACGGCCATGCACGCTCCCATCGCGGTGGTGGATCCGCACTTGAGCTGGTACGGCGAGTTCCGCTTCTACGAAATGCGGATCTACGGCGGCGAGCTGAGCTTTTCCGGCGCGGCCATCCTCGGCCTGCCCTTCCCCTCGCTGGGCCACAACCGCTATCTCTCGATTGCCATGACCACCGGCGGCCCGGACACATCCGATGCCTACGAAGAGGAGGTCAAGGACGGCAAGTACCGATTCAAGGATGAGTGGCGGCCGCTGGATGTCCGCACCGAGCGCATCGGCGTGAAGGTGGGCGGCGAGATCCAATGGCAGGACGTTCGCATCGAATCCACGCACCACGGGCCGATTGTGGCGCACAAGGACGGCAAGGCGTATTCGCTGGCGATTCCCTACGCCAACGAGTTCCAGTTGCTGGATACCTCCTGGCACATCGCCACGGCCCACAATCTCGCCGAGGCGAAAAAGGCGCTGGCCGGTCTCCAGTTGATGGCGCAGAACATCATGATCGGCACGGTGGATGGCGACATCTATTACGTGCGCAACGGCCGCGTGCCGATCCGGCCCGCGGGCTGCGACACATCCAAGCCCATGTCGGGACCCGCCGGGCAATGCGAATGGCAGGGACTGCATCCGTTCGAGGACCTGGTGCAGATCTCGAATCCACCGCAGGGATACATGCAGAACTGCAACGTCTCGCCGTTCGCCATGATGAAAGACTCTCCGCTGGTGCCCGAAAAATGGGCCGCGCATCCGTACATATATAATGATTCGCGCCGTCCGCCGCACCAGCGTGCCGCCATGATGGTGGACCTGCTGGACGCAGCCCGCAGCGTGACTGCCGAGCAGATGACCGGGATCGCCTTCTCGCCCGAGGTGTGGCACGCGGAGCTGTGGCAGGAGCGCATCCGCAGGGCCGCGGCCACTGGTCAGTCTGCCAGCGAGCTCGGCAGGATGCTCGCTCAATGGAACCATCGCAGCGACGCCGATTCGCGGGCCGCGTTGGGCTATTACCTCTTCAAGACCGCCATGGGACTGGCCGGCCGCGCGGTGGATCCGCCCGACTCGCTGACCGACGAAGCCGTGCGCGGCGCGCTGGCCAAGGCCGAGCAGCGCCTGCGGTCGGAGTTCCCACCCGACGCGGTCTTCGGCACGCTCTTCCGCGTCGGCAGGCAAGGCGGCTCGCGAACCTGGCCGGTGAGCGGCGGCACGCTGGCCGAAGCCGGCATGGCCACGCCGCGCGCCATCTCGTTCAGCAAGGTGGGCAACGAAATGGTGGGACATTCCGGCCAGACATCCACGCAGATTGTGGTCCTGACTAAACCGCCGCAGTCCTACATGGTGATTCCGCTCGGCGAGAGCGATCATCCCGACTCGGGCCACTGGGACGATCAGGCCGAAAAGCTCTTCAGCAAGGGACGGGCGAAGCCCACATACTTTGCCAATCGCAAAGAATTGGAGAAGCACGTCAAGGGGAAGAAGGAACTGACGTTCTGAGCGTCCCGTTACACTGGATAATTGGAGGAAGCGAATTTGAAATTCGTGACAGAAAGCTCCATATCCGGTACTGTGGAAGAAGAGGGAGCTGGAGCGATGGACGTTAGGCTAAGCCTAAACCCCGAAGTCGCGAAGGGCCTGCTGGCGCGAGCACGTGCGCGTGGCGTGTCGCTGGGCGACTACCTTCAGGAGATCGTTGCCAGGGAGGCAGGCTTATCGGCCGCGTCTCCGGCTCATGAGCGGTTCGGCAACCTCTCGGATCTTTTGCTGAACTCCCCGTTTGCCGGAGCCAATCTCGACCTGGAGCGATGCAAAGACTATCCACGCCCGATTGAGATTGGATGAGCGGCTTCCTGATCGATACCAATGTTCTGTCCGAATTACAACCGGCCGGGTGGTCCCGACGCCGGCGTGAAGCGCTGGATCGAGACGACAGACCGCCAATCCGGGGATGTAGCGTCATCAGGCTGGCGGAAATTCAAAAAGGAATCGGGCTGCTGGCCGACGGCAATCGGTGCGTTCAACTGGAACAGTGGATGAAGCAAGACCTGGAAGCATACGCATAAGCAACCCGCGTGCCGGGAGGAGTCCATCTGCCGCTCGCGCCGTCTCGATCCTTCGCCATCGAATGCCGAGGCCGGCGGATTCGCATAGCGGCGTTTCGAGATCCGCCAACCAACCGTCAGCCAATACACCGTACTCGACGCGATCCAGCACTGTCTCGACTTCATGCGCACCGGCCGAAGTGTCGAGCAAGTTAATTGGAATCTCTCCGCCCAATGCGCGGTTCGGTGTGGTGAGCCAATGCGCTGCCTTCCTCGTGTCGCCCAGAGTGTCGATCGCCTTCGCCAGGGTGCGCGCGGTTCGGATCACGATCTTCGACTGCTCCGGCGTCAGACGCGCCGGCGCTATGTTCAACTTTGCATCGCCCGTGTTCCTCCGATTCGCCGTGTCACGGAGAGAGCCGATCAAGGATCCCAGCGGTCCCATCGCACGCAGGTCAATCGATTTTATTCCAAGCCGGCGCGCTTCCCCCTCGGCATCGGCGCCCCGGATCGCTGCAACCAATTGAACGGCTGTCTCCGCGGGCAACCCTTTGCGAGTCGCGCGAGCGAGGTCTAGGTTCGATTTGACAGACGCGCCGAGAACCCGCTCTCCCCCAAGCAAATCGGCAACCTGCGTATCCATATCCAATTATCATCCCAGGCCAACTTCAAATTGCAATGGCGCCGGCCGAGCCGGAGGAGGCATTGGCCCCCTACAGCGCTCCCGCGTGAGCGTCGTACGCCTGCCGTCCGAACAGCACGAACACCACCTCCCTCACCGTGCCCTCCGGCCTCTCCAGGTGCGCCTTCACTTCGCGAAGCGCGATGGCCGCGGCTTCCTCCAGCGGGTACCCATATACTCCCGTGCTGATCGCCGGAAAGCTGATGGTCGCGGCCGCGCGCTCTTCCGCCAGCTCCAAGCGCTTTCGATAGCACGAGGCCAGCAGCTCCGGCTCGCCGTGGCGGCCGTCGCGATATACCGGACCGACCGCGTGGAACACATGCTTCGCGGGCAGTTTTCCGGCGGCCGTGGCCACCGCGCTGCCCGTGGGGCAACGGCTGATGCGCCATCGCGATGGTCGCGGCTTAGATCCAACACTGTTCACTTACTGAATCTCGCATAATACAGTGACAATCTCGCAGGATATAATGACAGCGGGCGCGAGATCGATTATCCTGGAGGCATGCCTGCGCGCGTTCGTCCTCGCCGCGATTTTCAGCAGCTCGAGCACCGCCGCAAACAAGCGGGCCGCCTGTTTGCCGCCGGCAAGAT
>Ga0116223_10001360_pt1 | contig 25284 bp, 38 predicted proteins | sample Sb_taG_3_FD_90092 | JGI IMG/M metagenome (GOLD analysis project Ga0116223, IMG submission 90092) | Peat soil microbial communities from Weissenstadt, Germany - Sb_50d_a_PC metaG | ecosystem: Environmental > Terrestrial > Soil > Wetlands > Peat | place: Germany: Weissenstadt | collected 2010-09-21 | reverse complement strand
CCTGTTCAGTCTGCCAAGCTTTGCGCCGCCCGCAGCTCCTGAAAGCATGACGCGCTATCCGCGCATCGACTGCTGGTCGGCCAATGGCGCGCTCAATGCTGCCGACATGTCGTCGGGATACCATGACGAGCCCGGCGCCCTGTGCCTGCGCCGGGCTCTTGATTCTCTCGCCACCGGCCACTATTCACTCACGCTATTCGACTGCCCGCCGCGCCCTCATTTGACAGCGTTTGCCGCCCTTCTGGCGGCCACACACGTGCTCATTCCCTGCGAGCCCAACCAATTCAGCGTTCGGGGCATGCAGCATCTGCTGGCCGAGATCGACAAAGCCCGCCAACGCAATCCGGGGCTCGCGCTCCTGGGTTATTTCCTGTCGCGCGTCAGCGGCCGCTCGCGGACACAGGCAGCATACCGTGACATGCTTGCCGAGGCGTTCGGGGCGGGAATGGTGCTCCGCACCGCGGTCCCTCAGTTGGCGACGTTCGAAGCGGCGATCAATCTGCGGCTGCCGGTGACCGTCTACCGGCCGCGTTCGAAGGCGGCGGCGATCATCCGGGAGCTGGCGGGGGAGATTTTGGAGAGGGCCAATGTCCACGCATGCGGGGGCGTGGGGATCCTAGTCGATTTGAATGTCCTTCCTGCACTGGCGCTGCGGCGCGGTCAAGCGCGTCCACGCTGCTCATCGAAAACGTCCAGCGCGCCAACCTGCCGCCACTCGAGCTGGCCATGGCGCTGGCCGACATGGAAGTTGGCGGCGCCTCCGTCGATGCGCTGGCGCGGCTGCTATGCAAGAGCGCGTCATTTATAAGCAAGTCATTGACCGTGGCCCGCGGCCTGGATCCGGCAGCGCGGCAACACGTCGGCGCCGGCGGCCAATCGATTGACGTACTCTATGAAGTGGCCCTGACGCCGGCGGCCGGCCAGGCCGAGCTGGTCGAGCGCATTCAGGCCGAACATCTGACGCGCAGCGAGGTGCGCCGCATTGCCGGCGCCGCGCGAGCTGCCAGGCCCAAGACGCGTGGCCGGCCATCCGCCAGCAGGCCTTACCGGGAGACGATCCGCATCGACGAGCTGGGCGCCACCATCACGATCGCCTTTGCACGGACTGAGGCGACGGCAGTCGAAATCCTGCATGCCCTACGCCTCGCGGCCGAGCGCGTTCAATCCCGCCAGGCAAGCTGACTCTTCAGGCCGTGCAACTCACTCGCTACAATTCGTGACATGCGCCAGCGGATATCCATCCTGCAAGCGGCAAGGACGCTGCGCGAGCCCTTCACGGTTGAGGAGCTAACCGTCGCCGCCTGGCAAGCGGCGCCTGCTGCCTTTGGGCTGCGCGAGTATGCGCTGCCCGACAAGCGCCGCGTCTTGCGCATGCTGCACAGGCTCGTGCGCCGCGGCTCGCTGTGCCGCACCGCCAACGGCCGCTATCGGCTAACCTGGCATGGCTGCTGGGAACTAGGTGAGGAGAGTATCACGGAGGATCGATGCCCGATCTATTGCAAGCGCCGCGCGCGCCCGGCCAAGTTCGGCGCCTGCTGGCTGGCCAACGCAGCGCGGCTGATCTCACGCCCGCCGATGAATCCGCCATCCAGTTAGCGATCGAGGTGAGCCGCGACGGCACGCATGCTGCCATAGCCAGACGCCTCAACTTCCTGGAGATGCTGCATCGCCCGTCAAGGCGCCGTCCGCAATGGATGGGTGCACAGGCCCGTGAGTCGGTGCAGCAGACCGCGCTGCTGCTGATCGAGGAGCTTCGCCAGCTCACGTTTCCCGACGTCCCGGTCGGGTAGCTGCTCCTGCTTGTTCAGGAACTCAAGCACCAACAACGCCAAGCCGCTATCATTCTGGGAGAACATGCACACGCGCGTGCCATCGCGATCGACGATGCCGGCCTTACCGTCGATCCAGCAGAACTCGAATGGCCTGTTATAGATACTCATAGTAGATACCGTTAGTAGATATGCCTCACCGCATCCCAACTCGCCGCCGCCCGCGCCCTCATGACCCGCGCCCCTCGACGCACCATCGCTGCTACACCCGCGCCTGGGAGAAGGCCAGCCGCGCCTACCGCCGCGCTCACCCGCTCTGTGCGGAGTGCGCCCGGCAGGGCATCAGCACCGCCGCCGCCTTGGTCGACCATATCATTCCCCACAAAGGCGATCCCGTTCTGTTCTGGGATCAAGACAACTGGCAGTCACTTTGTATCAATTGCCATAACGCCAAGACAGCCCGCGAGAACCATGCAGCCCCGCCCCTACCGCACCCAGCCAAGCCCGGTACCCCCTAACCCCCTGAAATTCTACGACCGCGCGCCCGGCGGACCGTTTACGCTCACAAACACGTGCGCCCGCGAAATTGAAACGCATGGGTCCAACGGGCCCAAGGATCAACCAGACCGAGGTGATATCCTGGCGGCATGCCAAACCAACGACCTCGCAAGCGACGAGTGGAACCGACGCGGAAGCCCTTGCGGCTCGAGTATTTGGATCCAGCGCAGCTTGCCAGCAATCCGGGCAACTGGCGCACGCACCCGGCGAAGCAGGTCAGTGCGCTCCGCGACGTCATCGACCAGGTCGGCTGGGCCGGAACGCTCCTGTTTAACGAGCGCACCAAGCGACTGATCGATGGCCACGCCCGCAAGGAACTTTGGAAGGGCAAAGGCAAGGTGCCAGTGTTAATCGGCTCCTGGAGCGAGGCCGAGGAAAAGCTCATCCTCGCAACCTTGGATCCACTCTCGGCAATGGCCACGACCGATACCGGGAAGCTCGCGGCCGGCATGGACCTGAAGCCGCAACAGGAAGGCGGCCAGCGCCGGGAGAAGAAGCCGCGCGCTGACCCGGTACAGACATCTGCACTCGAATGAGCGAGCCGGGCTCATTCCTCCCTCTGTTGCCGCGGCTTCGGGCCACGCGGCCTGGGCTTGATCAGCCCGCGGCTGGTGGGGAGCTTGACGCCGCGGCATATGATCCTTACCGCGTAATCGTTCAGCGTCTGGCCCCGCGCGGCTGCGGCGCTGCTGAGCAGGCTACGCAGCTCGGGCGTAATCCGCAGCTCCAACCGTTCGGCCCCCGGCGTTGTCGGCATATCTCGCCTCCTGGGGCAAACTGTACCAATGCTACCGGGAGATTTCCAGACTTTTTTCCAAAAATGCCTTGCGAACTCGAAATACTCCCGGTAGAATAACGAATAGATTGGTAGAGCAAAGGAGACAAACATGGAAATCGAAATCGCAGCGACGGTGGCAGCCCTGATCGTACTGGCGGGCGGACTCGGGCTCGGCTGGACGTTGGTCACTCTGGCCAGGGGCCTCTGGGCCGTGGGCACCTTGCTGATTCGCGGACACTGGTAAGCCTATGCCAGGCCACCGGGCGATCTCAGGTGGCGGCCAACCCCGGCCCTGATCCGGGGCACGAAAGGACAACTCCCGTGGCAAAATATCAAGTCAGCTATTCCTGCGGTCACATCGAAACCGTCAACCTCCTTGGGCCGCACAAGCAACGCGAACGCAAACTCGAGTGGTACAGATCCCACGGGCTGTGCTCTCCCTGCTGGCACGCCCGCCGACAGGAAGAACGCGATCGCGCCTCGGGCGAGGCGGCCATGGAGGCCTTCGCCTTGGGCTTTGCCCCGCTCGAAGGCAGCGCCAAGTCCAGAAACACCACGCTTGGGATTGCCTGAAAGTATACGGGCGCCAATTTCCGAAAGGACCCCAGTCATGACTCTTGAAGAAGCGATCTGTAAGCACGGCAACCGCCATTACGACGGTCTGCTCGTAAAGCTGCAACAAGACGGATTCCGGTGCGTCGGCCAACACCTCGGCGGCGCCGGGTGGATCATCGGAGCCGATGGACCGCCCTACGCGGACATGCCGGATCGTCACTGGATTTGCCCACCACACCTCCTTGGCAGAGTGATCTTCGTAGATCACTGGGGCGGTGGTTGGGCTTTGCCTCTTGAAACTCCGAAGGAGACCTAAGCAATGGCGAAATACGCAATCACCCACTCCTGCGGCCATACTCAGACCCACGCGCTTTTTGGTCCCGGCCGCGACCGCGAGCGCAAGCTCGAATGGCTGGCTGGCACGCTCTGCTCCGACTGCTGGCAGGCCGAGAAGGATCGCCAGCACGCTGCGGAAACGGCCGCTGCTCAGGCCCAGGCTCAAATCGCTGGACTGCCTGCGCTTACGGGCACGCCGAAACAGGTCGGCTGGGCCGAGGCATTGCGCGCCCAAGCGTTGAATAGTCTTGATGAGTTCGCCGAAACAATCAGATCCTACCAGTTACCGGCGGACATTCACCAAGGCATCGAGCGCGCCCGGCGCGAATTGATTTTCAGGGACGTGGTGTGTAAAGGGCGCCGTCTGGCCATCCCCGGTGTCTTCGGGTACGACAGCGCGGAAGGCACGATTGAGTCACTGCTATGGGCGCTCCACGATCAGCCTCAATTGCTCGAAGAGGTCCGGGATCTGACGGAATTGGCCCTATCCGAGCTGCGCTCGGAATCCAGCGCCAAGTGGTGGATCGATCACCGCGACGATAGAAAGAATCCGCTCGCCGAGAAACTGGTGGAGCGGATTGAATTGGCCTGCCCTGGAGTCAGGGCGTTTCTCGCCTCCTGCAAAGAGGAGGCAGCCAATGGATAACCTCGATTTCTCAGCGCTGAGCGACGACCAGCTCCTAGCGCTGCTGCGGGCGACGCTTCAGGAATGCGTGGCCCGCAATCCGGCCGTCGAGGCTGCCGCGCGTGCCGCGGTGATTGACGAGTCGGAACGGGCGCGCATCGTCGCCAGCGCTTCCGCGGCTGAGGCAGCCAAGTTGCGGGCCATGGAGCGCGAGCGGATCGCCAAAGAGGCAGCTGCGCGGGTAAGACAGGAGCAGGAGGCAACACTAGCTGCGGGGGAAAAGGCTCGGCGTGAAGCTGCGGCGCGCGAGGCGCTAGCCAAGGCAGAGAAAAAAGAGTGTAACCAAAAGCAATGGCTAGCACGCGCGGCGGAGTTGGTCGGCCGGGCGGCACACGACGTGACGATTGTCTGCCTGCACGACACCTATAACGACAGTTCAAAAACCCGCGTGTTAATCAACGCCGGCGGAAGTTCGCGGTACAGCCGCGACCACCTGGCCGACTACAGCCAATCGACCAATAAGCTCTCCACGAAACAGAGCCTGGTCGGCAAGAAAAAGGACCTCCTGGCCTTCTGTGCCGAGCTGGCCGCGTCTCCCCAGGGAGTGCTATCTGGGTCGGAGTTCGCCTGGTAGGAGGCCGCATGCTCTACGCCATGAAACTCGAAGCCATCGCGGACCACATTCTCTACGAGCGGCGCATGTGCCGAAAATACGGCGTCGCTTGGCAGCCGAAGCGGATGATCGAATATCAGATTCGGCCGGCCTGGGTCGCCCGCATCATCGGCTTTCAGCCCGACGGCCGCGAGATCAGGCAGTTCCTGCGCGGCCGGCGGGATTATAGCCAGGCGACCAGCACCGGCTCGCGTGGCATCTGGATCCACTATCTGCTCGATGATGGGATTTATGAAGTGAACGAGCCGGTGAAGTGGGGTCAGTGCCGGCGTTATTTCCTGCGTGTGCGCAACGGCGCGGCCACGGAAGTGGTCAGGAGGGGTTATGTCAGACCTTAAACGTGGGCTCGGCGTTGACGTCTTGCAGGCCGCTCACCAGCGCCTGGCATTGGTGTTTGACCGTTTTCCGAAAATTTATGTGTCCTTCAGCGGCGGCAAGGACAGCTCGGTGCTGCTGCACCTGGCCATCGCCGAGGCAAGAGCGCGCAAGCGGCGCATCGGCGTGCTGTTTATCGATCTGGAAGCGCAATATCGGCTGACCATCGAGCACGTGCGCGAGAGTTTTGCGGCGGACGCCGACGTGATCGAGCCCTATTGGGTTGCCTTACCGATTCACCTGCGCAACGCGGTCAGCCAGTTCCAGCCGTTCTGGGTGTGCTGGGATCCGGAGCGGGAAGCGGACTGGGTGCGGAAGCCGGACAAGCTATCGATCACCGATCCGCGCCGCATTCCCTTTTTCCGGCATGCCATGGAGTTCGAGGAATTTGTTGCCGAGTTTGGCCACTGGTACGGGGATGGGAAGCCTACCTGTTGCCTGGTGGGCATTCGTTCCGACGAGAGCTTGAACCGCTGGCGCGCCGTTGCTTCTGCGGGGACAACGCGCTTCGAGGGTTACAAGTGGACAACATGGAAACTCGGCGCTGTTTTCAACGCTTATCCCATTTACGACTGGCGGACGCGCGACATCTGGATCTATAACGCGCGGACCGATGCGCCCTACAATCGCCTCTATGACCGGTTTTATCAGGCTGGTCTGACCATCCACCAAATGCGCATTTGCCAGCCCTACGGCGACGATCAGCGTAAGGGTCTCTGGCTATTTCACATTGTCGAGCCGGACACCTGGGCCCGCGTGCTGGCGCGCGTCAACGGGGCCAATCAGGGCGCTCTCTATGCGCGCGAAAGCGGCAACATCCTCGGCGTGCTGAAGATCACCAAGCCGGAAGGTCATTCTTGGCAAAGCTTCGCAGAGTTGATCCTCGACAGTCTGCCGCCGCGGCTGCGCGAGCATTTCCACAACAAAATAGCAACATTCATTCACTGGTACGCCGCGCGTGGCTACGCGAACGGCATTCCAGACGAGGCCGACCCGAAAGAGGAGGCAAGCAAGCGCGCGCCGTCTTGGCGGCGCGTGTGCAAGGCGCTCCTGCGCAACGACTACTGGTGCAAGGGCTTGTCCTTCACGCAGCAAACTAGCGGCAATACCAGCTACGACAAGTATCTGAAAATCATGCGCAAAAGGAGGGGGAAATGGCGGATCTACGAATCACGCGACTGACGAACGAGGATGCAAAGTTTTATGCGACGTTGGGCCCGTTCCTGGCCAAGCGCGAGGTGCACAAGGTGATCAGCGCGCCGCCCTGGGACGACGCCGGCAAAACCTGGTTCGTGTGTTGGCGCAACGGAAAAGTGGCTGGCTTCGCAGGCGTGGTTATCGATGGCGAAAAGGCAAGCTTCTGTTCGGATTACACCCCTGAGGTAGTCGTTCGCGAGCTACTGATCCGGGAGCGCTCCAAATGGGCCAAGGCGCAGGGCGCTCACCAGGTCTCGGCCGTGGTCGGCACAGCGGACGAGGAGACTTACGTGCGCCACGGTTTTGAGGTGGCGCGCAAGTTAAAAAACTTCACGGTTATGCGCAAGGAGCTGAAATGGGCATCAGTTTGATCGGCAGCGCCTTGATCGAGCGCGGCAAGGCTATCGCCGAGGATGTGGCCACGCTGCCACCAGACGAGGCGGTGCTTGTTCTCAACGCGATTCGCCTGGCCCTGCACGCTGCCAGTCCCATGCGTGCCGAGCCAGTGGATTGCGTGCAGTGGGTTCCGGCAGAGGATGTCGCGGCCAATGATTACAACCCGAACACCGTGGCGCCCCCGGAGATGCGCTTACTGGCGACATCCATCGAGGAAGACGGCTACACGATGCCGATCGTCACATGGCTGGACCAGGAGCGGCGCGAGGTCGTGGATGGCTTCCATCGGCGGCGCGTGGGCGTCGAGAACCAGACCGTGCGTGCCCGCGTTCGCGGCCTGCTGCCGGTCACTACCGTCAATCAGGAGCGAATCGACCGCGGCGATCGCATTGCGGCGACCATCCGTCATAACCGCGCGCGCGGCAAGCACCAGGTCCAGGCCATGAGTGAAATCGTCCAGGAGCTGGCGCGGCGGAATTGGTCCAACGGCAAAATCTCCAAAGAGCTTGGCATGGAGCCGGACGAGGTATTGCGTTTGAAGCAAATCACGGGATTGGCGGAAATGTTCGCCGATCAGGAATTCTCTGAAGCTTGGGAGGCCATCGATGGGCAAGCTGACTAATCCGCTACAGGCCTTGATCGGCAAGGCGGCAAACTGTCTGCCGACCTGCACCGGCGAGGTGCAGCGCGTCCGCGCTCGCTTGGAAACGCCAGGAGCCGGGACAGTGATCCTTTGCGACGCGTCGGCTTCGATGGCCGAGCGCGCCAGCAATCGCCCGAAAATTGAAATCCTGCACGATGCCTTGCGTGAGTGCCCGGCGGAAGCGGTGTATCTGGCGTTCGCCGCCGATGTGCGCCAGTTTCAGCGTGAAGAGCGGCTTGAGCCTAATGGCTGCACCGCCATGCATCTGGGGCTTCGTCGCGCAACCGCCTTTGCCCCCATGCAAACCATCGTAATATCGGATGGATGCCCGGACTCGGAGCAATCAGCCCTAGACGCCGCTGAACATCTGCCGGGACGGATCGACGTGATTTACTGCGGCCCAGACTCGGACGCTCAGGCCATGGATTTTATGCGCCGATTGGCGCGCGGTCAGGTGATTGTTTGCGATGTAATGCGGATGAGCCGCCCGGAGCTGGGCAGCGCGCTGAAAAGCTGCCTGGCGCTGCCGGCGCCGCGGGAAGGCGGATAACATGCAAATTGAAATTCACAACCACGGCCCGCTCATCCTCGCCTCCAATTACTGGGAGAGTGACTGCGAGCGGACCGGCAAGATTTTTCTGTCGCCCAACGCCGGCGCCGTCCGCCTGCTCTGGCCGCGCTCGCTGCGCCAGGCCATCGAGGACATGCGCGCGGCACAGTACGCGGTTTGTTCGCTGGGCCCCTGGCCGGAGCAACGCCTGGATCAGGCCGTCGAGATCCTCTGGGAGGACGGCTCCGACAGCCCGTACTCCGTGCACCTCTCACCGGCCAGTTGCGGAGCGCTCCCTGGCGAGCCCGCCGCCGGCCGCGAATGGGTGATTAGTGTGTGGGATCTCAAAAAGAACCGGCCGCACAAGGCGCTCGAGCGCATCTGCCACTGGCGGCGCGTGCCGGCGATTCCCTGGCTGAAGCCATGGGCGGGATAATAGCTTGGCACGTCGAGCGCGCCGAAGGCCAAGAGCCGAGCGTGCGTGGCTAGAATTTCTTCGCTCTCGCCACTCGCCACTCGCCACTATCTGCTACTCTCGGGCCATGCGTGGCCGCAAACCCATCCCGAACGCCCTGCACGATCTGCACGGCAACCCCGGCAAGCGCCGGCGCAACCTCGAGCCCAAGCTGCCGCCGGGGCTGCCCAGCTGCCCGGACCACCTCGACAAGCAAGCCAAAACCGAATGGCGCCGCCTGGTCAAGGACCTGCACGCCGCCGGCCTCCTCAAACGCATCGACCGCGCCATGCTCGCCGCCGCCTGCCAGTCCTATAGCCGCTGGGCCCGGCTGGAACGGATTGTCCAGAGCACAGGCGAGGTCATCCAAACCGGCAGCGTGTTGACCGACAGCGACGGCAACGTCCTGGAGGATACGCGCCAGTTCAAGCCCAATCCCTACCTCGGGGCCCTCAACCGCGCGCTCAAGCAAATGCACTGCTTCTACTCCGAGTTCGGCATGAGCGCCGCCAGCCGCGCCAGGTTGCACCTCGAGGGACAGGCCAGCAGCAGCGAACACGATGAGCTGAAGCTGTTCGTGGGCTCTTAACCAGGAGGCAGGAACCAGGAGGCAGGAACCAGGAATCATCCCTGACCCCTGTCTCCTGCCTCCTGTTCCCTTTTTGCACATGAGTATGGACAAGATCACCAAACAATGGATGCGCTCGGCCGCCGATGAGCGCGCCGTCGACGCCGGCTGCCGCTTCGATCTCCAGGCCGCCGATCGCGTCCGCCAGTTCGCCGCCAAGTTCTGCCGCCACGCCGAAGGCCAGTTCGCCGGCAAGCCCTTCGAGCTGTTCGATTGGGAATGGCTGGACGTGGTCGGCCCGCTCTACGGCTGGAAAGATGCGGCCGGCATCCGCCGTTACTCGAAGTTTGCCGGCTGGGTTCCCAAAAAACAGGGCAAGAGCAGCCTGGCCGCCGTGCTCATCGTCTACATGCTGCTGGCCGACGGCGAGGCAGCCGCGGAAATCTATGGGGCAGCGCGCGATCGTGGCCAGGCAGGCGTCGTGTTCAAAGTCGTCCAGAACATGGTCAACCAGTCTCCGGCCCTGCTCCAATACCTGAAGGTAATTCCCAGTGTCAAGCGCATCGTTTTCGAGCAACGGGCCAGCTTCTATACCGTGCTGTCGGCGGAGGCGCGCAAGACCGGCCACGGCGTCAACGGCCATTTCGCCGTCATCGACGAGCTGCACGTCGTTACGGCCGAACTCTACAACACGCTGCGTTACTGCGGCGCCTCGCGCCGCCAGCCGATCTTTTTCGAGATCTCGACCGCAGGCAACGACAAGACGTCCCTCGGCTACGAACGCTACCTCTACGCGAAGAGCGTGCGTGATGGCAGCAACACGGACGATACCCGCCTGCTCGTCTACATCACCGAAGCGGATGGCAACGACGTATGGGAAGATGAAAAGCAGTGGCGCAAAGCCAACCCCTCCCTCGGCCACACGATTGCCCTGGACAAGTTCCGCGCGGACTTCAGCGAAGCCAAGAACGGCACGCCCAGCGACCGCGCCGCCTTCCGCCAGCTCCGCCTCAACATCTGGCAGGATGCTACCAGCGGCTACTTCGACATGCAGCAATGGGACGCCTGCGGCCGCTTCGCCGTCTCTCTGGAAGCCCTCCACGATCGCGATTGCTACGGCGGCCTCGATCTCGCCAACACGCTCGACATGACTTGCTTCGCGCTCGCCTTCCCCGATGAAGACGGCGGCTATACCTTGCTGCTCTGGTGCTGGGTCCCCGAGGACATCAACCAGGAGCGCGAACGCACCAACCGCCGCACCTATTACGACTGGATTCAACAGGGGCTGATCCGCAAGACCGAGGGCGACGAGCTCGACTATGCGCGCGTCCGCCGCGATGTCCGGGAGATCGGCGAGCACCACAACATCAAGTCCATCGGCTACGACCCGTGGAACGCCGGCCAGATCGCCCAGGAGCTCCAGTCGGACGGCTTCGTGATGGAAAAAGTCCCACAATGCATCGCCAATTTCAACGAAGCGCTGGTGGCGATGTCCCGGCTGCTCAAAGCCGGCACGCTCCGCCACGGCGCCAACCCCGTGCTGCGCTGGATGGCCGGCAACACCGTCGTCCGCGCCGATGGGCTAGGCTGCGTGATGCCCGCCCGCAAAAAGTCCACGGACAAAATCGATGGCATCGTTGCCGAGGCCATGGCCATCGGCCAGGCCATCGGCAAGACCAAAGACGATGACTGGTACGAACCGGGCATGTTGAGAGATTAGGGGATAGGGGCCACGCCGTGATTATCAGTTGCCTGTTCGGCCGGGAGGCCATCGCCCTGGTGGCGTCCTATCTCCACGAACGGGCGCCCACAACCTTGGTCGGCCTACTGGCCGCCGAGGACCACGATGGCCAATTGCCCCTAGGCGTTACAATCGCGTGGTCCTTCGGCACGCCCCCCATGCACGTGGCCCGCGACATCGCCACCTGCTTCGCGGGCGAGGTGAAGAAGTAGAACAGGAGCAAACGGAGGAAGCGGCGATATGCGCGTTGGGATCATAAAGACGAGTCCGGAACTGACCCAGCAGGTAATCGATGCGCTGCCCAACGATTGGGAGTTGCTTGGCAAGCGAACAGGCTGGCCGCAGTTGCAAGGCAAGGTCGGCCTCAAACTCCGTTGCGACTGCTTTGATGACGTGCCGGATAATACCCTCGATAAGGACCTTCCCATCTATGGCACGATTTTCTTCAATTCGCTCGGCATTGCAGTGTTCGAATCTTTGGCCGAGGAATCCAAGCAGGAAAGCTGGCGCGACCGGCCGCCGCTCTTGTAGCATAATCCGCATGCATGGGCCCTCGTCGAGATTGTCCCCGAGTCTGAGGCCGCACTTTGGACGCGGGACGCACACGGTCGCACCGTGGTTTCGCCGGGGGCCCACCCTCCGTTGCCTCCGTTTCCTCCTGTTCAATCTGCTCTACTGATCCCAGACGCGAGAGCGTCGCGCCCGCGCGTAGCTACGTGACGGGAAGGGAACGAGGCCCCATCCATGAGAGCCCTTGCCGCCAAGCTGCTTGCGCGCGCCCGCGACATCGTTCGCCGGCGTTGGCCTCCGCTACGGCGCCTGCTCCTGCTCGCTTCCCAACTCCTCACACTCCGCGACTACCTGGGCCTGGCCGCCCTGGCCGGCATGATCGCCGGCTGGTGGATGATCTGGCCCGCTCTCGGTCTCATTATCCCCTGCACGATCCTGTTCGCACTGGTGACCCACAGCCGCCTCCGGGAGGAGGGGCGCGGCGAGAGGGACTAGGAGTCAGGAGCCAGGAATCAGGACTCAGGAGACAGGAGTCAGGGGTCAGGAATCACTGCTGCCTCCTGCCTCCTGATTCCTGCCTCCTAATTCCTGCCTCCTGATTCCTGACGCCTGCCTCCTGCCGTTCGCCCCTAAACCATGCTCGATCTGATCTACGGCCGGCCCAAACCGAAAGCCTTCTACGCCGACTGGCAGCCGATGGGCAGCGGCTTCTCGCGCTACTGGTGGGGCGGCCAGATGCGCACCCAGGCCGGCGTCGTCGTCGACCACGGCCTGGCCCTCACCCTGGCCGCCGTCTGGTGCGCCACGCGCATCCTCTCCGAAATCCCGTCGATGCTGCCGTTCAACCTCTACGAACGGCTGCCCGATGGCGGCAAGCGCATCGCCCTCGATCACGAAATCCACCACATCGTGAGCTGCCAGCCCAACCAATCGATGACAGCCATGCCGTTCTGGGAATCGCGGGCCGCCCACACCGTCAACTGGGGCAACGGCTTCGCCGAGATCGTCCGCGATCGCCGCGGCAACCTGGCCGAGCTGCACCCGATCCACCCCAGCCGCGTCAAGCCGCGCAAGAAGGCCGATACGGAAGTCTCGGCCGAATTCCCCTACCTGGTGCGCAACAACGATGGCTCGGAAACGCCGATGCGCGCCGACGAGATCCTGCACATCCCCGGCTGCATCAGCGAGGAGGGCATGTGGGGCAAGGGCTGCATCCCCTATGCCCGCGAGGATACGGGCACGGGGCTCGCCATGGGCCGCCATTCGGCCACCTACTTCAGTTCCGGCGCCACAGCCCGCGGCGTGCTCAAGGTCCCCGGCATGAAGGACCGCGATGCGCGCGCCAGTTTCCGCGCCGAATGGAAGGATGTGCACGGCTCCCCGGATTCCGGCGAAGTGATCCTCCTGCCTCCGGAAGCGGATTTCACGCAGATCTCGATCTCCAACGAAGCCAGCCAGTTCCTCGAGAGTCGCAAGTTCAACGTCGAAGAGATCTTCTGCCGCTGGTACCGGCTGCCCGCCCACTTCGCCGGCCTGCTCGATAAAGCCTCGTATGCCTCGATCGAGATGCAGTCCCTCGAGTTCGTCGTCTACGGCCTCATGCCCTGGCTGATCCGCAAGGAGCAGCATTGCAACTGGAAGCTGCTCACGCCCGAGGAGCGCAAGACCTACTTCTTCGAGCACGAGCTCACCGGCCTGCTGCGCGGCGATTTCGAAACCAGGATGAGGGGCTACCAGATCGCCCTGGGCATTGGCATCCTGTCGATCAACGAGGTCCGCCGCCTGGAAAACCGCGAAGTCCTGCCCGCCGAGCTCGGCGACGTGCACTTCGTGCCAGGCAACTGGACCACCGTCGAAAGGATGGTCTCCGGCCAGCTCGGCGCTGGCGACGACGCCGCCGGCCTACTACCGGCGCCCGCCGGCTCATCGGTCCCATCGGTCCCATCCGTCTCATCGCTCGCCTGGGGCGATCTCAAAGACAACGATCAAGCCCTCCCCTACCCCGACGTCCCCCAAAAGGACAATTACAGTTGCGGCGCCGCCATCTCCATGTCCGTCGGTGGTCTCTTCAAGGTCGGTCCGAAAACCCTCGAGGAATGGAAAACCGCCCTGGGCACCACGGTGGAGCACAGCACCGAGCCGATGCGCATCGTGGAGTACTTCACCGAGCTGGGCCTGGCCGTCACGGCTTGCCACGACCTCACCATCGACGATCTGCGCGCAGCCTGGCGGCAGGGCAAGGCCTCGATCTGTCCCATCCAGGAGTACGGCGTCCCCAGCAAACAGGCCAGCTTCAATTACGGCCATTACGTCGGGGTCGCCGCGGTCTGGCCCGGTTTCGTGCAGGTGCAGGATCCGTCGATCGACAATGTGCTCAAAGGCCAGGACGCCGACCAGGCCCCCGGCCAGATGGTGATCGATTACCAGAGGTGGAACGCCGGCTGGCACGATGAGGACTGGCGGAAGAAGCAGTTCGTGCATTTCGCGATCATGATCGGCCGCCGCGCCGTGGATGCCGAAGACGACGACGATGAGGATGATGGAACAGGAGGCAACAAAGGAAACGGAGAGAAGGAGAAAGGGGATTCCAATGGGAACGGAACAAAAAATACCAGCGGAGGTAACAACGACGGCAAATCCGCTCCTAATAGCAACACTGCCGCCACCGCCGCCGCTGCTCAACGTCAAGGCGTACAGGCGGTCCTTGCAGATGTCCTGGGCCGCATGTTTGGGAAAGAGTCAAAGCAGGCAGCGCGGGCGGCGGCAGCTAAGGGGCAGGGCCTCGAAGCGTGGCTAGCCGGCTTCTATCCAGCTCATCGCGCCAATTTGCTCACTGCCCTGGAAGCCCCCGCCCTCCTCATGCGCAGCCAGGGCCAGCCGATCAACACCCAGGCGATCGCCGACGCCATCACGACCGAATCGATGGGCCTCTTGCGGGACATGTACAATCGAGACACCCGCGCCCAGTTCGCCGCCAAGCTGGAAACCTGGCCCACGGAACGCGCCCAGGCCTGGGCCGAGAAAATCCTGAAAGGGGAGCTATAAAAGCGCCTCTTCATAGACAGGCGGCAGGAGACAGGAATCAGGAGACAAGCATCAGGCATCAGGAGCCAGGCATCACTGACTCCTGCCCCCTGCCTCCTGACTCCTGGACTGCCCCCTGATCCCTGCCCCCTGACCGCTGTTCCTCCATTCCCTCCTGTCCACGAATGCAGGAGGCAGGGGGCAGGAGTCACTGATACCTGACTCCCGATCCCTGACTCCTATTCAAAGGAGCCGCTCATGCCCCCGGCAACATCCACCAAGCTCTGGCTCGCCGATCACCAGTTCCTCGCCGGCGCCTCGCTGCGGCTGCGCAACCTGCACGCTCTGCCCTGCCAGGCCGAAATCGACGAGGCCCGCGTCAAGGCCGCCGCCAAGCAGCTCCGCCTCGCCGCCGGCAAGGTCGCCGTCATTCCCATCCAGGGCGTGATCGAACAGAAGATGTCGCTGTGGGGCTGGCTGTTCGGCGGCTGCTCGACCGAGGATACCGCCGCCGCCCTGCACATGGCCCTGGCCAGCAAGGACTGCGGCGCCATCGTTCTCGACGTCGATTCCCCCGGCGGCGAAGTCTACGGGGTCCAGGAGCTGGCCGATCAGATTTTCGCTGCCCGCAGCGTCAAGCCGGTGCATGCCATCGCCAACAGTTGCATGGCCTCGGCCGCCTACTGGCTCGGCTCCTGCGCCGCGCAGGTCTGCGCCAGCCCCGGGGCCGACGTTGGTTCTGTCGGCGTCTACACCGTGCACGAGGATTGGTCGGGCGCCTACGGCGAAGCCGGCGTCAAGTGCACGATCGCCAAGACCCCGAAAAATAAGGCCGAATTCAACGACCTGGAACCGCTCTCCGACGACGATGAGGAGCGCCTGCAGGAAATCGTCAAAGGCGTCTACGAGAAATTCGTGAAGGCCGTCGCCCGCAACCGCGGCGTCCCCCCCTCCGACGTGCGCAGCAAATACGGCAACGGCCGCCTCCTCAAAGCCGACGAAGCGCTCTCCGCCGGCATGATCGACAAGATCATGACCATGAGCGATCTGCTGGACCGCCTCACGGGAGGGGCGAGAGGCGAGGGATCAGGGCTCAAGGGTCAGGGGACCAGCATGGAGGTCCTCCGCTTGCGGCATCAGGTCGCAAAAGATAGAAAGTGCCGTAGTATGTAGCACAAGCTGATAGCTTGTGCGCCGCTCCCCGGAGGATCGAGCAATGAACCGCCGCGAGGCCTTCAAAGCAGCCCTTGGCTTGACCGCCGGCCTGGGCACTCTGCACGAGCTGCCCGATAAACCGCCGCTCGGCTTGTGCTACAAAATGGGCTATGCGTGAGGACCCTCCTACCCTCTTCGGCAAGCCGATCGTGTTCACCGGTTCCCTCGAATCGAGCAGGCACCGCTTCGAGAAAATCGACCTCGACCCGGTCACGATGATCGCCAAGCTCAACGCCTGGGACGCCGATGGCTGGGAGTACGTGCAGGGCTTCCCCGCTCTGCAGATGAGTCGAGTCGCCGGCGTGCCCATGAAGCCAAACGTGCTCTGCCTCCTGCGCCGCCGTAGTGAACTGCCCACGGCTGTGCAACAGGAGCGCATGGCCTGCGCCGCCGCCATGTGTGCAGGCTGCAAGCAGAATCTGCCCTACGATGAAGAGCACGGCGTGCACATCGAACCTGAAGGCACCGCCTTCTGCCGCGCCATCAGGATCCGCGAGCGCATGGACCAGTAGTCAGGGATCAGGAGTCAGGGATCAGGAGTCAGGGATCAGTGATTCCTGCCTCCTCACCGGACGCAGGCTAAAAAGGGGTTCGCCAGGAGTGAAGGATCAGGAGACAGGGATCAGTGATTCCTGCCTCCTCACTCCTGGCTCCTGCTAACCGAGGCATTCACCTTGACCAACCAACTCCAACATCCCGCCCCGCCGATCAGCCAGGCCGAACTGGACGAAATGCGCGCCCTGATCCCGCCCGGCTTCCAATCGCGCTGGCTGGCCGGCCGCTCGATCATGACCCACGAGCTGGCTGTCCATTACGTCGAGGACGTTCCCAGGCTGCTAGCCGAGATCGAGCGCCTGCGCCGCAGGAGCTTCGGAACCCTAGGGGAATTTCTCCGTGCCGTCCTGATTGCCGGCCAGGGTGGGCCCGTGGATCCCCGCTTGGAAGTCGCCAATGTCCCTCCTGCAATGGAAGGGGCCATCGACAAGCTGCGCTGGATCAGAGCCGAGGTCGATTCTCTTCTGCGCTGGGTAATACGCGGCGAATGGAGCCAAGATTCGTGGCGGAACCTGCAGAAGCATGTCACCCAGTTTGGCCAGTATTTCAAGCCGGCTTGCGTTCATGCCTACGGCCAAAGACTCGCCAGCCGGAGGGCCGGTCATGCCCAAGACCAAAAGCGCTTTTGATCTCCTGGTCGAGCATCTCGAAGCCCTGCCCCAAGTCCACGCCGCCATCTTGGAGCCCTTCGACTGGCCCGCCGTGCAGCAGCGCCTCGACCAGGCGGGCATCGACTACATCGCCAACCCCGTCCGCCTGCCGCGGCACATCGTTGTTGAAGACGATCTCACCCTGCAGGCCTGGGTGGTGCTCGCCAGCGCGGACGTCGGCGCCGGCCGCGACCGCAGTCTCTGCGGCCAAGGAGAAACGCCCAGCCCCCGAACCATCCTCGCCAAACGCTTCCACGCCCGCGAAAGCGTCGCCAGCCCCGGTTGGCGCAAGATCATGGAAGCCAACCGCGTGCAGGTATCAGGGGTCAGGAATCAGGGATCAGGAATCAGGGCTCAGGCATCAGCAGTCACTGACTCCTGACCCCTGCCTCCTGGCTGCTGGATTGCCGACAGCGCCGACGGCGAGGCAGTAGGGGCGAGGGAAGAGGGGATAGGGGCGTTTTTTACGCCGTAGGCGTTACACATCACAGCCCAGGGTCGCGGTACTCCGCGCACCCTGGGAAAAGCCGCCTTCAACGTGTTCTACCCCGAAGGGGTTGCACAGCGCGACAGTCGAATGTGGAACCCTTGCAGGGTTCTCCCAGCGGGCGCGGGCCGTTTCCCAGGGTGCGCGGCGTACCGCGACCGTGGGCATGTTGTGTAACCGCTTCGGGGTAATTCGCGCTTCCTGCGCCGGCGCTTTTGACTCGCCGCTCCCGGCTACACTCAAACCGACGTTCGAGCCTTCAGCTCGCGCGACACAGTAGACCTCCCCGACGTGCCTTTAGCTGCCGGCGTGGCTACTCGGTCCAGTTTTGCAACTGGCCGATGGCAAGCCCAGCGCTCGGCGCGGGTCTCCCGACCCCGTCACTCCTGTCCATCGGCCGCGGAGACGAGCCGATGGAAGTCCTCGACAAACTCTATACCCGCCTCGAAGAGACCGACGCCACGATCGACAAGCTCCTGGCCAACGAGAACCTGTCGGCCGACCAGCTCGCCGAGCACGACAAGCTGCAAACCAGCCGCAAGGCGATCCTGGCGGCCATCGACCGCGAAAACGACAAGATCAGCCGCCAGGAGGAGCGCCAGCGCCTCAAGGCCTCGCTGGATACCAACCGCCGCCGCATCGCCGAGGCCGACCGCACCCCCAATCCTCGTCGGATCGATCCGGACACTCCCGCCGGCACGCAGCTCAGTGTCCCCGCCACGCCCATCGATCACGAAGCCGAGCGACGCCGCGGCTTCACAACGCCGCGCGAATTCCTCAATTGCGTCATGCAAGCCGGTCTCCGGCCCGACCGTGCCGATCCGCGCCTGAGGCCCTTGCTAACGGTCGGCAGCGATGAAGCTTCTGGCACGAGCGATGCTTACGGCTCGTTCCTGATCCCGATGGGATTTAGCCCGGATTTTCTGGCCTTGACGCCGGAAGACGATCCCATGGCGTCGATGATCACGCGCGTGCCCATGACCACGCCTTCCGTGACCATCCCCGCACGTACCGACAAGAACCACACGACCAGCGTCGCCGGCGGTCTGACTGTCACGCGTCGCCCGGAAACCGTCGTCGGCACGGCCAGCCGCGGCCAACTCGAGCAGCTCGTACTCGCAGCGCACACTCTGTTCGGCCTCGCTTATGCGACGGAGGAGCTGCTCGTCGACAGCCCGTTGACTTTCATCGCCATTCTGGAGCGTGGCTTCAAGGAGCAGTTCCAATACGCGCTCATCAAGGAACGGTTGACCGGCAGCGGTGCCGGCGAGTTCGAGGGGGTGCTCAACGCCGGCAATCCCTACCTGGTTTCCGTGCCGGTCGAGAACGGCCAGGCCACGAAAACGATCACGCTCGCGAACATCTTGTTGATGATGTCGCGTTGCTGGGGCTACGGCCGTGCCCTCTGGATCGCCAACCACGACACCATTCCGCAGCTCGGCATTCTCAATCAAGCGGTAGGCGTGGCCGGCACCGGCATGATCTGGGAAACCAACGTCGAAGGGCCGATTCCCAACCGCCTTCTGGGCCGGCCGCTCATGTTCTCCGAATATGCCAGCACCCTCGGCACCGCCGGCGATCTGCTCCTGGGCACATGGTCGGAATACTTGGAGGGCACCTATGCTCCTCTGGAAAGCGCTGAAAGCGTTCACGTTCGCTTTGTGAACCATGAGATAGCTTTTAAGTTCTGGATTCGCAATTGTGCGAGATGTTGGTGGCGCAGCCCGTTGACACCTGTCAACAGCACAGCCACGCTATCGCCCTTCGTGGTGTTGACGGGCCGTTAAGCGAATTAGGAATCAGGAGTCAGGAATCAGGAGTCAGGAATCAATGCTGCCTGCTGACCCCTAGCCCCTGACGCCTGACCCCTGACACCTGACTTTTACTTGGAGCAAGCATGGCCAGCCAATTCCTCGCCCAGCATGTCGGCTCGCGGAACTTCATCGAGAGCATCGTGCACAGTCCGGGCGCCGCGACGGCCACGGTGCTCACGCCCAACAGCACGCCCACGCCCCAGTGGCGGAGCATGGAAAACTATGAGTATTTCCTGGTCTGCGTGGCCAACGCCGTGCTCACCGGCACCGGCCTCACGCTCCTGGAAATCGTCGCCGCCACCGACAGCCTCGGCACCAATATTCAACAAATCGTGACCACGGGTGCCCTGACGGGCTCCCTGGTCGACAACGGCGCCTCGATCGAAATCGAAGCCGGCCAGCTCGAAGAGGTCCGCGCCGCCGCCGGGCTGACGCTGCCTCTCCTGTGGGTCGCCGCGCGCATCACGATGAACAACAGCGCCGATATCATGGCCGCGACCTACGTGCGCAGCGGCGCCAAGCGGCCGTTCCTGAACCTGACGCCCTTGACCTTCTAGGAGTCAGGAATCAGGAGCCAGGAATCAATGTGCCTGACCCCTGCCTCCTGAGGAGTAGTGATGGCCGAACCCAAGAAACCCGAAGCCACGGCCGAGCGCATCGAAAGCCTGGCCAGGGAGATCTACTGCGCCCTGGTCGTGTCTTCGCACACCGCCCACAAGACGTTGGAGAGCCTGGCGGAGGATGCCTGGATCAAGGCCCGCGCCTTCTACAGCGGCAAGCGGGCTGAAAGTTAAAGGAGTCAGGAATCAGGAGTCAAGAATCAATGCTGGCTGCTGACCCCTGAATCCTGACCCCTGACTCCTGCTTCCTGACCCCTGCCTCCTGACTCCTGTTCCTAAGGACCCGACCCCATGCCAAAAACCCATTTTTCTCCCGTCGGCGGCAACAAATGGAACGCCCTCGCCTCCTTCTACGACGAGCTGCGCGCCCACGGCAATGTCTACTGGGTCAACAGCGTCACCGGCAACAACACCACCGCCACGGGCCTCTCGCCCGAAGATCCGTTCGCCTCGATCGCCTACGCCATCGGCAAGTGCGTGGCCAACAACAACGACCTCATCCTGGTGATGGCCGGCCACGTCGAAACCGTCATCGCCGCCGGCACGGTCAACGTCAACGTCGCCGGCGTCACGATTCGCGGCATCGGCACGGGCCGCCAGCGCGGCACGGTCAATTACACCACCGCCGCCGCCGCCTCGTTCAACATCACCGCCGCCGGCGTCACGGTGCAAAATCTGACCTTCACGGGCATGGGCGTGGCCGCGGTCACCTCGATGGTCAACGTCAGTGCCGCGGACTGCTCGATTTTGGGCTGCGAGTTCGAGCATGCCAACGCCACGAACCAGGCGGGCATCGTCATCAGCAGCACAGCCGCAGCCAATCGCCTGATCATCGATTCCTGCTCGTTCCACGGCTCCAACAACGCCGGCACGACCAGTGCGCTCAGCATCGTCGGCGGCGACGCAGCGCGCGTGAGCAACTGCCGTTTCTCGGGGGCTTATCACGTCTCGGCCGGCGTGATCCTCAACCAGACCACGGCGTGCACGAATATCGCGATCGTCAACAATTACATCCAGAACCTGACCGCCTCGAACACGAAGTCGGTGGTGCTGGTGGCCGCGAGCACGGGCCAGATCAGCGACAACAACTGCCAGATCCTTTCCGGCACGGCGCCCTTCACGGCTGCCGCGGGTAGCTGGGTGGGATGTAACTATTACGCCGCGACAATCGCAACGGCCGGAACGCTGATTTAGTCAGGGAACAGGAGTCAGGAGACAGGAATCAGGAGGCACTGATCCCTGACCCCTGACTCCTGACTCCTGATCCCTGTCCCCTGGAGAATTATGGCCTCCTCCGGAACACTCACTGGCGCCGTGCAAAGCCTGGGCAAAGGCCCGTTCCGGCCGATGACCAAGATCACGCTCGCCTGGATCTCGACCGCCGGCGGCGCCGTCAACCAGCTCGCCGTCGACGGCAACGGCAACGCCATTTATGTCTCGGGCGAGCTGCTCCGGGTCGTGTTCGTCCCGGGCACGCCGACGCCCACAACCGGCTACGGCGTGCAGCTTACCGATCAAAACGGCATGGACGTCCTGGCGGGCCAGGGCGCCAGCATCAGCAGCGGTGCCCCCAGCCATATTTGCCCCGGCGTGAAAGTTTACGACGGCACCACGGCCAGCGAACGCCCGATCGCGATCGACGATCAACTCACCCTCGTGGTGAGCGCCGCCGGCGCCTCGAAGCAAGGCTCCGTGGTCCTGTATCTGCGCTGAGCGCAGCCCGAGACTCCGAAATCGGCCTGGATTCGCAGGGGGGATCCGGGCTGAAATCGGAGCCTCGAGTTGGGCTCGGCAGCAGGAATCAGGAGGCAGGAGACAGGAGACAGGAGTCAGGAGGCAGCAATCACTGTCTCCTGATCCCTGCCCCCTGATTCCTGAATGCAATGTGGGGCAACGGCTTAACGCCATACATGGAGCCCAAGCAGCCGCGGTTTCGGCCGACGATGCTCGGTCCGCTGTCCATCATCACGCCGCCAGCGGACGGGCCCTACCTTGATATCGAGCTCACCAAGAAACATTGCCGCATCGAGGATGACTACGACAACGACCTGGTCGAAGAATATATTCGCGTGGCCGCCAAGTGGTGCGAGCAGCAGATCCCCGGCCACCGCCAGCTCCTGCAAGCGACTTACCAGGTGCCCGTCGAAGCCTGGATCGATAGCCGCCGCCTGATGCTGCCCCGGCCGCCCCTGCAGCAGGTCAATCAAATCCAGTATTACGATTACAACGGCACGCTACAGGTCCTGGCCACGAGCTATTACCTGGTCGGCACGCCCTGGCGCGGAGCGGGCTTTATCCAGCGCGCCCCATTCCAGATCTGGCCGCCCTTCGAGCCCGATCGTCAGTACCCGATCCTCGTGACGTTCACCTGCGGCTACGTAACCGGCGTCGGCTGCGAGCCTTACCAAATCCCGGAAACGATCCGCCAGGCCATGCGCCTGCACGTGCGCTGGCAGCACGCCAACCGCGGCGAAATCGAGACCCCCATGCCCAAAGCCATCCAGGACCACCTCGACCTCGAGGATTGGGGATCGTATGCCTAGTCGCGTTTAACCGCCGGCCCTCAGGGCCGCGCGAACTTATAGCCCAGGTTGACGCGCGGGCCTGAGGCCCTGCGGCAAAACATGGCAAATCGCGAAGCCGAGATCCTGGAAGCCGGCCGCCTCGACCGTAAGGTCTGGCTGCAGAAAGACGTGGGCACCGCCAAGGACAGCTCGAACAAGCGCATCCCCAACTGGCAAAACGTCGGCACCCTGCCCCGCTCGGTCGCGATCGACGAGAAGGGCGGCAAGAAGCTCTTCTTCGCCCAACAAGTCCAGGGCGACTGGACGCACGTGCTCACCCTGCGCTACTACCCCGGCCTGACCACGGCCAACCGCTGGCTCTACAAGGATCCCAATCAGGCCAACCGCATTTTCCAGATCGTCGCCGTGGTCGATGTCAACGAGGCGCATGTGAAGCACCTGTGCTTTTGCAAAGAAACGGGCGCCACGGTGGCCACCTGAGGGATGAGGGAACAGGGGCTAGGGGATAGGGCCGAGCGTTTAACCGCAGGCCCTCAGGGCCGCGCGCAACCGAAAGCAACCATGGAAATCGCCGGTTTCAAGATCGAAGCCAAGCTGATCGGCACGGATGAGCTGCGCGCCCGCCTGGCCCGCCTCGACGACAATGTCCGCAAGAAAGCCCTCAAGACGGCGCTGAACAAAGGCGAGGTCGAGATCCTCAAAGTCGCCCGGCGGCTGGTACCTGTTTCCGACCCGGAAAAGGATCCCGAGCTCGAGGCAGGCCTGCTCAAGAAAGCCCTTGGCATCAAGGTCAAGACCTACAATTCCGGCATCATTGTCGCGATCATGGGCGCCCGCGGCGGTTTTAAACGCAACCGCCAAACGAAAGAAACCCAGCGACTCTTCTCGCGCGAGATCCGCACGATCAAGCAAGCCCGCACCGGCATCCTCGGCCGCCTCGGCCTGAAGCGCAAGATCGTCGAACGCCAGACGCCGATGTACTACGCTCATCTGGCCGGCCCGGGCCGGGAGCAAACCTTCATGACCCTGGCCGCCGAACAAGGCGCCGCCGCGGGCCAGAAGGCAGTATTAGATACGCTAATAAAGGCGGCGAATGAGGGGTGATGTAGCACAAGCCGATGGCTTGTGCTACGAATGCGAACCATGGAAAAGATCCTCATCCAATTCCTGCTGGCCAACGCCCAAATCACGGGCCTGGCCAGCGGTCAGAACCTCCAGCCTCTCGCCGAGGATCAGGACTTGCCTCCCCCCTACATCGTCGTGCAAATGGTCAAGGGCCGGCGCACCACGACGCAAAAGGGCGCCGAAGGCACGCGCTTCCTGCACTTCTTTTTGATCTGTCACGGCACGACGCCCAAACAGGCCTCCGACATCCTCGAGGCGCTCGCTGCGATCGTCGATTGCGAAAGCGGCACGGTGACCGTCGATGCCGTCACCTACACGATCCGCGGCATCTTCGTGGAAGACGAAGAAACCGATTTCGACCCCCCGGTGCACGGCGACCAGGTCGGGGATCCTTCGGCGCACAAGCTCCTGTTGATGGTCAGCGAACCCCAGTAGGCAGGAGTCGGGAGTCAGGCATCAGGAGTCAGGCATCAGGAATCAGGAGTCAGGAATCAGGAGTTAGGAGGCAGGGGTCAGTGATTCCTGTCCCCTGCCTCCTGTCCCCTGACTCCTGTCCCCTGCCGCATCCTCCCCTTTTTGCTCTGCTGATTCCTAGACGCGAGAGCCAGCGGTGTAGACGTCTGCACTCCCCCATTCCCTCGCCCCGCGCCCCTGTTCCCTCAGCCCTACACCACTGCCATGCTCATCGGCCTCGGCTGCGATTGTCAGATCAGCGTCAACCAGGGCGGCACCTATCAATCGATGGGCCTGATTCAGGATTTCGACCTCCCGGCGCCGGCCGGCACCAAGGTCCTCAAATCCTGGATGCTGCAGCCCGATCTCTGGGAGCGCAACCGCCCCGGCATGATCGACCCGGGCGAGCTGCAGGAGACGTTCATTTTCTCGGCGGCCATGGCCGCCAACATCCTGAGCTGGTTGATGGTCGAGGACAGCTACTTCCTGTTCATTTTCAGCGACAAGACGCCGATCCAGACGCACGGCACCGAATGGGCTTTCCTCGGCTTCATCATGAAACCCTGGGGCGGCAAGGTGGCCATGAAAGAGGGCATCACGCAATCGCTGACGATCGCCCTCTCCGGTCCGATCTCGATCACCCCAGCGGCGTAAGGGATTCGTTTAACCGCAGGCCCTCAGGGCCGCGCGAGGGACTCGGATATGCCGGTTTGCAACAAGCTCGTCAAAAGCATCGACCTGGCCAGCTCTAAACTCGTGCTTACCCACCGCGAGCCACCCCCGCCCCACGACATCGACTATGACCTCTCCGAGCTCGACCGCGAGCATGTTCTGGTCTTCGGCGCTCCCGACGTCCTCGAATCCGTCAAACCCGGCTTCGAATGCCATGTCGAGTTCGAGGAGGAAAACGGCATCAAATACGTGGTCGCCCTCACGGCCATCGCTCCCGTACAGGCGACCAGGCACAAGCGGCGGAAGTGAGTAGACAGTAGACAGCAAACAATCGCGCCCGCCGTCTACTGTCTACTGATCTACTGCCTACTCGTTTAACCGCAGGCCCTCAGGGCCGCGCGGACCCTTTCCCCTGG
>Ga0116223_10001356_pt1 | contig 25306 bp, 24 predicted proteins | sample Sb_taG_3_FD_90092 | JGI IMG/M metagenome (GOLD analysis project Ga0116223, IMG submission 90092) | Peat soil microbial communities from Weissenstadt, Germany - Sb_50d_a_PC metaG | ecosystem: Environmental > Terrestrial > Soil > Wetlands > Peat | place: Germany: Weissenstadt | collected 2010-09-21 | reverse complement strand
CGGAACTCCCCGGCGCCCTGGGATGCTGATCGGCGATAACATGTCTTCATGCCATCCCACCGCCTGTGCCCGATTGCAACGTCCTTTGCGGCAGCCGTCCTGACCTGCTGCGCCGCACATGCCCAAACCGACCGGCCTCCCGCTACCAATGTGGCCGGCATTCCAGTTAACTACGATGAGGCGCTCGTCGGGAACTACACCCTGCCGGATCCGCTCGTGCTCGCCAACGGCAAACCCGTGCGCGACGCCAAGACCTGGAACGAGAAGCGCCGCCCCGAGATCGTGCGCCTGTTCGAGGAAAACGAGTACGGCCGAGCTCCGGGACGCCCGGCCGCCATGACCTTCGATGTGTTCGACAAAGGCACGCCGGCATTCGACGGCAAGGCGTTGCGCCGCCAGGTGACGGTCTACTTCTCGGCCGACAAAGCCGGGCCGAAGATGGACCTGCTGCTCTATCTGCCCGCCGGCGCGCGCAAGCCCGTGCCCCTGCTGCTCAACCTGAGCTTCTCCGCGAACTCGAGTACGGTCTCCGGCGACTCCGGCGTCAAGCCAGGCGAGGTGTGGGGCCGCGACAAGAAGAAGGTCCCTGCCAGCCAGGGCATGAGCTTCGGGCGGATCGACGTCCCGCGCCTGCTCGACGCGGGCTTCGGCTTCGCCACCATTTACTACGGCGATATCGATCCCGACTTTCTCGGAGGCCTGCCGTTCGGCGTCCGCGCGCCGTACCTGAAGTCCGGCCAGACCGAGCCCGCGCCCGACGAATGGGGCTCCATCGCCGCCTGGGCGTGGGGTTTGAGCCGGGCCATCGACTACCTGGAAACGGACAAGGGCGTGGACGCCAAACGCGTCGCCATCCTGGGAGTCTCGCGCCTGGGAAAGACCGTGATGTGGGCCGGCGCCCACGACACCCGCATCGCCCTGGTGATCGCCAGTTGTTCGGGTGAGGGCGGCGCTGCCTTGAGCCGGCGCAACTATGGCGAGACCATCGCACACCTGACGGCGCCCTCGCGATTTCCCTACCAGTTCTGCGCGAACTATCAGAAGTTCGCCGAGCATGTCGACAAGTTCCCCGTGGACGCGCACATGCTCGTCGCCCTGATGGCGCCCCGTCCGGTGCTGCTGCAGACCGGCGATAAGGACCAGTGGAGCGACCCCAAGGGCGAGTTCCTGGCCGCGGTCGCGGCCGGACCGGTATTCCGCCTGCTCGGCAAGCAGGGGCTGGACACGGACCAGTGGCCGGCCGCTGGAACCCCGATTCTGCACACGATCGGGTACTACATGCATGCCGGCGGGCACGGCACCATTCCCTCCGATTGGGACCAGTACCTCCAGTTCCTGAAGATGCATCTGTAGGTGGACAGGCGGGGTACCCTCTGGGTCCGCCTGCCAACTCCGAAATTTTGCTGAGAATTCCAGCAGTCCCCGCAAACTGATATTCGGTGGCCAATTCAAACCATAACGACCCCCTGCGCGCCGTGATCGCTCTCGATCGACAGGTCAGCGAGGCGCGTGCCGTCCTGCAGCGGACCAGCGAGCACCATCCTGACTTCGAGCGCCGGGTAGCCGCGCTGGTCGATCTGGTAATCAGGCGCGACCATGTGTTGGCCGGCAACAGGCCCCGTCCCTTGGTAATGTCTGGAAAGATGCCAGTGTCCGGAAGGGTGCCCCCCGCAGCCTGAGCGTCGGCTGTATTATAGGCCAATGCACCCTCGAACCGCCCACAGACTACCGGCAGTCTTCTTGTTTGCCGGTGCCGCCCTTTTCGCCCAAAACCAAACGCCTATCGAAAACGACCAGGTGAGGGTCGTCGTGGTTACCGACCAGCCACATGCCAAGTCGTTGCTCCACGACCACAAACTGAATCGCGTGATGATCTACCTCCAGCCCGGACGCCAGGAGATCACTCCTCAAAACGGCAAGAAGGTGACGTCGCAGTGGAGAGTCAACGAAGTCAAATGGAGTCCGGCCAGTGGCATGCACCAGTCGGAGATCGTCAGCGATGCGCCCGTGACCATGGTGGAAGTGGAAATCAAGAAGCCGGGCGATCCGATGAAGTCGGCCACAAGCCCGCTCGACCCGGTGAAGGTGGCGCCCCGGAATTACCAGGTGGAGTTCGAAAACAGCCAGGTGCGGGTGGTGCGCGTCCGCATGGGGCCGGGGCAATCCGTGCCGTTGCATGAGCACATGCTCAACCGCGTAGTGGTCTACATCTCCGACCAGAACACGCGCATCACTTCCACAGACGGTAAGGTCGAGAACGCCCAGCACAAGGCCGGCGAAGCCAGTTGGGCAGGCCCAGCCAAACATCAAGAGCAGAACCTGAGCGACAAGCCCTTCGAAGTCGTGGTTGTGGAATTGAAGAGCTGAGTAGCGCCTTTCCGGCGCTCCAAGACCACTCTCTCCGGTCGGCCGCGACCCGTGAGCCAAAGTTTAGCCACACTTCCGCCCACCCCTAATCCGTGGTGCTGAGTTTTGCCGTGTTGGCGAAGGCTGGATGGCAGCGCGGCCGCTACGATCTGGCGTATCCGCTGGAGACCAGCCAGAAGCCGTTACTGAGTACGCTCGACACCCGCGCGCCAACAAGAGACATGTGCTTCCCGACGCCGGCGCCAGGGTGGACTTTCCGGCCAGCACGCAGGAGAGGCCAGGACCGGTCCCGACCCTCAGGGAGCGGTTTTTCAAATGGCTGGACCGCTACCTGAGGCCGATCCCAGGCGCCGGGATGGTGACTTTGCCGGTGGCGGCCCACTCCACGCCGCGGGCGATCAGCACCTGAAACTCCCGGCAGCGGAAATTCGGATTGTCTTCGCTTGCCCAGGTGTGGCCGAGCATGGTGGTGTAGACCCGGCCGCGTCCGTAGGAGCGAACCCAATCCATGGGCTCGTTCTCGCTGACATCCTTCGACCAGGCGTAGGTGAGAATCGTCAGGCTGGCGGCGGGTCCGTGCTGGCCATGGGTCAGTTGCTCGGATGGCTGGAGCCAGTGTTTGGGCATGCCGCGGGTGATCGGATGATCGGGGTTGAGGACCGTCATCTGAAAATCGTGGCGCGGGCCGTGGCCGGGATTGCGGCCCTCGCCCAACGGGACCGTGACGATTTTTTCGTCCGGGCCGACGATGAGGCCGGGGCCGAAATCCTTGTTGCGCCATCCCAGGCCGATCATCTCGTTGTACTCGGGCCATTTCAGAAATGCGTTGTTGGCGGCATGGAAGACGATGAGGCCGCCGCCGGACCGGACGTATCGGAGGAGGGCGGTTTCCACCTCGGCGGGCCAGCGGAGGCCGTCTTCCAAGTGGCCGCCGTTCCAATTGAGGAGCACCGCGCGGTAGGCGTCGAAGCGCGGGCGCCACTTCTGCCACGCTTCAGGCGCGGCGTCGCGTGGAGGACTGGTGGAGACATCCACCTGGAAACGGCCGGTGGCCCCCAGGATGGATTGGAGCTCGCGCGTGGCGGTTTGCCAGTCGTGATTGTTGACGCCGTCAACGATCAGGATGGAGAGCTTGGGTTGCGCCAGGCACACCGAGGCCAGAAAAAACGGTAAGACGATCTTGCGCATTACGGATCCACCTGCGAACAGAAGGGCGGGGGCGCCTCGGGTTGGGCGTACGAGCCTGGACGGAAATACGCTGTTTTGGCAGTTTCGCTGCGCAGGCTGACATCGCAAGCCTGGCGAAATCGCTCGCGGGCGAGCGCTTCGTCCTGCATCGCCCGATACATGTTGGCCACCGAGAAGCAACTGGCGGCGATGCCCGCGCGGCAGGCCCTCTCGAAGTTCTCGATGGCGCGCGCACTGTCGATGGCGGTTCCATTCCCCGCGCGATAGCACTCCGCGAGCCCGCCGCATGCGCGCAGCCATCCGCCATTGCAGTCCTGGCGAAACAATGCGACGGCGCGGTCGTAGTCTTGGGGAACGCCGCGGCCCGCATAGTGCAGCGACGCCAGGATGAAGCAGCTCTCGCCATCGCCGCGGCTGCAAGCCGGAAGGATTACCTCCGGTCCCAGGTTTTCGACCAGCGCGACGAGGCTGGCACAGGCGGGGGACGTCCCGAGGTCGCAGGCGCGGCCGAAATTCTTCGCAGCCTCAGTCAGGTCGGGCGGCACGAGGCGGCCCTCGGTCAACACCAGCCCCGGGTTCAGGCAAGTGGGGCCCGACCCGTGCTGGCAGGATACGTTCATGGTGCGGATCCAGGTCTCGCCAGCGTTCCTCCGCCCTTCGCTGCAGGCCCGGCGCCAGAATTCGGGAGCGCTGCCCGGGTGGCGCGAGCCCAGAAAGCCGGTGCCCGCCATAAGGGCGAACAGGGACACCCACGCGGCCATGTGGGCGAAATTGGTTTGGCGCGGGGTCCACGCCGCGACCCGATCGAGCGGGCGGAACTCAAGTTGGCGGAAGCGCGCTTGGACGGCGAGACTCAGGCGGTCGAGCGCGCGAACGGTCAGGTTGAGCGGCGCCACGCAGAGCAGTTTGTCGTAAAACGTGGGAGCGCCGAGCGCACCGAGCACCGAGTAGAGGCCGAACACCGCCGCACCGTACATCAGGCCGAACAGAATTTTGCCGAAGCTTCTGCGCGGCGAGGTTGCAGGGTCGGTGACCAGCAGGTGCAGGCCGAGGAAGACCGCGGCGGGGATCTTGGCATCGACAAAGTGGTAGACGCCGGTGGACCCGGTGTAGATCACGTTCAGCAGGTACAACGCCGCGGCGGCGGAGAGCGTGACCAGGGTGACCGAAAAGAGCGCCTGGACAACCAGACCGACGAGGAAGATTTCGATGTAGATGTTCGGCGGGCGCCCGAGGGTGACCGCGACCTCCTCGGCCCAGGAGATGTGCGTGCTGTGGGTAACGATCAGTCCGAGCGAGAAGATGGCGAGCGCGATGGCCGACGGATTGAAGATGTGGGCGCGGCGGCCGTCGCGCTGCGAGGTGACGAACTCCTTGCAAAGCACGCCGGTGGAGACCAGCAGAAACTGGAGGAAGAACCAGTCGTCCTTGAACCACAGAAACAGGTTGGTGCTCAGGACGATGGGAAACGGGCCGAAGCCGAGGATCCACTTATCGCGGCGCGACCAGCAGACCAGCATGTCGAGGACGTATACGAAGACGATCTGCGCCAGGATCAGCGGGGCGTAGTGGTAGACCTCGCGCCAATACCAGCCCCAATAGAGGTAAATGCTGGTGTGCATGGTGAGCTGGACATAGTGCACGTGCCGAGGGACGATGTCATAGCTCAATACGCGTCCGGCGCGGGCGACGCGGAGTCGCAGGACGAAACGGAAGACGAGCAGCGACGCGGAGGCGCCGAGGAAGGAGCCGGCCAGCCGGGGGTTGGCCCGCACGAAGGGGACCAGGGAAAACGCGGTGAGCAGGAGCGTGAGGACGAGGGCCAGCCGCAAGGGCGGAATCCGATTGGGAGGGGTTGGTTGGAGTTGGGAGCGGCCAGCCACGGAATTGAGTCGGGACCCGGCATGAGTATACATCAAGTCCGGGGCGGTGGGTGCCGGTTGGTAACCTGCGTTTAAACCTGCGTTTAAACCTGCGTTTTGCGGAATTGGCAGGCCGGCGGCAAGGGGGTGCCCCTTTGGTGCCCAGCGTTACCTGGGCTTGCCTTTCGACTGCGCGATTATCGACCGGATGAAATCCACTTCTTCCTGACGGTAGGGCTTCCCGTTGGTGGTGAAGACCTCGTGGAACCAGATCGACGGTTGCCGGTCGGTATAGGGATGCTGCCAGGAGTCCCAGGGCAGCCAGGTCTGCGTCTTGCCGGCGACCAGGCCCCAATTGTAGGCCGCCACGTTGTACTTGCGGGCCACCGGCAAGATCCCCTGGAACGTGCTGCCGTTGCCGCGCGCCATGTACTCGGTGCACAGAATCGGCCGGTGCCACTGCTGGAGCCACTGGATCCGCTTCTCGAATTCGTCCGGCTTGTCGTAGTTGTGGAACGAGACCACGTCGGAAAGCTCGATCTGGATCTTCTCGACGGGGCTCAGTTTTTCGGGCGCCGACCAATCGCCTTTCCACACGGCGCTGGTCACCGGCTGGGTCGGACGGCCGGCGCGAGCGTATCGAAACACCTTCGGCAGCAGGGCTTGCACCAGCTCGACCTTATTCCGAGGTTCGACCCGGCCATAGCTCGATTCGTTGGTGTTGTCCGGCTCGTTCCACACGTCCCAGGCCAGGATGCGGTCGTCGTCGGCGAAGGCCAGGACGATGTTTTCGATATATTCCAGGAGGCGCGTTTCCTGTTTCGGATCGGCCAGCGCTTTGGCGCCGGGGCTTTGCACCCACCCGGAGTTGTGAATGCCGGGCCGGGGGTTGTGCTGCGAGCCCAGCTCCGGGAACGGGTCCCAGCAGGAATCGAACAGCACGAAGATCGGCCGGATCTTGTGCTTCTTGGCGGCGGCCAAAAACCGGTCGATCCGCTTGTGAAATCCCCCGGAGTCCTGCTGCCAGAGCAGGTCCTGCAGGAACACCCGCATGGTGTTCATGCCCAGGGCTTCGCCCCAACTCAACTCCATGCTGACACGGTCGGCGTCAAAGGTTTCGGCCTGCCACATCTCCAACTGGTTGATGGCATACGCCGGAATGTAGTTGCTGCCCACCAGCCAGGGCTGCCGGGCGTACCATTCATTGGCCTTCTCCGCGGACCACTGCGGGGTCTGCGCCAGGGCCGGGGCGCTCAGGAAAAGGAATATAGCTAACCGTAATGATCTCATTTTCGTACCAAGCGAGATTGGTCCGAAGATAACGTGTTGGGGGTATGGACGTCAAGGCGGTCCCGGCCGGCTTGATACGTTGGACCGAGTGAGCGGAGGCCGGCACTGGGCCCGCTGTCCCACCGAAGTTTGCGGTACGCTCTTTACAAGATCTTCCAATCGGAGTCTGGCAGCTTGGTTGGCGACACCATCGGGCACTATCGGATCGAGGGAAGGCTCGGCGCCGGAGGCATGGGCGTCGTGTATCGAGCCCACGATTTGAAATTGGGGCGCGAGGTCGCCCTGAAGTTCCTGCCTTCGGAGATGGCGCGGAACCGGCTCGCGGTGGAGCGCTTCGAACGGGAGGCGCGCGCCGCCGCGGCGATCAATCACCCCAATATCTGCACCATTTACGAAGTGGGAGAGCACGAAGGCGTTCCATTCATTGCGATGGAGCTGTTGACGGGCGAGACGCTGAAACAGCGCATCGGCAACCACCCCTTGCGGCTCGACGTGTTGCTCGATTGGGCCATTCAGATTACCGATGGGATCCAGGCGGCCCACGAACGCGGCATCCTGCACCGCGATATCAAGCCAGCCAATCTTTTCATCACCCCTCGCGGCCACGCCAAGATTCTGGATTTCGGCTTGGCCAAGCAGTCGCCGCTGGCGAAACCTGCTTCCGAACTTGCCGAAAGTGCCACGATTGACCTGCTCACCAATCCCGGCACCGCGGCCGGCACGCCCAGCTACATGTCTCCGGAACAGGCCCGGGGTGAAGAGCTGGACCCGCGCACCGATCTGTTCAGCTTAGGCGCCGTGATCTTCGAAATGGCTACCGGCAGAATCGCATTCCACGGCGCTACTTCCGGCTCCATCCTGGGCGCCATCCTGCATGAGCAGCCGGAACCCCTGCTGCGCATCAACCCCGAGCTTCCCGCGGAGCTGGAGCGAATCGTGATGAAGGCGCTCGAAAAGGAGCGCGAAATGCGTTACCAGCACGCCGCCGACATGCGGTCCGATCTGAAACGGTTGCGTCGCGATACCAGCTCGAGCCGGTTCGGCGCCACCTCGCTCTCCGCCGAAACTCTCACCGTGGGAACTCCTGTTCCGCAGGCCTCCAGCCAGGTGATTTCGGAGTCGAGACCGAAGTCCAAACTGCTCCTTGCAGGCATCGCAGCGGCCACAATCGTTGCCGCGTTTGCGATCTACCTGGTTGCCGGACACAAGACCAAACCGGCATTTCAAACGATGATCATCGAACGGGTGACGAACGCTGGCGATGTGAGGCGCGGCGCCATCTCACCTGACGGGAAGTACCTGGCATTTGCGGCAGGCGTACCCGGCAAAGTCGGCTTATGGGTCCGCCAGGTGGCGACTCGTAGCGATATACAGATTTCGCCGCAGACGGCTGGGATTGTCGAGGGCCTTACCTTCTCGCGCGACGGCAACTACGTCTACTACGTGTTGGACAAAGGCGACGCTCAATCCGGCCAGTTGTTCCAGGTGCCCACGCTGGGAGGTCAATCGCGAAAGGTGGGGGGCGGCATCGATTCTCCAGTCTCCTTCTCGCCGGACGGCAACCATTTCGCTTTCCTGCGGCAGACTACGAGCGACGGAAGCGCGTTGTTGGTCCGGAGCGTCGATAGCCAGGCGGAGCAGAAGGTAGCGGAGCGTCTGGCGCCGGAAGGCTTCACTGGCTACGGACTGGCCTGGTCGCCGGACGGCAAACAGCTCGCGGTGAGCGCCTATGCGGGCGGCAGGTGTTATGTGATGACCGTACCCGCGGCCGGTGGACAGCTCAGGCCCATCGGTATGCAAGGGTGGGCGCATATTCGCCAGGTGGCATGGCTCGCGGATTCCAGCGGACTCGTGCTGATCGCGTTGCAGTCGCATAGCTCGCCGGGGCAGATCTGGCAGATCTCCTACCCCGGGGGCAAGGCGCGCCGGATCACGAACGACCTGAACGACTACTTCGACCTGAGTTTAACCGCAGATTCCCAGGCGCTTTTCGCGGCACAGGTGGAAGTGATTTCGAACATCTGGACCATGCCCGGGGCGAAGGCCGCCCGCGCGGTCCAGGTCACCTCCGGTGTTGGGACACAGGACGGCTTGTACGGTCTCCAGTGGACCGAGGACGGCCGCATGATCTTCGCGTCTCTGGCCGGCGGGACGCGAGAACTCTGGTGGCGAAAGGCAGGCGGCCCGCCGCGGCAGATCACTACCGATGCCGACCTTGGGTTCTTCTCGACGCCCTCGGTATGTCCCGGCGGCCGCACCATTGTGTACGGCGCCGGCCGCCTGGGCAGCGCGCTGATCTGGCGAGTGGATGCCGATGGCGGAAAGCCTGAGACCCTGGTCCCGACCGGCACCAATGGTGGCCCATCCTGCTCGCCCGATGGCAAGTGGGTCTATTACAACGCCCTCGGAAGACACTATTCGCTGTGGCGGGTTCCCGCCACGGGCGGCCGGCCGGAACAGCTCACACAGTTTCCCTCGACGTTTCCGCACGCTTCGCCGGACGGCGAGTGGGTCGCGTACATAATCGAGGATCCGAACCGCAGCGGCTTCGGGATCGTTCCCGCAAGCGGCGGCCAACCTGCGAAGATGTTCGAGATCTCGTACTCCAGCCCCGGGGGAGTTGCGGTCGTGCGCTGGAGCCCCGCTTCCGACGCGATCGACTTCGTGGACACGCGGGACGGCGTTTCGAACATCTGGCGTCAGCCAATCGAAGGCGGCGCGCCGCAGAAGGTGACGGATTTCGGCTCCGGCCTGATCTTTGACTTCGTGTGGCTGCCGAACGGCAAGGATATGGCCGTCGCCCGCGGCGGCACCAGCAGCGACGTAGTGCGCATTCAAAATTTCTGAGAACCGTCGCCAGGGTTGGGGACTGGCTGCCATTCCTTAGAGCGACCCTCTGGTGAGTCCCAGGCCGGCAGGATGCGGCCGTCTGGAGTCCGGGCGGAGCAAACTCCACCTACTGGATTAGAGTAATTTCCCGGAACCAGACGGTGTCGGCGCCGCCGTGGTGCTGGATGGCGATGTAGCCCGTGTCCGGCCGCGGCCCGCGGTCCGGCTCGTACTGGCCGCGCTTGGGAGGGACCGGAGCCACGCCATCGTAGTCGGTCACCAGTTCGCCGTTCAGCTTCACGATGGTCCGCGGGCCCTTCATCTGGATCTCCAGGGTGTTCCATTCGCCCGCCGGCTTGTAAGGGCGGGCCTTAGCCTGAGTCATGGAGTACAGCACGCCGGTGCAATGATAGTCGTTCCCGGTGTCCTGGATCTGCACCTCGATGCCTTTGTTGATAGCGTCGTCCTCGGACTTGGGCTCGTAGGGAATGCGAATGAAGACGCCGGAGTTGGCATCCGGCGCCGACACCTTGTAGACCACGCGCAGTGTGGCGTTGCCGATCTTCTCGCGGGTGTACCAAAGGTCGTCCTCCGGGGCGGCCGGGATGCTGACCAGCAGCCTGTCCTGGACGACGAAACCGGGTTTCTCGCCGGGCGGCGCGCCCTCGTGCCGCGGGATCCGCGACCATCCGGCGAGATCCGTGCCATTAAACAGCCGCTTCTCCGCCGCCCACAGCGGCACACCCAGCAACAGCACGATTGCGACCCATCGGTTCATGTCTTCTCTCCTTGAGTAAACTCGCAACGGCCAGGCGAAACCTTACAACGACCAGCCCGTACGGTAGGCCGGGGTGAGCCACTGGTTGGCGCTCGCGTCGTTGGTAAACCGCATGTTGGCCGCGTCCCACACCAGGTATTTGCCGGTCCTCTGCGCAATCACGCCCACCAGCGCGATCTCGGTGATGGGGGCGGCGAACTCGAAGTTGCAGTTGGCCGGCGGGCCGCCCTTGCAGGCATCGACCCACTCCATGTAGTGGCCGCTGGTCCGCGGCAGGGACTTGGGTGGGGGGTCGAGGGACTTCTCCTGTTCCGGGCTGAGGAACTGAATGCCCCCGGAAAATCCGCTGAGCAAGGTGCCTTTGTCGCCGGCGAACAGGAGGCCATCGACTCCCAATTCGCGGCCGGGAGCCATCTCGGGCGGGCGAGGAGGGCGCAGACCGCCATCGTACCAGTGCAAGCGGACGGGCGGCCGGGCGCCGCGAGCGGGGAAGTCCCAAGTGACGATCGAGGAGTGGGGAAAGGTCTCGGAGTAGACGGCGCGGCGCGAGCGTGTCCAGTCGGGATCGGGCTTGTCTTCGCCCCGCAGCGGTTCGCGGCATACCGTAGTACATGCGCTGACGGCTGCGGGCGCACCCAGGCTCAGCGCCTTCACGATGATGTGGAAGGTGTGGCAGGCCATGTCGCCCAGGGCGCCGGTGCCGAAGTCGTACCAGCCCCGGAAGTTGAACGGATGGTATAGAGGGTTGAAGGGACGCTCCGGCGCAGGCCCGAGCCAGATGTCCCAGTCCAGCGTGGATGGAACGGCGAGGCTCTCGGCCGGACGCGCGAGGCCTTGCGGCCAGACGGGCCGGTCGGTCCACACGTGGACCTCGCGAACCTTACCGATGGCGCCGGACTTGACCCACTCCTCGGTGGTCACGGCCGGGTCGGTGGAGCACGACTGCACGCTCATCTGCGTGGCCACCTTTGCTTCGCGGGCGGCGGCGGAGATTTTCCGGGCCTCGTACACCGTTCGGGTCATGGGCTTGGCGACGTACACGCCTTTCTTCAGCGCGATGGCCGCCGCGGCGATCGCGGCGTGGCTGTGGTCGGGCGTGCCGACGATCACGGCATCGATGCCTTTTTCCTTTTCCAGCATGACGCGGTAATCGCGGTAGATTTTGGCCGCGGGGTAGGTTTTGAAGACAGGCGCGGCGAAAGTGTGGTCTACATCGGCGATAGCCACGATGTTCTCACTCTTGCAGCCCTGGACATAGTTCTGTCCCATGCCGCCGACGCCCACGGCGGCAATGTTGAGTTTGTCGCTGGGCGCGGCATATCCCGCGCCGAGCACGTGCCGCGGGACGATGGTGAAGGCGGCCGCGGTTATGGGCAGGAAGCCGCGGCGTGTGATTTTCTCGTCGGACATAGAGGATCCTTACCTATCGTAATACCGGGTGCGGCGCACGGGGCGAAAGCGGGCAGGCTGGCGCTCGGAGGATGGAGAAGCTAACGCTGCGAAGCGGGCTCAAAGCGAAGAAGCCGGGTTCGCTCTTCCCCGATGGTCCCGTGGTGAATCTCCTTTTCGCGAACGATCCCAACATCTTTTTCAAACCAGATGTCCGCCGTCATGCCGGAGCCGAGGTACGACGAAACGGAGGTGATGTGAAACGTGTTCTGTTTATCAGGAGCCGATGGATCCCGCACCTTTATTCCCGCGACCTCCCAGTCCTTCGCTTCCGAGACAGGCCGAATTCCGCCCCAATGAGGCGCTCCCCAGGCCTTGTGCATGACGAGCGGAAAACAAAGGACCGCGGAGATTTCACCGGCGTCGAGCCATTTAAGAAAGCCCGGAGTAAGTTGCCGAGCCGAGGCCCCCCAATCATTCGCACCCAGCCGGTAAAGGCAATCGCCGCGGATCAGATAAGCCGGGTCCGGGTCCACCCGATACGGCGGAGAGCCTCCTACGATACAGCGGGACTGTAACGCTAACGGAATTTTGGCGCATCAGGCCCGAATTCTCAAGTAAATTGTTCGTCTTATGACCGGCCACGCCCCGGTCGACGGCCAGCCCGTTCGATACGGTATCCTGAAAGCGCCACCTTGAAAATCGGTTTTGTCAGTCTTGGGTGTCCCAAGAATCTCGTCGATAGTGAAATGATGATGGGCCAACTCGTCGCCAGGGGGCACGAGCTGACTCCGCATCCCGATCAGGCCGACGTGTTGGTGGTCAACACCTGCAGCTTTATCGATCCCGCCAAAAAGGAATCGGTCGACACCATCCTCGAAATGGCCGAGTACAAGAAGGTCGGCCGCGCCCAGAAGCTGATCGTAGCGGGCTGTCTGGTGGAGCGCTACCGCGGCGATATCCGCCGGGAACTTCCGGAGGTGGACGCGCTCATCGGCACCAACGAGCTGGACAGCATCGTGGCCCTATGCGAGGGGATGTCCGAGGGCCTGAGTGAGGGAATCGACGCGCCGCCGCCGCTCGCGCCGTACCTCTATCACGATCTCACGCCGCGCGTGCTGGCCACCCCCCGCCATTTCGCCTACGTGAAGATTGCCGAAGGCTGCGACCACCCCTGCACGTTCTGCGTGATCCCGCAGTACCGCGGCAAGTTCCGCAGCCGGCGCTTCGAATCCGTAATTTCCGAAGCCACCCGCCTTTTCCAGCAGGGCGTGCGCGAGATCAACCTGATCGGCCAGGACACCACCTGTTATGGCGAGGATCTGGGACTCACCGACGGGCTGCCGCATCTGCTCGAGCGGCTGGCCCAAATCGAAACGCCGCGCGAGAAGTGGATCCGCTTCCTCTACGCCTACCCCAACAAGGTGACGCAGAAACTGCTCGACACCATGGCCGCCCACCCGGCCCTCGTAAAATACATCGATATGCCGTTGCAGCACGCCAGCTCCCGAGTCCTGAAGCGGATGAAGCGCGGTGCGTCGGGCGAGATCTTCCTGCGGCTGATCGAGCGCATCCGCCGCACCATTCCGGGCGTGGCCATCCGCACCAGCTTCATCACCGGCTTCCCGGGCGAAACGGCGGAGGACTTCGACGAGTTGTGCCGGTTCGTGGAAGCCGCGAAGTTCGACAACCTCGGCGTCTTCACCTATTCGGACGAGGACACCAGCGCCAGTTATGCGCTCGACGGCAAGGTGGACGGCCGCACCATACAGAACCGCAAGCGCCGGCTCATGGCCATCCAGCGAAAGATCGCGCGAGCGCGCAATCGCGCGTCGGTCGGGACGGAAGCGCCGGTGCTGGTGGAAGGACCTTCCGAGGAGACCGACCTGTTGTGGGAAGCGCGCCTGGCGACGCAGGCACCGGAGATCGACGGCGTGACCCTGATCAACGATTTCGAAGGCGCGGAGCCGCGGGCGGGCGAAATGCGCCGCCTGCGCGTCACCGAAGCCCACGACTACGATGTCGTCGGGACCTTGCTGCCTGCCACGGAGCCGGCGCCCCGGTTCGCGCCGGCGCCGCTCATCAACATCGCGGTATGAAGTGCCCGATCTGCAAGAAGGAGGTCGCCGTGGGCGAGCCGGATTTTCCATTCTGCAGCGAGCGCTGCCGGCTGATCGACCTGGCCAACTGGGCTACCGAGAAGTACAGGATACCGGCGCCCAAGCCCCTGGATGACGACCCGGAGAACATGGGATGATTGCTCCATGGCCACCACCACGCTTCTGACCTTCGAGGAGCTCGAACAGTTGCCCGACGAACCGGGCAAAATGGAACTGTTGGATGGAGAATTGATTCGCTTGCCACCCGCGAAGAAAAAACACACGAAGACTTCCCATCGGCTGCAGCGCATCTTGATGCCCATCGTGGATAGCGCGGGCGCCGCCGCGGGACTCGGCGAGCTTTATCTGGAGATGGGCTACAAGATCGGCCCGCGCAACTGGCTGGTGCCGGACCTGAGCATCGAGCACGCCGATCAGCCCGGGGACGATTATAGCGAAGGCGCCCCCGCGCTGGCTGTCGAAGTCATTTCCAAATCCAACACCGCCGAACAGATGGAATACAAGGTGCAGACCTATCTGGCCAACGGCGGCATCGAGGTTTGGGTGTTGTATCCCAAGACCCGCTCGGCCTGGGTGTTCCGCCAGGGACACGCCGAAGAGTTTCGCGACGTGCTGCGTTCGGAGATAATCCCCGGACTGCGAATCGATCTCGGGGCGCTGTTCGCGTAAGCGTTTGTTCGATAGGATAGTGCCGTGGATCGAAGGGACCTGCAGGCGCTCTCCAGAGTCAGGATCAACGAGGCCAAGGGGCTGTTGAGCCTGGGTATGTACGACGGCGCTTACTATCTGGCGGGCTATGCTGTTGAGTGTGCGCTGAAGCCGTGCATTGCGAAGGAGACCAAGAGGCACGAGTTTCCCGATAAGCGGAGGGCCGATTCGAGTTACACCCACAGCCTGAGTGATCTCGTACGCTACGCTAATTTGGAAACCTCGCGTCAAGAGTTGGCAAGCCGAGACCTGGAATTCAAGGAAAACTGGGATAAAGTGAAACTATGGTCGGAGCAGAGCCGCTATCGCCGGCACGGCGCTCAAGCGGCCCAGGATCTCGTTGAGGCGGTCTGCAATCGGAGGCACGGAGTGGTCACATGGATAAAGCTACTTTGGTAAACATCGATCTCGATAGGGGAGCCGAAGTTCTCAAGGTTCTCGATAGCACTGATCTGGGAATCAAAGTGGCGCTGTGGCTCTTCTCACCCGACCATGACGATTGGTTCCTGGTGCTCGCTTCTCGTCAATTGGACGGGTCGAAGCATTCATATGGCGTAGTCAACCAAGCCCTGGTCAAGGCGGGGTATGCGATCGAAAAAGCGCCGCCACTCTGGATCATGCCGATGAACGATCCCTTCATCCGGGGCCTCCGGAAAACTTTCGGCAAGGCAAAGAACGTCGAGGGCATGCGTTTGGGATTGCAAACTATTGGAAACTGGTTCATCGAAGACGCTTTCGTTTATCGGATTTCCTGAGCCCGGAGAGCCCCCACCATTCGTCCTAAGCTTGCCAACGCCATTTCGACCTGGTTCGGCTGCGGCTACTCGCCCTTCGCGCCCGGCACCGTGGGGTCGATTGCCGGGCTCGCCATCGGAATCGCCCTGCACCAATATGCCGGCTTCACCGGCTGGCACTTCCTGCTGCTGGCGGCGGCCGCTTTCTACCCCGCTGTTTGGGCGGCCACTATCACGGCGCGCGCCGTGAATCGGAAAGATCCCTCCATCGTGGTTGTGGACGAAGTGATCGGCCAGTGGATTGCCCTCGCGGGCGCGCAACCGTTCAACTGGAAGACCTGCCTGGCGGCGTTGGCGCTCTTCCGGCTTTTCGATATCTGGAAGCCTCCGCCGGTGCGGCAATTGGAGGCGCTGCCGGAAGGCCTCGGCATCAACGCGGATGACGTAATGGCCGGCGTGTACGCCGCACTTGTATTATTTCTGGCAGGATGGTTCAATCGATAGTAAATATGGCTCTCAGGAAATCGTCCGACTCCCGGCCCCAGATCGCTCAAGTCACCCCACCCGCTGCCATTGCCGGCGGCGAGCTGCAGATTCGAGGGAAGGGCTTCGCGAAACTGGACCGGCCCCGGGTCACCATCGGCGAAGTGGGCGCGCCGGTGATCATCGGCTCGGATTCCTTCGTGATTGCCCGCGTTCCGGAAGGCGCTACCGCCGGCGAACTGGTGATCGAAAGCGGCGACCAGGCCAGCGAATCCTGGGCATGCGACATCGGCGTGCTGGTGGCCGAGAGCCTGCACCCTGTGGCCAACCCGGCGGTCGACGCCTTCGGCAACATCTACACCACCTTCAGCGGATCGCGCGGCCAGAAGGTGCCGGTGGCGGTCCACAAGATCGACTTGAATTTCAACATGAAGCCGTTCATCAACGAGCTGATGAATGCCACCGGGCTGGCCTTCGACGCGCAGGGGATGCTCTACATCACCAGCCGCTACGATGGTTTTGTCTACCAGGCGACGCCCAACGGCAACCTGTCCGTTTACATCGAGGGCATGGGGGTCGCGACCGGTTTGGCGTTCGACGGCCGGCACAACCTGTACGTGGGCGACCGCAGCGGCACGATCTTCAAGATCAGCCCCAGCCGGCAGATCTTCGTCTTCGCGACGCTCGAGCCTTCGCTGGCCGCCTACCACCTGGCATTCGGCCCCGACGGCTTCCTCTACGTCACCGGACCCACCACCTCGAGCTTCGATTCCGTCCACCGCATTTCGCAGGAGGGCGAAGTGGAGGTCTTTTATCGCGGCCTGGGGCGACCCCAGGGCATGGCGTTCGACGAAGAGGGGCGGCTGTATGTGGCCGCCTCGATCTCCGGCCGCAAGGGCGTAGTCCGCATCTACCCCGACCGGCGCGCCGACCTGTTCCTCTCCGGCCCGGGCATCGTGGGCCTGGCGTTTACGCCGTCGCGCGCCCTGGTGGTGGCCACCACCAACGCTATCTACCGCGTGGACGTGGGCATCAAGGGCCGGCCGCTCATCTGATGGACGCCGAAATTATCGCAGTGGGGAGCGAGATGCTGACGCCCGAGCGCGTCGATACGAACTCGCTGTATCTCACCGGCGAGCTGAACAAGCTGGGCGTCGAGGTGGTGACCAAATGCGTGATCGGCGACGATCGCGACCGCCTGGCCGATGCTGTGTGGCGGGCGCTTTCGCGCACGGGAATCGTGATCCTCTCCGGCGGCCTGGGGCCCACCGAAGACGACCTGACCCGCGAGGCCGTGGCCCAGGCGCTCGACCGCAAGCTGGTCTTTCACCCCGAAATTGCCGCCGCGCTGGAGCAGCGTTTCCTGCTCATGAAGCGCAAGATGGCGGAGGTCAACAAGCGGCAGGCATTCATCATCGAGGGCGCCGCGATTCTGCCCAACGACCGCGGCACGGCGCCCGGACAGTGGGTGGAGGAATCGGGCGGCGTGGTCATACTGCTGCCGGGCCCGCCGCACGAATTGAAGGCCATGTTCGAGCGCCAGTGCCTGCCGCGGCTCACGCGCATCGTTCCCAAACAGGCCATCCGCACCGTATTTTATCGCGTGACCGGCATGCCCGAGTCGGACCTCGACCAGCTCATCTCCCCGGTCTACAAGAAGTACGAGAATCCCACCACCACGATCCTGGCGGCCAATAGCGACTTGCAGATCCACCTGCGGGCGCGCTGTGCCACGGAAGGCCAGGCCGATGCGCTCCTCGCCGAAGTGGCCGGGCCCATCGAGTTGCTGCTGGGAGACCGCCTATATTCGCGCAACGGCGATCCGCTCGAGGTGGTGGTCGGGGACCTGCTGCGCAAGCACCGGGCGACGGTCTCGGTGGCCGAAAGCTGCACCGGCGGCATGCTCGGAGAGCGCTTCACATCGACGCCGGGAAGCTCCGATTACTTCGTCGGCGGAATCATCGCCTACAGCAACCAGATGAAGATGGAGTTGCTGGGGGTGACTCCGGAAATCCTGGCCGAGTTCGGCGCGGTGAGCAAAGAGACCGCGGAGGCCATGGCCGCCGGCGCGCGCCGCCGCACGAACGCCACGTATGCGCTATCGGTGACGGGCGTTGCGGGACCGGATGGGGGCGGCGAAAAGGCGCCCGTCGGTACGGTATACGTGGGCTTGGCCGATGCCGCCGGGACGCAGGTGGCGCACCGGCAGTTCATCAGCGACCGCCAGCGCATTCGAGTGTTCACCACCCAGATGGCGCTGGATCTGCTGCGGCGGCGAATCGGTCGTATATAGCTCTCAGCACTCAGAAGCCGAGAAAATCGGTGGCAGGCGAAAGCGCCCCGGCATAAGGCCGGTTAGGGGACAGACGCTTTCATCTGTCAACCCAGCCATCTCAGCGTTGAGTTCCCTCCAATTTGGGGTAATGCAGGGCAGCGCATGGCGCTGCCCTGGAAGCGGCGTGCTGCGGGATGGGAAAAAGCCTAACCTAACCTCCGCCCGGGGGCGGTGGTGGAGAACCAGGAGGAGGCGCTGGAGAACCGGGCGTGCTGGTGGTTCCGCCCTTGCCTTTGTCGCCTTGCGTGGAAGCAGGAATGGATCCGCCGCCGGGAATCGTGCTCCCGCCGATCCGCCGCTGGACCAGCACCTGGTACACCGCATCCTCGGCGGCCTTCATTGCCCTGCGGACGAAGTCACCCTTATCGATCTGGCCCTTGGGCTGCAACGGCTGGCCCCGGAACACGCGGATCACATCGCCCCGATTCAGGATTGCCGTCGAGCCCGCCGCAGTCACATTCCTGACCCAGACGATTCCTTCGTCCACGGTGACCAGGGTGGTCCCGTCGTCGTCCTCGACCACCACGTCGAATACCGTTCCACGGACCGAGATCACCGCCGTGGGACTGGAGACTTCGTTGTGATTGCCGCCGGGTTCGTGCTGGATGAAGACCTTGACGCGTCCCAGCCAAACATTCAATAGATCCTTCCAGTTTCCGAGGTTCTCGCGGAACACGACGCGCGCGTTGTTGAAGACTTCGAAGGTGCTGCCGTCGGAGACCTGGAATCTGGCGTAGCCGTCGGGACCGGTGACAATCACTTGCTGCGGTTTCACAATGCTGCCGGTTGACAAGGGCGTGTAATATCCGGATGCCTGGACGGAAACCCGCCCGAGTTGTTCGACCACGGTAGCGTTGTAGAGGCTCTGAGCCCGAAGGGGCGCCAGATACACCACGAACGCGGCCGCGACGAGCAGCGTGCGCACATTCCGCGAGAGCGTGAACCGCTGAAGCATACTAACGCATTTCAGGACTTGAGCGTCTGAAACTTCGGCCCGATACTATGCCTTCTCAAGTCTAGCATCAAACCTGCATGGCAACCAGTGGGCCGAAATTAAATTTTGGTCACAAGGCACGCAAATTCAGCAGTTTGTTGGATTCGCACGATCGTGAAATGGGTTAAAATGGAACACGGCTGTGTGTCATAAAGGAACAGTACCGATTGCAATGTCCCTCGTTGGCTTGGCGCTGGCGGGGGCCTTGGCGGCGTCCGCGCAGACCGACTGGCGGAAGGTGGGAGGGGCGTCGGTGGAACTGATGCTGGCCGCTCCGGCTACCGGCCCCGTGGATCGGGTCTGGTTTTCTCCCGATGGGTCAGTGCTTTACGCCCGCACCGGTTCCGGGAAGATCTTCCAGACTGCCAACTTCGAGACCTGGATCCCCGCGACTGACGCTCCCGTGCCGCCTCGCACGACACCGGCACAGGCGGTACGCCTCCCCGAACACGGGGCAAACCCCGTCACCACTCCCTACAACCGGACTACGATTTACGCTTTGGGGCGGCAACTGTTCCGTTCCGACGACGAGGGGCGTTCGTGGACCAACCTCACGGCCTTCAAATCGGCTGCCGTCGTGGGTACCGGCCAACATAGCGTGGCGGTGCCTCCGCAGCCCGCGGACCAGGATCAGTTGATCGTAGCCAACGACTACGGTGTTTGGCGGTCCATGGATGGCGGGCGCTCCTGGAGCGGGCTGAACCAGTTCCTGCCCAACCTGGCGGTCAAACGGATCCTTTCCACGCCCAGCGGAACCGCGGGAACGCGCATCCAGGTCGACAACCTGGGCGTTCTGGAATTGCCGCCGGGCGGGTCGGTCTGGTATCCATCGGGGCCGGCGGGAACGGAAAACGAAGCTGCGCTGATCAAGCGGGCCGCGTCGGCCCTGGGCGGCGAACTGGCAGGCGCGGAGATTACGGCGGCCGGATCGGCGGCCAATGCGTCGATCGGTGCGATTTACGCGGGCGCTTCCGACGGGCGCATCTGGGTCTCGAACGACGGCAACACGTTCCACCTGAATCTGCCGGCGAACGGGAACCGGGTGGAGCGCATCGTTGTGGACCCGGCGCGGCCGCAGGTGGCGCTGGCCGCGCTTAGCGGCAAGGGGCCGCACGTGCTGCGCACCACCAACTTCGGAAACATGTACTACTGGGACGCTTTGGACGGCAACCTGCCGGATGGCACGGTTCAGGGCATCACCGCCGATTTCGCGGCGGGCGCGCTCTATGTGGCTACTGAGAAGGGCGTCTTCTGGACGCATGCCGACCTGGAGAATAACAGCACCGACCCGGTCAAATGGACCAACCTTTCGGACCGCCTGCCGGCCGCCGCCGCCGCTGATGTGCGCCTCGACCCGGCCGGCGTCCAACTTTATGCCGCGCTGGATGGCTACGGTGTTTTCGCCACGGCGGCTCCCCACCGCCAGCGCAACATTCAGATTGTCAACGCCGCCGATTACAGCTTGCGGGCGGCCGCTCCCGGGGGGCTGTTGAGTGTGATCGGCGGGCAGGTGAGCGCGGCGCGCGGGGGCAACCTGGAATACCCGGTGCTGAAGGTTCTAGGCAACGACTCGCAGATCCAGGTTCCGTTCGAAGCCGTGGGACCGAGCGTGGCCCTGGCGCTCCAGACCGCCAACGGCCTCATCACGCGCGACGTCGCGGTGCAGCCGATTTCGCCCGCGATTCTGGTGGGGTCCGACGGCGCTCCCATGTTGTGGGACGCCGACAGCGGACTGCCGCTCGATCTAAGAAGCCCGGCGCACTCCAACGGACGCCTGCAGATCTGGGCTACCGGGCTGGGCAAGGTTGAGCCGCGCTGGCCGACCGGAATGCCGGCTCCGATGGAGGATCCGCCGGCGGTGGCGGCTCAGATTCGTGTTTACCTGGACCGGTCTCCGGTACAAGTGACGCGCGCCACGCTGCTGCCGGGATACATCGGGTTCTACCTGATCGAATTGCAACTGCCGGCGATCACCAATGCCGGGACGTCGGAGCTGTTTATCAGCGCCGACGGGCAGGAAAGCAATCGCGTGCAGGTGGTGATCGAACCGTAGCACACCGTTCGGAGCCACGACCGTTAGGGAGTGGTTTTGGATCGGTTCCCAATTCCTTCCGCGGCGAACTGCGTCTTCGCGTCCCTAACGATCCGCGCGAAAGGCACCTCCGTGTCGTGCGCAAACCCGCACACCCAATCCCCTCCCACCGCCGCGCTCAGCCAGTGGAGCTTGCTCTCGATGGTTTCGAGAGGGTAGAGATCGAACGACGCCACCCAGGTGGGTTGGACGTGTGCGGCGGTAGGCGCCAGGTCGGAGAGGAAGCAAAAAGTCCGGCCACCGCTCGCAGCGACGATCACCATCATGTCGCGATTGTGGCCGGGCGCGCGGCACATGCGGACACCCGGAACCACCTCGCAATCGCCATCCAGCAATGTCATTCGTCCGGATTCCACCAGCGGGTCGTAATTGGAATCGATATAGCTGACGCTGTCCCGCGCCAGGCGCTCGTGGGCGTGGTTCCATTCCCCACGGGCCGCGAAGTAGCGCGCGCGGGGGAATGCAGGAATGGCGCGGCCGTCCGTGAGGACCGTATTGCCGCCGCAGTGGTCCCAGTGCAGATGGCTGTTGATCACGATGTCGATGGACTCGGGATCGAATCCGTGGCGCGCCACAATGCTGGCGAGGGGCTCGGCTTCCTCCGGCAGTTTCATGCGCTCGCGAGCGCGAGCCTCCATCTTGTCGCCGCCGCCGGTTTCCACCAGAATAGTATGCTCGCCGGTGCGAATCAGATAGCAGTTGAACGCCAGTGGAACGCGGTTGAGGCTGTCCGCCGCGATCTTCCGGCTCCACAGCGTCTTGGGCACGACGCCGAAGATCGCGCCGCCATCCCACCAGTAGACGCCCGCCTGGATGCTGGAGATTTCGAAATCTCCCACGGCGAAGCTGGACACGGACGGCGCGGCCATTCGGGTGTCGTCAGCCCCGGACCAGCTTGCGCCCGCGCTCGAACAACTCGGCGGCGTCTTCCACCAGCTTGCGGCCGCGTTCGAACATTTCCTTACTGGCTTCGGCGACGTCTTTACTGGTTTCGACCACTGCGTCACGGCCCTGCGTGGTCTTGTCGGTGATGTACTGGCGTGTGTCTTTACCGCTTTTGGGGGCGTAAAGGATGGCGACCGTCGCGCCGATGAGGGCCCCGGTCAAAAACCACGCCAGCCTGCTGGCCCCCGAATCTTCTTCATCCCGATGCGTTTCTGACATTCTTGTACCTCCGCTGGAGCTTGGCGAATAGATGCTCCATCCACATTCTGCGATATCCTGGAGGCATGGCGCAAGATCCCGAAGACGATGAAGAGCAGGAGAATACGGATGCCGGAGACACCTCGCATTCGCTCGACATGGTCACGCTGTACACGTCATTGGCGGTGGACGCGGAGATGGAAGCGGACCTGATCCACGGCGTCCTGGAATCGAACGGAGTGCCTTCCGTCGTGGTGCGGGCCGCCCAATACCCGTCGCTCGGCTATGAAGTGCAAGTGCCGCGCGACCGTTTCGACGAGGCCACGCGCCTCATCGCCGAGGCTCAGGCCGCCGGACCGGAAGCCGCCGCCGAGGCCGAGGCGGCGTCCGAACAAGGGCAGTAGAGGAATAGCCGCACGCCGCCCCGATCGCCCGCCATTCGGGCTTTTCATCGGTCCTGCGCGCGTCCCTTCCACTTCCCGCCCGACCCGCGCCAGTACGACACCGCCGAATGCACGGTCGCTCCCAGGTAGAACGCGGCGATAGCTGGCAGCAGCGGCCCCCACAGTGGCGAGCGGCGGTAGTAGCGCAGGGCGGGGCAGTAGGCCACCGACATCGCCATCCAGGTGGCGATCCCGATGGCCTCCGTCCATCCGCGGCCCGTGATCGCCAGAAACGGCGGCGCCAGGTACGTAATCGCCAGGCCCAGCAGGGTCCCGATCAGCAACCCCACTGAATGACGCAACTGCGTGAAAGCGGTGCGCGAAATCATGCCGCCGATTTCGCCGAACGTGGCGTAGTCGCGGATGCTGATGGTGCCGGCGCTCAGCCCCAGCCAGACGTGCCCGCCGTGGCGCTTCACGGCGCGCGCCAGCGCGCAGTCGTCGATCAGCTCGCCCGAAATCGATTCGATACCGCCGATGCGCTCCAGCGCCGCGCGGCGAATCAGCATGCAACCGCCCGCTGCCCCGGCCGTCGAGCGGCCCGCGCTCCCAATCCAAGCCGGCGGGTACAGCAGAAAAAAGAAGAACACGAATGCCGGGACGAGCGCCCGCTCGGGCAGCGTCCGGCACCGCAGCGTTGCCATGTAGGAGACCAGGTCGTAACCGCCAGACAAGGCGCGCGCCGCCAGCCCCGCCAGGTTTCCGGGCGGATGCACGATGTCGGCATCGGTCAGCAGCACGTAATCGGGGTCGAATCGCGCCGCGTGGCGCAGGCCCTCGGAGACGGCCCAGAGTTTGCCCGTCCACTCCTTCGGCAGCGCGGCCGCGCGAATCACGGTGACGAGGCCGGGCCGCCCGGCGGCGCGCGCCGCATCGCCCGTCCCATCCGTGCTGTCGTCGTCCACCACCACGATGTGAACCTCGCCGGGATATTGCTGCCGCTCGAGCGAAGCGATCGACCGGCCCACCACCGCCGCCTCGTTGCGCGCCGGTATCACCGCCACGATTCGCGGCGCGGCCGGGGGAAGCGTGCCTTCGAACGGCGCGTCTCGCATCCGCCAGAATCCGCCGCGGCCGAACAGCAGGTAAAGCCAGATCCCCGCTGCGGCGAATGCCAGCGCCATAAAATCGATTATCGCGCGCGGGGGCAGACAACCGCTCACCACCCACATCCCGTTTCGCCGTCTCTGAGTTTGCCTTTCGGCCTTCAGCCCATGGACCACGAATGTGCAACCGGCTACACTGACAGCCGATGAACAAGTGGATCGCCATCCGTGTGAGCGCCGTGCTCACCATACTCGGCAGCGTGGCCACGCTGCTGTTTGCCGGCATGATGGTGTGGACCGCGTTCTTCGTGCCGCCTCCCGACACCGCCGTGAAGTCGCCCGTGCCTCTCAAGGGCATTATGGCGGCGCTGGCAGTCTTTTTCACTGCATTCGGCGTTTGGGGCTTCGTGACGGCGGCGGGAATCTTCCGGCGCCGCGCCTGGGCGCGCATCTCGATGGTGATTTTTTCCGTGCTGCTGGTGGGGATGGGCGGCTCCGCCCTGCTGGGAACTCTCATCATCAAGTTGCCGCCCAACCCCAGCTTCACTCCGCAAATGATGTCGTACATCCGGTTGGGCATCGCCGCGGTCTACGGAGTCATGACGCTGCTCGGCGCCTGGTGGCTCCTGCTGTTCAATGCGAGCCGCGGCAAACAGTATTTCGCCGAAAGTGGCGCCGGCATTCCTGCCGGTGTTTCCTCCGAAAGTGGCCGCCCTCTGAGCATCGGCATCATCGGATGGTACCTGTTGATCAGCACACTGGCCACGGCCACCGCGGCGATTCTGCGCGTGCCAGGCTTGCTGTTTGGCGCGGTGCTCACCGGATGGGTGGCGCTCGCGGTGTACACGGCGTTCACGGCCGTGAGCCTCTATCTGGGCACGGGGCTGCTGCAATTGCAGGAACCGGCGCGAGTGGGCTCGATCGTCTATTTCCTGATCTTGGCCGCAAACTCGGTAGTCACGGTGCTGTTGCCGGACTTTCCCGGACGCATGCGCACGATGCAGGATGCGTTCCCCCGATTCTTGCGCTGGAGTCAGCAGCAGCCGCTACCCACCGATGGAATGTGGGAGTTCGCGCTGATAGGCGCGTTAATCGCCGCGGTCCCCATCTGGTTCCTGGTGCGGCGGCGGGCCGCGTTTGCGCGTCCTGGAGAGCCCACGTGAAGACACCGTCTGCAACATGAATTCTTGCCGCGCGCCGACGCTTCGCCGATCGTCGCATAATTTCCCGGCATAGAGTGTGCTGCGGTTTCGTTCAATCAATTCTCTCGGCAGTGCAATGTCGGCTCGATTCGAGAAAACCGTGGTGGGGCGCTGCCGAAAGAATCTTATGACGGCGGCGGGACATGTACAACGCCCACAGTGGTGGCGTCAGCTTGCGGGATTAGTTCCCGTTATAGGGGCCCCAACGAGAATTTTGTTCTCGTTGCGTGAGATCAAGCCGCAGCTTTGAGACCGACAGCCCGCAGGAGCGCATCCAGATCGTCGCAGATGCTTTGATAGAGG
>Ga0116223_10001350_pt1 | contig 25427 bp, 18 predicted proteins | sample Sb_taG_3_FD_90092 | JGI IMG/M metagenome (GOLD analysis project Ga0116223, IMG submission 90092) | Peat soil microbial communities from Weissenstadt, Germany - Sb_50d_a_PC metaG | ecosystem: Environmental > Terrestrial > Soil > Wetlands > Peat | place: Germany: Weissenstadt | collected 2010-09-21 | reverse complement strand
GGAATCCAGGTGCTGCTCAACCTAACGCACCGCGGGGCCTGTGGATGCGACCCCGAGACCGGCGATGGCGCCGGCATTCTCCTTCAGATTCCACATCGTTTCTTTGTGCGGGAGTGCGGCAAGTTGGGGTTCGAGCTGCCTCTGCCCGGCGCTTATGGTGTGGGCATGACATTTTTGCCCGTGGAGAAACATCAGCGCTTGCAGTGCGAAGGAATTCTCGAGCGCATTATTCGTGAGGAAGGATTGACCGTGCTCGGCTGGCGCGATACGCCGGTCTTCGCTTCCGCAATTGGTCGTGTGGCGCGAGGTTCGCAGCCCTACATCCAGCAGATCTTCGTAGGTTGTGGTGCGCTCACGGACGAGGACGCCTTTGAGCGGAAGCTTTATGTGGTGCGCAAGCGCGCCGAGAGTGAGATGGCAGCGTCCGGCATCGAGGATGCGAGTGTGTTCCACATCCCTTCGCTATCCTGCCGCACCATCGTTTATAAAGGTCTGCTCCTCGCTCCGCAGATCACCAATTTCTACAAGGAGCTTTCCGATCCCGACGTGACCAGCGCGCTGTGTCTGGTGCACCAGCGTTTCTCCACCAACACATTTCCGAGTTGGCAGCGAGCGCATCCCTATCGCTACATCGCGCACAATGGCGAGATCAACACGCTCAAGGGCAACGTCAACTGGATGCACGCGCGCCAGTCGCTGCTGCAGTCTCCCTTGTTTGGCGACGATCTGCAGAAGCTCTATCCCATCATTGCGCCCGATGGCAGCGATTCCGCGAACTTCGACAATGCCGTGGAACTTCTGTTTCAGGCGGGGCGCAGCCTGCCTCACGCGCTGGCCATGCTGATTCCGGAGGCGTGGGCTGGGAATTCCCACATGAAGCCGGAGAAGCGCGCATTTTACGAATACCACGCGTGCCTGATGGAACCGTGGGATGGGCCGGCGGCCATCGCCTTCACCGATGGCAGAGTCATCGGTGCGATCCTCGACCGCAACGGCTTGCGGCCTGGACGTTACGTGGTTACTCATGACGAGCTCGTCATCATGGCCTCCGAGGCCGGTGCGCTCGACATCGAGCCGGAACAGGTAAAGATGAAGGGCCGCCTGCAGCCGGGGAAGATGTTTCTGGTGGACACGGTCGAAGGCCGCATCGTCCCTGACAAGGAAATCAAACATCGGCTGGCTTCGCGGCAGCCGTATGCGCAGTGGCTCAAGGACAATCAGATCACGATCGATCAGTTGCCCAGGCCATCGCGCATGCACCACCCGGATGCGGAAACCCTGCTTCGCCGGCAGCGCGCGTTCGGGTACAGCGATGAAGATCTGCGCATGATCCTCGGCCCGATGGCCTCGAAGGGCGAGGAGCCGGTTGGCTCCATGGGGACGGATACGCCGCTCGCCTGTCTCTCGGACCGGCCCCAGTCGCTGTTTAACTACTTCAAGCAGCTCTTTGCACAGGTCACCAATCCTCCCATTGACCCGATTCGCGAAGAGATCGTGATGTCGCTCATCAGCTACATAGGAAGTGAGCGCAACATTCTCTCGGAAGCGCCTGAGAACTGTCACATGCTGAAGCTGGCCCATCCGCTTCTGACCAACCTCGAACTGGAGAAACTGCGCCGGGTCTCAACCGGGGATCTGCTGGCCATCACGCTGCCCGCCCTGTTCCGCGCCAGCGAAGGAGAAGCGGGACTGAAGCGGGCGCTGGACGAGTTGTGCCAGCGAGCGTCGCTCGCGGGTAAAGCCGGCTACACGCTGCTGATTCTTTCCGATCGTGGTGTGAACAAGGATTACGCTCCCATCCCCAGCCTGCTGGCGCTCGCCGCCGTGCATAACTTGCTGGTGCAAGAGGAGACGCGAACCCAGGTCGCTCTGATTACGGAATCGGGCGAACCTCGCGAGGTGATGCACTTTGCGCTGCTCAGTGGCTATGGGGCGAGCGCCATCAATCCTTATCTGGCATTGGAGAGCGTCGAAAGCCTGGCGCGGCGCGGAGAGTTGTCGGACGGCGTGACTCCTGAACTTGCCGTGAAGCACTTCATCAAATCGGTGAATAAAGGTTTATTGAAGACCTTCGCCAAGATGGGCATCTCGACCTTACAGAGCTACCAGGGAGCGCAGGTCTTCGAAGCCATCGGCCTGAACAGGGAACTGGTCGATTCCTATTTCGCGGGCACGGCGTCGCGTTTAGAAGGGATCGGCCTCGAAGTGGTCGCCCGCGAAGCGCAGTTGAAGCACGAGCACGCATTCCGCCCCCTGACCGAGTCCGAGACCGAACTCGCCGTCGGAGGAACTTACCACCAGCGCGTCAACGGCGAGTATCACCTGCTGAACCCGCTGACCATCAGCAAACTGCAGCAGGCAGTGCGGCAGGAGAGCTTCCAGACCTTCCAGGAATACACCGATCTCATCGACAACCAAAGTAGCAACATGGCCACGCTTCGCAGTTTGATGAAGTTGAAGAAGAGCGCCAAGCCGCTTCCGATCGAAGAAGTAGAGCCAGCCCGTGAGATCGTGAAGCGCTTTACCACGGGAGCGATGTCATTCGGCTCGATTAGCAAAGAAGCGCACGAGACTCTGGCCATCGCCATGAACCGCATCGGGGGGAAGTCCAATACCGGCGAAGGTGGCGAAGATGAAGAGCGCTTCAAGCCGGATGCGAACGGAGACCTGCGGCGAAGCGCCGTAAAGCAGGTCGCCTCGGCGCGCTTTGGGGTTACTGCGAACTACCTCGTCAATGCGGACGAGTTGCAGATCAAGATGGCGCAGGGCGCAAAACCCGGCGAAGGCGGCCAACTTCCTGGGCACAAAGTCGATGAGGTCATTGCCCGCCTGCGGCATTCCATCCCCGGCGTGGGTTTGATTTCGCCCCCGCCTCACCACGACATCTATTCCATCGAAGACCTCGCGCAACTGATCTACGACCTGAAAAATGTGAATCCGCAAGCCCGCATCGCGGTGAAGTTGGTGGCGGAAGTCGGAGTGGGCACGGTAGCCGCGGGCGTTGCCAAGGCACACGCGGATGTTGTCCTGATCAGTGGCGACAGCGGAGGTACCGGAGCTTCGCCGCTGAGTTCCATTAAGCACGCCGGCATTCCCTGGGAGCTTGGGTTAGCGGAGACGCAGCAAGTGCTTTTGTTGAACGATCTGCGCAGCCGCATCCGCGTGCAGACGGACGGAAAGCTGCAGACGGGTCGCGATGTCGTGGTCGCGGCGCTGCTCGGCGCCGAAGAATTCGGTTTCGCCACCACCCCGCTGGTTGCGATGGGCTGCGTCATGATGCGCAAGTGCCATCTCAACACTTGCTCGGTCGGCATCGCCACGCAGGATCCTGTGCTGCGCAAGCGATTTCAAGGGCAGCCCGAGCACGTCATCAACTTCTTCTTCTTTCTGGCGGAGCAGGTGCGCCAGTACATGGCCGAACTCGGCGTCCGCCGCATGGACGAGATGATCGGTCGCGTCGACATGCTCGACGTGCAGCCAGCCGTGAATCACTGGAAAGGACGAGGTCTGGATTTGTCGGCGATTCTCTATGATCCGCCCATGCCGGCGCGCGTGGCACGCCGCTGCGTGCAGGCGCAGGACCATGGCTTGCAGCAGGCGCTGGATCATAAGCTTCTTGCGGAGTCGAATTATGCGATTGCAACCCTTGCGCCGGTTGAGATCAAACTGCGAGTGCGCAATGTTCACCGCTCCGTGGGAACCATGCTGAGCGGGGCGATTGCCCGCCGCTACGGGTCCGCGGGTCTGCCCGACGATACCATCCGGATTCACCTCGACGGTTCCGCAGGGCAGAGCCTGGGCGCGTTCCTGGCCAAGGGGGTCACCCTCACGCTCGAAGGCGAGGCCAACGATTATGTCGGCAAGGGTTTGTCCGGAGGACGATTGGTGGTGTATCCGCCGCGGCGGTCGAGTTTCGCCCCCGAAAACAATATTCTGATTGGCAACGTTGCCCTCTACGGCGCCACCAGCGGGGAAGCGTTCTTCAACGGGGTCGCGGGCGAGCGCTTTGCCGTTCGCAACTCCGGAGCGACCGCGGTGGTCGAGGGCGTCGGCGACCATGGCTGCGAATACATGACCAAGGGCTTGGTTTTGGTGCTCGGAGCCTGCGGGAGAAATTTTGCCGCCGGCATGAGTGGCGGCGTCGCCTACGTTTTTGACGAGCGCGGCGACTTCACCGAAAAGCGCTGCAATCTGGACTCGGTTGACCTTGAGCCGCTTCTCGAAGAGCAGGACGCCCAGTTCGTCGAAGCCCACCTCGCCGAAGCCGAGCTCGCTGAAACAAAGCTAGTCAAAGATCTCGTCACGCGCCATCTCGAATTGACCAGCAGCCCGCGTGCCGCTTGGATTCTCGACAACTGGTCTGACGCGATGTCCCGGTTTATCAAAGTTTTTCCCCACGAACACAAGCGAGTGCTCGGAGTGAGCCGCAGGCGCCAGCCTTACATCCCCGGTCCGCCGCTCGCCGTTTTGGCCCCGCCCGAGCAGGTGCAACATGGGTAAAGACACGGGATTCCTGGAATACCCGCGCGAGCTTGCCCCTCGACGTCCGGTTACTCAACGCGTTAACGATTGGTTCGAGATCTATCTCGATTTTCCCGAAGCGAATCTTCGCACCCAGGGCGCGCGCTGCATGGACTGTGGCGTCCCCTTCTGCCAGACGGGATGTCCCGTCAACAATTTGATTCCCGATTGGAACGATCTGGTTTATCACGGACGTTGGAAAGAGGCGATTCGCCAATTGCACGCGACCAACAACTTTCCGGAATTCACCGGCCGTATTTGTCCAGCCCCGTGCGAAGCGTCCTGTGTGCTGGGGATCAATCAGCCCGCGGTGACGATCAAGCAGATCGAGAAAAATATCGTGGAGCGCGGATTTCATGAAGGCTGGATCCATCCCGAGCCGCCAAAAGTCCGTACCGGGAAAAAAGTGGCGATCGTAGGTTCGGGTCCCGCGGGGTTGGCCGCGGCCCAGCAGTTGTGCCGCGCGGGACACTCCGTAGTGGTTTACGAAAAATCGGACCGCATCGGTGGTTTGCTACGCTACGGCATCCCGCAGTTCAAGTTAGAGAAGCACATCATTGATCGCCGCCTGGAACAGATGTCCGCCGAGGGCGTGAAATTCGTTACCAGCGCGGAGGTCGGCAAGAATGTTGCGGTCGAGGAGTTGCGGAGCGAGTTCGATGCGATTGTGCTCGCCGGCGGAGCGGAGTGGCCGCGCGATCTGAACGTCCCGGGACGCGAGCTGAAGGGAATCCATTTCGCGATGGAGTACCTGCCGCAGCAGAACCGCCGCAATCTAGGCGACACCATTGAACCAGAAACAGAAATTTTGGCGACCGGCAAACGCGTGGTCATTATTGGAGGCGGCGATACCGGCGCCGATTGCCTCGGAACCTGCCATCGGCAAAAGCCTCTTTCCGTGCACCAGTTCGAGATCATGCCGAAGCCTCCAGACGAGCGCTCGCCACTCACGCCCTGGCCGCTCTGGCCGATGCAACTGCGCACCGAAGGCGCACACGAAGAAGGTGGCGTGCGCGACTGGAGCCTGGCGACCACAAAATTCACCGGCTCCAACTCCGTCCAGCAACTGCACGCCGTGCGGGTTGGGCCGCCGCCAAAGTTCGAACCGATTCCTGGCACTGAATTTACGATGGAAGCGGATCTCGTGCTGATCGCGATGGGATTTTTGGGACCGGTTCGGAATGGAATGATTGACCAGTTGGGAGTGAAACTAGATGCGCGCGGCAACGTCGCGACGGACCAGAACAATATGTCATCGGTGCCGGGAGTTTTCGCGGCGGGCGATATGCGGCGAGGCCAGTCGCTCGTGGTGTGGGCAATTGCCGAAGGCCGAAAGACCGCCGCTAGTGTCGATGCTTATCTGCGAACGCAGGCGATGCCCCTTATGAACACGCTGGTCGCCAAAGAACAACCGATCGCCTCGTGATCGCGCATCGGATTCCCCGTAGTGCCGCGTGCCCCAGGTCTCGCGCTTTTCCAGACCAGGGAGCGGTCGCCGCGATGCCCGCTATCGCCCCGCCCCCTCCAACTCCCGAGCCGCCGACTCAATCAGCGCCGACTCATCCTCCAGTGCCTTCGAGACGCGCACGATCTCCAACTCCGCCTCCGCATATCGCTTTTGTTCAATCCCCTCACGCACCCCCGGCACGGTCTTCACCGCGTAGCCCGTGTAAACGCCGGGAGCGTAAAGCAAATGCTGGTACCACGGACGCCGCGGCAATCCGTCGGCATTGGTGAGTCGGCGCTCGCTCTCGATTAGCTCTCGATTCAGAGCGCCGAGCTTTGCCGCCATCGTGTCCTCTCCCAAACTAGCCTGCTTCTGCCCCAACGCCTGCTGATAATGCTTGGCGCTGCGAGTAAGAGAGTCCACCGCGTTCTGCATCGGCGCAAAATTCAGGTGCGGCGGTAGCTCTTCCCGCGCAGGTGCCACCGTAGGACGCCGAGGATCAAATGTCGCCTTGAACATTCCTTCGTCCAGTTCCAGGTTGCGTTCGCGAATCTCCTCCTGCTTATCGGCGAGCAACTTCTCCAGATTCTTCCTGTACATCTCCACCGTATCGGCGAAATTCACGAAGTCGAACGGAAGCACTTCTGCGTCCGCCAGCCGCATCACCGATGTTCCCACGGTCTGCGCCAGAGCTCGCCCATAAACGAAATCCGTGTCGGAGAAATGCGTGTACCAGTAGAAGTCGTCGTAAATGGAGTGATAGATCCCCTGTTCGTCCTCGCCGCCGTATCCCATGTCCAGGGTGGCAATGCCCAGGTGATCGAGAAACGTCGCGTAATCGGTTCCCGAGCCGAGCGCCTGGATGCGTAGATCAGTGCGCTGCCGCAATTCCTTCCTATCGTCCGCCGACTTGGCTGCGGCAATCTTGCTTAACTGAACCCGCTGCCACACCGTCATTTTGGTTTCCGGATCTTCAATGTCGCGCGCCACTCCATTGATGAGCTGCTCCAGGCTGTGCGAGCCGTTCATATTCAGAACGCCGCGGCCGTTGCCGTCGGTGTTGATGTAGACGGCGGCATGCTCCCGCAACTCATCGGCATGCGTTTCCGCCCATTCGGTCGAGCCCAGCAGCATGGGCTCTTCGCCATCCCACGCCGCGTAGATGATCGTGCGCCGCGGCTTCCAGCCCTGCTTCAGCAACAGACCCAGTGCCCGCGCTTCTTCCAGCAGGGATACCTGCCCTGAGATTGGATCCTCGGCTCCGTTCACCCACGCGTCATGATGGTTGCCGCGCAAGATCCACTCGTCCGGAGCCACACTGCCCGGAATTTTCGCGATCACGTCGTAGACCGGCTTGATGTCCCAATTAAATGCGACTTTCAAATGAACCTGCGCCGGCCCCGGTCCCAGGTGATACGGAATCGGAAGCGAGCCCCGCCACTCCTCCGGCGCCATCGGACCCGCCAGCGCGGCCAGCAAAGGCTGCGCATCGCCGTAAGAAATCGGGAGCACAGGAATTGTCGTGATGCTCTTTGCCTCGTTCAGCGGCAGGCGCTTGGCATCGGGAGTCGCGCCGATTCCGGGCGTCAGCGGATCCCCCGGGCTCGCCGAAGCAAAATCCATGACGCTGCCGCGCTGCACTCCATCCGCTGGGCGCATCGGCCCCAACGGAAACACATTGTCCCGCGTGTAGCCGTCGTCCTGCGGTTCCGAGTAGATGAGGCAGCCAATGGCTCCATGCTCGGCTGCAACTTTCGGTTTCACCCCTCGCCAACTGTGATAGTACTTGGCGATTACAATTGCGCCTTTCACGGAAATGCCAAGCTGGTCGAGCTTCTCGTAGTCCTCGGGCAAGCCGTAGTTCACAAACACCAGCGGCCCGGTGACATCGCCGTCAATCGAGTAGGCGTTATACGTGGGCAACTGTTCCGCCTTCTGATTCGAGGTTGGATCCACGGCGAGCGCAGGCTCTTCGAGTTTGGCCGTGAACTTCGTAGGCGCAAGCATCTCCAGAACGCGAACCTTGGGCGTCGGAAACAGAACGTCGAACCGTTCGATGTGCGCGTCCCATCCCCATTCCTTGAAGTGGGCAAGAATCCATTCGGCGTTGTCCTTATCGTAGGGCGAGCCCACATGATGCGGCCGCGCACTAAGTCGCCGCATATATTCCCGCAGGTTCGCCGGGTCGGGAATCGCGCGAAACTTCGTCTCCCACTCGCGTTCACTCTGACCCGAGCGAGGCGAGTAACCCACCAGCGCAGCCTGATTTGAGCCGACTTGGTCTGCGCCTAAAGACCATGACGGAAAACGCAGGATAACGATCAACAGCATCGCGGAGAATGGGCGCATGCAACTCCTTTTGTTAGAGGCGTGCAATTATAAACGCGGGTGAGAAAAATGCTCCGCTGTCGCAGACCGAGAATGGTCAGATCGAGAAGAAGCATCCACATGCTGTGATTTACAAGGAGCCCTAGATTCATTCATTGCAAACGCAAGCGAATTGGGTGGCCGCATCGCAAAGTGATGCATCACCGGAAAGCCCGACCCGGCCACACTTCGCGTGAAGATGCTAAATTAGATGTTTCATGTCTGCCCCCAACTCTCTGTTTGTTCGCGCCGCCAAGGCTCAGCCCACCGAACGCACACCAGTCTGGTTCATGCGCCAGGCCGGACGCTACATGCCGGAGTACCGCGCCATCCGCAAGCAATATTCCCTGATCGAGATCTGTAAGAAGCCACAGGTCGCGGCCCAGGTTACGATTGAGGCTGCCGAAATTCTCAAAGTCGATGCGGCGATCATCTTCGCCGATCTTCTTCTTCCGCTCGAAGTGATGGGTCTGCCCTTTCATTTCGCCGCGGGCGAGGGCCCAAAGATCGAAAAGCCGGTGCGCACCGCCGAAGATGTTGCTCACCTGCGCACCGATCGTGCCGCCGACCTCGGCTATGTTTCTGAAGCGGTGAAGTTGGTGTGCAAGCACTTCGGCGACAAACTTCCCGTCATCGGCTTCTGCGGCGCCCCCTTCACGCTCGCCAGCTACATGATCGAAGGCGGAGGCTCGCGCAACTATCTTTTCACCAAGAAGATGATGTACTCCGCTCCCGCCGCGTGGACCGAGTTGATGAAGAAGCTGGTCGCGGTGACCGCCGAGTATTCATCTGAGCAAGTGCGCGCCGGCGCCGATACGATCCAGATTTTCGATAGCTGGGTGGGCTGCCTGAGCGTCGAAGATTATCGCCGCTATGTTCTGCCGCATGTGACCGACTTGGTAGAACGCCTGCAAAAGACCGGCGCGCCCGTCATCTATTTCGGTACCGACAGCTCGACTCTTCTGCCCTCGATGCAGGAAACCGGCGCCGAAGTCGTTGGCCTCGACTGGCGCATTCCGCTCGACACCGGATGGCAGAGCCTCGGCCTCAAAGGCGCCGTACAGGGCAATCTCGATCCGGTGCTGCTCTTTGCCGATTGGAAAGAACTCAAATCGCGCGCCGAAAACATTTTGTGCCAAGCCGCCGGACGCCCCGGCCACATCTTCAATCTCGGCCACGGCATTCTTCCCGAAACTCCGGTGGGCAACGTGAAAGCGCTCTGCGATTTCATCCGCGAACACTCGGCAGAGTTCAAGAACGAGCGCAGGTGAGGTTCGTATCAGGGCATCGCTTTAGTGTGTGCGAGAGAACTTGTTTTTTGGGCAGTCCAGTGGGACGAATCACAGGAGAATCTAGCCCCGGAGGGGCGAACCAGCTTAGCCCAGCGCTTCAGCGCTGGGAAAAGTGGAAGCAATGATTCAAGTCCCGGAGGGACGACCCAGTTCTCACGCACACTCTTTAGCGATGCGGCAACTGCTGCGTTATGCAAGCGCCTTCAGGCGCTGAGGGGAGTGAATAAATGACGGCCTGCCCGCTGGGCTTCGCCGGCCAATGCTATTGCGCGAATCGCGTGAGCTCGTTTGCCGCCGCGGAGCCCGCGAAAACCGCCGTGCTCCTGCTCGCACACGGCAGCCCGGAGGCCCCCGACCAGGTTCCCGACTTTCTAAGTTACGTCACCGGCGGACGGCCGCTGCCGCCACCGGTGGTCGAAGAGATCCGCCATCGCTATTCGCTGATCGGTTTCTCGCCGCTCCCCTGCTGGACTCTTTTGCAAGCCGATCAACTTTCGCAGTCGTTGAAGATGCCGGTCTTCGTCGGTATGCGCAACTGGAAGCCCTTCATCGGCGATACGGTGAAAGCAATTGCCCGCCAGAAATACGCCCGCGTCATCGCCATCTGCCTCGCGCCGCAGAATTCGCGCACCAGCGTCGGACTCTACCGCAGCGCGGTGAGCGGCGACGGAAATCTTCCTTTTGAGATGGACTTCGTCGAGCAGTGGCACGATCAGCCGCTGCTCGCCAAAGCGTTCGCCGAAAAATTGCGCGCCGGCTGGGAAAAAGCCAGCGCCGAAAACGGAGCCAAACTCCCCGTGATCTTCACCGCGCACAGCGTCCCGCAGCGCACCATCACTGAAGGCGATCCCTACGAGAGACAATCGAAGGAAACTGCCGAGTTGGTAGCGAAAGAGGCGGACTTGACAGCCGAGGACTGGACTTTCGCTTTCCAGAGCCAGGGCATGTCAGGCGGCCCGTGGATCGGCCCCACGGTAGAGGAAACGATCAGGAATTTAGAAGCAAAAGGTCATCGCGGTGTCTTCCTGCATCCCATCGGATTTCTGTGCGATCACGTGGAAGTACTTTACGATATCGACATCGCCTTCAAACAGTTTGCAGAAAAACAAGGCATGCGCCTGTGGCGAGCCGAGTCGTTGAACGGCTCAAAGACATTAACCGCAGCCCTGGCGGATGTAGTGAGGAGTCGAGTGAAAGCGCTTGGCATTTAGCTAAAAGCCACGGGCTAAAAGCCAAAGGCCAGGAGCTACGAGCTTCGAGCTAAAGCACAATGAACGCTCGCGGCTCGTAGCTCGTAGCACACCATGAAACGCATTGCCATCATCGGCGGCGGAATCTCCGGCCTTTCGGCCGCGTACACGATCGAAGAAAAGCGCCAGTCTGGCACGCGCATCGAGTACGTCTTGTTCGAGTCCAGCCCGCGCCTGGGTGGTGTGCTTGTGACCGACCGCGTCGACGGCTGCCTCGTCGAAGCCGGACCCGATTCGTTTCTCACCGAGAAGCCCTGGGCTGCCGACCTCTGCAGCAAGATCGGGTTGGGCGACCAACTCATCGGTTCGAACGACTCTGAGCGCAAGACCTACATCGTAGTCAGGGGCAAGCTGGTGGTGATGCCTGATGGGCTCATGTTCATGGTGCCCACCAAGATCATGCCCACCGTGTTCTCACCGCTTTTTTCCTGGCGCACAAAAATACGCATGGCTGCCGAATGGTTCCATCCGCCGCACAAGGCCTCCGAGGACGAAACCGTTGCCGAGATGGTTCAACGCCACTACGGTCCCGAGATGGTCGACTTGCTTGCCGATCCATTGCTCTCCGGAGTTTACGGTGGCGAAGCTTCGCAGTTGAGCGTGCGCGCCGTGTTGCCTCGCTTCGCGGATATGGAGTCGAAACACGGCAGTCTGGGCCGCGCCATGCTCGCGGCCCGGAAGAAAGTGGGCGCAGTGGCGAACGTCCCAGCGCGGCCGCTGTTCACTTCGCTGAAAGAGGGCATGCAGCAGATGGTCGATGCCCTGGTCGCGCGTCTGGATGCGAACTCATTAAAGACGTCTTCCCTCGTGCAGTCGGTGATCCCGCAGGATGACGCTTGGACTGTTTCTGCCGGATACCAGAGCGATCAATTCGATGCAGTGATCATCGCGACCCCAGCGCATGGTGCTTCCGCTGTGTTGCAAGGTGCGGATGAGAACCTGTCCCGCGATCTCAGCGAGATTCAGTACAGCTCATCGGTGACCGTCACGCTCGGTTACGACGAAAAAGTGCGTCGCTCGCTTCCTCCGGGCTTCGGATTTCTGGTGCCGCGCAGTGAAGGCCATCGTATGCTCGCGGCGACCTTCGTCCACAACAAATTTCCGCATCGTGCACCGGAAAATCGCGCTCTGGTCCGCTGCTTTCTCGGCGGCGCGCGCGATGAGCAGATTCTTCAAGCGACGGAAGAAGAAATTCTGCAAATCGTTCGCGACGAATTGCGGCAGATCATTGCCCTCGATGCCGAACCTTTGTTCGCGCGCGTCTACAAATGGAAGTCCGCCATGGCGCAGTATTCGGTCGGCCACCTCGAACGCTTGCAGCGCATCGAAGCATTCCGCCAAAAACTTCCCGGTCTGGGGCTCGCGGGCAACGGTTATAACGGCATCGGCGTCCCCGACTGCGTTCGCTCCGGCGCCGAAGCGGCCGGCAAAATCCTCGCCGAGATGGGGCTGTGGTCGTCTGCCTAGCCTCTGTGAAATTGATTAGATTTTGTCATCCCGAGCGAAGCGAGGGATCTGCATTTTTGCCGCGCACTGCAGATCCCTCGCTTCGCTCGGGATGACAATTGATCGACCGTGTCGCTCTCGAAATTACGGGCGTAACATCTCCTCCAACTTCTCCGTTGCGCGAAACTATGAAGCCGGCTCGGGGTTAGTACAATCGACATCTGAAGCGTGGGGAACCGTTATGAAAACTCTGTTGACTCTGCTTGGTCTCGCGGGAGCGCTCTGCTTCGCCCAGCAAAATTCGCTACAGGACATGAAGGGCATGAACATGCCGGGACACGACATGTCGCAAATGGCCGGGCAAGATTCCGGAGAAGACGCGGAAGCGAGCGCACATGCCATGCATTCCATGGAAGGTCATCACATGGACATGGGCCCGCACATGAAGATGACCGCGCTCCGCACTCTGCAACCGGGCGATGCCGAGAAGGCTCAGCAGGTCGTGGAGGAGGCGCGTGGCGCGATGGAAAAGTACAAGGACTACCATGTCGCGCTGAACGAGGGCTTCAAGATTTTCCATCCGGAACTGCCGCAGAAGCAGTATCACTTCACCAACGACCGCTACGCGATGGAAGCGGCATTCAAATTCAATCCCGAGCATCCGACTTCGCTGCTCTACGAGAAAAATGGCGACGACTACCATTTGGTGGGCGTGATGTACACAGCTCCCAAGCGTTTCACCGAAGACGACTTGAACCAGCGCATTCCGCTCAGCATCGCGCAGTGGCATGAGCACGTGAATTTCTGCGGAGCGCCCCAGGGCCGCAAAAAAGAAATGTTGGGACCAAATCCTAAGTTCGGCCTGAGGGGATCCATTACCACGCAGGCAGAATGCGACAACAACGGCGGAGAGTTTCATCCCATCATCTTCAACTGGATGGTGCATCTTTATCCGCTCGAGAAAGACGCGGCACAGATCTGGTCGGTTGACCGCCAGCACGCCGACTGAGGCATCGGGTCATCGGCTCATCTAAGTACAAAATGCCTTACCTTGGATGGCCCGATCACCCGATGACCCGATTCTTCTTACGCTAGCTCTGATATTCTGAATTTTTCTCACTCCTAACTCCCATGAGCACCGCTGCGTCCGCGAGTCGATGGAAGATCGTTGTTGCCTTCGGGCTGGTGTATGTCTTCTGGGGGTCGACTTACCTTGGTATCGGCATCGCGGTTGAGCAGATTCCTCCGGGCGTTATGTGTGCCGCGCGCTTTTTGACTGCAGGCACGGTTATGCTCGCTTACTGTGCGCTGACCGGACGCCGCATTCGTTTTTCCGCACGCCAACTCGGCCATCTGGCGGCGGTCGGCATTCTGCTGTTGATGGGCGGCAATCTCACGCTTTGCCACGCGGAGCGGATCGTTCCCACCGGCCTTGCGGCGCTGCTGGTTGCGGTTACGCCGCTCTGGTTTCTGGTGCTCGACAGCCTGTTGCTGGGCGACCATCACATCTCGCGGCGCGGCAAGATCGGGCTGGTAATCGGGATCGCCGGGGTGGTCGTGCTCATTTGGCCCGATCTTCGGCATCCGAATGCTCTTGGACATCGCGAACTCTGGTGGTCGCTGGCATTGCAATTCGGATCGTTCAGTTGGGCGCTCGGGTCAGTGCTCTCAAAAAAGTGGCAGACGGCGGCGACCGATCCATTCAGCGCCGTGGCGTGGCAGATGGTCTTAGCGGGAATCGCGAATCTGATTTTCGCGCTGCTCGTCGAGAAACCGTCGAACGTAACCTGGACCTTCCGCGGAGTGGCCGCGATTCTGTATCTGGTGGTGTTCGGTTCCTGGATCGGCTACACGGCTTTCATCTGGTTGCTGCAGCACGTTCCGACCTCGAAGGTTGCTACCTATGCCTACGTCAATCCCGTGGTCGCGGTGTTTCTGGGGTGGCTGGTGCTGCACGAGCGCATCGACCGCTACATCGCGATGGGGAGCGCGATCATCGTGGCTTCTGTTGTGCTGGTAACGAGCGCGAAGATCTCGACTCGGACTGCGGCGGAAGAGCTGCCCGCGGTCGAAGCTGCGGGAGACTAGTTCAGAGCTGTCAGCTCTCAACGAACAGTAAAACCTGCCGCTTCGGGGAGCGGTTTGCTCTCTTTCTGCCTATCTTCTGGTTGGTACCGAATGGGGGTGCAACCGTCCCTCCGTTTTTAGTATTGACAACATCATACCTTGTACTGCATAGTATCGAAATGGAGCGAGCCGATGCCCGCCATCCAGAGAGGGGAGACAAGTGGGAAGTGCAGCTCCGCAAGGGATGCCTTGAACTCGCGATTCTGGCTGCGTTGTGGGACGGAAAACTCTATGGGCTTGAGATTCTGCGGCGGCTGGAGAGCGATTCCGACTTGATCGTATCGGAGGGAACGGTGTATCCGTTGCTCAGCCGGTTGAAGGCGCTGGGGCTGGTGAAAAGTGAATGGGTGGAGTCCGATGCCGGACATCCGCGGAAATACTATGCGCTCACGCCGGCCGGGAAACAGCGGGTCCGCGAGATGGCCGGGATGTGGACGCGGTTCTCATTGAGCATGAGCCGGTTGCTCGCTCCACTCGCGAAGGAGAAATAGATGACCATGTCAGGCGATGTACAGCAGAGGGTCGAAACTTATCTGGGCAGGTTGCAAAGGCGGTTGCGCGGCGTGAAGGACGAACAGGTCCGCGAGATTGTCGAAGAGCTGCGCAGCCACATTATGGACAAAGTCGCGGCCAGCGGAGAAGTGACACCCGCCGGAGTTGACGCGGCACTGGCTGCGCTGGGCAGTCCGGAAGAGCTGGCCAGCCAGTACATAACCGACAACTTGCTGGCGCGAGCGGAGGTCAGCCGGTCGCCGGTGCAGATCCTCAAGAGCTTGTTCCGCTGGGCAAGCCTGAGCGTTGCCGGCTTTTTTGTGTTGCTCGGCTCCATCGTGGGGTATTTCTTCGGGGTCGTTCTCATGCTGGTCGCGGTGGCGAAACTATTCCATCCGCGAACCGCCGGTTTGTGGACTTATCCGGACAGCACCGGCGACCTTGCGCTCTCCTTTCGACTTGGATTCGTGAGTGCACCGGTGGGCGGCAAGGACGTACTGGGCTGGTGGATCATACCGATCGGGTGGCTGGCGGGTTGCGGGCTCGTGATGCTGACCACCTACATTGCGATCTGGTTTGTGCGGCAATACCGGAAATCGCTGGTGCTCCCTTGAGGTTGATTCAGTCGGCGAAACAGCAACACTAGGAAGAGGAAATGAAAGACTCAATCGATGCCATCGCAACACTAGCGCCCAGTCCCAATGATTCCAGTCCGTCACAGCCAAACCGGTTGACGCCTGCGCAGCGCTGCTTATCCCTGGCCGAGCTCGCACTGGGAAGCGCGATTGTGATCGGACATAACGTCTATCACGTCATTCCCAACGAAGTGCCGATTCTTTTTGTACTCGGTCTGATTTCACTGCGGGTGCGAGACGGCGGCTGGGGTGTGATGGGCCTGCGTTGGCCGGTCTCGTGGCGGCGAACCGTCTTGTTCGCGCTTGGGGCAGCTGCCCTAAGAATCCTGCTCAGCGCACTGGTGATTGATCCACTCACCGCCCGGTTCTGGCCTGCTGCAGTCGGGCCGAGTGGCTTCGATCAAATCACGGGCCACGTGATGGTAGCGCTCCGCTGGCTTCTGATCATTTGGACCTTTGCCGCTTTCGGGGAAGAGATCGGCTACCGCGGCTACCTGCTTACGCGTGCGGCAGACGTGGGCGGCCGATCCAAGGCTGCCTATTGGGCCGGCGTTTTGGTCGTCTCCGTGCTCTTCGGATACGGACACTACTACAAAGGTCCCTCGGGCGTAGTGGACTCGGGGATGGCCGGCCTGGTGCTTGGGACCGCTTACGTCTTGTCAGGACGCAACCTATGGGTGTGCATTCTGGCTCACGGGTTCATCGACACGTTCGGAGTGATCGCCTTGTTCTTCGGATGGCAGTCATAGGGCTGCGGGCTGCGGCTATTCTTCTGCTTCTTCGGCGTCGTTGACTACGTCGACTACTCGGCCTCGGATGGAGAAGACTAGCTTCTGCTTGTCGGTGGGCTGAAAGGTGACTCGCATGGGGGTGCGCTCCCAGACTGGAGGCGGACATTCGGAGTCGGGATTGTCAGCTCCCGCGGGTTCGCCTGCGTCTTTTTTCAGGATCGGCTTGCGGCGTCCTACCTGGGCGACGACCGCGTACAGTTTCTTGCTGTCCTCGGAGACGCCGCAGTAGGCGATGTAGTCGCGATACCAGCTCGCCGTCGAATAGAAGGGATCGAACTCGGGCAGGTTGAGCTGGGAGACTCGTCCGGTGAGGCGGTCGACGAGCAGCCAGCCGCCGCGTTGCCACTGCCAGCGCGTGGCGTTGGCATTCTCGGTGGGCAGCGCATCGTTGACGCGAAAGGCGCGCCGGACCACAAACAGGCGGTCGGTCAGCTCATGCGGAGTTCCGGTGGTGTATTCCTTGAGTCGCGTATCCACAAACAACGGACGCACTTTCAGGTCGAGCAGCTTCTGTCCGGTAGCGTTGGGCCACTTGGCGGAAATCCATTTTCCAAAAGCGATGACATGCGGCTTCGCGGCGGCCGCGCATTCGCTCCACGGAATGCCGAGCAGGACGAACGTCAGCAAAAGTTTCCGCAGCATGATGGAAGAGTGGCACAGGGGCGGAAATCGGCGCAATGACGTTCGAACACGGAAAATGTTCGGTTTTCTTGCGGGGGGTGGACAGCCGGGGGCGGCTCTCCCTACGTGGGTCGTGGTAGTGGCGCGGTTTATGGGGGTGTGGGAGACTGGGAACATGGCAAAGCGCAGTCTTCGGATCTTGAAACGAGTCAGCAACGTCCCGTCGCTGGGAATCTGTGAATGCTGCAATATGCAGTTCTCGGCAGACCCTCGTCAACTCGGGCAGGCGGGAGTTCAGCAGCAGTTCAATGCGCACAAGTGTGACGTTAGGCAGAACGCAGTGCCAATCGCGAAAGAAACTACCAAAGTTACGAAGAAGTAGTTGATTAGCGCATGTTTTCTCGCTTGCGACCTTGCAATATCGCAGCGAATTGAGCAAAGTAGAGCGATGAGTCTTCCACCACGACAGCGCCGGACAACTTTGTCTCCGCAATCGAGCTCTTATTCGGGTATGGGTGATTTGCTGGCAGGGCGCCGGACGCAGTCGATTCTAGTGGTCGAAGACAATCTGGTGAGCGCGGCTCTGATGAAGGAGATGCTTTCCAGCCGCGGCTATCACACGATTGCGGTACAGAACGCGGCTGCGGCGGAGGCGGAAATCCGGCGCGAGGCTCCAGACCTGATTTTGCTCGACGTGGTCATGCCCGGCAAGAGCGGCTACGAACTGTGCCGCGAACTCAAAGAGGACTCCAAAACGCGGCTGATTCCGATCGTCATGATTACCGGCCTGAGCGCTCGAGAAGACCGCCTGAAGGGAATTGAAGCGGGTGCCGACGATTTTCTGACCAAGCCGATCAGTCCCGAGGAATTGTTTGCGCGCGTGAGTTCGTTGCTGAAGTTGAAGGAATTCACCGACGAACTGGAGACGGTGGATTCGGTGCTGTGCACACTGGGGCTGAGCGTGGAAGCGCGCGACCCTTACACCGAAGGCCACTGTGAGCGGTTGGCGCGCGATGCCACGGATCTGGGGCGCTTGATCGGGGTGGATGAAGAATCCATTGTGGCCCTGGGGCGGGGCGGCTACCTGCATGACCTGGGGAAAATCAAGGTGCCCGATGACATCCTGAAGAAAGGCAGCGATCTGACGCCGGCGGAGTGGGAGATCATGAAACAGCATCCGGTGACCGGCGAGACGATTTGCCGTCCGTTGAAGTCGTTGCGGCTGGTGCTTCCGATCATTCGGCACCATCACGAGCACTCGGACGGCAGCGGCTATCCGGATGGGCTGCGGGCGGGCGAGATACCGCTTCTGCCGCGCATCCTGCAGGTGGTGGATATCTACGATGCGTTGCGCACGGCGCGTCCGTATAAGCCGGCGCTGGGACACGAGCAGGCTGCGGTCACCATGCGCGCCGAGGCGCGAAGCGGACTCTGGGACGAGGCGTTGGTCTCGGAGTTCTTCGGTATGCTCGACAAGCGCCGCCAAGTGGCATGATCTGATCATCGGGTAATCGGGCCATCGGGGAATCGAAAGTCAAAAGCTTTGCCATTGGAATTTGAATGACCCGATGGCCCGATCACTCGATTTCTAACATTCACGGATAGCCAATTGACCTACAGTTTCGTCATTCCTGCCTATAACGAAAGCGTACGCATCCGGCCGACGCTCGATGTGCTTCTCCGCTATACAAAGGAACAAAACTGGGATGCGGAAATTCTGGTTGTGAACGACGGCTCGAGCGACGATACGGCGCAGATCGTGCGGGAATACGGCAAACTGCATTCGCAGGTTCTGCTGCTCGAGAATCCCGGGAACCGCGGCAAAGGGTACAGCGTGCGCAACGGGATGCTGCATGCGCGCGGCGACATTTGCCTGTTCACGGATGCCGATCTCTCTTCACCGGTGACCGAGGCGCAGAAACTGTTCGACGCAATTGGCGGAGGCGCCGACATCGCCATCGCGTCGCGCTGGCTGCGGGTGGAACTGCAGACCGAGCGGCAACCGCTCTACCGGCAGGCGTTTGGACGAATCTTCAATCTCGCTCTGCGGGTGATTCTGGGCTTGCGTTTCGCGGACACACAGTGCGGATTCAAAGCTTTTCGGCGAGACGCCGCGCAACGCATATTTCCTTTGCAGAAGATTGAACGCTGGGGATTCGATCCGGAAATTCTGTTTCTGGCCCGGCGCGTAGGCCTGCGCGTGGAAGAGGTTCCGGTGCTATGGGCGCACAGCGAAGGGACGCGGTTGCGTCCTTTCCGGGACGGACTGCGAATGTTCGTGGAAGTTTTGCGGATCCGGTGGAATGCGATGACGGGGGAGTACGCGGCGGCCGCCGTGCCTTCTCCGGGGAAGTTGTAGAAATTCTCCAGATCAAATTTCCCGTAGAGACGCGGCTTGCCGCGTCTCCCGCCGGCGGGACAAAAGCAGACGGGGCAAGCCCCGTCTCTACCAGCGGAAGCCCCGGACTACGAGGCGGCTCGGTTGTTCGCGTTTGCGGCCAGGCGCACGAACTCGGCGATCTGGGCTCCCATTTCTTGGGTGGTGACGGTTCGCTCACCGGGGCGCGCCAGATCGCGAGTGCGGAAGCCTCCCTTCAAGATGGAGGTGACGCCAGCCTCCACGCACTCCTCTTCTTTGGGCATATGAATTTTTTTTAGTAGCACGAAAACCACCGAGAGGATGGCGCCTAGCGGATTGGCGACATTCTGACCTGCGATGTCGGGAGCTGAGCCATGAACGGGTTCGTAGAGCCCGACCCGTCCTCCGATGCTGGCCGAAGCGAGCAGGCCGAGCGATCCCACGACTCCGCCCGCCTGATCGGACAGGATGTCGCCGAACATGTTTTCGGTGAGGATGACGTCGAATTCGGCCGGTCTGAGCACGAGCGTCATGGCGGCGGAGTCCACGTACATGTGGGAGAGATGGACATCGGGAAAATCGAAGGCGATGCGAGTGACGACTTCGCGCCAGAGACGCGAGCACTCCAGAACATTCGACTTGTCGACGGAGAGCACGCGCCGGCGGCGGGTGCGAGCGAGTTGAAATGCGACGCGGGCAATGCGCTCGATCTCCGGCTCGCAGTAGCGCATGGTGTTGATCGCCTCGCGCGCGCCGGGGGCGCCTTCGATGGAGCGAGGCTGTCCGAAATACAATCCGCCGAGCAGTTCGCGCACGGTGAGAATGTCGGTTCCTTTGACGATTTCTTCGCGCAGAGGCGAGCAGGCAGCCAGCGCCGGATAATAGACCGCGGGACGGAGATTGGCGAAAGCTCCGAGTTCTTGGCGGAGGCGCAACAGTCCAGCTTCGGGGCGAAGTTCGCGAGGATTGTGATCGAAAGCTGGACTGCCGACTGCTCCGAGCAGCACGGCCTGTGAGGCGAGGCACGCCTGAATGGTTGCGTCCGGCAAGGGATTGCCGAACTTTTCCAGAGCAACTCCCCCGATCTCTTTTTCGTCGAGTTCGAGATCGTGGCCAAAGCCGCCGGCCACTTCTTCCAGAACACAAATGGCTTGCGATGTAACTTCAGGACCGATTCCGTCTCCGGGGAGGGAAGTGACACGGAGTTGCATGGAGTCCTCGCTTCTTTCCGAAAGGATATACGCGGAAACGCCGCTGTGGTAGCCCGATTTCAGGGCGTTCCATGGATTGCTACTACGCCTGGTAGTTACGCGTTGTTGTCACACGCCCCAGAGATAGTCTTCTTGCTCGCTGTGGTGATCGGTGAAGGGGATCGACACCGGCGCCTGCCCGGCGCTGCCCGATACTTGAGCAGGATGCGCGTCATTGGAATTGGCGCCAGCGGCGGCGGCACGCGGGAGAGGCAATGAAGCCGCAGCGGGCGGGAATTTCTTGCCGTGGCTGGCGGCGCCATCGCCCTTGCTTGCGTTGCCGCTGGCAACGTCATGGATCAGTTCGAGCAAATGGCTGTCCTGAACCTTTTTGATGCGGTCGGCGAGAACTACAAACCTGCGATAGATCTCATCGAGTTCGCGGCGCTCAAACTGGTGTCCCAGTTGTTCACAGCGCAGAGCCAGCGCGTGGCGCCCGGAGTGTTTGCCCAGCACCAGCCGCGAATCGGGCACGCCCACCGATTGTGGCGTCATGATTTCGTAGGTCAGCGGATTCTTGAGCATGCCATCCTGGTGAATTCCGGCCTCGTGGGCAAACGCATTGCGGCCGGTGATGGCCTTGTTGGGCTGCACAGGAACCCGGGTGATCTCCGCCAGCATCTGGCTTGAAGAATACAGGTGCTCGCTGGCGACGGTGGTTTCGTAAGGATACCGGTCGGGGCGCACCCGCATGACCATGACGATTTCTTCGAGAGACGCATTGCCGGCGCGCTCGCCGATGCCGTTGATGGTGCACTCCACCTGGCGCGCGCCCTGCTGCACTCCCGCGAGTGAGTTCGCGACCGCCAGACCGAGGTCGTTGTGGCAGTGCGTGGAGATCGTTACTTTGTCGATGCCGGCGACTTTCTCACGCAGCGTGCGCATGAGATTGCCGTATTCCTCGGGCATGCTGTAACCGACGGTATCGGGAATGTTAACGGTGGTGGCGCCGGCTGCGATCACCGCTTCGACAACCTGGCAGAGAAACGCGACATCGGTACGGGTGGCATCTTCGGGCGAGAATTCAATGTCGACGCACAAAGACTTGGCGTGCCGAACTGCTTCCCGCGCCTGCTCCAGGCACTGCTCCCGCGTGATGCGTAGCTTGTATTTCAGATGAATGTCAGAGGTTGCGAGAAAAACGTGGATGCGCGGACGCGCGGCTCCCTGCAAAGCCTGCCAGGCCCGGTTCACGTCGCCGGTACAAGCACGAGCCAACCCTGCGATGACCGGACGCCGCACCGATGCGGCGATGCGTTGCACGGCTTCGAAGTCGCCATCGGAGGCGATCGGGAATCCGGCCTCGATCACGTCCACGCCGAGGCGGTCGAGTTGCTGGGCCAGGCGCAGCTTTTCCTCTACATTCATGCTGCAGCCCGGCGACTGCTCGCCGTCACGAAGCGTGGTGTCGAAGACAGTGATGCGCGGCCTATCCATTGATTCCGTACCTCCAGAAAAAGTTATCTCTCTACTCTATCGGCGGATTGGGGCAAAAGAAAAGGTTATTATCCTAACAGTAGCATTAGCGTTGATGATAGTATTATAAAAACTTATTAAATATCTATATTTGATAAAGAGGCGTCAGGTCTTAGGTCGCAGGTGTCAGGAACCCAGCCTGCGGACATTCGAGCCTGAGACCTGGGAACTGAGGAACTGATCCCCATGGACCTTTCGCAACTCGAAGTCTTCCTCGCCGTGGCTCGCGAACATCGGTTTTCGCGGGCGGCCGAAAAGCTGTTTCGCACTCAATCGGCGGTCAGCCAGACGATCCGGAAACTTGAGTTGGAGATCGGCGAGCCGCTGTTCGACCGTTCTTCCCGTGAGGGCGTACTCACCGACGCCGGACGTGTTTTGCAGGAATACGCCGAGGAGTTGCTCAACCTGCGGCAGGATGCACAGACGGCGCTGGTGGAAATGCGCGAATTACAGAAGGGCAAGCTGGCGATCGCCGCCAATGAATTTACCACGCTCTACCTGTTGCCGGTACTGGGCGAGTTTCGCCGCCTGTATCCCGCGATCAAGATCACGGTGCGGCGTTCATTGGGCAGTCGCATCCCCGACGATGTGATCAAGCACAACGTGGAACTCGGGGTACTTTCTTACGATCCGCAGGAGCCACAGTTGCGATCGGCGGTGGTTTATCTGGACGAGTTGGTATTTGTCGTTCCTCCGGGCCATCCGCTGGCCTCGGCGGGCGAAGTCAGCGTTCGGCAACTGGGGGCGGAGTCGTTCGTGGCCCACATCGTCGCGTCTCCTTATCGCGATAAAGTGATTGAAGCGTTCCGCCACCATAAGACTCCGTTACACATGGACGTGGAACTGCCTACGCTGCAAGCCATCAAGCGTTTCGTGTGCATGGGGAATGGGGTGGCGCTGGTGCCCGAGATGAGCGTGGAAAGCGAGATCAGCCGTGGAGACCTGGTGCGCGTTCCGGTGCGCGATCTGCATTTTCAGCGCAAGCTGCGCCTGGTCTACCGGCAGGAATCCGCGCTGTCGCACGCGGGAAGAGCGTTTTTGAAAGTGGCGGAGCAGTTTGCCAAGGACAGAGGCGGTCGTTATCGCTTCCAGCGAGAAAAGTAGCGCCGAGGCGGAGCGGACCTGGCAGCTCAACCTAACTACTTTGAGGAATCTTTTCGGCGGGATGAATCCACTGCCGGGACGATCGGTCGCCGCAGCGGCACGATCGCCCCTTTGGACGGATCGGCGGCCGCTGAGGCCCGCGCCAGTACTTCGTGCTGGATGTACTGCACGAAATCCTGGATCTGGCGCTGCATTTCTTCCATGCGCTCGCGCATTTGAAGAATGATGGCGATGCCGCTGATGTTGACGCCCAGGTCGCGCGCCAGCGACAGGATGAACTCCAGCCGCTGCAAATCTTCATCGGTATAGAGCCGGGTGTTGCCTTCGGTGCGGCTCGGCTTGAGCAGCCCTTCGCGCTCGTAGAGACGCAAGGTCTGGGGATGAATGTCATACATCTCAGCCACGGCCGAGATCATGTATGCGCCCTTGGATTTGCGTTTGGTCATACCAGGCTAAGGAATCTCGCTTCCGTACCAATACTAGCCGCAAAACAGGGACGACGCACCTCTCCCCTGTGATCCCCTGTGCCCCCTGTGGTAAAGGGTTCTTGCAGGCACCGACAAAGGCGAGGGGAACTATATACTTACCTGCCTTTGCTCTCTGCGATACGATGACGCAATGGGGAACGAACATAACCTATGCCACGTCCGAGGCAGAAATACAACGACTGTGTTGTAGCCGTGTTTCGTGAGATAACCGGTGAAGATGAAAACAGGGCGCTCTACCGTTTTCGCCCCTATCTAACGGGTGAGCCTGGAATCTCGCTGGATGCACTATCTTCTTGTTTAAAGGATGCTGGTTGGATGTTGACGCCGTATGAGTACGCCGTGCAGCAGGTTACTGAACCGGATGGGTCTTTGGGTGCGGCATTCAAGACATTTTGGACACAATTTCAAGGCGAAGCTGTCGTTTTTTACACCAAAGATGACGCAAAAATAGGTCACGCGATTCTGGTACGCTCCGGTGGTGTCGTTTTTGACTCAAGCTGGTCCCCGGAAAATGGGGAGTTTATCGTTGACCACTTCGAGCGTTTTTCGGGGAAATTCACCATTAGATCTATTTCAATGGTCACGCGAATGCTCAACAAGAAATGATAAATCGTGAAGATCGTACGGCAAGATCGATCCGCGAAAAGAGCTACGCCGCCATCTCCGGTTTCGGCGTGGCTGCCGTCCACCCAGCCGGCTTCAGCGCATGGTTAATCAGGTAGGCGATGACGCCCCCGCCGATCACGATCAGTCCAAACAGGAGTGAGCTCATGCCGAGCACAACTTCATGTTCGCTGCGGATGACGGCAAATCCCAGTAGCAAAATTGGAGGAATGCCAACAGCAATCGCTCCAAACAGGCCGCCGGGCACGCGGAACGGGCGCTTCAATTCCGGTTCCCGAATGCGCAGGCAGATCAAGGCCACAAATTCGAGCGTAAGGCTCGCGCCGTAAATCATGATGTCGAGCGTGACCAGGCGTTCGAAGCCGAGATTCAGCGCCAGGCCCCAACCGACCGCCAGCGCCAGAATCGCGACCCAGGGCGCGCGCGATTTCGGATGCAGGTTGCCAAAAACTTTCGGCAGCATGCCGTCCTGAGCCATGGCCAGCGGCAGCCGCGAGTAGCTCATGACGAGCGCATTAAACATGCCGAAACCGCTCATCATGCCGCCCGCCACCAGCGCGATCCGAAGCACCGGCCCACCCATCAACTGGGCGACATCGGCCCACGCGCCGGTTTCCCAGGCGCTAGCCGGAAGGCCGGTGATCCACATGGCGGCAAACGGAAGAACATAAGTAACGCAAACGATGAGCACTGCGACCAGCATGGCGCGGGGATAGGTGCGCTGCGGACGCTCGACTTCGGTGGCGATGGTGGAGGCGTTGTCCCACCCCATGTAATTCCACATGCAGATGAGCAGGCCGCCGAGAATGTCGACGTTTGAAGTGGTCGGCTTGGTTACCGCATTAGCCAGCGCGTGAATTTTGAACGGCGCCAGCACAAAAATGGCCGCGAAGGGCGCTGACAGGGCGAAGAACAGCCACAGCGAGGTCGTCGAGACGACTTTCACGCCCATAATATTAAGGACCGCGCAGACGATCACCACGCCCAGCGCGACAGCCACGCCGCGATGGTTCTCCTGGAAATAAGGAAACATACGCGTGAGGTAGGCGACAAACAGCGTGGGATAAATCGCCATATCGAAAATGGACGCTACCAGCGACAGCCAGGCTTCCTGAAATCCCCAGAAATTTCCCATGG
>Ga0116223_10001349_pt1 | contig 25445 bp, 24 predicted proteins | sample Sb_taG_3_FD_90092 | JGI IMG/M metagenome (GOLD analysis project Ga0116223, IMG submission 90092) | Peat soil microbial communities from Weissenstadt, Germany - Sb_50d_a_PC metaG | ecosystem: Environmental > Terrestrial > Soil > Wetlands > Peat | place: Germany: Weissenstadt | collected 2010-09-21 | reverse complement strand
TGCTGGCCCAAGCGGTGCTGCGGCGGCTGCGGCAACGGGTGGGCGAACCGGTGGCGACGTGGGAGGCCAGCCACCTGGCGCGGGCGCTGTTGCAAGGGCTGGAGGGCGATGTGCGGGTCAGCGACGAGACCATCGTGGTGACCTACTACAATGCCCCCCAGACCGAGCAGTTGCGGCAGCACTACGAGGGCTTACCGCAGAAACTCCGGGCCGAGAACGTCAACCCAGCCCTCCCCTGGCTGTACAACTACAAGCTGGACTTTCGCTTCCGCTGAACGGGGCGGGCACCAGGGAGCACACGGGAAGGTCCAATAAACTGGGGCCGCAAAATCGCTGTGTGGCACGTGGCACACACCTCATTTTTTCGCCGCAAGTCGAATGCTGACCAGGGGATAGGTGTGTGCCACGCGCTGGCACACAACTGGCCCGAGGCACAAACCTCCCGGGGCGTCCGGTCGCTTTCCCCCGCTGGCGCAGCCGGCCGACCCCTCCCCGGTTCCCCCCAGGTTCCGCGCGGAACATTCGTTCAGGAGCCGGGGCCGGCCTCCGAACCCGGCCGCTGCTGCTACCGGCGGCCTCCCACACCCCAAAATCGGTGACGGTCAGAGTTTTTTCGGAAGAAGTGGCGAGGCACGTGGCAACCTCACCTCCTTACCCGACTTCCGGCGGAATGTCACGCTGTCCCCTTATCCGGCGTGGCGCCCCTTGCCCTACTCCCGCTCGTGCGGGATGATGCAGCGAAGGGACAGATGGCTTCGGCTGCCGCAAGGCATGCCTGGTCGAGGTGTGAAGGGAGATGTCAGGCATGTTCAAGCACTTCACGATCACGAACTTTCGTTGCTTTCCCGAGCTGCACTTGAAAGAGTTGGCGCGCGTCAACCTGATCGCGGGGAAGAACAACACCGGCAAGACGGCCCTGCTCGAGGCGATTCATCTCCACAATAACCCGGCCAACCCTGAGTTACCGATCAAGATCAACAAGATGCGCGGCATCGACGATCCGGCCAAGGCCGCCGATGAGGTCGGGCGTTGGCTCTTCTGGGGGAGGAACGCGCAGGGCGGACTCGCGCTAACGAGTTTCGATGAGAAGGGGATCCACCGTGTCTTGCACCTGTACGTTCTCGATCCCGTGACGTCGCGCGAGCGCTTCCCCGAGGCAGAAAAAGCGCTTAGTGCCGGCGGGTTTCTGGGAGGGTCCGCACGGCTGGTTCTCAAATACGAACAAACAAACGAGCCAGAGCGCGTCTCGATTGGCACTTTCGCAGCGACGGCCACCAGGACGGAGTTTCAGTGGGTGGGGGCGCGACTTTCTTGGGAGTTGGCGAGCGTGTTTCTCCCCGCTGGCTCCCCGCCGCTGGAGCAAGACGTCACGTTCTTCGCGGAACTTGAGGCAGCCAAGCGCCAGGACGAGATCCTGGACTCCCTCCGGCTCGTGGAGCCGCGCCTGCAACGCTCCTCCCGTTGGGGGGCGAACTAGTCATCCACGGCGACGTCGGCCTGGCGCGCTTGATTCCCGTTCCATTCCTGGGGGAGGGGATGCGTCGAGTGTTGGCGATGGTGTTGGCACTGGCCAATGCCGCGGGCGGGGTCCTTCTTATCGACGAGGTCGAAAACGGCATCCATCACTCCGTGATGAAAGACGTCTGGCGCGTCATCGCGCAGGCGGCGGAACAACATGGAGTTCAGGTCTTCGCCACGACGCACAGTTACGAGTGCATCCAGGCCGCCCACGAGGCGTTCTCCCAGCGCGAGCCTTACGACCTGCGCCTGTACCGACTCGACCGCGCCGGCTCGGAGATAAGCGTTGCCGCCTACGACCAGGACGTTCTGGAATACGCCACGGAAATGCTACACGAGGTCCGCTGATGCCCGCCAAACCCGCGCGGCCGCAGATCATCATGAAGCCCCGCCTCCTCGCCGGCGAAGGGGACGACGAGGTCGCCTTCTTTGGCGCCCTGCTTGCCTACCTGAATATCGATGACATTCAGGTGGAACAGTACGGCGGCAAGCAGAACCTCTCTCGGTACGTCCGCGAGTTGAGGAACCGGCCGGGGTATGAAAGGGTTGTGGCACTGGGCCTCACACGCGACGCCGACACCGATTGCACGGCGGCCTTTGACCATGTTCGCGGTGCCTTGACGGGGAACCAATTCCCCGCCCCCGGCCCCCTCAGGAGGATCCTCGACGGGACGCCGCGGATCGGCGTGTTCATTTTGCCCGGCAACAGCCGTCCCGGGATGCTGGAGGACCTGTGCATGGACAGCGTGGATGGGGATCCCGCTCTCGCGTGTCTGACGACGTATTTCGAGTGCGTCTTGCGCGCCGCCGGGCGGCAACCGGGCAACCAGGCCAAGGCGCGCGTTCACGCCTGGCTTGCTTCGCAGACCGAGCCCGACAGGCGGCTGGGCGAGGCCGCGGCAAAGGGATACTGGCCCTGGGACAACTCCGCCTTTAATGCCCTCCGAGATTTCCTGCGCATGCTCTAGCCTGCACGGGGAGCGCGGCCTCACCGCACCACCTTCCCCTTGACGTCCAGCACCTGCGCCGCCGCCACGTCGTTGCCAAAGGTCTTCATGTCCTTGAAGGTCCACACCACCTTCTTCTCGCGCGTCACCTCGAACAGCTGCGGGTTGTCCGGCCCGGCGTGACAGTTGCCCACGATGAGGTTGCCGTTGGGCAATAGCTGCAGCGTCGTCACCCACGCCAGCCGGATGCCGGGCAACTCGTCGTGGCCGATGCTCCAGACGACCTTGCCGTTTTTGTCCACCTCGATGACGCGGTTGTTGTTGCCCCCGGCGATCATGGTGTTGCCGTTGGGGAGGCGGATGGCGCCGAAGACCTCGGTGCCGTGCCCCTCCGGCCCGTGCCCCGGCGAGCGCGGGCGGCCCGCCAGGTCGAGGGTGTAGCTCCACACGACCTTTCCCGAATCGTCGTACTCGCGTACCTTGCCGTCGCCCTCGTGGCAGACGAGGTAGTGGCCGTTGTCCAGCTTGCGGACCAGGCGCGTGTCGCGGTGGGCGTCGGGCTTGTCCACGGTCAGGGGGATTTCGCGGAGGACCTTGCCCGCGCGGTCGATTTCGATGAGGCGCTTGTTGCCGCTCTCGGCGATCAACGTCACGTCGTCGGCCAGGCGCTGGAAAGAATGGACCTCGACGCGGCCCTTGTTCCCCGCGGCTGGCTTCGACTCGTATTCCCAGACGATCTTCTTCTCGGGCGACATCTCGACGCTTTTCGTGGCCGAGACCGGCATGAGGACGTTGCCGTTGGGCAGCAGGGCGATGTCGTGGGCGTCGGCCTTGCACGGCACCTCCCATTCGACCTCGCCCTTGGCGTTGACGATGGCGACGTGTCCCTTGTCCCGGGCGAGGACGCGGTAAGTGGGCTTGTCGTCGGCGGCAGCGGCGGTGAGGCCCAGTCCGAACAGGACCTCGGCGAGGGCGGAAGCGACGATGCGCATGGGATGACTCCGGAGGTGGGGGATGGCACGGGCGCCTCGGGCGGTACTATACGCAGAGGCCGCACCGCGAGCCAGTTGCCGCGGCCGCGTTCCCCAGAGCCATTGCGAGGTCGATGCCGATCATGGGCCGTCCCCGTTACCCGTCGCTTTATCAGATCAACACCCGCGTCTGGCTGGGGGAACTGTCGCGGCGCCTCGGCCGGCCGGCCACCTTCGACGACGTGCCGGACGAGTTCCTCGACCGCGTCGCCATCCTTGGCTTCGACATCCTCTGGCCGCTCGGCGTCTGGCAGACGGGAGAGTACGGCCGCGAGGCGTCGCGGACCTCGCCCGACTGGCGGCGCGAGTGTGCGGCCCAGCTGCCCGACCTCACCGACGACGACCTCGTCAGCTCACCCTTCGCCATCACCGCGTACACGGCGGCGACGGAGTACGGCGGCGACGAGGCGCTGGCCCGCTTCCGTGAGCGGCTGCGCAGGCGCGGTCTGCGCCTGCTGCTCGATTTCGTGCCCAACCACACGGCCATCGACCACCCCTGGGTGTGGCAGCACCCGGAGTATTACCTGATCTGCGATGACGCCGACCTGGCGCGCGAGCCGCACAACTACTGCCGGGTCCAGACTCGGCTCGGGCCCCGCGTCCTCGCCTACGGCCGCGACCCGTATTACCCCGGCTGGCCGGACACGGTTCAGCTCAACTACCGCTCGCACGCCCTGCGCCAGGCGATGGCCGGTGAACTGCTGCGAGTCGCGGACCGCTGTGACGGGGTCCGCTGCGACATGGCCATGCTGCTGCTGCCCGAAGTGATTCAGCGCATCTGGGGCCGCAAATCGCTGCCCGCCGACGGCACACCGCCCATCGACGCGCCGTTCTGGCCGGAGGCCATCCCCCCGGTGCGCGCCGCCCACCCCGAGTTCCTGTTCATGGCCGAGGTGTACTGGGACCTGGAATGGGCGCTGCAACAGCAGGGGTTCGACTGCACCTACGACAAGCGCCTGTACGACCGCCTTCTCGCCCGGGACGCGGCGGCGGTGCGCGGCCAGCTTCACGCCGACCCAGAATTTCAGAGGAAATCGGTGCGTTTTTTGGAGAACCACGACGAGCCGCGCGCCGCCGCCGCCTTTCCGCCGGACGTACACGCGGCCGCCGCCGTCGTTACGTTCCTGGTGCCCGGCCTGCGCTTCTTCCACGAGGGGCAGCTCGAAGGCCGGCGCGGGCGCGTGTCGATGCACCTGAGCCGCCGGCCGGACGAGCCGGTCGATACGGCCCTCCAACAGTTCTATGCCGACTTGCTGGAGTGCTTGAAGCGGCCGACGGTGCGCGACGGGAGCTGGCGCCTGCTGGACTGCCGCCCGGCGTGGCCCGGCAACGCCGCCTGTGATCGCTTCATCGCCTTCGCCTGGGACGGCCCGGGCGGCGAGCGCCTGCTGGTCGCGGTGAACTACGGCCCGACTCGGGGCCAGTGCTACGTCGCCGTCCCCTGGCCCGACCTCGCCGGCCGGCGCTTCCGGCTGCGCGACCGGCTCGGCAAGGCGTCCTACGACCGCGATGGCGACGACCTGGCTCGCCTCGGGCTCTACCTCGACGTGCCTCCCTGGCACCCGCACGTCTTCGAGGTGACACTGCTCGTTTAACGCCCGCCGTCGATTGATCGTTTCGCGAAACGAGAAATCGACGGCGGCGCCTCACTCGTCCTCGGTCCCGAAGGATCCAGCGCCGGCCAGTTCGGCCAGCGCTTTCCCCCGAGTCTTCGTCCGCGGCGAGCGCACCTGCACCGTCGCCCGGGCGTGCAAGGTGCCGGCGCTGACTTGCACCGTCGCCGTCCCCGTGCCCTTCGCCGGGGCGGTATAGAGGCCGCTGCCGTTCACCTTCCCCGGCCCGCTGACGATCGCCCAGGTCAACGCCGGCTGCTGTGCCATCGCGATGGCGAACTGATCGTAGGCCGTCGCACTCAGCTGCACCCGCCCACCCGGCGCCACCGTGGTCGATGACGGCGAAACCTTGAGGCTCGTCAGCGTCTGCACGACGCTGACGCTCACGCTGCTGGTCACGCTCAGCCCGCCCGCGTCGGTGATGGTCGCCTGGAAGACGTAACTGCCACTGCGGTCGAACGTCACCGTACTGGCCTTGGCGGCGTTCGTGCCGTTGGCGCTGAACGCGGGGTGCGCCCCCGTTGGCCCGGCGGTCATCCTCCAGGTGTAGGTCAGGTTCGCCTCGCCGCCGTCGTCGGCCCCGAGGACGCTCAGCGCCGTCGTCTTGCCCTTCACCGGCGAGGGGGAGGCGGCCGCCGCCCTGGCGACGGTCGGCGGGGCGTTGGTCGTGCCGCCGCCGTAGCTGAAGCGGTCCGCCGCCGAGGTTGCCGAAATGCCGTAGCCGAAAACGGGGCTGTTGACGTTGCTCGAGTCGTTCGGGTCCGCCACGCCCGACTGCACGCGCACATCCACCGTGCCCGAGCCGGCCGGCACCTGCGCCGTGACGTGGCCGTCATCGACCACCGTCACGTTCGTGGCCGGCGTGTTGCCGAACAGCACCTGCAGGTGCCCCGCGGCTCCGGAGAAGTTCTGCCCGGTCACGGTAATCGTGGTGCCGGCCGAGCTGCCGGTCGCGCTTAGCCCGGTGACCACCGGCGTCAGGCTGACGACCTCGAAGTCGCTGAAGGTCAGGCTCTTCAGACCGTGCGTCGAGTCCTGGATGTCGTTGTCGTTCCAGGTCAGGGTTTCGTCGTTGCCGGCATCAACGGAGTAACTCGCTCCCGAGAAGAAGAAGTTGCTGCCGTTGTCGGCCACGATCATCCCGTAAGTCTGCATCGCCTGGGCGATGACGCGCGACTCGGGGTTGAGCGTCGAGATGTCCACGCTGGCCTTGAGGCGGAAGCGGGCGCCCATCGGCGGCTCGATCGCCGGGTTGTTGTTGCCGGGGTTGGCGACGTGCGACGCGGGGTAGAGGAACTGATCGAGAATGATGCTGTTTTGCAGCGTGAAGCGGATGGCGTGGTTGATGACGCCCTGGCCGCCCTGGCTGACCGGCAGCGCCTCGTCGGGGCGGACGAGTCCGGGCAGGATGGCCAGCCCGGCGGCGTCGGCGGACGTGTTGCCCAGGGTGCGGAACTCGTTGGTGTTCATGTTCCACACGGTTTCCTGGTCCGCGTGCCACTGACCGTCGCTGTTCTCGCTCGGGCGCGACGCCCGGTAGAACTCGTAGGCGATGTTGTTGTCCACGTCGTAGACGATCAGGTGCGAGTCGCCGCGGTTGTCCACGCCAACGAGCGGGCCGTTCTGCAGGTCCCCCTCGAGCACGGCGTTCGCCGGGACGGGGGCGTTCTGCAGGTCGCTCTCGTCGGCGTAGGCGTCGATGACGACGTGGACCTTCGGCGTGCTGTTGCCGTGGACGACGTTGTAGGGGATGCCGTAGAGGTCGCTGTTGTTCTGGTAGTCCTGGCCGAAGTCGGGATGCAGCCGGCCGTTGCTCTTCTGTTCGCTGATGATGTTGTTGATGATCGCCGTCGAGTTGGCGGCGACCGGGGCGTTGGTGATCGGCTGGTTCCACGGGTTGTCGGCGGGGAAGAGCGAGTTGCCCAGCAGGGTCGGCACGGTGCGGTCTTCCAGGGCCTCGACGGCCAGGGCGATTTTTCGGCCCAGCGCCCGCGCCGCCTTTGTCCGGGGTCGCTTCCACAGGAGAGAGAACATGATGGATGCCTCTGCGAGTCGGGAAAGTGGTCCACGGCGCGGGGCGCTTGCGTGCCCGGCGCCTCCGGTGTCGTCTGCGGGGGCAAGGGGCACCCTTGACGGCAAAGTGAAGTCGTGAGTCTCTGCGCGGCTGGACGGGGAAGACTGCCTGTCTTCGGTGACGGGACTGTTCTTACCCGGGCGATTGGTTATGGGATAGTTAACACGCAGTTCGCCGGCTGTCAAGCGCGGCCGTGCGAAGTCGATCACTCCGGGAAGCCGACGCGCCCGAGTGGCGTCTTGATCGCGGGCGGGCAAACGTCGATGCCGAAGGTGAAGCAGAGGAAGTGCAGTTCGACGCCGTCCTCCAGCCCCACCTTGACGCCGAGTACGGCGCTCTCGGCCTGCACCCCGGTGGCGGTCGTGGTGCGGCCGGCGCCGACGCGGCCGTGGTAGTCGCGGCCGAGGGCGCGGGGGTCCAGGTCGGCCGAGACGCCGGCCTCGCGCAGCACCCAGGCCGGGTAGGTGTTGCTGTTCGGGCCCGGCCAGGCCAGGTAATTTTTCCGATAGGGATACTCCGCCGAGCGCGCCAGCGCTCGCAGGATGGCCCGCGCCTCCTCGCCCCGCCACTCGCGCTCGATGCGCGGGGGGCCGCCGCCGACGCCGGTCTGGGAGCTGAGCAGGTCGCGGTGGACGTGGTCCCAGTGTGCGCTGCCGCCCTGGGCGCGATACTGCCAGAGGTCCCAGCGGTGCCATTCCCCGTCGGCCGGGTCGAACGTCAAGAAATGGTAATGCACCGCCAGGTAGCCCAGTGCGGTGGGCAGTGGCGAGTACCCCAGCTGCACGACGGGCTCGCCCGGCCGCGATGAGGTGGGCGTGAACGACTTCGGCCGCAGCCGGCTGTAGGCCTCGCCGACGAGGCACAGCCCGAGCCAGCCGAGCAGCAGCCAGCGCGCCTTCCACAGCCCCCGCCGGACCCAGCCCCAGGTAGCGAAGAGCACCGGCAGCAGGACCATGCCCAGGACGAAGGCGCGCGCCCCACTCGCCGCGCCGACCTGGGCTGCTTCCACCGAGGCCACCAGCGACGACCAGAAGGCGGCGCGGCACGGCCAGGTAGACGCCGTCCGCCGGCCGCACCGCGGCCCGATCACCCACCCGGCCAGCGCCCCCGCCGCGCCGGCCACGAGGCCCCAGGTGACGGCCCCCTCGAGGGCATCGGGGACGATGGTGGAGGGCGACGGCGGGGCGATGTCCTGGATGCAGCGGCCGAAGACCGCGCCCAGTGCGCCGGCCAGCAGGCCGCCGAGCGCCCCGCCCCGCGCCCCCGCCAGGGCGTGGCTCCGCCCGCTTTCGTGAGGGGGGGCCGCTTGAGCTTCCGCGCGAGGAAGGAGGGTGCTCATGGCTGGTCTCTCGGCCGTTCGGGGGAGGCAACGGGCACCCGGCGTCAGGCGCCGGCTTTGCGATAACTTCGGCCCGTATCGACCTGCTCGAAGCCGAGTCCGCGGAACAGCCGGATCACGGGTTCGTTCCGCTCGTTGGCCTGCACCTCGACCAGGGCGAAGAATTGCTCCTGGACGTGCCGCATCAGGTGGACGAGGACGAACTTGGCGAGTCCCTGGCGGCGCACGCCCTCGCTCACTTCGAGGTCGATGATCCCGACGGCCGGGGCGCCCCAGCGCTGGCAGAAGCCGAGCATTTCCCAGGCCGCCGCCCGTGCCAGCACCTCGTTGCTGGTCTTGTCGCGCAGCAGCACGTCGAGCAGCTCGATGGGGCCCAGGACGCTCTCGCGCCACCAGGTGCCGGCCCCACGCCGCGGCTGCGCCACCAACTCGAAGCGACGGCGGATGGCCAGGAAGCGCGGGTCGGCCACGTTGATCGGCCCCTCGAGGCGGCGCTGGAAAACCAGGGAAGCGTCCTGGCGGAGGTAGCCCTGGTGCAGCAGGAACGGGTCGGCGGTGGCGTCGCTGGCCAGGAAGCCGGCCGACTCGCTGCCGCCGTACAGGCCGAGGTAGAACGGGTTGAACGGCCGCATTGGCCCGGCGTAGATCGTCGTCGCCCCGCGCCCGCTCAGGTACCCCTCAGAGCGGCGCAGCAGTTCGGAGCCGACGCCGCGGCCGCGGAACGCCGGCCGCACCCCCACGGCGCAGACGACGCCGTCCGCGGTGGACAGGCCCGACTCGCCGGGGTTGGGGCCGAAGCCGGCGTGGGCGAAGCCGACGGCAACGCCGTCCTCCAGCGCTATCACCACCCCGGCGGGATCGAAGTAGGACTTGGCGAACACGTACTCCTCGAGCGCCGATGCCGTCGGCAGGGCGACGGCCCCGCGCGCCGTGAACGCCTCGTTCCAGACCCTCGCGAGGCCGGGCGGGTCATCGTTCCGGAGAGTGCGGTAGTGGATCACGCGTCGGGACCGCTCGGGATGGATCATCAGGCGGCAAACCTCTCGCCATTATAGGTCGGCGACCGAGACACGCAAGCGCGCCCGCTGACCCGCGCTGGCCCGCCGCCGTCCGTCCTGCTACACTACGCCCGCCCCAAAAAGCCGCTTGCGGCTTCGCACCCGGAGTCGATCCATGCACAGGCTCATCCCCCTGGCCGCCTGCCTGGCGCTCGCGGCCCCACTTACCTCCGCGGCTGACAAGACGCCGAGCGGCGACAAGGACAAGGTCCTGCGCCGCTTCGTCGATGAGTTCGTGACGCTGACGCCCGGCAAGGACAAGTTCCCCGCGTCGTTCCTGATGGGCGGTGAAGCCGCGAGCGAGAAGCCGGGCCACGAGGTGAAACTGCGCGGCCCGTTCGCGCTCAACAAGTACGAGGTGACGCAGGAGCTGTACGAGGCGGTCATGGGCAAGAACCCGAGCAAGTGGACGGGGCCGCGCAACTCGGTTGAGATGGTGAGCTGGGACGAGGCCAACGACTTCTGCCGCAAGGCGACCGACGAGCTGCGGAAGCGGAAGCTGCTGGGCGACGGCGAGGTGATCCGCCTGCCGTCGGAGGCCGAGTGGGAGTACGCCTGCCGGGCGGGCAGCAAGACGAAGTATTCGTTCGGCGACAAGGAGGAGGAGCTGAAGGATTACGCCTGGTTCAAGGGGAACTCGAAGGACGAGGACCCGCCGGTGGGCAAGAAGAAGGCGAACGCCTGGGGCCTGTACGACCTGCACGGCTACGTCTGGGAGTGGACGGCCGACGCCTGGCACGACGACTACAAGGGGGCCCCGACCGACGGCAGCGCCTGGGACGAGAAGGGGGCGAAGGAGCGCGTGCTCCGCGGCGGCTCGTGGGCCGACGGCGCCGACGCCTGCCGCTCGGCGTTCCGGCACCACAAGGAGGCCGGCCACCGCAGCGACGCCGTCGGCTTCCGCTGCGTCCGCTCGGCAAAATAGGGGAGAATGACAACCATGCCTTCGTCATCAATCCGTATCGTTCATGCGACTGTCCGGTACCCAGTACTCAGTACTCAGTACTCAGTACTCAGTGCTTGCGTCGCGCTGCTCACAATAACTGCACCCCTCACGGCGGCCGACTGGCCGCAGTTCCTGGGGCCGACGCGCAACGCCGTCTCGGCGGAAACCGGCCTGGCGAAGTCGTGGCCGGAGAAGGGGCCGCCGGTCGTCTGGGAGCGCGACGTCGGCGAGGGCTATAGCGCGCCGGTCGTGGCGGGCGGCACGCTGATCCTCTTTCATCGCGTCGGCGACGAGGAGGTCGTCGAAGCGCTGGACGCGGCGGACGGCAAGCCGCGCTGGAAGTTCGCCTACCCCACGAAGTACGCCGACCAACTCGGCAAGGGGGACGGGCCGCGCTCGACGCCGCTGGTGGCCGGGGGCAAGGTCTACACGCTGGGCGCCGAGGGAACGCTGCACTGCCTGGACGTGAAGGAGGGCAAGAAGGTGTGGGAGAAGTCGCTGGCGAGGGACTACGAACTGCGGCCGTCGTTCTTCGGCATCGGCACCTCGCCGCTGCTGGAGGGCGACCTGCTGCTGGTCAACGTCGGCGGCAAGGGGGCCGGCATCGTCGCCTTCGACAAGGCCAGCGGCAGGGAGGTGTGGAAGGCGACCGACGACGAGGCGAGCTACTCGTCGCCGATGGCCGCGACCGTCGGCGGCGTGCGCCACGTCTTCTTCTTCACGCGCACCGGCCTGGTCGGCCTCGACCCGAAGGACGGCAAGGTACGCTTCACGAAGCGCTGGCGGGCGCGCGGCGAGGCGTCGGTCAACGCCGCGGCGCCGCTGCTGATCGGCGATCGGCTCTTCCTGACGGCGTCCTACGACACCGGCGCCGTGCTGCTGCGCGTGACGAAGGATGGGGTCGAGGAGGTGTGGAGCGGCAACAAGAGCCTGTCGAGCCACTACAACACGCCGGTCGAGAAGGACGGTTACCTGTACGGCATCGACGGCCGCCAGGAGCAGGGGCCCCGCCTGCGCTGCGTGGAGCTGAAGACCGGCACGGTCAAGTGGGAGCAGGAAGCCTTCGGCTGCGCGTCGATGATCCTGGCGGACGGGTTGCTCATCGCGCTGACGGAGGGCGGCGAACTGGTGCTGGTCGAGCCGACGCCGGAAGGCTACAAGGAGAAATCGCGGGCAACCGTGCTCAAGGACAAACCGTGCCGCGCGGAGATCGCGCTGGCGGACGGGAGGTTGTACGGCCGCGACGGGAAAAGGCTGGTGTGCTGGAACGTGAAGAAGTAGACTGTGAAGTTGCGACTCATTTGAGAGGGATTGGCCATGAAAGAGACGATCGAAAAGCAGATCGAAGACCTCGTCGCGGCGGAGGTCATGACTTCCCAGGCGCTCAGCAACGCCCTGTTTGGGCCGATGGGTCTGTTCGGCAAAATTGCGAAGACAGAGCAAGAGCGCCATGCGATGATTCAAACGCCATTGTTCCGCCGAGCAATGGCCCGGGTGAGCGAACTGGAACAGTTTGAGCGGGTCGAGTTTCTCGAAGAGTTGGAACGGAAGTGCAAGGCGCGCTCCGCGAGGGCAGCGACGCACGGACCCGCGGCACCCGCCAACGGTCCCCAGACGGCGCCCCCCGTGCGCTCCGACACCACTCCGTAGCGCACTACGTCCCGTGGCGCAGGGCGATCAACTCGGACACCGACGTGAGGTCCGCCGCGCTCGTCCTCGGGAACCGGACGGCCCCCTTGAGCAGGGCCCTTTGAGGGCTCCCCGGTGGGAATATCGCCGAGAGTTTCACCGCTTCCGCGCTGAGGTCCTCGATCAACCCCTGGAAAATGAGCGAAACCGTCGCGGGCGCGACCTTCGCCGCCAGGCAGTTCTCGGCCACGAGTTGCCCGTAGGCGATGGTCGCAAGGCATTTCCCCACCGCGATGAGCAGCCCGGCGTCCCCGGTGGGGTTCACGGAGGAAATGCCGCCGTCCGCGAACTGCCGAACTGCCTTCACCTGCTTCCGGAACGTGCGGACGTTCGCGACCGAGCGCAGGGGCTCGTAGGCCCTCAGGAAATGCGCGAACTGCACCGTCTTGGCGTTCCTGTCGCGGGCCGCGAACCAGTACGGATTCTCATCCGGGTCGATCCCGTCCAGGGTCACCGACTTCGGTAGCGGGACTTCCCGAGTGGGCGTCGTGAAGTAGGTGTCGATGAACTGAGCCGTGAGTCCGAAATTGATGTGGGTGCTGCCCTCGAGGCCGGGGATGAGCTGCGTGTCCCGGAGGGCCGACTCGAAGTACGTCTCCGCTTCAAAACCCCGGCCCCCGATGCATTCGGACAGCAGCCCCATCACCTTGACGCCTTCGGTGCTCACCTTCGCCTTCTGCACGGCGCCGAACAGGAGGTAGCGGCGCTCGTCGTCGCCGGAGGCCTGCAGGTAGTCGAGCGCCCGGTAGGCGTAAAGCTTCATCGCCGTCAGCCGGGCGAAGGCGAAGGCCGTGGCCGCTCGGATGTGAGACATTTCGCCGACGGGTTTGCCGAAGAGGACCCGGTGGCGCATGTGGGCGACGGCCTCCGTGAAGGCGTGCTCGCAGATGCCGATCGCCCCGAACCCCAGGAAGAACTTGCCGAAGTTCACCGTGCCGAAGAAGGCGTCCCACGCCTCGCGGCCCTGGGCGATGACGTCGGTCTCCGGGAAGGCGTGGCCCCGGACCTCGAACTCGCCGACGAAGGCCGTCCGGATGCCGAGGGTGCGGATCTTCCGCACGTTCCGCAGCGCCGGGGCCTCGCCGGGCCGGATGGCAACAAAGACCAGCGGGGACCGTTTTGTCGTGTCGGCCGGGCCGGCGCTGCCCTTGCGGGCCAGGACCGAGATGAGGCACGCGGCATTGGCGTTGCCGATGTAATACTTCGACCCGTCGGCCATCCAACCGGACGAGTCCCCCGGTGTCACCGTGAATTCGTTGGCCAGCAGGTCCGACCCGTGCGCCTTCTCCGAGACCCCGAACGCGAAGAGTCCGCCGCCTTCCAGCCGGGCGACGGCCTCCTGTTTCAACGCCTCGTTGGGACTCATGAGGATGGGGAACAGGCCCAGGAACGAGACGTGCAGGCTGTAGGCGTGCGCCGGGCTGAAATAGGCGAATGCCTCCAGGAAGCGCGTCAGTCTCCGGATGTCGAATCGGCCGCCGAGGCTCGAGTACTGTTTGGGGGACAGGAGGCTCGCGTAGAGCCGGTGCTGGGCCTGGTAGTCGATCCAATCCTGGTACCAGTCTTCCCGACGATCCTCCTCCTTGAGCGCCGGCAAACCCTTGGCCCGGAAAAAATCGACGAGCAGCCGCAGGGACGGATCCTGAAGGTATTCCGCCACCCCCGCCCCGGGCGAGGGGCCGTCGAACGACAGAGGAGAAAGAGCATCGCTGGAAATTGGAATGGCTCCGGGGCGAAGCGCCGGCCGAGGGACCGGCCTGTGATTACCCCGGCAAGAAAGAAGCACACAAGCCTGAGGCGCCAGCGAAGGAGGACTGGCTGCCCTTCGCTCGCGCGTCAGGCTTGTGTGTCCTTCGCTGGCGCGTCAGGCTTGTGTGTGCGCCACTTTCTTGCCGGGGTAGTATCCGGCCAGGTCCCGCATCCCCATCCGACGTAACCAGCGGAAATGCGAGACCAGGCCGGCCCAGACGGACGAGTGTTCGGTGTACCTCACGCGGAATTCCCGGCAGGTCGCCTCCACCAGCTTCGAGAGGGCGGGGTAATTGACGTGGCAAATCCGGGGGAACAGGTGGTGTTCGATCTGGAAGTTCAAGCCGCCGAGCAGCCAGGCCACCAGCCGGTTCCCGCGGGCGAAGTCCACGGTGGTCTCGACCTGGTGGACCCCCCACGGGCTTGCGATGCGCCCGCTGTCTCCCTCGGGCAGAGGAAACTCCGCCTCCTCGACGCAGTGGGCCAGTTGGAAGACGATGCTCAGCACAGTACCCAGCACCAGGGCCGCCACGCCGTAGTACAACGCCACGACCCAGACGGGGTGGAACAGCAAGGGAATCCCGAAGGCCAGGACCAGAAAGATCACTTTCGCCGCCAGGAAGTGGGCCAGCTCCCACCCCCGGGGACGCGGGAAGCGATGGCGCTTGATCCGCCCGGTGATGACGTCGCGGAAATCGTCGTAGAGCTGCCACTTGATCGCCATCAGCCCGTACAGCGCCCACAGGTAAAAGTGTTGCCAGCGGTGGAAGCGAAAGCGCTTCTGATGCGGCGTCAGCCGCCCGAGGGCGCCCAGATCGATGTCGGTGTCGTGCTCCGTGACGTTGGGGTAGGTGTGGTGGAACACGCCGTGCTTCCAGTGCCAGAGGTAGGAACTGCCCCCAATCAGTTCCAGCGTCATCGCCATGAGCTTGTTGACCCAGGGGCGGTTGGAATAGGCATGATGTCCGGCGTCGTGCTGGACGTTGAAGCCGATCCCCGCCGTGGCCAGGCCGACCAGGACCGCCAGGGGCAGGGCCTGCCACCACGTCTGGGCCACGAAGACCAGCAGCACGAACGAAGCGACCAACCAGCCGAGCAGGACCGCCGTCTTCAGGTACATTTGCCAGCAGTCGCGCCGCGGCCGGCCGGTGGCGCGGAAGTAGTCGTCCACCCGCCGCCGAAGCTCGACGTGAAACGCATTGTCCGCGCCGAATTTAATCCTTTGAAGGTCATCAATATCTCCATGAGCGCCGCTCGGCGGGCGCACTCCGCTGTTGAGTTCTTGTGTCATGGCAACACCTCGCGATTGGTGCGTTAACATCCCGACTCCTACTCCCCCTCGAGACGATCCCCAGGGCCGAAGCCGCATTTCCCCGAGCGCTCGCCCGGGTCGCCGCCGGCGCAGCGGTCCTCGGGCACGGCGAGGGCGAGCAGGAAGACCTGCACCATGGTGCCGGTGCTCGGCGCGACTTCCGCGGCCGCCTCACGCACCCTCACCCCGGTAATTCGTTCGATCTCCTGGCGCAGCGAGTCGGCGGAGTTGGTGAAGAGCTGCCGGTGAAACTCGCGCAGCTCGGCGGCGCCGGCCGGGCTCTGAGCCAGGGCCCTTTCGACCGGGGACAGGGTCCCGTGCAGCGTGATCACCAGCGTGTCCTCACTCAGGACCGCGGTCACCCGCCCGGGCGCGTGGCCCGTGCGCCGCTGCTCGAAAGTGATCGCCGCCTGGGCGATCCGCTGCGCCATGGCCGAGTTGTACGGGTCCATCGGGTTCGTCCCTGGTGGCCGCGAACGTCCCGCGCCACCGAAAGCAAAAAAGCCGGCGTGGCGGAGCACCTTGGGGTACTCCGCCACGTCGGCTTACTCGTCTGAGGGCCCCCCGGCACGGCCGGGCTTCCCTTTGCCTAGTCTTCCGACCTGTTCGGCTCAAGTCGTTCTTGAAGCCGATTTCGCGTTCACTATCTCCCTTACCTGTCTCATCATAGCCCGCGGTGCGGGGAAAAGCAAGTGGATTTCTGTTCTGCGCCTGGTATCATAAGCCCCGGATCGCGCGGCAACTCGTGAGCGGTGCCCCGCGGCCCCTGCGGGCTACCGTCCGCGCATGGGGACACGTTGAAGGTAACAATGAAAACCCAGGGCGAGATCGAAGCCGCTATCTGCGAAGGGATCAATCGCTTCGAGCAGGATTTCATGGGCCGGGGACCCAAGGACATCCGCGCTCACCTGATCGGCGACCTTCTCGTGGTCCGGCTCAAAGGCGTGCTGACCGCGGCCGAGCAGCAGCTGGTCAAGGCGCTCCCCGCCGACAAGGGGAGAGACCTGCTCAAACAGGTGCGGACCCACCTGGTCGAGACGGCGCGGCCGGCCCTGGAGGCGATGATCCAGCAGATCACCGGCATCCAGCCGGTGAGTCTGCACCACGACGTCAGCACCGTAACCGGCGAAGAGGTCCTTCTCTTCACCCTGGCCGCGCCCCCGCTCTTCCGCGAAGCCAAGAAACGATAGCGGCTCCCGACCGAGGAAGCTCAGGCGGGCCCGCCGGATCTTTTTCACGGGGGGGGGGTTGCCGTTGTGCCCTCGCGCCAGTAGGTTACCCAGGGCAGTTCTACATTCCTGATGCCTTCCTTTTCCCAAACTCCTTTTCGGATCTGGCGGACATCAAGCGTGCGGAAAAGGACGCTCGTCCCCGCGTGCGCGGGGATGCCGGGCACCGGGACATTCTCCGACCGGGAGTCCTTGCGTAAGGGCTAACTGGCCCAGGTGCGGCGCGTCTGCCCAAATAAACTGGCCACCGCCCTGTATTCGCACTCACGACAGGAGAGAGTCTCATGCTAACGGCTCGGCAGGGCGACCGCGTCCAGGTCCACTACGTGAAGCGTTTCCAGGACGGCTCGACGGCCTCGTCACGGTCCCGCGGCGCCGGGCCGCTCGAAGTGACGATCGGCACCGAGCACCGGCGCCTGCCGGGGCTCGGCCTGGGTCTGGTCGGCCTGACCCCCGGCAACCACGTAACGCTCACCGTGCCCGCGGAGTTGGCACACGGGCGCTTCAACCCGGCCCGCGTGCGCCGGTTGGCCCGCACCCGCTTCCCGGAAGGCCAGACCCTTCCCGTCGGCAAATGGCTGCGGATCCTGGACCGCCGCGGCCGGCGTCGCCTGGTCCGCATCGTGGAGGTCCACGACCAGGTGGTGGTCGTCGATACCAATCACCCGCGCGCGGGTGAGGTGCTGCAGCTGGAGGTGGAACTGGTCGCCATCGAGGCCCCGGGGGCCATTTCGGAGTTACGGGCCCCCTGAGCGGGGAAGCCGCCCGACGACGCCGTTCAAGGGGGCGTCGTCGTCTTCGACCGGCCTTGACCCTCATCAGAAAGCAGGACGCCATGCCGAGCCAGATCTTCATTCGGCGGGAACCGCGCCAGGCAGTTCGGCCGCCAGAACCACCCCGGCTGGAGCTAGGGATGGCCCTCGTCCCCCTCGCGGGAGACGACGGGGCCGGGTATTCCGGCCTCGGATCCCACCGCCCCGTTCTCCAGCCGCTGGTGACACAAGAGATGGTAACAACCATGCTGATGCCGGATGAGATTCTGGTCGCCGACCCTCGTGGCCGCCTGGCCCCGGCACAGATGGTGGAACAAAAACTGCTCGCCCTGCTGCGGACCGGCAACCCCGGACTCTACGCCCAGGCCGTCGGCAGCCGGCCAGACGTCCGGCGGACGCGCGGGGGACCCGAAAGCGCCGAGGCCCGTTCTCGGGACGCCTGACGCCACGTCGCAAGTCAAACCCCGGTAAGAGACCCTGAAGGAGGAAGCATGCCTTTGAAGATGCGCGTCCACGACCGCGAACCGATCGGTGCGGCCTTGCGCCGCTTCAAAAAGCTGCTCGAGCGCAGCGGCGTCACCAAGGAGCTGCGCAAGCGCAAGTACTACGAGAAGCCCTGCGAGGCGAGGCGGCGCGCCAAGCTGCGCAAGCTCAGTGCCATCCGCAAGGGCAAGGTGCAGGGGCAGGGCAAGTCCTACCGGTGAAGCCGCGCCTGGCCGCCCTCGATTTATCGATTCGCGAAACGACGAATCGATTCGCGAAACGGACCAAATCACCGGGTGCCTATTTCAGGCGGTGAGATCCATCGACGCCTGCACCACCGTTGCGTCCTCCGTCGGCCGCACGGTGAATCCCAGGGCGCTCATCAGCTGCAGCATGTTGGCGTTCTCGCGCAGCACGTCGCCGACCAGGCGCCTCACGCCGCGCTCGCGGGCGATGTCGGCGAGCCGCCGCATCAGGTACGAGCCAACGCCCTTGCCCTGCCAGGCGTCGGTCACCACCACAGCGAACTCGGCCTCGCCCGTCTCCGGTTGCCGGTGGTAGCGCGACACGCCGATCACGTGCGGCCGTCCGTCGGCCCCGCGGTGCAGCGCCGCCAGGGCCATCTCGCGGTCGTAATCCAGGTAACAAAGCCGGATCAGGCTGTCGTGCGACAGCCGCCGCACCATGCTGAAGAAGCGCATGCGGATGGTGTGCTCCGAGTGGCCCTCGTGCAATTCCACGATCAGCGGCTCGTCCTCGGGGCGGATGGGCCGGACGAGGACCTCCGTACCATCGTTGAGGCGGTGCGTCTGGGTGTAGCGGTTCGGGTATGGGCGGATGGCGAGGCGCGGGCGCTCGGCTTCGGGAAGGTCGGGCCGTGTGAGCAAGACCCGGGCGTCGAGGGCGACGACGCCCTCCGGCCCGGCGCGGAGTGGGTTGATATCGATCTCCGCCATGTCCGGAAAGTCGGCGACGAGGTTGCTGAAGCGCACCAGCAGCGTCTCCAGCGCCTGCATGTCCACGGGTTTCTGGCCGCGCACCCCCTTGAGCGCCTGGGAAATGCGCGTGCGCTCGATCTGGCGGCGAGCCAGGGTGCGGTTCAGCGGCGGCAGGGCGAGGGCGCTGTCCTGGAACACCTCGACCATGATGCCGCCGGCGCCGAACAGGATCACCGGGCCGAATTGCCGGTCGATGCTGCTGCCGACGATCAGCTCACAGCCCCTGTCGGCGACCATCGGCTGCACCGTCACCCCCTCGAAGATCGACGGGTCGCGCCCCATGACGTTCCCCCGGATCTTCTCGAAGGCCGCGCGCACCGCCGCATCGTCGGCAAGGTTCAATTGCACGCTGCCAACATCCGTTTTGTGGGTGATCGTCTTCGACAGCAGCTTGAGCACCACCGGGTAGCCCAATTGCCGCGCCGCCGCCACGGCGACGTCGGGCGTCGTGCAGGGGATGGTGGGCGTGACGGGGATGCCGTAGGCGGCGAGGATTTCCTTGGCCTCGACCTCGGTGAGCAGCGTGCGGCCGGCGGTGCGGGCGGCGGCGATGACCCGGCGCACGCGCTCGCCGTCGGGGGCCACGTCCTCCGGCAGCGCCTCGGGGGTTTCGTAGAGCAGTTCCTGGCTGCGGCGGTACTGCACCATGTGCAGGAAGGCGCGGACGGCCGCCTCCGGGGCGTCGAAGGTCGGGATGCCCGCCTGGTTCAGCACCTCCTTGCCGGGGCGCACGGCCGACGACCCCATCCACGACGCCAGGATGGGCTTCCTCTCCAGGTGGGCGAAGGGCACCAGCCGGCGAGCCGTCTCGGTCGGGTCGGTCATCGCCTGCGGCGTCAGCAGGACGAGGAGCGCCTGCACGTTGGCGTCCCGGGCGCAAATCTCGACCGCCTGGCGGTAGCGCTCGGGCGTGGCGTCGCTGAGGATGTCGATGGGGTTGGCGTGGCTCCAGAACGGCGGCAGCACCTGGTCGAGAGCGGCGCGCGTCGGGTCGCTCAGCGCCGCCAGTTGGCCGCCCTGGAGCATCAGGTCGTCGGTGGCCATGACGCCGGGGCCGCCGGCGTTGGTGATGATGGCCAGGGCCGGGCCGCGCGGCTGCGGCTGCATGGCCAGGATTTCCGCCATGTTGAACAGGTCCGGGATCGTCGTGACGCGCAGGACGCCGGCCCGGCGGAAGGCGGCGTCGAAGACCGCGTCGGCCCCAGCCAGGGCCCCGGTGTGCGAGGCGGCGGCGCGGGCGCCGGCCTCGTGCCGCCCGGCCTTGACGACGATCACCTGCTTGGTCCGGGCCACGGCGCGGGCGGCACTGAGGAATTTGCGGACGTCGCCGATCGATTCCATGTACAGAATGATGCTCCGCGTCTGCGGGTCGTCGGCGAAGTAGTCGATCAGGTCGGCGAAATCGACGTCCATCATCGAGCCGACGCTGACGAAACTGCTGAAGCCGAGGTGGGCGTCGTTGGCCCAGTCGAGGATCGACGAGCAGATGGCGCCGCTCTGGCTGAGCAGCGCCAGGTGCCCCTTGCCGGCCATGGCCGCCGCGAAGCTGGCGTTGAGGCCGCTGGGCGGGTGGATGACGCCGAGGCAGTTCGGCCCGATGACGCGCATCTTGCCGCGGGCCGTCGCGCGCATCTCCTGCTCCAGCGCCATGCCCTCCGCGCCCCGTTCGGAGAAACCCGCGGCAATGACGATGGCCCCCTTCACGCCGCGCTCGACGCACTCTCGGATCGCGGCCGGCACCGTGGCGGCCGGCGTGGCGATGACGGTGAGATCGACGGCGTCCGGCACGGCGGACAGGGTCGGGTAGCAGTGGACGCCGTGGATCGCCCTGCGCCGCGGGTTGACGGGGTAGACGACGCCGCCGAAGGGGGTTTCGAGGAGATTGCGGATGAGGATATTGCCAACGCGGCCCGGCGTGGCGCTGGCGCCGACGACGGCCACCGAGCGCGGCTGGAAGAACGGGTCGAGGGAGTGGCGGAACGCGGCCATACGAGCCCTGCGGTCGAGAACACTCCGGAGGGGCGGCCGCAGCGGTTTCACCCCTGGCTGCCGACACCCGCGCCTCCGGGGCCGCACCCCCGGCGCGCTGCTCGCGGGGCGATCGCCCGCAGCTGGCCCTCGGTCAGTTTTACGACGCGGTACGCCACGTGGAAATACTCGTCGTCGTGGCCGAGCGCCAGCACCCCCTTGCCGCGCGCCCGCAACCCGGGCAGGAGGCACTCGTAACAGATGCGGCGGTGACCACGTCCCCGGGCAGCGCGGGCCGAAGTTACGGTTCGTCTCCTGTGAGGAGGATCTGTCCCACGAGCCGCCGGCCGCCCCGCTGCCCGACGCGGTCGCGTCGGGGGCGGAGTCCTTTTTTGTCAGAGGAGCCATCGTCGGCGGTGAGCCTGGCTTTGAAAACAGAAGTGACGACGCTTTTTCACCTTGACTTAACGTCAACATTTGACTTAAAGTCAATGGCTGGTATAATCCAGGGTGTGGGATCGGCGTCTTCAGCCCGGCCTCGGGCGGGTCAACTCGGATGTGGGCCGGGATGTTCTTCGACTTCGCCACCTTCGAGGTCAGCGGAACGGTCATCACTAGCCCGGCCAGCCCGGCGTTGAAGGCGTCGTCGCTCACCACCAGCACCGGCCGTTGCCCGGACTGTTCATGCCCGCGACCGGTCCCCAGGTCGGCCAGCCAGATTTCCCCGCGACTCGGGTCAGCCATGTCCGTTTCTCCCCGTGGCCGTTCAGCCTGCTCTCGTCCGTCTGCCCCATCCTACCCCGCGAGCAGGTGGACGCTCGTGGGCCAGGCGGTGGGCACAGGTGGGGATGTGCGGACAGTACGGCGGAGCGGTTCGGCTCAGGGCTTGCCCTCCTCCGGAGTAAGACAGCGGCCCTCTTCCGTCCAGTGCTCGTCAGGGTCCAGGCCATCCATCAGGGTTGCGTCCCATAGCTTCCGCTCGGCCAGGTGTTCGGCCCACGCTTCGGGATCGGCCCGCAGCTCGGCGTAGCCGGCGTTCATCTGCTCAAAGAACAGCTTGCGGCGGTAGGCGTCCAGGGCCTTGTCCAGCACGTCCATCATCGTTCGGCCGGTCTGCTCGGCCAGCTCCTTCAGAATCTGGTGCGATGCCTCGCTGATGCGAACGGTCGGCACGGACATGGCGTTGCCCTCCCTTGTCTACCGTTCAGTATACCAGCCAGGGCACAAGTGAAGATAGCTCGGGCTCGCGGGCCGGCTGCTTCTCCCACCAGGCGAAGATAAGATCCTCCTTATCCACCCACGCGGCCGTCCTCGTCTGGTAAGGTGAACGGAGGGCCCGTCATGTTGTCCCGGTCGGGGAGAGGTCATGGGAATTCGCGTACTGGTCATCGAGGACGAGGCGGGGATCGCCGACTTCGTCGTGCGCGGCCTGCGTGAGGAGGGGTTCGCGGTCGTGTACGCGGCGGACGGCGAGTCGGGCTGGCACGAGCTATCGTCGGCGACCTGGGACGTGGTGCTGCTCGACTGGTGGCTGCCCGGCATCGACGGCCTGACCTTGCTGCGCCGCTTCCGCCAGCGCGACCGGGCGACGCCAGTGCTGTTCCTGACCGCGCGCGACGCCGTGTCGGATCGCGTCCGTGGCCTCGATTCCGGAGCCGACGACTACCTGTGCAAGCCGTTCGCCTTCGAGGAACTGCTGGCCCGGGTGCGGGCCCTGGCCCGGCGGCGCGACGCGGCCGGCACCGTCCTCGCCTGCCACGGAGTGCGCCTCGACCTGGCGACGCAGCGCGCCGAGCGCGCGGGCCGGCCGCTCGACCTGACGGCCAAGGAGCAGGCGCTGCTGCTGTTTTTCCTGCGCCACCCCGGCGAGGTGCTGTCGCGCACGCGCATCTACGAGCATGTCTGGGACGAGCGCTATGACGGCCTCTCGAACACGTTGGAGGTCCACGTCATGGAGCTGCGCCGCAAGCTGGAGGCGCGCGGCCCGCGGCTGATCCACACGTTGCGCGGCCGTGGCTACCTGTTCGGCGACGCCCCCGGTGCCGCTACGGAGGGGCCGCCGTGAGCCTGACCACCCGCATGTCCGCGTTCCTCCTTGGGGTGCTGGCCGTGGTCCTGGCCGGCTTCTCGACGACGCTCTACCTGCTGGCGCGGACCTACCTGCACCGGCAGGTCGAGGAGCGCCTGACGACGGCCCTGGACACGCTGGTGGCCGCTGCCGAGATGGAGCCGGACGGGATCGACTGGGAGCCGAACGTGCATCACCTGACGCTGGGCCAGGACGGGGCGGCCGACCAGGTCCGCTGGTTCGTCCGCGACGGGGAGGGTCGGGTGGTGGACCGTTCCGCGAACCTCGGGGCGGACGACCCTCTGACCGAGGACTCCCCGGCGTGGCGCGTGCTGGAGCGGCGGCTCGAGTCGGGGCCCTCCGCCGTCCCCCCCAAGCATGGCGCGCTGGTGTTGACTGGGGGCGTGTCCTTGGAGCCCGTGCGGGGGACGCTGCTCCGTCTCGCCGCGACCCTCGCGGGGCTCTCGGTCGGGCTCTGGCTGCTGGCGGCGCTGGTCGGCCGGTGGGTGGCGCGCAAGGCGCTGGCCCCGGTCACGCGCATGGCGAAGGCCGCTCGGGCCATGACGCCGGACGACCCGCGGCAGCGCCTGCCGTGCCCGGGAACGCACGACGAACTGGACGACCTGCAGCGGGCCTTCAACGATCTGCTGTGTCGCCTTCACGAGGCGCTGGAGCGCCAGCGCCGCTTCACCGGCGACGCCTCGCATCAGCTGCGCACGCCGCTGACCGCGATGCTCGGCCAGGTCGAGGTGGCCCTGCGTCGGGGGCGCCCGCCCGAGGAGTACCGCGAGGCCCTGGCCCGCGTCCAGGCGCAGGCCGACCACCTTCGGCAGATCGTCGAGGCGCTGCTGTTCCTGGCCCGCGCGGACGCCGAAGCGCGCCTCGACGGCCTCGCCGTCGCCGACGTAGCCGAGGCGCTGCCCACCGTCGCGGCGCGCTGGTCGGGTCATCCGCGGACCGCCGACCTGCGAACAGAGATCATCGGCGACGGCCCGTTTCTCGCGCAGGTGCAGCCCTTGCTGCTGGGGCAGCTCTTCGACAACCTGATCGACAACGCCTTCAAGCACAGCGCGGCCGGCACCCCCGTCGTCTTGCGACTGAGGCAGGAGAAGGGCGCCGTGGCCCTCGACGTGGAGGACGGCGGACACGGCATCGCGGGAGAGGACCTGCCGCACGTCTTCGAGCCGTTCTACCGTTCGGCCGAGAGCCGCCGACTGGGACTCCCCGGCGTCGGCCTGGGATTGGCGATGGTGCAGCGGATCGCCGCGGCCCTGGGGGGCAGCGTTGTCGTGAAGAGCAACGAGGGCGCCGGCAGCCGGTTCACCCTGTGTCTGCCCGCCCTCGCGGGTCAGCCGAGGTAGTGCCGGCTGGTCGGTTATCGCCCGTTCTCCACGCTCAGCTCATCGACCACGTTGCTGACGCCGGTGGTGGTCCGCGCCAGGTGGACCGCGTGCTGTCGCGCCTCGAAGGTCGGCACCACGCCCGTCAACTTGACCACGCCGCCGCCCAGCGCCGCCGCCTGAATGGACGTGCCTTCCAGGTTCTTGTCCCAGCGCAGCCGCGCCGATACCTTGGCATCGAGGGCGAATTCGCCGAAGCCGCCGCGGATCGACTGCAGGCTGTCGGGCAGGCGGCCCGGGTCGCCGCTGGTTTGCGCCTGCAGCCTGTCCAGGACCTTGTGGCCGATCTTCGCCAGCCGGTCGGCGTCCTGACCGTCGCAGCCGGCCAAGAGCAGGCCCAGACACGCCAACCCGCGCCAGCGGCGCCACTTGCCCCGATCCCGCATGATCCCGCCCCCCTGCCGCCCGCCGGTTTTCCGTTGACTTGCCCGCACGGGTCGCGGAGTATGCCGTGCCCGCATCGTTGCATCAAGAGGAACCACCCATGAAGTTCGCGGAGATGACCTTCCCCCAGCTGCGCCAGGTGGCGCGCGACCGGACCGTGGTAGTCGCGCCCATCGCCGCCTGCGAACAGCACAGCCTTCACCTGCCGACCTTCACCGACACCATCCTCGTCACCGGCGTCGCCGAGGGGGTCGAGGCTCGGATGCCGCAGCAGGTGCTCCTGCTGCCGACGCAGTGGATGGGCGCCAGCCATCATCATCTGCGCTTCGGCGCCACGCTGTCGCTGCACGTCGATCATCACGTCGCAATGCTCTGCGACCTGCTGACGCCGCTGCTGGAAGACGGCTACCAGCGCCTGCTGCTGCTCAACGGCCACGGCGGTAACATCGATACGATGCAGATGGCGCTGCGCCGCCTGCAGCCGCAGTGGCAGGACCGCACCCTGTGCGCGGCGTCGTACTGGGACGTGGCCGCGAAGGAGTTGGCGGCCCTGGCGGAAGGGCCGCGCAAATCGATGGGCCACGCCTGCGAGTTCGAGACGTCGATGGTGCTGGCGCTGCGGCCGGAGCTGGTGCGGCGCGAGCAGATCAAGGACGACCCGCCCAACGACGATCCGGTGCTGCGCGGGCTGTACCTGGCCGAGGACATGAAACAGCGCACCGACCACGGCTGCGTCGGCTATCCTGAGAGTGCCACGGCCGAGAAGGGGCGCAAGTGCCTCGACGCGGCCATCGCCCGCACGGCCGAGGTGGCGGCGGCCCTGCTCCGGCGGCCGCTGCCGTCGTGAAGGCATTGGCGAGCGGGGG
>Ga0116223_10001348_pt1 | contig 25457 bp, 24 predicted proteins | sample Sb_taG_3_FD_90092 | JGI IMG/M metagenome (GOLD analysis project Ga0116223, IMG submission 90092) | Peat soil microbial communities from Weissenstadt, Germany - Sb_50d_a_PC metaG | ecosystem: Environmental > Terrestrial > Soil > Wetlands > Peat | place: Germany: Weissenstadt | collected 2010-09-21 | reverse complement strand
TCCGCCAGGTCCTCCCCAATCATTATTGCACTGCACATTACGACAATTTTCTCAAATCAGTGCGAGGAAACATGCATAATTTTTCACTTCGCAGGATTTTCAGCGAAACTGAAGGAAAAATGTCACAACGTCGTTACTCACCGGTTTGCAGCAGGCTGCCGGCGCGGCGGGCATTTTCCAGCATGAGCTGAAAGCCGATGACCGCCGCGGCAAAGATGACGAGGTTCAAGCCGAACGCCTCAGCCATCAGATCGCCGCGGAACTCGTGGTGGATGAGAAGCGCCCGCAAGCCTTCGAACACATAGGTCGGCGGCAGAGCCCAGGCGAAGACCTGCAGCCAAGGCGGCAAGATGGTGACCGGATAATAGACGCAGGCCAGGGGCAGCATGAGGAACATCATTGTCCAGACTAGGCTTTCTGCCGCAAGACCGTAGCGCAGAACGAGGCCGGAGACGAACAGGCCGAGCCCCCAGCCGGCCAGGACGAGATTGGCGAAAAAGGCGCCGAGCGCCAAGCCGAGCCCCCAGAGATTGAAGCCGAAGAACCAGATCGCCAAGAGCGAGACCGGCACGATCCCAATCGCCAGGCGGATGAGGCTCATCACCATCAGCGACAGGATGAATTCGCTGATCCGCAATGGGCTCATCATCAGATTGGCGATGTTGCGCGACCACATCTCCTCGAGAAACGAGACCGAAAATCCAAGCTGGCTGCGAAACAATATGTCCCACAGCAGCATGGCGCCGATTAGCGCGCCGGCGGCGAGACCCAAGCGGCCGGCGATCGGGCCGGCGGCCGGCGCCTTCGCAAGATAGGTTTGAAGAAATCCCCAGGTGAGCATCTGGACGAGCGGCCAATAGACGAGGTCCAGGATCCGCGGCACGGAGGAGCGGAGCAGATAGACGTAGCGGCGCACCATGGCGCCGACGCGACCCAAGGAAAAGCCATTGTTCATTGGGCCTGCCTGCGGCCGCGCGCGAGATCGAGGAAGACCTCTTCGAGATTGCTTCGCTCGAAGCGGGCGAGAAGTTCTTCCGGGCTGCCGTCGCCCACGATGCGCCCCTGTTTCAGCATGATCACCCGATCGCAGAGCCGTTCCACCTCCCGCATGTTATGCGAGGCCAGCAGGATGGTGGCGCGCCTCCCGCCTCGATAATTCTCGATATGCGTTCTGACCCAATCCGCCGTATCCGGATCGAGGGAGGCGGTGGGCTCGTCGAGCAACAGGACCGCGGGTTCGTTGATCAGCGCCTTCGCCAGCGCGACGCGCGTCTTCTGCCCGGCCGAGAGCTGACCGGAGGGCCGATCGAGCAGGTCTTCGAACGCAAGGTCGCTCGCCAGATGCGCGATCCTCGCATCGATCTCGGCGACGCCATAGAGCCGCGCGAAAACTTCGAGATTCTGCCGCACGCTCAGGCGATGCGGCATATCCACGTAAGGACTTTCGAAATTCATCCGCGCCAGCACGCGATGGCGCTCGCGCAACATGTCGATGCCGAGCACCCGGACTTTGCCGGAGGTCGGCAGAACAAGCCCCATGATCATGCCAATCGTCGTGGACTTGCCGGCGCCATTGCCGCCGAGCAACCCGGTGACCGAGCCGCGCGCGACGGCAAAGCTCAGATCGTCGACCGCGACCACGCCCTTAAAGCGCTTCGTCAGGGCCTCGACTTCGATCGCCGGATCGGCGGGCTCGAATGCGCCGGAGGCCGAGGGCACGGCTAATTGCATGGCTTGGTCCTGTCGCTTGACTTGTTTCAGGCGCATATAGCAAGCCAAAAGCAGGCTCGTGAAGGCGAACAGGACGATTGCGGCTCATGCGTCCACCTCTGCGATGGAATGCTGGCGCGGCCGGCGAAGGCTATAAGGCGCCGGATCGCGTGGATCTCGATCTCGGCCGGCGGTCGCGCCGGCTGCGCGTCGACACGCTCGTCAGATTGCGTTGGCTCGCGCTCTGCGGGCAAGCGGCCGCCGTTCTTTTCGTCCGCTTCGGCCTCAAGTTTTCGATTCCGCTTGGCCTCTGCCTTCTGTTCATCGCCAGCTCGGCTTGGCTCAACGTTCTGCTGCGGCTTCGGTTCGGGCGCAGCGACCGGCTTGAAGATCGGCCGGCAGCCGCCGTGCTCGCCTATGACATCGTTCAGCTTTCGGCGCTCCTCTATTTGACCGGAGGACTCGAGAACCCGTTCTCGATTCTGTTCCTGGCGCCGATCGTGATTGCCGCCGTGTCCTTTTCCGGGCGCATCACGCTGGGGCTCACTTTGCTGGTGGTCGCAGCGGCGACGGCGCTCACTTTCGTGCATTACCCCTTGCCGTGGCTCGCCGGCGCGCCGCTCGAGCTGCCGTTTCTCTACATCGCCGGCATCTGGGTGGCGATGACGATCGGCGCGGCTTTCATGGCGATCTATGCGTCGCGCATCGCCGAAGAGACCCGCAAGCTTGCCGACGCTTTCGCCGCGACCGAGCTCGTCATGGCTCGCGAACAACACTTGAGCCAGCTCGATGGTCTCGCCGCCGCAGCGGCGCACGAGCTCGGCACGCCGCTTGCGACCATCACTTTGGTCGTCAAAGAGCTGCAGAAGCAGTTGCCGCAAAGCGGCGCCATCGACGAGGATGTCCAGCTCATCGCGCAAGAGGTCGGGCGCTGCCGCAGCATCCTCGGCAAGATCGCCTCGCTCGGAGATGAGTCGGGCACCATCCTGAACGAGATGAGCCTCGGCGTCCTGCTCGAAGAGGCGGCCGCGCCGCATCGCGACTTCGGCGTCGTGATCGCCACGATCAAGGAGGGCAGCGAACCAGAGCCGATCTGTCGGCGCAATCCGGGCATGATTTACGGGCTCGGCAATCTCATCGAAAACGCGATCGATTTCGCCAGGTCCGAGGTCAAGATCATCGCCCGGTGGAGCGCCACGTCCGTGGAAGTGGCGATCGAGGACGACGGGCCGGGCTTCTCCGCGGACGTGATCGGCCGTCTCGGCGAACCCTATGTGACGACGAAGAAGGATCGGCGGGCCAAATCGGAAGAGGATTCGGGGCTCGGTCTCGGTCTTTTCATTGCCAAGACCTTGCTCGAACGATCGGGCGCCGCGGTCATTCTCAGCAATCTTGCCCCGCCACAATCCGGGGCGCGCGTGACCATCCGCTGGCCGCGCGCGGTCTTCGAGGGGGGACGCCGCCCTCTTGAGGAGCCGCTCAAGGCGGGGGTCACCGGATGATTTGTCCAACCAAGTTCGGGATGTCGCCCTCAGCGACGCGCACCGGCATTTTTAACTATGCGCTTGCGAAAGATGCTTGCCTCGTGGCTGATAAATCTGGCGAAAGTCGATTTTACCTGGCAAAAGCAGGCTAAAGTGCGGGCGACGGTGAATTTGCCATTCTAGGGGAGCGGAATCCGACCTAATATGAAGAAAAGACAAGGGACCTGATCATGAAAACCGACCCCCCCGAGACGGGCCCGGGTACAAGGGTGGAGACAGTTCCGCTTGGCGATTCCGATTTCGACAAGACTCTGCTGCTCGTCGACGACGACCGGCCGTTCCTGTCGCGTCTGGCGCGCGCGATGGAGGGCCGCGGCTTCATCGTGACAGCGGTGCAGTCGGTCGCCGAGGGATTAGCCGCGATCGCCCATGAGCCGCCGGCCTTCGCCGTGATCGACATGCGGCTCGCCGACGGCAACGGGCTCGACGTCATTTCCGAACTGAAAGCCAAGCGCCCCGACGCGCGCGCGATCATCTTGACCGGCTACGGCAATATCGTCACCGCGGTGACCGCGGTGAAGCTCGGCGCCTTCGATTATCTCGCCAAGCCGGCAGACGCCGATGACATCTACGCGGCCTTGATGGCGACTCGCCACGACAAGGCCGAAGTGCCGGAAAATCCGATGTCGGCCGATCGCGTCCGCTGGGAACATATCCAGCGGATCTACGAGCTTTGCGGCCGCAACGTCTCGGAGACGGCGCGCCGGCTCAACATGCATCGGCGGACCCTGCAGCGCATCCTCGCCAAGCGCGCCCCGCGGTAGTGCCTGTTCCCTCTCCCCGCAAGCGGGGAGAGCGAATCGTAACCCCTCATCCGCCTCGCCATGGGCCGCCGCTTCGCGGCGGGCGTCTCGCAATTTGACCGGCGCGCGAAGCGCGCCCTATGGCTCGGCACCTTCTCCCACAGGGAGAAGGTTCACACCGGCCCGAAGCTCAGAATTTCCGGGTCGCTCAGTCCGTGCAGCCGATGCGCCGCGGCATGCGCGAAGCGCATCAACATGGCGCGCCGCGTCGCCGGCGCCAGACGATGCTCCGGCGCTTCGCGCAGAATGGCGGCGCCGAAGGCATCGGCGATGATGAGGCCGGCATCCGCAGGCATGATCGCGGCCGGCACGCCGTCGGGAATGGCGAAATAGAGGCGGTCGCAATGGGCGCGATAGTCCGGCCATTTCGCATCGGCGCGGAAATCAGCGACCGATGATTTGATCTCGACGATGACGATCGTCGTATCGCTCGCCAGCGCGACGATGTCGGCCCGCCGGCCGCTCGCCAGCGGCAATTCCGTCAAAGTCGAGAACTTGAGATTGCGTAACAACCGGCGCGTTCCGCGGCCGATAAACAGCGCCATTTCGGACTGGCGGCCGTCTTGCGGCAGCACGGCTTCGCTGAAGTTCGGCATGCGGCCCCCGATCTTCGCTCTCAGAACGCCGGATCGCCGCCGCTCGGGCTCGGCGCGGCTGGCTCCACAGAAATTTTCGCCTCGAGCGCCGCGATGCGTTTTGCCAGCCGCTCGTTCTCGTCGCGCGCCGCAATCGCCATGTCCCTCGTCGCCTCGAACTCCTCGCGGCTCACGACATCCATGCTGGCGAGCAGCCGCTCGACTTGCGCTTTCACCATCGTCTCCGCCTCGCGGCGCACGCCATGCGCCATTTCCGCCGCGTCGGTCATCAGCCGCGAGAAATCGTCGAACATAGTGCCACGGCTCTGAGGCATGCCACCCTCCTCGATGTTGGCGCACTCCTCTCCCCGTGAGCGAAGCGAAACGGGGAGAGGCAGGGTGAGGGGCGAGGAGACTGGCCGAGATGCTGGCAACTCACCCGGCGCCTCACCTTACCTCCCCCCGCAAGCGGGGAGAGGAGCGCGACAGGCAATCGCTGGAGGCGATAACCTTGCGGTTGATACGTTCGCTCACATGCTTTTCGCGCCTTTCGGCTTTGGCTGCAAGCCGCCCGGCTTGACGCATCTCTTGGGGCATCGCATGACGCCTTGGGCGCCTGCCAGATTTCGGAACCGAAATGCTGCTCCTCATCCCCTATCCCGAAATCAATCCGGTGTTGATCACGATCGGGCCGCTGCCGATCCGCTGGTATGCGCTCGCCTATATCGCCGGGCTGATCTTCGGCTGGGCCTACGTGCGCCATCTCGTCGCCAATTCGGCTCTATGGGGCAACCTGCCGCGCCCGAGCCCGGCCAGCATCGACGATCTTATCGTCTATGTGGCGTTTGGCATCATCCTCGGCGGTAGGCTCGGCTACGTGCTGTTCTACAATCCCGGCTTCTATTTCGCCCATCCGGGCGAGATCGTCGCCGTCTGGAAGGGCGGCATGTCCTTTCACGGCGGCCTGCTCGGCGCGGCGCTCGCCATCATCCTGTTTGCGCGCCGCGCCAAGATGCCGGTCCTGAGCGTCATGGACATCAGCGCCGCGGCGGTGCCTATCGGGCTTTTCCTCGGCCGGCTCGCCAATTTCATCAAGCCGGAGCTCTGGGGCCGGCCGACCGATGTCCCATGGGCGATGATCTTTCCGGGGTCCGACGGGGTGCCGCGCCATCCGAGCCAGCTCTATGAGGCGGGCTTGGAAGGAATCCTGCTGTTCATCGTGCTCTATATCGCGATACGGCTCGGCGGCTTGCGCCCGCCCGGCCTCGTCACCGGGATTTTCGCGATCGGCTACGGCGCCGCCCGAATTGCCTGCGAATTCTTCCGCGAGCCCGATCCGCAACTGGGCTTTCTCTATGGCGGGGCGACCATGGGGATGATTCTCTCGCTGCCGCTGATCGCCGGGGGCCTCGGGTTCATCTTTTTCGCTCTTTCGACGAGGCGCGTCGAAGCATGACCCCCCTCGGTCGGGAAATCGCCGCCATGATCGCCGAGGATGGGCCGATGAGCGTCGAGCGGTTCATGACGCTGGCGGCCATGCATCCAGAGCACGGCTATTACCGCTCGCGGTTACCGATCGGGGCGTGCGGCGATTTCGTCACCGCGCCGGAAATCCACCAGATGTTCGGCGAATTGATCGGGCTCTGGGCGGCGGAGGTCTGGCGCGCCATGGGCGAGCCTGGCGTGGTGCATCTCGTCGAACTCGGGCCCGGCCGCGGCACTTTGATGGCGGATCTTCTGCGCGCCGCCCGCGTCGCCCCCGATTTCCGCAAGGCGCTCGACGTGCATCTCGTCGAGATGAGCGAACCGCTCGCCGCCGAACAGCACCGCACATTGGCAGGCGCTGACGTCCCGATCGTCTGGCATGAAACGATCGAGTCGCTGCCGCCGGGACCGATGATCATCGTCGCCAATGAATTTTTCGATGCGCTGCCGGTGCGCCATTATGTGCGGGCGAAGGAAGGCTGGTGCGAAAGGCTCGTCGGGCTCGCCGCCGATGGCGCGCTTTGCTTCGGCCTTGCGCCGGCCCCGGACGTGGGAGCGGCGGCACCCTCCGCGCCGGAAGCGATGCTGCCGGTCGGCACGATCGTCGAACTCGGCCTCGTCGCGCAGAGGCTGATGAGCCGATTCGCCGGCCATATCGCCGCGGCGGGCGGCGCGTTGCTCGTCATCGATTACGGCTATGCGAAGACGCGGCCCGGCGCCACTCTCCAAGCTATGAAGGCACATGCTCCAACCGACCCTTTGCGCGAGCCGGGTGAAGCCGATCTCACCGCGCATGTCGATTTCGCCGCGCTAGCGCGGGCCGCCACGGCCGCCGGCGCTCGCGTTGATGGTCCGGTCACGCAAGGCACGTTCCTCGCCCGCCTCGGCTTGTTCGAACGTGCGGCAGTCTTGAAGCGCAAGGCGGATGCCGCGCAGATCGCCGCCATCGATGCGGCGGTCGAACGCCTCGCCATGCCGGGCCCGCCTTCAGGACCGCGCGCCAGCATGGCGGAACTTTTCAAGGTTCTCGCCGTGACCTCGCCGGGTCTTGGCACGCCGCCGGGATTCGCGAGCGACAAGGCAACTTGATGATCGAGGCGATCAAGAGCCAAAGCCTCGCGGGGCTGGCGCATGCCTTCTTCACGCGTCACGGCGGGGTCTCCGAGGGCGTCTATGCGTCATTGAACGGCGGCATCGGGTCGAACGACGATCAAGGCTTGGTCGCCGAGAACCGGCGGCGCATGGCGAGGCATTTGGGCATAGGCGCTGATCATCTGCTGATCCCTTACCAGGTCCATTCGGCCGAGGCGCTGATCATCGACAAGCCCTTTTCGGCAGAGGCGAGGCCCCGCTGCGATGCTCTTGTCACGGCGACGCGCGGCTTGGGCCTCGGCATCACCGGCGCCGATTGCGGCATGATCCTTCTCGCCGATGTCGAACGCCGGGTGATTGGCGCCGCCCATGCCGGCTGGAAAGGTGCGCTCACCGGCATTCTAGAAACGACGCTCGATCAGATGGAGAGGCTCGGCGCGAGGCGAAGGACAATTGCGGCCGTGCTCGGCCCGACGATCGGCCCGAAATCCTACGAAGTCGGCGAGGAATTCTTCGCGCGCTTCCTCGCCGCGGCGAAGGATCATGCGCAATTCTTCACGCCTTCACCGCGCCCGGGACATTTCATGTTCGATCTGCCGAGCTTCGTCGGGTTTCGATTGTCGGCGGCGGGGATCGGATATTTCGAAGATCTTCGGATCGATACTTATGCGGACGAAACGCGCTGCTTTTCATATCGCCGTTCGGTGCACCGCAAGGAGCCGGACTATGGCCGCCTCGTCGCGGCGATCGCGCTGCCTTGACTGCCCCGAACTGCGGCCGAAGTAAAGCTTGAGCTCACCTCGATCTGCAACCTGAGCTTTGACCTGAAGCGTGGCGCCAAGCGCGGCTTTTTTAAGGGAGAGTTAAGCGACGCCCAAGGAGCTTTGCGCGTTGCCAGCGGGCGAATTCACCGCGAGACCGCGTCGGCAGGAGAACCTTCATGGCGCATCGGATGAAGAAGATTTGCGCGGCGGCAACCGCGATCGGACTTGGCCTTGCGGTTCCCCTTGCCACGTCCGGCGAAGCCTTCACCCTGCCTAGCGAATCCTGACCTTGTGCTTGGCGACCGGGATCTGGGCGCGAACCTTGTTGATGAGCTTGCGGTCGATCCGCGTCGAGACGATGCCGACGCCGTCCGACGCGCGTGCGGTGACATGCCCCCAGGGATCGACGACCAGGGAGTGCCCGTAGGTGGAGCGTTGGTCGCTGCCGACGTGATGCGTGCCGGTCTGCGCCGCGGCGCAGAAATAGGCCTCGGTCTCGATCGCCCGGGCGCGACAGAGCACCTCCCAGTGGTCCTTGCCGGTCAACATGGTGAAAGCGGCAGGCAGCGCGATCAGCTCGGCGCCCTTTTCGGCCAGCGCCTGGAAGAGGTCGGGGAAGCGCAGATCATAGCAGATCGAGCAGCCGACGCTGAGCCCCTCACAATCGTAGGTTACGACGGCGTTGCCCGGCTTGAATGCGGAGCTCTCGTGATACTGCGTGCCGTCCGGCGCGGTGATGTCGAACATATGGATCTTGCGATAGCGGGCGATCTCTCTGCCGGCGCGATCGAAGACGACGGTTGTGTTGTGAATGAGATCCTGGCCGGCGATCTTTTCGAGGATCGAGCCGGCATGGATGAATATGCCGTGTCGGCGGGCAAGGCTTTGCATCGCGCCATAGGCCGGCCCTTCGCCGAGGATTTCGGCAGCAGCCTGTTTCTCGGCGCGGGTACCGCCAAGAAAATCGAAACACTCCGGCAGGCAGACCCAATCGGGTTGCTCTTCCGCCACGGCCCGCTCGATGAGTTCGACCGCCGTCGTGATGTTCGCCGCCTTGGCCTGGCGCGAGTTCATCTGGATCAAGGAAATTTTCATCGCTGTTGCGTCGATCGCTGGCCCCGAGCTGCCTCTTCTATTTAATGCGCGGCGCGGCCTTATGGAATGGAGCAGGTCGCAACCATGGCGGCGTGCGGTCGGCAAAGGCCGAAACCAGCTGGCGCGAGATCGGTTCAGGCGGCTTCTTGAAGGGCGTCGGCGAGGGCGCGGATTTCTGCGACGAGCGCATTGTTGGTCCGCACGGCATCGCGCAGGATGCAGAGTGCCTTGGCGATGGCGCCGATCTCGTCCTTGCGCTGCGTGTCGGCGATCTCGATCTCGGTGTTGCCGGCGGCAAGGGCCGCCATCTGCGCGGCAAGGACCTCGATGGGCCTGGCTATGGTGCGGTGAATGACCGGGATCGAAATGGCAAGGATCAGAAAGCAGCCGAGCCCTGTGCCGATCAGCAGATTATAGGACAGAGAGGCTGCCGCCGTTTCCAGTTCTCCGGCGCGTTGGCGCGCCAGCATGGGATCGCTGGCGGTGGCCACCGAATGGGCGAGATCATGCAGCTCAAGGGAGGCGACATAGGCCACAACGCCCAGAACGATGAGCAGCCCCATGAAAAGGAGTTGTCTCAGCACCAAGCTTCGGCCAATGGATAATCCGACCATGGATTTTCGCCTTTCGCTGCGCGATCGATAAAGCTTAATCCGCCGCACTTCATGGGAAGTTAACAACGCGGAAATTGCTGGCTTTTGCGGGTCGCGGGGTCGCCCCAGCGAAAGTTCGGGGAGCGGAGGTTGCGGCAAATCGACTGGGTCGCGTGCCCTGCGCGCAACGCGCTGCTCGCCGGCTGCGGGCGGAGCGGTTCCGGTGCACGCGGTCCTGCTCTAGGGTCCTTGTTATCGCATGGTCTTTTCGCAAAGCCGGATGCCTTTGCGGATCATGCTCCAGAGGAGCACAACATGTCGCTGGCCGTCGCGGTGCAGATGGATCCGATCGAAAGGATCAATTTTGCCGGCGACTCGACCTTCGCTTTGATGTTGGAGGCGGCGGCGCGCGGACATCGGCTTTTCTATTACACGCCGGATAAATTGTCCTGGCTCCAATCCGGCATCGTTGCCGAAGCCGCGCCGATCAAGGTCAGTGACACCGCCGGCGATTATTTTCGCTTGGGGGAGACCGAAAGGCTCGATCTCGCCTCGGTCGACGTCGTGCTGCTGCGGCAAGATCCGCCGTTCGACCTCGCCTATATTACGTCGACCTACCTGCTCGAACGGCTGCCGCCAAACGTCCTCGTCGTCAATGATCCGGCCTCGGTGCGCAACGCGCCGGAAAAGCTCTTCGTGATGCAGTTTCCGCAACTCATGCCGCCAACCCTGATTACCAGGAGCAAGCCGGCGATCGAGGCTTTTTTGGAGGAGCACGGCGAGATGGTCATGAAGCCCTTACACGGGCATGGCGGCGCCGCCGTCTTCAAGCTGGGCCGCAAGGACCCCAATTTCGGCTCCCTTTACGACCTCTTCGCCGCGACCTTCAAGGAACCTTGGGTCGTGCAGCGCTTTCTGCCACAGATCGTCCAAGGCGATAAGCGGATCATTTTGATCGACGGCGTGGCCGCCGCCGCGGTGAACCGGCTGCCGACGGGCAATGACATCCGCGCCAATATGGTGCGCGGCGGGGCCGCGGCGCCGACCGATCTGACCCGCCGTGAGCGGGAGATTTGCCAGACAATCGGACCGGAATTGAAGCGCCGTGGGCTGCTGCTGGTGGGAATCGACGTGATCGATGGCTATCTTACTGAGATCAACGTCACTTCGCCGACCGGGATCAGAGCCATCCGGAACGTCGGCGGCCCCGACCTTGCCGTTGCCGTTTGGGATGCGATCGAGGCGAAAATCGCCGCAGGCTGAGGGTCTTCCACAAGAGCTTTCAAAGGCTAACTTAGGTTTTTCACTCCGCGCGATCTAGATTATTGGCAGCGGAAAAGCAGGGCGAACCGCATGGCAATGACAGATCTCGCGCCGGCTTTGGAGAGGCCAGGCCGGCGCGCGCAAGCCTTGACTCCGGCGCAGTTATTCGACCGGGCTGAGATCGCCAGAGCGATCGCGCAAGCCCACGCCGGCGGTATGAGCCTCGAGGATTTGCGCAAGCATGCCGTCGACCTGTTCCGGCGGGAGCTGGAGACCGGCCGCTCCCGCGCGCGCGCCGCCTTCGAGGCGACGAGCGGCGGTCTCGCCTGCGCCGGACATCTCGCCGTCATCGAAGACGAGCTCATCCGGGCGCTCTACGATTTCGTCGTCTCCTATTTGCGTCCGCCGCCCGACGGCAGGCCGTATCGGCTCGTCGTCGCTGCGGTCGGCGGCTATGGCCGCGCCACCCTGGCGCCAGGTTCCGACATCGATCTTTTGTTTCTTTTGGCGGCAGACAAGGACGAATGGGGCGAGCGTGTCGCGGAAGCCATGCTCTATGTGCTTTGGGATCTGCGCCAGAAGGTCGGCCATTCGACGCGTTCGGTCGCTGAGTGCCTGAGCCAGTCGAAGAGCGACATGACGATCAGGACCGCGCTGCTCGAAGCGCGTTTCATTCTTGGCGACGAAAGCCTTTTCGAGGACATGCGCCGGCGCTTCGAAAAGGAAATTTTGCACCACAATCCGCGCGAGTTTGTCGCGGCCAAGCTCGCCGAGAGGGACGCGCGGATTTCGCGAGCCGGCCGGTCGCGCTATCTCGTCGAGCCGAACGTGAAAGTGGGCAAGGGGGGGTTGCGCGATCTCAACACCTTGTTCTGGATCGCTAAATATGTCTACCGCATGCGCGAGGCCGCCGATCTTGTCGAGGCTGGCCTGTTCACCCGGCGCGAATATCGGCTGTTTCGTCGTTGCGAGGAATTCCTCTGGCGGGTGCGTTGCCATTTGCATTTCTTGACCGGCCGCGCCGAGGAGGTCTTGAGCTTCGACGTGCAGCGGGTGATCGCCGATCGCCTCGGCTATGCGAGCCGCGGCGGCCTCGCCGGCGTCGAACGTTTCATGAAACACTATTTCCTGGTCGCCAAAGATGTCGGTGACCTGACCGCGGTCCTCTGTGCCGCGCTGGAAGAGAACCAGGCGAAGCCCGCCGCCGTGCTCGACCGTTTCGCAATGCGCGGGCGGCGGCACGAGAGCGCGGTGCGCAGCGCCGGCTTCGCAATCGAGAAGGGCCGCATCACGGTTGCGGGACCGGAAGTATTCAGCCGCGATCCGGTCAATCTCATTCGTCTCTTCTGGATGGCGGATCGCAATGGGCTTGCAATTCACCCCGACGCCAAACGGCTCGTCATTTCGGCGCTGAAGCTGATCGACGCCAAGCTGCGCGCCAATCCCGAAGCCAACCGGCTCTTCCTCGACATTCTCACCTCGCGCAATTCGCCAGAGGTCGTGCTGCGCCTGATGAACGAAGCCGGCGTCCTCGGCCGGTTCATTCCGGAATTCGGCCGCATCGTCGCTTTGATGCAATTCAACATGTACCATCACTATACGGTGGACGAGCATCTCTTGCGGGCGGTCGGCCAGCTCGCCGATCTCGAGGCGCAGCGCCATAGAGAGGAGCATCCGCTGGCGAGCGTGATCATGCCGGCGATCGAGAAGCGCAGCGCGCTTTACGTCGCCATGTTTCTTCATGATATCGCCAAGGGCCGCACCGAGGACCATTCGCTCGCCGGCGTCGCGGTGGCGCGCCAGCTCTGTCCGCGTCTCGGCCTTTCTCCGGCGGAGACGGAGACCGTCGCCTGGCTCGTCGAAAACCACCTCATCATGTCCGATACCGCGCAGCGGCGCGATCTCGGTGACCGGCGCACAATCGAGACCTTCGCCGCCCGCGCGCAGACGCTGGAACGGCTGAAAATGCTGCTGGTCCTGACGGTCTGCGACATTCAGGCCGTCGGCCCCGGAGTCTGGAATGGCTGGAAAGGCGAATTGCTGCGTACCCTCTATTGGGAGACGGAGGTCGTGCTTGCCGGCGGCCATTCGGCCCGCGAGCGGACCTGGCGGGTCGAGCGCGCCAAGGCGGAATTGCGCGAGAGGCTCACGGGCTGGTCGGATCTCGACTTCGAAGCCTATGCGGCGCGCCATCAGCAGGCCTATTGGCTGCGGGTCGACCTGCCGCGCAAGATCCGCCATGCCAAGCTTCTCAACATGACGGAAGTCGAGCTTCCCGCGCCGGTCATCGATATAGCGACGGACGCGTTTCGCGCCGTGACCGAGCTCACCGTGATCGCCCCGGACCATCCGCGCCTGCTGTCGATCGTCGCGGGCGCTTGCGTCGCGGCAGGCGCCAATATCGTCGATGCCCAGATCTACACGACCAACGACGGTCTCGCCCTCGACACGTTCTTCGTATCGCGCGGGTTTGATCGCGACGAGGACGAGCTGCGCCGCGGCGATAGGATCGCGCTGGCGATCGAGCGCACCCTGCGTGGCGAAATCCGTCTCAGCGACCTGGTCGCTGCCAAAGGTGGCCCGGTCCATGAGCGCGACGCGACCTTCGACGTGCCGCCCGAAGTCTCAATCGACAACGAACTCTCGAACAGATACACGGTGATCGAGGTCTCCGGCCGCGATCGGCCGGGCCTGCTCTACAGCATCACCACCATCCTGTCGGGCCTGAACCTCAACATCGGCTCGGCCCATATCGCGACCTTCGGCGAAAAGGCAGCGGACGTGTTCTATGTCACGGATCTGACCGGCGCCAAGATCACCTCGAACAGCCGCAAGGCCGCCATCCGGCAGAAACTGCTGGGCGCCTTCAACCTCCAGTCGGCCGCCTCCGCGCCATCCCGGGCGCGGGCTCAGGTCCCAGCCGACCGCTCCGGTTAAGACGCCAGCTTGATTTTCGCCGGCTCCGACCTGATATCGACGGAAGCATTCTCGCCGCGGCGGTTCGAAGCCGCCGGGGCGCCCATCCGTCTGACAGTGTCCAGGTGAAAGCTTGAGCTTGCGGCCGCATTTTGAGACGAACAGCGGATCATGTCATGCCCGACGCCAAATTGAACGAGAACGCCGAGCCTGTGGTTGAACCAGAGACGCTGGGTCACACCCCACAGGCCGAACCGGATTCCCTTGCTGAAAACTTGCAGCGCGAGAACGCGGAATTGAAGGACAGGCTGCTCCGCGCCCTTGCCGACATGGAGAATTTGCGCCGCCGAACCGAAAAGGAAGTCGCCGACGCCAAGCTTTACGGCATCAGCTCGTTTGCGAGCGATATGTTGAGCTTCGCGGACAATTCCCGCCGCGCCGTCGAAAGTATTCCGCAGGACCTGCGCGAGGGCGCCGAACCTGCGATCAAGACGCTCATCGAGGGAATCGAACTGACCGAGCGCGACTTCCTGGCGCGTCTGGCGCGGCACGGGGTGAAAAAGATCGACACGCTCGGCACGAAGTTCGATCCCAACCTGCACGAAGCTTTGTTCGAAGTCCCCGACGATTCGGTGCCGAACGGCACCGTCGTGAAGGTCGTCGAAGACGGCTATGCTATCGGCAACCGGGTGGTGCGTCCTGCCAAGGTCGGCGTATCGCGCAACACAGCCAAGGGCCGGGGAGAGTAAAACTCGGCGCGAACCCAAGGTTCGCGCCGCACGCCACGCTTCACTCAGCCCTGGCTTTCGCTTCACTCGACGGCTTTGCTCAGTGCAGAGCCTTCAGCCAATCGTCCACGTTTTTTTTCGCAATGTCCCGCCCGATGCCATAGCGCTCTTGCAATATGCCTTCGAGCTGATCGCGGCGCCCATTGATCTTCTCGAGATCGCTGTCGCTGAGATCGCCCCATTTTTCCCTGATCTTGCCGGTGAACTGCTTCCAGTTTCCTTCGATGCGATCCCAATTCATGACAACCTCCTTGAAAACCTGATCTTGGCTTTGTAGCGGCTAAACGTCGATCGGCGCCGCGTGGTTCCAAGCGCGGAAAGGGGACCGCCAGCCGATGATTCGGCCGGGTTCGGCACAATGCTCGCGCGTCGGATTGTCGGCGGCCAATTGGGCGGCCGCATTAAGCATGTATGGAACCGGGATGGGTTGACGATAAATCTTTCGTTGCCGCTCGCAATCCTATCGAACTGAGCGCGTGCGCGATCCTATCGGTGCCCGCGTTTCGCCCTTGCCACACGCGGCTTCGTCACTCGCCGCAAGGTGAGATTGATCCGGTTGCCGTGGAGCAGAGTCGACGAGCCCGCAATGATGCGGGCGACGCCATGATAGGCGAGGCGCGCCGGCCCGCCGAGCACGAGAGCATCGCCTGAGGCGAGTTCCAGGCTTTCCGTTCTGCCGCCGCGCATGCTACCGCCGAAGCGGAAGACACACGAGCACCCGAGAGACAAGGACACGACCGGCGCGTCGAAATCATCTTCGTCGCGATCCTGATGCAGGCCCATGCGCGCGCCAAGATCATAGACATTGACGAGACAGGCCTCGGGCGGATGCGGATAATGGCCGAGCTCTTCCCAAGCGCCGAGCGCGAGCGGCGGGATCGCGGGCCATGGCTTACCGGTGTCCGGGTGGCTCGGTTGATAGCGATAGCCGTCGCGATCCGACACCCAGCCGAGCGAACCGCAGTTCGTCATCTTCACCGAGAAGGGCTTGCCGGTCCTTGGCATGCGCGGCTGAAACAGAGGGGCCGCCGCGATCACCGCCTCGATCTCGGCAAGCAACGCGCGTTGCGCCGCCTCATCGAGAAAGCCAGGCACATGAACGAGGCCGTTGTCGTAACTGTGCTGTTGCGCCGGCATAAGGATTCGTTTTCGGAGCAGTCTGCCCGCTTTCCACGAGTTAGATTGATCTTCTGTTGACCGAGCCGTTAAGCGGCTGGATTCGGCTGCTGTTTCCGTGCGCTGGACGCAAACTCGGATTTGGTGATTTCTTGAGGTGTCTGCGCCCCCTGCTTCATATAGGTCTCGAGGGGTGGGCAGTTGCACATCAGGTTCCTGTCGCCATAGGCGTTGTCGACGCGATTGATCGGCGGCCAATATTTATCGACCCGGAATGCGCCGGTCGGGAAGCAGGCGATTTCGCGCGAGTAGGGATGACCCCACTCGCCCACCAAATCTTCGACCGTATGGGGCGCGTTTTTCAGTGGGTTGTTGATGCGGTCCGCCCGGCCCTCCTCGATCGCGCGCGCTTCTTCACGGATCGCCAGCATCGCGTCGCAGAAGCGATCGATTTCGGCCTTGCTCTCCGACTCCGTCGGCTCGATCATCAACGTGCCGGCGACGGGCCAGCTCATCGTCGGCGGATGAAAGCCGCAATCGATCAGCCGCTTGGCAATGTCATCGACCGTGATGCCCGTGCTCTTCGTCAGCGGCCGCACGTCGATGATGCATTCATGCGCGACGCGGCCGTTCCTGCCCGTATAGAGAATAGGATAGGCGTCTTGAAGCCGTTTGGCGATGTAGTTGGCGTTGAGAATCGCGATGCGCGTCGCCTGGGTCAGGCCGCGGCCCCCCATCAGCAAGCAATAGCTCCAGGCAATCGGCAGGATCGAAGCGGAGCCATAGGGCGCGGCCGATACAGTGAACCCGTGCCCGTCCGTCTCCGGATGGCCGGGCAGGAAGGCAATGAGATGCGCCTTGACGCCGATCGGCCCCATGCCGGGGCCGCCGCCGCCATGCGGGATGCAAAAGGTCTTATGCAGGTTGAGATGGCCGACATCGGCGCCGATGTCGACCGGCCGCGCGAGCCCGACGAGCGCATTGAGATTGGCGCCGTCGAAATAGACTTGGCCGCCATTGGCATGGACGATCTCGCAGATCTGCCGCACGCCCTCCTCGAACACGCCGTGGGTCGAAGGATAGGTGATCATGCAGGCGGCGAGATCGTCGCGGTGCGCCTCCGCCTTGGCGCGCAGGTCCGTCAGATCGATGTCGCCATTGGCGGCGGCATTCGCGACCACGACCTCCATGCCGCACATCTGCGCCGAGGCCGGGTTTGTGCCATGCGCCGAGGAGGGGATCAGGCAGACTTTGCGCCGCTCATCGCCGCGGCTCTTGTGATAGGCGCGGATCGCCAGCAGGCCGGCATATTCGCCCTGTGCGCCGGAGTTCGGCTGCATCGAGATCGCGTCATAGCCCGTGATCTCGCAGAGTTTCTTCGACAGGTCGTCGATCAGCCGGCGATAGCCCTTCGCTTGGTCCGCGGGAACGAAAGGATGCAGTTCGGAAAACTCCGGCCAGGAAATCGGCAGCATTTCCGCCGTGCCGTTGAGCTTCATCGTGCAGGAGCCGAGCGGGATCATCGCCCGGTCGAGCGCCAGGTCGCGGTCGGCTAGGCGCCGCATGTAGCGCGTCATCTCACTCTCGGCCCGGTTCATGTGGAAGATCGGGTGGGTGAGATAGTCGGAGGTGCGCCGCACATTCTGCGGCAGCCGCGAGGCGGGATAGGCCTCGTCATAGATGAGTTGGCCGCCGCCGAAGGCGCGCCAGACCGCCTCGATGATGTCGGAACGCGTCCGTTCGTCGACCGTGATGCCGATACGATCCCGGCCGACCTTGCGCAAATTCACGCCGTTGTCGACGGCGTTCTTCAGGATCAGGCCCTGGAACGCGCCGACATGGACCGTGATCGTGTCGAAGAACGCGTGTGGGCGAACCTCGAAGCCAAGGCTCGCGAGGCCTTCGGCGAGCCGCACGGCGTCGCGGTGGACACGTTCGGCGATCGCCTTCAATCCCCGCGGGCCGTGGAACACCGCGTACATCGAGGCGATCACCGCGAGCAGGACTTGCGACGTGCAGATGTTCGAGGTCGCCTTCTCGCGGCGAATGTGCTGCTCGCGGGTCTGCAACGCCAGCCGATAGGCACGGTTGCCGCGCGCGTCGATGGAAACGCCGACGATTCGGCCGGGCAGCGCGCGCTTATAGGCGTCGCGCGTCGCCATATAGGCCGCGTGTGGACCGCCATAGCCCATCGGCACGCCGTAACGCTGCATCGAGCCGACCGCGATATCGGCGCCCATTTCGCCCGGCGGCTTCAGCAGCGTCAGCGCGAGCGGATCTGCGGCCATCGCCGCGATGGCGCCCGCCTCGTGCAGCGCCCGGATGGGATCGGAAAAGTCGCGGCAATCGCCACAAACGCCGGGATATTGAAACAGCGCGCCGAAGACCTCGTGCGGATCGAGATCAGTGAACGGATCGCCGACCACGATTCGCCAGCCCAGCGGTTCGGCGCGGGTCTTGAGGACAGCGATCGTCTGCGGCAGGCAGTCCGCGGCGACGAAGAAAGCGTCCGCGCGCGACGTAGCGACCCGATGCGCCATGGTCATCGCTTCTGCTGCCGCCGTCGCCTCATCGAGCAGCGAGGCGTTGGCGATGTCGAGCCCGGTGAGGTCGGCGACGAGTGTCTGGAAGTTCATCAGCGCTTCAAGCCGGCCCTGGCTGATTTCGGGCTGATAGGGGGAATAGGCGGTGTACCAGGCCGGGTTCTCGAAAATGTTGCGCTGGATCGCCGGCGGCATGGTCGTGCCGTGGTAGCCCTGACCGATCAGCGAGGTCAGCGTGCGGTTCTCGTGGGCCGTCTCGCGCAGCCGTTCGAGCGCGCGTCGCTCGGAAAGCGAGCGGCCGAAATCGATACGTCCAGTCCACCGGATGCCGGGCGGCACCGTTTCATCGATGAGCGCATGCAGGTTCGGGGCGCCGACGACCGCGAGCATTTCGCCAATCTCGGCTGCCGTCGGGCCGATGTGCCGGTGGTTGGCGAAGTCATAAGGATCGTACTTATCGGCGGACATGCGGGCCCTTTCAAAGGCGACTGTCGGAATGACCTGCGATCGCGCCGCAAGTTAGGCCGGGTTTTGTCTGATCCACGGGCTGATCGCTACGCGCGACCAGGAATCAGCCGGTGAGGGCGCGATAGGCCGCCTCGTCCATCAGGCCATTCAAGGCGGAGGCATCGGCGAGGCGCAAGCGATAGAGCCATCCGTTGCCTTGCGGGTCGGCGCTGACGATTGCGGGATCGGCCGCCGCGGCTTCGTTGACCTCGGTGACTTCGCCGTCGACCGGCGCGTAGACATCGGAAGCCGCCTTCACCGACTCGACGACGGCCGCCGCCTTGCCTTTTTTCAGCATCGCGCCGACTTTCGGCAATTCGATGAAGACGAGGTCGCCGAGCTGTTCGGCGGCGTGCGTCGTAATTCCGATCGTCGCGATGTCGCCGTTGCATCGCAGCCACTCATGCTCGTCGGTGAATTTCAACATCAGTCGATCCTCGCAACAATCAGCCGCGCTTGAAGCGGGCAGGAACGAAAGGCAAGGGCGCGACGGTAAGGGCAAGCCGCTGCCCGCGGACTTCGGTAAAAACACATCGCCCTGTCTCCGCCAACTCGCCGGGGAGATAACCGATGGCGATGGGCGCCTGCACAGTAGGGCCGAAACCGCCGGAGGTCACTCTGCCAATAGGCGTTGCGCTCTCCTTATGCGCGAAGAGCCACGCGTCGGCGCGCACGGGGATGCGATCTGCAAGCCGCAGTCCGACGCGCCTACGTTCGGCGCCGTCGGCAATCTGACGGAGAATCGTGTCGGCGCCGGGAAAGCCGCCTGCGCGGCTGCCGCCGGCCCGGCGGACGGGCGGGATCGCCCAGGTGAGCCCTGCCTCGACCGGCGTCGTGCGGGTATCAATATCGGCGCCGTGCAGGCAGAGGCCGGCCTCCAGCCTGAGCGAATCGCGCGCGCCGAGGCCGATCGGCAACACGGCACCGTCGGCGAGCAGGGCGCGCGCGATCTCCTCCGCGCGATCGTTCGGAATCGAAATTTCAAAGCCGTCCTCGCCGGCATAGCCCGACCTTGAGATCAAACAGCGCGCGCCGAGGATGGCGGCCTCGCGCACGTCCATGAAGCGCATCTCGCGCACGTCGGGCATGAGCCGCGCCAGTGCCGCCTCGGCCATCGGTCCCTGAACCGCGATGAGGGCGCGGTCGAGCCCGGCCACCTCGCAGCGATCCAGGTGTTCGCGCAAATGCGCCTCGTCCGCGGCCTTATTGGCGGCGTTCACGACCAGGATCAGACGATCTCCCATCCGTGCGACCATCAGGTCGTCGCGTATGCCGCCCGCCTCATTGGTGAGGAAACCATAGCGCTGGCGACCAGGGGAAAGGTCAAGGATGTCGATCGGGTTGAGCCGTTCGAGATCACGCCCGGCCTCCGCCACATTGCCAGAGCGCGAGGTGATGGAGATCTGGCCCATATGCGACACGTCGAAGAGCCCCGCCGCGCTACGCACGTGTAGATGCTCCTTGAGGACGCCAAGCGGATAGTTGATCGGCATCTCGTAGCCGGTGAACGCCGCCATCTTCGCACCGAGCTCTCGATGAAGCGAATGAAGGGCCGTGCGCCGGAGGTCCGCGCCGGGGCTCGCGCTTGGTTGACCCGACATCAGCGCGGCCGCTGAGCAGAGAACATCGCTGGCGAGCGTGGGGGCCGGCGAGGCGTTGTGTGCGGGGCGGGATCGTAGCGCATGCCACCTCTTTACGACAGCGGGCCTTCGTGCACAGCCGGACTTCCGGCCGGGTTGAAAGCGACTCTTTGACACGCCAAAGCTTGCGCCGGCAACCGCCATCGCCCGTCTCAAACCGCCTGCGGCTCCAAATCTTGCTTCGATTCGACCGTAGAATCCGCACTGAGGCGATAGATGAGCGCAGCGCCGGTGGCAATCTCCGCCGACAAGATCGTCTCCGGCGTCAGCCGATCGAGAACCATGAGGAGCGCGCGCAAGGAATTGCCGTGCGCCGAGACGAGGATACGCTCGCCGCGCAGCAGGTGCGGCAGGATCTCCTCGCAATAATAGGGCAGCACGCGGGCAATTGTATCCTTCAGGCTCTCGCCGCCGGGCGGCCGCACCTCGTAGGAGCGTCGCCAAAGACGGACCTGCTCGTCGCCCCATTTGGCGCGGGCCTCATCCTTGTTGAGGCCGGAAAGATCGCCGTAATCGCGTTCGTTCAAAGCTTCATCGCGGATCGTCGGGATATCCTGCTGCCCGAGCTCGGCGAGGATCAGGGTCAGCGTGTGCTGCGCCCGTACCAAGTTCGATGTATATGCCCGGTCGAAAGAAAATCCCTTCGCCTTGAGCGCCCGTCCGGCGGCGCGCGCCTCTTCCATGCCGAGCGCGGTGAGATCAGGGTCTTTCAAGCCGGTGAAAAGGTTTTCCAAGTTCCATTCGCTCTGGCCGTGCCGCACGAGGACGAGAAGGCGTTGCATGGATCATCCTTGGTAAGCGCCAAGCACGTCGCCCATCGTATAGAGGCCGGGCTTCTTGTCGCGGCCCCAGCGTGCGGCATGTAATGCGCCGCGCGCGAAGATTCCACGATCCTCGGCTCTGTGGACGAGTTCGAGCCGTTCTCCGGGACCGGCGAAGATCACGGCGTGCTCGCCGACCACCGTGCCGCCGCGCAGCGACGCGAAGCCGATCGCGCCGCTCTCGCGCACGCCTGTGGCGCCGTCGCGACCCCGCACGGATTTGTCGGCGAGCGTGACGCCACGCCCCCGCGCGGCTGCTTCTCCCAGAAGCAAGGCCGTGCCGGAGGGGGCATCGACCTTCATGCGATGGTGCGTCTCGACGATCTCGATGTCATAATCGGATCCGAGCGCATGGGCCGCCTGTTCGACCAGAGCGGCGAGCAGATTGACGCCAAGGCTCATATTGCCGGATTTCACGATCACCGCATGGTGGGCCGCGGCCGCGATGGCGCGAAGATCCTCGGCCGAAAACCCGGTCGTGCCGATGACATGCACGATCCGCGCCTGCGCCGCCAGCGCCGCCAATTCCAGGCTGGCGCGCGGCGTGGTGAAATCGATGATGCCGTCGGCGCCGACCACGCAAGTGAGCGCATCGCTCGAAATTGCGACGCCGAGAGGCCCGCAGCCGGCGAGGGTGCCGGCATCCTGGCCGAGAGCCTGGCTCTCCGGCCCCTCGAGCGCGCCGACGAGCGTCACGCCGTCGGTCGCGGCGATCAGATTGACGAGCGCGCGGCCCATGCGGCCGGCCGCCCCGGCCACGATGAGCCGCATGTCGCCCATAGCGCTTCTCCCAATCCTCAGAGGCTGTGTCTATAAAGCCCGGCGGGCCACTTGCAAAGTTTTGGCCTGGATAAGCCGGGTGACAGGGGATTCCGGTGCCGCGCAAGGGCCGCGTGATGCGCGCGCCGCATGCTTGGCATTCCACGGCTTAATCTAGGGCCGAACGCGTTCTCAAGCTCGCTCACGATCGGATCGGTGATGCGCTGATAAACATCGGTTCTCATTTTTTCCCTTCTTTGGCTGGTGGGTTCGCCATGGAGTTGGCTGTTACAGGCCAGAAAACGTGGAGTGGCGCGGGCCGGACCACGCACCCTTGATCCGGGCACTATTTTGTGGACAACTGCGATTGGGGTGCGCCATATCGAAATGATCAAAGAGCGTGCACGAACTGTGAGAGGCGCCGCTCGATCCTGCTGACCGACTTTTGTAATTTCAGGTACGCTGTCGGAGAACACCAATGTCCGGACTTCTTGAGGAAGTCACCGGCCCCAGTATGGATCCAGCTCACATCGAGCGACGGGTCAAGGACTGGGTGAATCGCATTGATTACCTGTACTCACAACTTGAGAAGTGGCTCCCAACAGGTTGGACATCCGATCGGTCAAGTACGACCCATATGGACGAGGAACTCATGCGGCGGGTTGGAGTCGATCCGCGCGAACTGCCCGTGTTGCGTCTTTTCCACAATAGCGAACTTGCTGGCCGCGTTGAGCCCCGAGGTCTATGGATTATCGGTGCGAATGGCCGCCTAGATTTCTTCCGGGGACCTAACCACTTCTTGATTGTGGACACCGCCGAGAATTTTGACCCGCCAAAGTGGCGTATGGCTCCGCTCGCCGATCGTAGTCGGATGGTGCCACTTGATCGTCAAACGTTTATGAACGCACTTTAATCATGCGAGACCTGCCGCTGATCCGGGCTGTGTATCTGGAGATCGATGCCGAGTTTGAAAGACAGCGAGCATCCGCTGTTGGCGACACAGCAGCTGTTCAGAGAATTGAAGCAAGACAGAGAATCAATGATCAAGCCTACTTTGTTCTCTGCTGGGGTCAGCTAGAATCTGAAATTGATGAGACCTGCCGAAGAGCGAGCAACAGAAGGAACAGTGGCAATTGGGCAATTAGACGCGGCTGGGATATCTACAATCCGGACGAAGATCAGCTCTCTGGACTGAGGTTGAAAATCGCACTGCGCTTGTTCTGGACCAAGGAGCTGGTACCGGCAGCCCTTGGGCAAAGGTCATGAGTTATTACCAATTGAGAAATCAGATCGCTCATGGGACCTTATTGGCCCAAGGAATCGACATTCCTGAAGTCGTTCAAGATTTCTTTCAAATTCAAGGCTCGCTTCAAGGATGACAGAGACGAAGCATACGGAAACCGTACACGCGGACGAGACCTGGCATCCCGGTCGCGGGATCTGCAGGGCTCGGTGCGCGACGTCCGGTCCGATGTCGCCGAATGCGCCCAAGCAGCGATTGCGATACAATGATGCTTGTGGTGGATGAGTCGCTCGACGTGCGCTTGAAATTTGCGTCCGGTCCACGTGACGCAGGGGCGTCGAAGTTGGAAAACGGTGCGACCGATGATCCTGACTCACCATGATCTGAAAATCGAACTCGATGACGCATGGTGGGCTGAAGCCGGGATGGCGAACTTCGTTCCAACGGGACGCGCCTTTCGTCCCGACCTTGAAGCGGCAAAGGGTGAAGCTGTATTCGAGGCAAGGATTGATGAAGTCTGCTCCCTGAAACGCAACCCCGGCGTCGGCATATTTCACGATAACGAAGAGGCTACCGCGCGGCAGCGGGTAATCCGAATTCTCAAAGGTTTCCGCGAAGGAGCCGCAATCCCGCCCGTGATTTTAGTAAAAGACACGTCCGGCAGTGTCTTCCGTTACAAGATCGGTCATGGAAGTCATAGGCTACTGCTCCCTTGCGGCCGGTTTCTCTCACGTTCCAGCCATTGAGGGAATCGATTTCACCGCGCCGTACATATGAGACAGCGATCGACGGGATCAGAGAGATGAAGAGCCTCAAGCGGGAGAAGCGTTGCGCCTATTGCGGTAGCGATGACGGTTTCACTGTTGATCATGTGATCCCACGGGCGCTGTACCCAACTGCGAAGGCGGCATCACCGTTTCCACGTATTACCGTTCCGGCGTGCATAGATTGCAATAACGGCTGGGCGGACGACGAGGCGCATTTCCGCAACGTGCTGCTTGTGGCGGGAGCCCCGACCCCTGCGGTCCGTGAACTTTGGGAAGGGAAGACTCGCCGGAGCTTCACCTATTCTGACGGGCGCAAGCGGGCACGCGACCTGGCGGTACAGATGGTGCCCGTCAAGACGCCGGAAGGCGAACGGTACATGATTTATCCCGCCAAGGACGAACGTGTTTTGCGGATCGTGCGCAAAATCGTTCGTGGTCTCTGCCACCATCACGGACTCTTGTCTCCCGTAAAGGACGAACAAGTATGGGCCGATATTCAGCGTTTCGAGGTGCCACCGGAGTTTCTTGCGGAAATGACTTTCGCACATGCAGACGAGGATGTGCTCCAATATCATTGCGGTGTGGTTGACGAACCCGAAATGCATTCGAGCTGGATTCTCAACTTCTATGGCCGTACCCGGTTTCATTGCAGTGTTTTCCGGTCGCTCGCTACGCGCATCCAGTTTGAAGCCACCTCGGCCGATGCGAGCACGAAAAGACCGCTGTGAATATGTGACCGCAAGTGATCCTCATTCTCTGGCATGACGCTGCGCCGCAGTCTTTGGGGCTGATCCGCTAAGTTGCGAGTACGCCGCTCCTCCATCCTAGCGCACCACTCCCGTCCTTCTTCCGGCCGATTCTCAAGCCCGGCGGCCGGATTGAAAAGTTTCGGCCCGCTAAGCCCAGTCGTCATGCGCGGGTCACATCGCTGCGCTAGTAGGCTCCTTCGCGACCAGGGAAGCGCGATCGGTAGAAAGCCGGCATGCGAACCGGATGTACGTTCGTCTGCAGCGCTCACCCTCGGTCACCTGTGGCGTTCGTTTGCGTCTGCGTAGCGGCATCCACATCCCTCATTGTTGATGATCGCGGTTGCGTCCAATGTTGATGATCGCGTTTGCGTCGGTTTCCGCGTAGCTCTGCTGCGTGCGCCAATCGTGCGAAAATGCTGGGTTTTCGCAGGATGCGGCGCACGAATTTACCGCCGCGCCGCGGCGATCTCGGCTTGGATCGCCTCGGCTGCGGCGCGCGGATCGGCAGCCTCAACGATCGGCCGCCCGACGACGAGATAATCCGCCCCCGCCTTTATCGCCTCTGACGGCGTCGCCACGCGCTTCTGGTCGCCCCATGGACCGCCCGCAGGGCGAATTCCCGGCGCCACCATGATCATGTCGAAACCGACGGCGCGACGCAGATCGGGGATCTCTTGCGCCGAG
>Ga0116223_10001345_pt1 | contig 25479 bp, 28 predicted proteins | sample Sb_taG_3_FD_90092 | JGI IMG/M metagenome (GOLD analysis project Ga0116223, IMG submission 90092) | Peat soil microbial communities from Weissenstadt, Germany - Sb_50d_a_PC metaG | ecosystem: Environmental > Terrestrial > Soil > Wetlands > Peat | place: Germany: Weissenstadt | collected 2010-09-21 | reverse complement strand
GCGATCCACCAGAAGGTGTCCGCGAAGTAAACGGCAGCCATGCCGCGTCACTCCGGCCGCTTCGGCGTGCCGTAAATGTAGTGGTCGTGCTGCGACGCTCCGTCCGCAGGGAGCCGATCCAGGGTTTCCTGCGGCAAGGCACGGGCGCGGGCCGCGATCCGCTCCGCGAGCGATGGCGCGGCCGGTCCCAGGATGATCCGGCCAGCCTGGACCTCGGCCACCAGGTCGGCCCCCGGCGCGACGCCGGCCGCCCGGCACAACTCGGCGGGCAGCGTCACGGCGCCGCTGGCGTCGGCCTTGATGATCGTGGACATGGCTCTCGGCCTCCGGGGGCGAACTTCGATCCTCCCCTATTCTCCTGCGCAGGGACGCCCGGACAAGGGGTGAAAATTCTCATGTACCGCGCGTGCGTTTCGCCCCGGTTGTCGCGTCTGGGGGAGTAGAGGGACCACTTGTTCAAGCCGGCCGGTGAGGCTCTGCCGCGAAGCAACCCGCCACCGGCCCGGCATCGCCCCGGCGCTCGGTCTGCGCGCCCGCGGTCGTTGCTTGCCATTGCACGGCAGACCGCCCCCGCACTGGAGATACGGATCATGTGGCCGACGCTCCCCTCGCTGTGCCTCGCGCTGTCCCCGACGACCCGACGAAAGGCCCCGCCCCGCCGGCGTCCTGCGTTCCGCCGCCCGGCCGTCGAGGTGCTGGAAGACCGCACGGTGCCGACGGTGTCGATTTCCGTTGCCAATGCCAGCCTCAACGAGATCGGCAGCCCCAGCGCCTTCGTCACGGCAGGCAGCGGCGGCCTCTCCTCGCCCTTCGGCATAACCATGGGGCCGGATGGCAACGTGTACGTCGCCGGCGCTGGACAGTCCCACGCTTGCGGCGGATCGCGCGGGGACACCCGCCGGCACTTCCGGCGCACAGACGGCCCAGGGCGCCTTGAGTTCGCTCGTTCCAGGGAGCAACCAGGGCTCCCTCTCCGACCGCAGCGCGGCGGGCCTGCTGGACAGCACTTTGACCGATGAGGAAAGCCCGGTGTCCGGGCTGGCGACGGCTTCCTTCTCCGTCGGGCTGACGGATGACGCGGCGTGAGAAGAGTGAGGCGGCCCTCGTCGGGCCGGCAACATTGCGGTGCGGACCATCATCTGCCGTGAGTTGGTGCCGGGGCCGAAGAAGGACCGCTGGCATCCGTTGCATACGACGTCGGATGCCGCCGAGCTTCGGGAGATCCTGCAGGCGTTCCGTCAGCGTCAGCATCACGAGCAGGGCTACCGCGTGGGGGTGCATGACCTATTCCTGGATGCGGTGCCGTGCGGCTACGACAAGGAGAGCCCGGACCCGACGCGTCCGCGTTGGCACTGGGGCCCGTTGCAGATGATGGGTTGGCTGGCGGCGTTGCTAGACAACGCGTTGTCGGACCTGGCGTTGAGCCTGCCGGAGCAGTGGTGGCACGCGCAGGCGGGGACGTTGCGTCGTCTGTTAATCAACCGGCCCGGGCAGCTGTACGTGACCGGGGAAGCCGTGATCGTTTACTTCGACCGGTTCCGCGGTCAGGAGAGGTTGGTGCCGCCGATTGATGAGGTGAACGAGCAGCAGGTACGCCTCCCCTGGCTTGGGAATCGCCGCCTGGTGTTGTCCCTGATGCCAGCCGCCGCGCCTCGGGCCGGACCGCGTCGCTCCATTCTTGATAACTAGGACCCCATAAACCGTTTGGTGCTAGGGCTCGGGCGCGCGGGTGATCCGCAGGGGGGAATCGGCGGTCGCCGGACCAATCCTGCGGCCGGGGCAGGAAATGCTCCAGCCCGCCTCGACCCTTCTCCGGCAATCCGTCACCGATCTTGCTACCGTGTCGGCGATTGCCCTCTTGTCCCCGGCTCAGAGCAAGGGGGACAGCAGGCGGCAGGCGTTTTCCGACAGGCGCGACCCGAACGAGCGGGCGGCGAAGGTGTCGGCGTCGAGGCGCACCGAGTCCAGCACGTCCTGGCGGAACTGCTCCTCCAGCTCGGCCACCAGCGCCGGCGTGTGCAGCACGCAGCCGGCCTCGAAGCTCAAGTGCAGGCTGCGGTTGTCCAGGTTCGCCGAGCCGACCATCGCCCATTGCCCGTCCGCGATCATGACCTTGGCGTGCATCATGCCGCGCTTGTAGCGGTGGATCTCCACGCCGGCGTCGAGCAGGGCGGGGTAGTAGTAGCGGGCGGCGTACCACGCCAGGTAGTGGTCCGGCCGCAGCACCGTCAAGAGGCGCACGTCCACGCCGCGGTAGCGCGCCAGCCGCAGGGCGTCGAGGAGGCCCGAGTCGGGCACGACGTAGGGGCTGGCCACCCACAGCCGTTCGCGGGCGCTGAGGATGGCCGCGAAATAAACTTCGCGGATCGTCTTGACCTCCTGATCGGGGCCGGACTCGACCACCTGCACGACGGCGTCGCCGGCCTCGGGCGGTTCGGGGAAGTAGTCGTCGCCGTTGAGCGCCTCGCGACAGGCGAAGTCCCAGTCCTCGGCGAAAACGCGCTGCAGCCCCGCCACCGCCGGCCCCTCCAGCTTCAGGAACGAGTCGCGCCAGTAGCCGACAGCCGGGCAGCGGCCGAGGTACTCGTCGCCGACGTTCATGCCGCCGGTGAACGCGACGTGTCCGTCGATGACGACGATCTTGCGGTGGTTGCGCAGGTTGACCTGGATGCGCGAGCGCAGCGGGTTGAGCGGCAGGAATGCCGTCGCCTTGCCGCCGGCCTCCAGCAGAGGCCGCAGCGTCCGCCCCCGGAGGTTGACCGAGCCCATCGCGTCGTAGAGGAAGCGGACCTCGACGCCGGCGCGGGCCTTCTCGGCGAGCAGGTCGATGAGGCGGGCAGCGGTGGCGTCGTTGCGGAGGATGTAGAACTCGAGATGAACGTGGTGGCGTGCCGCGGCGACGGCGGCGAGGAGGGCGTCGAAGGCGCGTGCCGTGTCGTGGTAGAGGGTGACGGCGTTGCCGGGGCTGACCGGGAAGGCCCGCACCTTGCAGGCGATCTCGCCGAGGTTGCACCAGGTCGGGATGCCCTCCTCTTCGCCGCGGGCCGCCTCTTGCTTGCGTGGCGGGTGTCTGGCCCGGAAGGCCGACCGCTGCCGCTGCACGCGGCGGAGCGGCCGTGAGACGTGCGTGTAGCCGAATACCCAGAAGAGCAGCGCCCCCAGGAGCGGCATGAGCAGCACGACCAGACACCAGGCGACGGCGGCCGTCGAATTGCGCTTGGTCATCAGGACCCAGGGGATCACGACGACCAGGACGACGACGTCGAGGACGAAGGTGACGGTGGTGATGTGCGGCAGGTAGTCGAACAAGGGCGGCATCCTCGCGACTCGGGGCGAGTTCCTCGTCTCGAATGCCGCGTCGTGGAAGGAGACGGAACCAAACGAACTCAAGCGATCCCACCGTGGCCCTGCATTCACGAGCCCGCACTCAGCTCGCAGGCCTGATGGAGCCGCTCGGCCAGGTCGGCGATGTACGTGCGGCCCTTCTCGTCGTCTTCCAAGCGGCGCAACAGCTCGGCGGGGATGGCGTGGACGCCCAGGTGGGCCCCGGAAAGTGCCCCGGCCATCGCCGCGATGGTATCGGTGTCGCCGCCCAGGAGGATGGCACGGCCAACCACCTCCGCATACGAACTCGGCGCCGAAGCGAACAGCGCGATCGCCGTCGGCACCGATTCCGGCGCCTTGATGCCGTTGCCCAGCCGGGCGACTTCTTCGGGTAGACGTGCCGTGGCGGCCTGCCCCAGCCGAGCGCGGTACTCGTCGGACTGACAGCGGCGCAGCAGCTCGCCGAAGAACGTGGCCCGGTCGAAGGGAGCGCCGCCCAGGCAGAGCGCCACCGCGACGGCGAGGAGTTGCGCCCCTTCGATGCCCAGCGAGTGGGTGTGTGTCGGCAGCGCCGATAGGCGGGCCTGCTCCCAGACCTGGTCGAGTTGGTCGTGGAAAAACAGGCCGACCGGTGCCACGCGCATGGCTGCCCCGTTGCCGAGCGAGCCGCCGGGGAAGTGCGTCGCCGCCACCTCCTTGTGGTCGCGGCCCTCTTCCATCGCCTCCAGCACGCGCCGCGCCCCCTGGCCGTAGCCGCGCGACGGCACGTAATTGCTCACGAAATGATGGCAGAGGCGGTCTTCCAGGACGTCGAGGTTCTCGATCAGCGTCTCGGCGACGCCGATGGCCATTTGCGTGTCGTCGGTGTAGTGAAGCGTGTCGGCGGGCGGGCTGGCGGTGAGCGCTTCGGGCGTGGGGTAGCGGGCGGCGATCCAGTCGGCCGACTGCCCCTCGAAACGGCCGCCCAGGGCGTCGCCGACGGCGAGGCCGAGGAGGCAACCCGTGAACCGTTCGGGCAGCGGAATGGACGACATCGGCGTTTCCCTCGTCAGTGCGGTACAGTTGATCCCCGGACGTGACTGTTGAAAGTGTACCAACGACACCGCGGGATGGGAACGTGGCGACCACCCGCGGGATGGCCCAAGCGCGGCGGCTCATTACAATGAGGGCGGGAACCCGACGATCAAACCCGAAGGAGCTTGCAGATGGCCACGGCTACCGCGACGAGCACGGCCCGGCGCATGTACATCGACGGCAAGTGGTGCGACGCCGACAGCGGCCGCACCCTCAAAGTCATCAACCCCGCCACCGAAGAGGTCATCACCGAGATCGCCTATGGCGGCCGCGCCGAGGTCCGCCGCGCCGTCGAGGCCGCGGCGCGGGCGATGCCGGCCTGGATGAAGCTCAGCTCGTGGGACCGGGCCAAGGTCCTCAAGAAGACCGCCGAGTTGATGCGCGAGCGCGCCGACGCCATCGCCCGCACCCTGACGATGGAGCAGGGCAAGCCGCTGGCCGAGTCGAAGGCGGAAGTCCTGCACTCGGCCGACACCTTCGAGTGGTTCGCCGAAGAGGGCAAACGCGCCTACGGGCAGATGATCCCCAACAGCGCCCCCGGCAAGCGGCACGTCACCCTCAAGCACCCCGTCGGCGTCGTCGGCGCCATCAGCCCGTGGAATTTCCCCATCACGCTGCAGGCGCGGAAGATCGCCCCGGCCCTCGCCGCCGGCTGCACCATCGTCAGCAAACCGGCCAGCCAGACGCCGCTGTGCCTGGTGCAGGTCTTCGAGTGCCTGATCGAGGCCGGCCTGCCCGCGGGGGTGGCCAACCTGGTCATGGGGCCGGCCCAGGAGATCGCCGACGAGTTCCTCGAAAACCCCGCGGTGCGCAAGATCAGCTTCACCGGCTCGACCGAGGTCGGCAAGCAGCTCATGAAGGGCGCCGCCGACCAGGTCAAGCGCCTCAGCCTGGAGCTGGGCGGACACGCGCCGTTCATCGTCTTCCCCGACGCCGACCCCGAGGTGGGCGCGAAGATCGCCGTCATGGGCAAGTTCCGTAACAATGGCCAGGTGTGCATCGCGCCCTCCCGCTTCTACGTCCACAAGGACGTGGAGAAGAAGTTCACCGAGGCCGCCGTGGAGTTCGCCAAGGGGCTGAAGCTGGGCAACGGCCTGGAGCCGGGCGTCGAGATCGGCCCGATGTTCGAGAAGCGGGCGATGGACCACACCGTTGGCCTCATCGACGACGCGAAAAAGCACGGGGCGAAGATCCTGACGGGGGGCAAGCGCAGTGATCGCTTCCCCAAGGGCTACTTCTTCGAGCCGACGGTGCTGAGCGGCCTGACGCCGGACACGAAGATGCTGACGGAGGAGCCGTTCGCGCCAGTGATGCCGGTGCTGGACTTCGGCAAGATCGACGAGGTGATCCGGGCGGCGAATAACACGCGCTACGGGCTGGCGGCCTACGTATTCACCAACGACCTGACGGTGGCGTGGCGGATGGCGGAGGGCCTGGAGGCGGGCATCATCGGCATCAACGACCCGGTGCCGGCGACGCCGCAGTGCCCGTTCGGCGGCATGAAGGAGAGCGGCCTGGGGCGCGAGCTGGGACATGAGGGGCTGGAGGCGTACCTGGAGACGAAGTACGTGTCGTTCAAGCTCCGGGATTGACGGATGGCTGCCCTGGAGGAGTGGGCGGACTGGGTCCGGCATACCTGGCAGCGATTCGTTCGCCTGCTGAGCGGCGCGCCTGACTTTCCGCCGCCGGCGAACCCGTCGCTGCTGACCGAAACACAAGGATGGTTCGGCGAGCAGTTGCGCCGCCACGCCAATATCCCGATTGCGCGCCGGGGTGAGTATGCCCGCGCCGCCGGAATGATCATGGCGCGCATGACACCGACGGCGCTACTGCGTCTGCGACAGAATACGCGCGAGGTACGGTTCTACGCGACGTTGGAGGAGATGACTGTCGAGCTGGCTCGGACCGAAGCGCGGGTGGCCCGCCTGCTCGCCGCGGGTCTGCCGATTGGTGGGGCGTACCAGAGCACGACTCGCCAGCTGCATCTGGACGGCGGAGAGGAAGAGACAGAGGCGCGCGACATCCTGGGACTCTACGCCCACGAGTTCAGCCACGCGCTCAACGGCGCCGGCCGCCTCATTAGCAGTACTCTCGCGTGGCAGCAAGCGTGGGAGATGGAAATCCGGCGCTACCCGTTTTCCCTGCTGGCCATAGCGAGTCCGCATGAGGGCTTTGCGGAATTCGGTCGTGTGATGTACAGTGGAAGTCGTCGCCGCTCTTTCCTGGGGTGGCGCTATCCCCGTTGCGTCGAGGTCTGGAGAGGGTACGGGCTGTGGTAACTCTCTTGAAGAAGATCGCGCTCACCGCACGGCGATGCTGGCCCTTCGGCCAAGTCCTGTCGTGGCTCCGGCCGAATCGCAACTCTCCCGACCTCCGCTATCTTGGTCCTTCAACTTACGATGAGGTAATCTACGACGCGAAGACGGACACCTATTACGGACTTCTTTACCCCAAGGAACTGCGTGAGGCCAATCGGGGCAAGCCGGTGGTCATCCACGTCGTCGGGGACGATGAGCCCGCTCCCAACGGGGTGACAGAAGTCGTTCATGAAGAGGCCGGGGCCGAGAGCGCCTCGCCTTCTGTCGCCGAAACCCCTGATGCGCCGCCACCCGCCTGAGGGCTGACGGCACGAATCTTCTGGAGGCAAACGGCACGTTCGCCCCCCCCCCCCGAAAGGCCCAATGATGCGCACGACCCGAATTCTGACGATGGCATCACTTATCACCCTGCCGGTACTCCTGGCCACTGGCCTCGTCGCCGCGGCGCAGGAGCCGGCGCCTTCCAAGGACGCCAAGGAGGAACTGCTCCCCGGCGCCAAGCTGCTGTACAAGTTCCCCAAGGAGGTCTACCGCATCCCGGCCCTGCTCGACACGCCGAAGGGGCCCCGACTGCTGCTCTGGGTCGATGCGTCGGAGCCGCCGCCGGACAATGCCGATGTCACCAGGATCAAACCGTCGGAATTCGACCTGATCTGCTGGGACGTGACAGCGAGCAAGGAACTGTACAGGATGTCCTCCCCGAAGGACACCCCTCCCCTCTCCCCGGTCCCGCCCGGGCAGTCGGCCCTCGCTCACGTGCCCGGCCTATTCGGCTCGTTGGCCTTGGCGCCGGACGGTAAGCGGCTGGCCTACGTCCGGGTGAGCAGCTACCAGGACGCCCCCGGCAAGTTCATGCGCCAGGCGGTAATGGAGATCAACCTGTACGACCCGGCCACGCGCAAGTGGCGCCCGGCCGTGCCCGGCGAGTACAAGTCGCAGAGCGGTCCGCACATCCTGTTCGCGCCGGACGGCACCCTGGTGATCCTCAAGGACCAGGTGTGCGCCATCCAGGACCTGGAAAAGCCCAGGCCGCGCCAGCTCTTCCAACTCGTCCGCTCCCGGTGGTTCCTGAGCAACCCACTCCAGTACGGGATTCGGGAGGCGGTCCTGTCGCCGGACGGCAGCCAGTTGGCGGTCGCCGCCGACGGGGCGGTCTCCGTCTACGACCTCGGCACCGGCCGGGAAGTGTTCCAGGCGCCGCGGGCCACCCCCGAGGACAAGACCGGCCGCGGCGTCGCTCAGACCACGGAGCGGGTCGCCCTGGCGTTCTCCACCTCCACGAAGGACCCGCAGCTGCTGGCGGTCGAGGTCGTCACGGGGCGCCCGAAGGATTTCGCCCTGGCCCGCCTCTTCAACCTGAAGACGAAGAAGGAACTCGGCCACGCGGTGCTGGCCGAGCAGGAGGCCAAGGGGGCGAGTGACGTGGGGCCGCCGCCCTGGGGCCAGGTTCACGCCTACTTCACCTCACAGGGCGAGCCGCGCGTCCTCTTCGAGGGCAAGCTCATCGACGGTGCCACTGGCAAGGAACTGCAGCAGTTCGACGCCGGCGCACGCCTCCTCGTCTCGCGCGACGGCAGGTATCTCGTCCGACTGACCCGGGCCAAGGAGGAGAAGAAGAAAATGGGCGTGCAGGTCTGGAGCCTGGAGAACAACGACAAGTAGCTTCTGAGCCGCTTGCGGCTTGGCAATCGCCAAGCCGCAAGCGGCTGGATCGTCACTTCTTTTCGGCCACGAGCCGCAGCAGCGCTTTGAGGGCCGCCTGCCGCTGCGGGTCCTGCTCCGGGTCGTCCAGCGGCAGGGCCTTGTTCGACGCCCCCGGCCGCAGCGACTGCTCCTGCCACCATCCCTTGAGGCGGCGGCCCAGGTCGGCCGAGACGCGAAACTCCAGGTTCGCCTCGGGCTTCACGCCCCAGTCGTCCGACGTCTTGCTGTCGGCGAAACGGCTGAGGCCCTTGCCGTTGGGCCGCAAGAACGTGCCGTTGGTCAACTTCAGCCCCAGTGTCCCGGTGATCTGCCCCGCCTCGTTAACCAGGGGCACCAGCGTCGGCGTCTGGATGCTCCCCTTGCCGCGAGTGCGCTGGCCGACGACGACGCCGCGCTGGTGGTCCTGCAGCGCCGCGGCGATCAGCTCGCCGCCGCCCGAGGTGTCCGCGTTCACTAGCACGACGATCGGGAAGCGCAGGAACTTCTCCCGCTCACCCGCCCCGGCCTGGAAAACTTGCTCCGCGTCCGCCCGGGGGCCCTGGTTCCGGACCACGGTCTTGGCGATGACGCCGTCCTCGAGGAACAGCTCCGCCGCGCCCGTGGCCGCCGACAGGTAGCCGCCGGGGCACCAGCGCAGGTCGAGGATCAGGCCGCGCAAGCCGACGCCGTCCAGGCGACTCAGCACCCGCTCCAGCTCGCCATCGGTGTGCCGCGCCAGGGCGACAATGCGGACCTGGGCGATGCCCTTCTTGCGATCGACCCAGTAATCCCAGGAATTGTCCTCGGCGCGGGTAACGCCCTGCACCGTCTCCGGCTCGAAGCGGTCGCGGAGCACGGTGACCTTCCGTGCCTCCTTGGCGCCGGCGCTCCTCACCGTCAGGCGGACGGGGGTCGGCACCAGAGACTCAGGGTCGCCGATGACGACCCGGCCGACACCAGGGGGGGGAGGGGGCATGTTCGAGGCGACCTCGGTGCTGCCGCCGTTGAGCAGCCGCAGCGCCTGCTCAGTCGAGAGGCCCCCGGTCTCCTTGTCGTCCACGCGCGTGATGTGGTCGCCGGCCTGCAGCCCCGCGCGCTGAGCGGGGCCGCCCGGCACCACCGCCTTGATGACCACCGGGCCGGTGCCGCTCTTATCGACCAGGTCGATGCCGAGGCCGAAGTTCTGGTCGAAGCCGGTGGCGGTGGCCGCCTCCTCGCCGGTGACCACGGCACAGAACGGGTCGAGGGAGCGCATCACCGCCCGGCAGCTCGCGATCAGCGCCCGCTGCCCCCGCAGCGCGTCCGGATTGCCGAGGTTCGCCCTCGCCTTGACCAGCAGGGCGTCGAGCGCGGCTCCTTCCGCCTTCTTCACCTCGGCCTTGAGTCCCGCGGGGACCGGCACCTGAGCCGCCTCGTAAAGCCCGGTCAGCGCCGACACGGCGAGGTCGGCACGGTTGACCGGCCGGACGTAAAGTCTCTCGACGTAATCGAAAACCTGCGACAGGTTCTGGCGGTACTCGCGCGCCGCCGACTGGACGTCGGCCTCGCTGACCGGCGCGGCGACGGCGGGATGCCCGGCCGGCACGGGAGCCGCGAACAACGAGGCGGGGCAGAGGAGCCAACCCAACGCGATCACCGTGCGGCGCATGACGTCCCTCCGTGCGCGGGCCGAGGGCGAGACCGCGCCATTGTACGGCACAGCGCTGGCCGGACAGAAGACGAATCCGCTCATCGAGGCGTGCGAGCTGTGGGAAGAGTTGTGCGACGACTTGATTGCGGAGAGGTTGCGTGCCCTGCGTGCCCTCTTGCCGCGACGAGACCTGATGCCAATGCGTTAGCCATCCCACGTCGCCTTCGTGACCGTCGGAAAAGGAAAAGGGGCGCCTTGCCGGTGCAAGGCGCCCCGCCCCACTTACTCCGCCCTCCTTGCGTCACGAATTGGTGACGCGGGTGAAATGGGGGACGCCGTTGAAAAGGGTGACGTTGTTGAAGCCGTCGTAGCCGATCTCGCTAAGCAGGCCACCCGGGAACGTCACGTCCTCGATCCCAATCGGGACGCTCGGAGGAACGCGACTGAACGTCCCGCCCAGGGCGGTGATGGACAGCGATGCGGGGACCGGGTGGCCGGGATGCACGTTGGTCAGCTCCAGGTTCAAGCCGCTCTCGGCATCCAGCGTGACCGCAACGCTCAGCCCCATCTTGGATTCACCGGTGATCTCAATCTGGCTGCTGAAGTTGGCGCCCGGCTTGGAGCCGGCGATGGCGTACGTGTCGGCCAGTTGGCCGGTGACGAGGCTCAGGGTTGCTCCCGGGGGGTTGGTGTACGTGAGCGTCACCGCGTTGTTGCCGAACAGGCCGGTGCCGGAGATCGTCGATTCGGTCACCTTCACGTTCTCCTGCGTCCTACCGTTGCCGCTGTCGTCCACGGTCAGGACCCCCACGCCGGCGACGGACACGTTCGCCTTGATGCCCGACGTCACCAACGTGCCGGCGGCCGCGGCCTGTCCTACGGTGACAGTGGTCGCGGAGCCACCCGAGATTTTCACGACGCCCGAGTTCGCCTCGAGATTGACTCGCGAGGTATTGCTGAGGCTGACGCCACCCGCGAGGACGTCGGTCTCCACGTTGCTCGGGGTCGCTTTGATGTCCACACTGGCATCATTGCCCCTCAGAGCAACGGAGAAGGTCTGCTCGCCGGCGGCAACCGCCGTGGCGTTCAGGCTGGCGCTGGCGTTGGCGCTGTCTAGGCCCAGACCGACGAAGCCCTTGTTCTTGTAGGTGAAGGTGTCACCCGCGCCGCCGATGGACATGCCGCTCAGCTTCTGCGTGACGCCGCTCGAGTCGCTCAACGTGACCTTCGAGCCAAACGCGTCTGTGAGAATCCCGTCCGACCGGATCGAGTCGGTGACTGAGCTGATGGCGTTGCTGAACTGGAAGGTGTTGCCGGCCAGCGTCGCCAGGCTCCCGTCAATCGCGCCGTCCCCCGCGGTATAGCCTTCGAGCGAGCCGGGGGTGAAGGGGCGGCTACCCGTCACGTTGAGCGAGTTCGAGGTCCCTTTGCCGAACAGCGACACGTTGACCCCGGTGGCGAACGGCAGGCCGTTGCTGTCATCGACGGTCACGGAGTCAAAGCCCGCGACGCCCACCGTCACGTTCTTGATCGCCGAGATCGCGAATGGCTTGCCGCCCAGCAGGATCCCGTCGTCGAGCACGTCCAGGAAGCCGGCCTTGTGCGGGTCGGCCTGGAAGGTGATCTGCCGGAGGTGGTTGACGGTGCCCGGGCTGGCCACGACCTCCAAGGTCGTGCCGACCAGTTTGGCGGTGGACAGGACCAGGCGGTCCTCCAGGCCCTCGACTTGCAGGCTGGCGCGGCGCGGCGCCCCTCGGCCGCCACGGGCCGAGCTGGTCGTCTTGAAATCACGAAGCAGTTTGTTAAAGAACCGACGCATGGAAATCTCCCCTGGCTCACGAAGAGCCGTTATTGGTTTCGTTCATCGCACGGGCGGCTTTGGCCGGAACACCCGGCCCCCCCGCCCGCAGTTCAGTGCGAAATCGCGAGCCGGGCTCCCCAACGGAATTTCGATTTTGTTCCTGACCGTCCCGGATTGTGGCAAGTGCTGTAATGCCGCTTGACCCGGTTGCTGCGCGTTCTCGCTCGAGGCCGACCTTGCGAGCGCCGCAGCCGTCCGCGATAATACCTCCCGAGGAGGGTCAAGCCATGCCGCTGCACGATTGGAAGGACGAACGTGGCTGGGACGGCGTTCACCTGCTCTGGCTGGCGCAGCTGCTCGACTGGATTCAGCCGCGCCTGCCGCCCGGCTTTCGTGCCTACGTCGGTTCCGTGCCGGCCCTCACCCTGGAGGCTGGCAACGGAAAGCCCGACGTCACCCTGCGAGGCTGGCGGTCTCCGCCGAGCGATCCCGCCCCGAGGAGTTCGGCTGCACTTGCTCCGGATCGCGAAACCGTGGCCACGTTCACCCTCGATCCCCAGCGAGCTATTCACGTCGATTGGCATGGGCAATTGATCGCGGCCGTTGAGGTCGTGTTGCCGCGCAACAAGGATCGCCTGGACTCCAAGGCACGCTACACCCGCCGTTACCTCGGCTATTTGCGCCAGGGCGTCCACCTGATGCTGATCGACGTGTTTTCGCAGCCGGCAGGCTTCTCCTTTGCCGACGCCATCTCCGATGACCTTGGCCTGGGCGAACCGGCCACTCCTCCTCCCCACGCGATCAGTTATCGCGTCGGGGGCCCGGTGCCCCGCGACGAGGAGATGGGTATCCGAATCGAGTTCTGGCGCCGCCTCCTCAGGGCCGGTCAGCCCTTGCCGGAATTGCCGCTGGCGCTCGACCAGGATCAAGTGGTCGCCATCGATCTCGAAACGACTTACCACGAGGCAGCGAGGCGAGTGTACCTGGACTGATCTTTCCTCGAACAAACCGCTTCTGCGGACCTTGGGGGCCGTCAAGGTCCTTCAGACTCAGCGTCACCCCAGGCCCCCAACGCCGCAGAGCTAACCCGTTCGGCTTCAGTCGGACAGCACTTGGCCTTCTCCTTCCCGTCACTCGTGGTCTGCGATAGACTTGACGGAGCGCTCGACACCGCCGCTCGCCTGCTTGGGGGACGCTATGGAGACTGCCACGATGGCAAGGGTGCTGGTTGCGGCCCGCCTCGAAAACCTTGAAGACGTGTACAAGGCCGCCCAGGGGACGCTGCCGTCCGAACAGGTCCGGACGGTGGATGTGACGGATGCCCTCATTGACACCGGAGCTACCGGGTTACTGGTGCCGCGCCGTCTGATCGCCCAACTCGGCCTGTCGGTGTTGCCGACGCGGCCGGCGCGGACGATCGCCGGCCACGTCGAAGTGCCGATCTACCGGGCGGTGCGTCTGACGGTGCAGGGGCGGGATTGCATCAGTGACGTGGGGGAGATCGACGATGAGTTCCCGGTGGTCATCGGGCAGGTGCCGCTGGAATTGATGGACTGGGTCGTTGACCCGAAGCGGCAGCGGCTGGTGGGCAACCCGGAACACGGCGGCGAGCAGATGATCGACATTCTGTAATGCCGCCGAACGCCCCAGTTCGGCGCCGGCTGCCAATCCACCAACGACTCGTCGCCCATCGGGATTGCAGGCGTTGCACGGACGAGCGGCGGCTTCGCGAACGACCGCGCCCCCTTGCCCCGCCGGCCCGGGAGCCGTGGGGACGCCCCCACCGGCCGCCCCGATGCCGCCCGTGCCGCCCAAGCCGTAAGTTGTGTCCGCAGCAGAGCGCCCCGGTCCCCAGCAAGTCCGGGGGCCGGGCGGATGGTGAACCAAACGCCGAATAACTGGTTCGGCGGCGCGTGTTCCGGCCCCTCATCCTGGGATCGGGGTTGCCAAGACCTGCCTATGTAGCTACATTGTAAGCACGAGGAGGTTTCGGCGATGAAGACACGCATTGTACCCATCGGGAACTCGCAGGGCATTCGCATCCCCAAGCTGTTGCTCGAACAAGCCGGCCTGTCTGGCGAGGTCGAGATCAGCGCTGAGAACGGGGCCTTGGTGATACGGCCCGTCAACAGGCCGCGAGCTAGCTGGGCGGTGACCTTCCAGGAGATGGCGCGGCGCGGCGACGACGCTCTGCTCGACGACGCGGCGCCGAGCCTGTCAGCCTGGGACGAGGGCGAATGGGAATGGCAATAAACCGCTTCGAGGTCTACTTGATTAATCTGGATCCGACGGTCGGCAGCGAGATCAAGAAGACGCGGCCTTGCCTCGTTGTGTCACCTGACGAGATCAACCACAACATCCGCACCGTGATCGTCGCCCCGTTGACGACCAAGGGACAGCCCTACCCGACGAGGGTTCCCTGCCGGTTCAAGGGGAAGGAGGGACAGGTCGTGCTCGACCAGATCCGGACCGTGGATCGGTCACGACTGATCAAGAAGCTTGGAAAACTAGATGACAAGACCGCAGCAGCGGTGCTCGATGTACTCCAAGAGATGTTCGCGCCGTGAGAGAAGCTGCCGAACAAGCCGCCAAAAAAGGGACGAATTTTTTTCTCCCATTGTATCTCCCGGCCGTATCCGGGACTGAGTAAAAAGAGAGAGGAAAGGGGAGGAAAGGGGACGGGAGTCTTTTCCGAGGGAAAAAGGGCCGAAAAGACTCCCGTCCCCTTTCCCCCCCTTGGCTTCGAGTTTCCCCGGGTGCGCAGTCGCAAGGGAGTGTGGCGACCTCGCTACACGCCCAAGCGGAAGAAGCGGACGGCGTTGCTGGAGAAGCTCAAGGATATCTTCCGACGCTTTCAGTCCCAGACGGTGGGACGGGTGGTGGCTCTCATCAACCCGATCTTGCGTGGCTGGGTCCGGTACTTTGCCATCGGGGATGCGAGTCGGTGCTTCGGCTTCGTCAAGGACTGGGTGGAGAAGAAGGTGCGGCGGCACCTGATGCGTGCCCGGGGGCTTCGGGGCTTCGGTTGGGACAGGTGGAGTAAGCGGTGGCTGTATGACCACCTGGGGCTGTTCAACCGCTACCGGGTGAGCCGTCCGCCGAAAGCGCTGCCAACAGGATAGGTCACATAACCCTTGAGGTGAAGCGGACAGGAGAGCGGAGTGCGGGAAAACCGCCTGCTCCGTTCGACGTGGCGGGGGTTGGAGACGGGCTTACGGCTGGGTTGGTGAGGCACTCCCAGAGGAAACGGGGAGCAACGGATAGGCTCAGCCTTCGGAGTACCGCGCCAGCCCTCGACCCTACCGATGAGCGGGGAGTGGAAACGGCGCAAGGTGAGGCTAGTGAGGCACCGGCAAACGAAAGGGCCGGGAACAGATAGGCCACACCTAACCGACCGCGCCACTCCTCGACTCTACTCCTTTGCCCAGCGAGGTCACGCGAACCATCGGGAGGACTAATCATGCAAATTCCTGTCCTGATTGAACCGATTGCCCACAACGGCTACCGCGCCCAGAGCAAGGAGCCGTTCGCGCTGAGTGCCAAAGGCGCCACGCGCGAGGAGGCGCTGGCCAAGCTCCGTGCCAAGATCGAGAAACGTCTGAAGAAGGGAAGCGAAATCGTCGGCCTGGAGGTCGGCCGGCCGCATCCCTGGATGGAGTTCGCCGGCATGTACAAGGACGATCCCTGGATCGACGATTGGGTGCAGTCCATGGCCGAGTACCGGCAACAGGTCGAGAACGATCCGGATCGATGATCGGGAGAAGCCATGAGCCTCTTCGTCCTGGATACCGATATCCTGACGCTCTTCGAGAGGGGCGATGCCGTCGTCGCGGCGCGCGTGGCGGAACACGACCCGACGGAAATCGCGATCTCCGTCGTGACGGTCGAGGAACAGCTGTCCGGCTGGTACGCCCAACTTCGCCAAGCCAAGGGGCCGGATAAGCTCGCCTGGGCTTATCGCCGCCTTGCCGCTGCCGTCCGGTTCCTTTCGCGCGTGCGAATCCTGGACTACGAGGAAGCTGCCATCCAGGTCTATGAAGGGTTGAAACGCAGTCGGCTGAAGGTCGGCAAGATGGACCTGCAAATCGCCGCCACAGCGCTACAGCACGGCGGAACCGTCGTCACGCGCAACGTCCGCGATTTCCAGCAGGTGCCCGGCCTTAAGGTCGAAGACTGGTCAATAAGCGAGTAGCGTCCCCATGCAGCGGGTTAAACGGGGGAAAGGGGAAAGGAGGGGAAAGGGGACGGGAGTCTTTTCCGAGGGGAAAAGGGCCGAAAAGACTCCCGTCCCCTTTTCCCCATTCATGATTTTTCAGGCCGCTGGAAACCGTGAATGTCCCCTTCCCCTTCGCTGGAAACCGTGAATGCCCCCTTTCCCCCCTTTCCCCGAGAACTGCTTCGGCGTGTTCGGTCCTACTCGACCGAGACTACTTCTTCGCCGTGGATCGGGGTGCCGCGTCCGGGCACCAGTACGCGAAGAACGCCTCCGGCATCCACTCCAGGGGCAATTGATCCTCGAAGGCGGGCGCCTCAGACCAGTCCCCGGTTTCGATCAGCCGCTGGACCTCCTGGGCATACTCAGTGGCAATGGCGCGCCGGCTGGTCTCGTCACGCGTCCGGCGGAATCGCATCGCCAATACCCCGAGTTGGCGAGCGACGTCGGGTCGCGGAGAGGAATCGGATGTCATGGGAAGTCTCCTGTTTCACGAGCATCGCCCGAACCGGCGGCTCGGATGGCTTCCCCTCCCGGGCAGGGCGATGAACTCGTCCATTCGGCCGCTCAGTAGCGGCAGCCCGAGCCTCTCGATCCAGGTGATGCAGTTACAGTCTCCGTCGCCGTCGGGCAAACCATACGAATACTGACTGTTCTGCCTTTCGCGTCCGAGGGCGGCGACGAAAAGCTGGAAAGCCGGCTCCGGCAGGGGCACGTCGAACGCCTCGACCGCCAACCCGTGCTGACTCGCCGCCGTGAAAACGCCGGTGTCGTCCGTGACGATGCCGGGAAACCCCTCGCCGCTCTGCAAACCTTGCATGACCTGCCAGGCGGGGAGACCACCAGCATTCGGGTTGAACCCCGAGATGGTCTGCCCTGCGTCGGTAGAAACGCCAGCATGGCCGGCCAGGAACACACATTCGAGCGGCGACGGGCCGGGGCCGCTACCGTTCATCCCGTCCACGAGGGCAGCCAGGACTCGCGCAACGAACGGTCGGGAGCGGTCGCCGACGAACGCCAGCACGGTGACCGGGCGGCAGGGCAGGACGGGAGTCATCGACGGACATTCTCCAGCCTGTCGAGGGCGTTACCCTGGGCAGATCATACCCCTGCGAGGTAGTCGCTGTCAACGTGTGGTTGGCGCCTGTTCATCTGCGCTGCTGGGGCGAAACCTTCACCGTTACATCTGCAACGGCGCGTTCGGCCTGAAATTTTGAATGTCCCTTTTTCCTTTTTCCGGTCACCGGTGACATGGCGGCGCGGCCCGCGGCCCCGGCGGCTTGAATCCCCCGTGTGCATCGGGTAGCATCTCCTTACCGTCCTTGTGCGGAGGGAACAGCAATGGTGATCACTCTCGGCCCCGAGCTAGAGGCCGCCCTGAGCGAACTTGCCCGCCAGCAGGGGGTTGCCCCCGAAGTATTGGCGCTCAATGCCCTGCGCGCGCGCTTCCTCGCCGCTGCCGTGCTGCAGCCGCGGGACGAGTGGGAGCGACGGTTGCTCGGGCTGGCGAAGGATTGTGGTGTGTCGCTGTCCGACGAGGCCGTTAGCAGGGAGGCTCTTTACGATTGATGGCCTACCTGGTTGATACAAACATCCTGGCGCGCCTGGCGAACGCGGCTGACGCGCAGCACGCGGTTGCCGCTCAGGCCGTGGTGAAGTTGCATCAGCGCAGCGAGGCGCTGCACCTCACGCCGCAGGTCCTGATTGAGTTCCGCAGCCTGGCCACTCGCCCGAAGGCCCAGAACGGGCTTGGGCTGTCGGCCGTGGATGCGGAGGCACAGGCAGCGGGTTTCGAGGCGTCGTTCCCTCTGCTGGCGGATACGCCGGACATCTATCCCGCGTGGAAGGCCCTCGTTGCCGCGCTCGCGATCATCGGCAAGCGGGTCCATGACGCCCGCCTCGTTGCCGTCTGCCACGTGCATGCGGTGACGCACCTGCTGACACTGAACGTTTCGGACTTCGCCGGGATGGCGGGATTCGGGCCGGGTGTCGTAGTGGTGGATCCGGCGAGCGTCTGAGGCGGACGCCGAACAGGCAGGGGAAAGGAAAGGGCACGGGGGTCTTTCCCGAGGGAAAAAAGGCCGAAAAGACTCCCGTCCCCTTTCCCTTCCGTCGATGGACGAGCCACCCGAGCCTGACCGCAGACGTGCAAGACCGATCACGCATCATTCGGAGAGCGAAATGAAAAGGCCTTTCAATCTTCCGGTTTGGGTCTTCGTCAATCAAAAGGCTAGAGCCGATTCGCCTTGCTGCGTCTTGCTGTTGGGCGGTTCTCACCCGCCACACGCTCCCTTCCCGGCAACGTTACCGGTTTTCTCGACCAAGGAGCTTGCAATGGAGTCACACTTTACTGATCCATTCGTTCCGACCGAAGTCGATAAGGATACGTTTCGCGATATGCTCAAAAATAACAGGTCGATAGAGGACGTTGTGTTAGACCTCGGAAACGAAAACGCAACCAAGTACCGAGTTGAAGAGTTGCTTGCCCAGCTGGAATCGGCTTGAAAATCAACACAATCCTAGTCCACTACCTGCAGTCCGCCTCGGTTCGGTAGGAGGCATCGCCGCCGGGCCAGAAAAGGGGGCATTCATCTTTTCGCGATCTGAATAACATGAATGTCCCTTTTTCTTCGCAACGGTCCCTCCCGCGTGAGCCGGCTGCTGTGCGAGGTCGTTCGGCGGCAAGGAGGAGAAGGAGGAGGAGACTTCGCATTTCTTGAGCTTGACAGGAGACTCGCCGATGATTACACTAACAACAGTCGGGAACTGGTGTCGTCTCACGGTGAGGCTCCGCCATCTTCCCCACACATACTCCCTGCGGTTTCGACCGCCCGGAGGACAAAGGAGCTATCATGAGTACTTCGACTGGCACCTCTGCGCAATTCCCGGTCATCCGCAACTTCAAGGCATTCGACGACGGGAAGCACAAGAAACACATTCTGACGGTCTACGCCCGCCACCTCCCGCTGGACCTTCCGCTGGAAGCGAATGCGCGCCTCCCCAACGTCATCCGGAACAAGACGTGCCGCGAGATGCGGAAAACCCTCCTGCTGGAGCCGGAGCATTTTCTCCTCTTGAACAGCGGCATCATCTGCACGGCGAACACGTTCGAGGAGAGGAAGCAGGACGGGAACGAGCACGTCGTTCACATGCAATTCGACGCGGAGGGCGGCATCGTCAATGGCGGCCATAGTTATGCGCAACTGATCCACTTCCTCCAGGGCGACAACACGTACTCCCACGAGAAGGAGTTACTGGCTCTGCTGGAGGATGACGCCGACGGCGACCCCAAGATCAAGGAACTGATCGACGACAAGGGACGGTTCGACGCCGCTCTGGCGCGCGCCAGGGATAAAGCACAGGTCCAGATCGAGGTGATCGTTCCTGTTGATAGCACGGATCTTCTCGTCGAGATCTCCACCGCGCGCAACCGCTCCATGCCCGTCGATGAAACCGGCTTCCAGAACCTCGCCGGGCGCTTCGACATCATGAAAGAAGTGCTTCGCAACTCGCCTCTTCCATTCGGTCCGGCCTACGTCAAAGATGTCGTGGTGTGGAAGCCAAATCAGGAGGTCGGCGAGGACGCCAAGGCTGTCGCCGTCAAGGCGCTCGTCCAGCTGATGGCGCTCATGAATATCGCCCGTTACCCGTCGGACAAGCCAGCCAACGAGGTCTATATGCGGGCTGGTCTCGTCATTCGAGAGTTCGCTGATCCGGGCGAGGAGGAGGAGCGGGTCTACCAAGGGCTGATGCGACTCCTGCCGGACCTCATCCGACTGCACGAGCACATGTACGAGTCGCTGCCGGAGACGAACCAGACATTCCCGTGGGCTGACGGCAAGGATAACCCCGACAAGGCCAAGCGGAAGCGTGTGACTACGACACCCTTCCTCAATCGGCAGTGTCCAACGAAGGTTGCGTCCGCGTTTCTGTGGCCGATTTTCTCTGCGTTTCGGAACTTACTGCACTGGAAGGCTGATGGCACGCTTGCGTTCAAGGTGGACCCGATCGCGTTCTTCGACGACATGAAGGCGCAACTGGTGACGCCCGTCATCAACTTCCACAAGCGCGTGAAGGTGGTTAACCAAGTGGGCAAGGACAAGGAGGTCTGGGTCCGCCTTGACGGTGTGGTTACGGGCGAGTTGGTGATCCAGGAGCGCCTCGCCCGGCAGGCTTAGCACACGATAGGGGAAAAGGGGACGGGAGTCTTTTGAGATTCAGAGAGAAAAAGACTCCCGTCCATTCCCCATTCAGAGAGAAAAAGACTCCCGTCCATTCCCCTTTTTCCCTCTCGGCGGCTTCAAGACGCTTTCGGCGCACCGATCGCTTTTCGTTCCTGTTCCCAGAAGCGTTTGATTTCCTGGTTCCGGCGCAGGACGGCCTCGCGAGTCGTCCACGGCAGCGGCGGTGCCACCTCGGCCGCATGTCCCCATCCGAAACGGGTCCGAGGAACTTCCCGGTCGTAGGCCCAGGCGAGGTACGAGATGTCCCGGTACTCCACCCCAAGCGCGTAGAGGGCTTTGGTGGCCGGCCCACGAAAGAACGGCGCGGTCGTGGCTTCGTGGAGAAAGACGTCCAGGAATTCCTTCTCTGCGGCAGTGAGAATGGTCATGGTGACGGCCCCTGTGTCTTCGCTTGTTCCTTCCCGTCCGCTTGTTGCACCTCCTGCGGAGACCAGTAATTGGCATACTGGCTCCCCGGTCCAGCGGTTGAGAGATACCCGTGCAACGTTCCGCCCGCGTACAGCGCTCCTAACGGAGCCCACTGCGCCGCCTTGTCGGCGTACCGTCTGACCAGGGGAACCCCCGGCGGTGCCGGACCGATCTGGCCGTGCTGAAACCCAACGGGTTGCCCGCACAAAGGGCAGTCCATCGCTGCAACCCCTTGGAAAAGCAAGGGTCCCTCCGTCGTGTACCACTCGATGTGCCAGTCCTCGACGATCTGGTGACAGTTCGGGCATTCTTCGTTCGGAGGCATCGTCGGGTCGCCGTGGCCGTTAACTCGAACACCCCGCCATTATACATCGGCCCCTGGTCGAACGCGTGGTCGAGAAAAGAGGAAAGGGAATTGGAGTCTTTTACGAGCGAAAAAGATCCTAAAAGACTCCCGTCCCCTTTCCTCCTTTCCTACGGCTTACTCGCCACTCGCGGCGCGCCCCTCCTGCGGCGGCCGCGTGTCAAAGATGCGCACGTCACTGGTCAGGTATCTGTCGGCGGACGCGGCGAAAAGGCGGGCGCCGTCGGCGCTGAAGGCGACGGCGACGTTCCCCGGCAGCGACAGCACCGCGCGCCCCGTGGCCGGCTCCCAGAGGATCACTTCCCCCTTGCCCCCCTGCACGGCGTCCATGCTGGCCGAAGCGAGCCGCCGGCCGCCGGGGTGAAACGCCAGGCCCCAGACCGGCCCCGTGTGGCCGCGCAACTCTCCCAACGATTGCCCGGTCGCCGCGTCCCACAGGCACACAGTCCGGTCGCGGCCGCCGGAGGCGATCCGGCCCCCGTCGCGGTCGAACGCCACGGCCAGCACCTCGGCCGTGTGTCCCGCCAGGGTCAGCACGTCTCGGCCGGAGTCGAGGTCGCGGACCGTGACCGCGTTGCCATTGCCGAAGGCCAGGCGGCGGCCGTCGGGGCTGAAGGCGACCGACCGGCCTTGCAGAGTCACCACCTTCTCCTCGGCGGCCAGGTCCCAGACAGCGATCTCGCCCGCTCCTTCCTTGAATACGTTGTCCCTCGTATCGGCGGCCAGCAGGCGGCCGTCGGGGCTAAAGGCGACGGCCCGCAGCACGGCGACGGGTCCGCCCAGGGTGTGGACCACGCGGCCGGTGCCCACGTCCCACAGCGTCAGCTTCTTGTCCATCGCGCGCGAGGCCAGGAGCGTGCCGTCGGGGGAGAGAGCGACGGTGTTCTGTTCGTGCGGGTAGCTGTGCTGCCCCGGCAGCTCGCGGAGCGTGTCGGCGTCCCAGAGGCGGATCACCCCGTCAAAGCCGGCCGAGGCCAGGCGGCGGTCGTCGGCGCTGAGGGCCAGGCCGAACAGGAGCTTGGAGTGGGCTCGGCGAGAACGGAACGCCTGCTCGTCGGTCAGGTCCCAGACCTTCAGCTCGCCGTCCGGCTCCCGGCCCCAGATGAAGGCGCAGGACGCCAGGCGCCGGCCGTCGGGGGCGTAGGCCAGTCCGAACACGGCGCCTCGGTGGCCGAGCAGGATGCGCTCCCGCTGACGGGTGGCGGCGTCCCAGATGTGGATGGTCCGGTCCAACCCCGCCGAGGCGACGTGCCGACCGTCTGGGCTGAAGGCGATGCTGCCGAGGGCGGCGTCGTGGCCGTAGTAGGTCGCCACGGGCCGCCGGGTCGCCACGTCCCAGACGCGGGCGCTATGGTCCCAGCTGGCGGCCGCCAGGCGCGAGCCGTCGGGGCTGAAGGCGAGGGCCGAGATGCCGAGATGGTGGCCGACGAACGGGAGCAACTCCTCGCCGGTGTCCGCCTCCCACGCCTTGACGTGCCCCGCCGGCATCCGGCTCGGCGCGCGGGAGGGCGTGCCGCCCGCGACGAGGGTGTGGCCGTCGGGGCTGAAGGCGACGCCGTTCACCCGGGGGGCCGGGCCGCACAGCGTGCGGACGACGGCGCCGGTCGCGGCGTCGAGGAGATGCACGTCGGCCGGCTGGTCGCTCCGCAGGTTGCCCTCGGCCGCAGCGAGCCGGGCGCCGTCGGGGCTGAAGGCCAGGGCGGTCACGCCGCCGTGGCTGCCCGGAGCGGTGAACACTTCCCGGCGGTCCGCCACGTCCCAGACCATCAGCTCGCCCTTGCCCTCGTCCACCTCCAGGCTGCCGGAGGCCAGCCGCCGCCCGTCGGGGCGGAACGCCACGGCGACAACGGGACTGCCGTGACCGCGAAAGGTCCGAACCACCTCGCCGCTCACGGCGTCGAGCAGAAGCAAGTCGTGTCCCTGCCCGGCGGTCGCCAGGTACTTGCCGTCGGGGCTGTAGGCGATGCCGCTGTTGCCGTTGACCGGGGGGCCGACCGTCAGCAGGTCGCTGTGGCAGAGGCGCTTGAGGTAGTAGTATTCCCACTCGCGTAAGTCGGCGGGGCAGGCGTCGAGCAGTTCCTCGGCCCGGCCGGCGTTGTTGGCGTGCCACTCGCGGTCGGCCAGGGCGATGTGGTTGAAGTACAGGTTGGTGCGCGCCTCGCGGAGCGCGTCCTCCGCTTGGTGGCGCTGGCGCTCCTCGTCAGTGCGGGCGGCGTCGGCCTCGCGCCACTGCCAGGTGACCAGCGCGAAGCCGACGGCCGCGGTGACGGCGCTGAGCAGCGTGAGGGCGGCGACGGCGGGGCGGCGGCGGGCCCACTTCGCCAGTCGCTCCCAGGCCGGCGTCGGCCGAGCCTCGATCGGCTTGCTGTCGAGGAAGCGCTGGAGATCGTCGGCCAGGGCGCCGGCGCTGGCGTAGCGCCTGGCGGGCGACTTCTCCAGGCACTTCAGGCAGATGGTTTCCAGGTCGCGCGGCAGCTTCGGCTGCAAGCGCGACGGCGGCAGCGGCTCGCTGTCGATGACCTGGCGGATCGTGTCCAGCGGCGTCTCGGCGCGGAACGGCGGCCGGCCGGCGAGCAGCTCGTAGAGGAGGGCGCCCAGCGCGTAGGTGTCGCAGGCCGGGCCGATCTCTTTCGACTTGCCGCCGCCCTGCTCCGGGGCCATGTACGAGGGCGTCCCCATGACGGCGCCGGTGCGCGTGCGGCCGGCGGAGCTGTCGATCTGCTTGGCGAGGCCGAAGTCGGTGATCTTGGGAATTGCAGATTGCAGATTGCAGATTGCAGATTTGTTGTCAATCTGCAATCTGCAATCTGCAATCTGCAATAAGATGTTGGCCGGCTTCAGGTCGCGGTGGATGACGCCGCGCTGGTGCGCGTAGTGCATCGCCCGCGCCAGGGCCGCCACTAGCTCGGCGGCGGGGCGCGCCGGCCACGGGGTACCGTTCAGCCGGTCGGCCAAGCTGCCGCCCTCGACCAGTTCGAGGGAAAAGTAGGGCAGCCCGTCGCGCTCGCCGACCTCGTAAATCTGCACGATATTGGGGTGTTGCAGGGCCGCGACCGCCTCGGCCTCGCTGCGGAAGCGGGCCAGGGCGTCCGGCCCCGCGTGGCTGCCCGCGAGGATCATCTTGAGCGCCACCAGCCGATTGAGGCCGGCCTGCCGGGCCTTGTAGACGACGCCCATGCCGCCCCGCCCCAGCTCCCCAAGAATTTCGTAGCCGGCCGGCGCGGGCCGGGGAGGGGGTGGCCCCTCGTCGCCGGGGGCCGGCGCGGGCGCCAGCGTGGGCGGCTCGTTCAGGGCGCCGAGGAAGTCGCCAAGCTCCCTGGTCGGGGCGTCGAGAAAGCTCCCATCTTCGGCATGCGCCCGGAGGAGAGCTTCAATGCGATCGGCCAGGGCGAGGTCTTCGCCGCAGGCCTCGCGGACGTAGCGGCGGCTCGCTTCCGGGTCCGAGATCCGGCGTGCGGCGTTGAAGACCTCGGCTTCGTCACGAGTCGGCGCGGCCATGACCTCCTCCCTCGGCAGCTTCGTCCCACCCCGGCTTACGGTTCGCCGTCGTCGCCTGCGCCTCCCGCGATCTCCAGGCGGAGCCAGGAACGGGCGTAGGCCCAATCGTTGTCGGCCGTCGATTCGGAAACGCCGAGCACCTGGGCGGCCTCGGCGATGGTCAGCCCCGTGAAAAAGCGCAGCTTGACCAGCTCCGCCCGGCGCTTGTCCTGCCTTTCGAGCTTGGTCAGGGCCTCGTTCAGGGCCAGCAGATCGAGATGGGGCGCGGCGGCGGCCATTTCAATGTCGGGCAATTCCTGACGACGGCGACCGCCGCCGGCCTTGAGGCTGCGCTTGTGCCGGGCTCGCTCCACGAGGATTCGCCGCATGGCCTCGGCCGCGGCGGCGAAGAAATGGCCGCGGCTGTTCCATTGCTGGGGCGAGTTGCCGTCGAGGAGCCGCAAATACGCTTCGTGGACCAGGGCCGTGGCCTGGAGGGTCTGGCCACGCGACTCGCGGGCCATCTTGCTTGACGCCAGCCGGCGTAGCTCGTCGTAGACCAGCGGCAGAAGTTGCTCGGCCGCCCGCGGGTCGCCTTGATCGATCGCCGAGAGAAGGCGCGTGACGTCACTCATCGCCGGGCCTCGCGAAGGGAACCTCGATCACGGCTGATTCTAACACGCCGCGAGCCGGAATGCGAGCATCTGTCAAGGCGCACCAGGCTCGTTCCTACTTTTACTGTGCGAGATGCCCCGGGCTTGCCCCGGGGAGTCTCACGTTCGCTGCTACGGTTTGAGGCCCCGGGCTTGCCCCGGGGAGTGTCACGTTCGCTGCTACGGCGAGGCCCCGGGCTTGCCCCGGGGAGTGTCACGTTCGCTGCTACGGCGGCGAGAAGAATAACGTGGGAGTTCCTTCGGCCTTTGTAGCAGCGAACGTGAAACTC